>Ga0299913_10001533_pt1 | contig 17256 bp, 14 predicted proteins | sample RVTome_9_FD_201360 | JGI IMG/M metagenome (GOLD analysis project Ga0299913, IMG submission 201360) | Soil microbial communities from uranium-contaminated site in the Upper Colorado River Basin, Wyoming, United States - RVT155D38 (version 2) ... | reverse complement strand
CGACGAGTGCGGCGCCCCGGAGCAGATCGCCGGGGTGAAGCTGATCACGATCGAGGCCGGCGACGGCAAGCTGACCCCCGAGCTGATCGAGGCCGGCTTCGACTGGCGGCGGGTCGGCGATGAGCACGCCACCCAGCCGCGCCTGGTCTCGATCTCCAACTCGACCGAGCTGGGCACCGTCTACAGCCCCGCCGAGGTCGCAGCGCTTGCCGAGTTCGCCCACCGCCGCGACCTGCTGCTGCACGTCGACGGCGCGCGCATCGCGAATGCCGCCGCCGCGCTCGGGCTCGGCCTCAGCGAGCTGACAACCGAGGCCGGCGCCGACCTGCTCTCCTTCGGCGGCACCAAGAACGGGCTCCTGCTCGGCGAGGCGGTGGTCTTCCTGCGCCCCGGCATCAGCGACCGCTTCCAGTTCATCCGCAAGCAGTCGCTTCAGCTCGCCTCGAAGATGCGCTTCGTCAGCGCCCAGCTCGATGCCCTGCTGCGCGACGGTCTCTGGCGGCGAAACGCCGCCCACGCGAACGCCACGGCCCGCCGCCTCGCCGAGCGGATCAGCGGCATCGAGGGGGTCGAGCTGGTCCAGCCGGTCGACGCCAATGGCGTCTTCGCGATCCTTCCCGAGGCGGCGATCGAGCGACTCGAGCTCGACCGGCAGGGCAATCGCGCCTTCTACGTGTGGGACGCGGCGGCGCGGGTGGTGCGGCTGATGTGCTCCTGGGACAGCACCGAGGAGGACGTGGACGCCTTCGCCGATCGCCTCGAGGAGGCGGCCGGAGATGGCCATGTAACATAGATTCATGTCACATCAGCCACCGAGGGGGAACGGCGCGCATGCCGACGGCGGGATGAAGATCGACGAGCTTGCGCGACGCACCGGGATGACCGTGCGCAACATCCGCGCCCACCAATCGCGCGGCCTGCTCCCTCCGCCCGACGTGCGCGGCCGCACCGGCTACTACGGCGACGAGCACGTCGCCCGGATCGAGCTGATCAGGGAGATGCAGGCGGACGGCCTCAATCTCGAGGCGATCCGCCGATTGCTCGAGGGCATCGGCGAGGGGAGCAGCTCCGACGTGCTCGACTTCACCCGCGCCCTGCGGGCCCCCTTCGAGGAGGAGGAGCCGGAGATCGTCGCCGCCGGAGAGCTGGCCGATCGCTGGGGCGGTGACCCGGCGCTCGCTCGCCGGGCGGAGAAGCTGGGACTGCTCCGCCCGCTCAGCAACGGGCAGGTCGAGGTGACCAGCCCGCGCCTGATGCGCGCCGGCGCCGAGCTCGCCGAGCTCGGCGCGGGCCCGGAGGTCGCGCTCGACGTCGCCGCGAAGATGCGCAAGAGCGCCGAGGCCGTGGCCCGCGCCTACGTCGACCTGTTCCTCGAGACCGTCTGGGAGCCCTTCGAGGCGGCCGGCCGGCCCGAGGAGGAGTGGCCAAAGGTCCGCGAGGCCCTCGAGCGGCTGCGCCCGCTGGCCTCGGAGGCGCTGCTGGCGGTGTTCGGGCTGGCGATGACCGAGGCGACCGAGAGCGCCCTCGGCAGGGCGCTCGCGGGCGAGCCAGGCCAGCGCGGAGCCGGCAAGCGCCGCCGCCGCTCTGCTCAGTCCTCGCGGGCGTAGGGGTTGCTGGAGGGATCGAGCTCGGGCGCCTCGGCCCCCGCCGGGCCTGTCTCGGCGCCCCCACCTCGATAGCTGCCGACCACGCCGGAGCGGACGAGCCCGATGAAGGCGAAGTCGGCCAACCCGAAGGCCGCCGCGGCGAAACCCCACGGCGTGAGGAGCAGGCCGATCAGGACTCCGATCAGCAGCGTCGCGACGCCGCTCAGCGCGAGGATCCGCAAGAGCCGGTCCCGCTGCGCTTGTGTCGGGTCGCCGATCGCCCGATTATCCCCGGATGCGGCGCTAGAGTGGGAGCGCGTCGCCCGGATAGCTCAGTTGGTAGAGCACCTCCATGGTAAGGAGGGGGTCGCCGGTTCGAGTCCGGCTCCGGGCTCTTCCGGTTGCCTGGATGCGCGGCAGGCGCGGCGCGGAGCGTTAGGGTGCGCCGGCGTGGACTTCGCACTCACCGACGAGCAGCGCGACTTCGTCGCCGCGATCCGCGACTTCTGCGAGCGCGAGTGCGGGACCGCGGAGAAGCGCGAACAGCTCACCGACGGCTATCGCGAGCACCACAACTTCGACCTCTACGGCAAGATGGCCGAGCTCGGCTGGCTCGGGGTGACGATCCCCGAGGCCTACGGGGGCTCGGGCGGGACGATGCTCGAGGCCTGTCTGTTCATGGAGGAGACCTCGCGTGGGCTGGCGCCGATCGGCGGCTACGCGACGACCTTGATCGTCGCAGGCGCGACCCAGCGCTTCGGCAGCGAGGAGCAAAAGAGCGAGATCCTCGGCGGGATCTCCAGGGGCGCGGTCGAGGCGATCGCGATGACCGAGCCCGAGGCCGGCTCGGACGTCGGCTCGCTGACCACCTCCGCGGAGCGGGTCAACGGCGGCTTCGTGATCAACGGCCAGAAGGTCTTCTGCTCGAACGCCCACATCTCCGACCACGTCCTCGTCGTCTGCCGGACCTCGCGGACCGAGTCCAAGCACGAGGGGCTGACGATGATCTGGGTCCCAAGCGGCGCCGACGGGATGGAGGTGAAGCCGATCGAGACGATGGGCGGGCGCGACACCAACCATCTCTACTTCAGCGACTGCGAGGCGCCCGCAGACGCCGTGCTCGGCGAGGTCGACCAGGGATGGATGCAGCTGATGGCGGGGCTCAACGTCGAGCGCCTGATCCTCGCCGCGACGATGCTGGGGATCGCCCAACGGGGCTTCGACGACGCCCTCGCCTATGTAAAGGAGCGGCGCCAGTTCGGCCGGCCGATTGGCAGCTTCCAGGCGCTCCAGCACCGCCTCGCCGACATGGCCACCGAGCTCGAGGCGGCCCGCCTGCTCACCTACTGGGTTGCGACGCTGACCGACGAGGACCCCGCCCGGATGCTCCCCCGCGAGGCCTCGATGGTGAAGCTCTACGTCACAGAGGTCGCCAAGAAGGTGACGTTGGAGGGGATGCAGCTGATGGGCGGCTACGGGTATTCGTCGGAGTACGACATGGAGCGGTTGGTCCGCCAGGCCCTCGTCTCGACGATCTACGGCGGCACCTCGGAGATCCAGCGCAACATCATCGCCAAGACGCTCGGCCTCTAGCTCCGCTGCCGGCTCGCTATTCTTCGTCCGCCTCGCGCCTCGCGCCCGGGGTTTTCTTTCTGTAACGGCTGCCGTAACGAGGACAAATGGCACGCGGAGACGTCCGCATCGCGGTGACACTCGCCTGCGAGGAGTGCAAGCGCCGCAACTACCAGACGAACAAGTCTCGGCGCAACTCGCCTGATCGAATCGAGCTGCGCAAGTTCTGCCGCTGGTGCGGACAGCACACGCCGCACAAGGAAACGCGGTAGTGGCGAAGACGCGCGCACAGCGAAAAGCCGAGCGGCGGGCCCGCGAGGCCCAGCTCCAGCGTGAAGGCCGGGCGCCCTCCGAGGCTCGCGCCCAGCACGACACCCAGGTGCCCAAGTCCGGCGAGGTCGCCGAGGCGGAGGCGGTCGAGGCGGGGATCGGTGCCGGCGCGCCCGAGCAGCAACTCGAGACCCCCGATGCTCCGAGGACCTCCCGCGCCGAGCGGCGCGCGGCGGAGAGGGAGCGCAAGGAGGCGACGAGGCGAAAGCGCGAGGACGAGAAGCGGAGAGAGCGCGAGCAGCTCGCCCGCCGCCAGAAGCAGGCGCAGGCTGAGCGCGAACGCCAGCGCGGCGGTGTGCTCGGCTTCCTCGCCTCCTGCTGGGCCGAGCTGAAGAAGGTCCAGTGGCCCGACCGCGAGACGCTTATGCAGGCGAGCGCGGTGACGATCCTCTTCGTCGCCGTCGCCGCCGCCTACCTGGGGGCGCTCGACGCCGCCTTCAACTACCTGATCAAGCAGATCCTCTAGAAGGGCTTTCAGATGTATCGCTGGTACGTGATCAACACCTACTCCGGGCACGAGAACAAGGTCAAGCACAACCTCGAGCATCGGGTGCAGACGATGGGCCAGGAGCGCCACGTGCGCCAGATCGTCGTCCCCACCGAGCAGGTCTCCGAGCTCAAGAACGGCCAGAAGGTGCAGACCGAGAAGCGGACCATGCCAGGCTACGTGCTGGTCAACATGGAGATGACCGACGACGCCTGGGGGCTGGTCAAGAACACCCCCGGCGTGACCGGGTTCGTCGGCTCCCGCAACAAGCCGGTCGCACTGTCGGCGCCTGAGGTGGACCGCCTATTACATCGCGAGACGGCCGAGCGGCCGCGCACACGGGCGCAGTTCTCGATCGGCGAGACTGTGAAGGTGATCTCCGGCCCGCTGTCGGACTTCTCCGGAGAGATCGCGGAGATCAACGAGGACGCCGCCAAGCTGAAGGTGCTGGTCTCGATCTTCGGCCGCGAGACGCCGGTCGAGGTGGGGTACGACCAGGTGAAGAAGATATGAGGAGCTTTAGCTCCGAAACCAGCTGGTCAGGCGGCGCAGCCGCCGCAGATGATCCGAGTATCTAGGCTCCCTCACCATGGCCAGGAAAGTCCTCACGATGATCAAGCTGCAGATCCCGGCCGGCGCCGCCAACCCGGCGCCCCCGGTCGGCCCCGCGCTCGGCCAGCACGGGGTCAACATCATGGAGTTCTGCAAGGCGTTCAATGCCCAGACCCAGCAGGAGGGGGGCACGATCATCCCGGTGGAGATCACGGTCTACGAGGACCGCTCCTTCACCTTCATCACCAAGACGCCGCCCGCCGCGGTGCTGATCAAGGAAGCGATCGGGATCGAGAAGGGCTCCGGTGAGCCGCACGTCAACAAGGTCGGAACGATCACGATGGACCAGGTGCGCCAGATCGCCGAGCGCAAGATGCCCGATCTGAACGCCAACGATCTAGATGCCGCCTCGAAGATCATCGCCGGCACCGCACGCTCGATGGGCGTCGACGTGGAGGGGAACTAGGTGCGGCGCTCCGCACCTGGCCGGAATATCTGATGGCTCACGGCAAGCGCTACCGCCAGGCCTACGAGAAGGTCCAGCGCGACCGCCACTACCCGCCCGGCGAGGCGATCGCCCTGCTGAAGCAGACGGCGGGCACCAAGTTCGACGAGACCGTCGAGCTGCATGTCCGCCTCGGGGTCAACGTTCGCCACGCCGAGGAGCAACTGCGCGGGACGCTGGCGCTGCCGCACGGCCTCGGCAAGGACGTGACGATCGCCGTCTTCGCGCAGGGCGAGAAGGCGCGCGACGCCGAGGCTGCGGGGGCCGACTTCGTCGGAGCCGACGACCTCGCCAAGCGGGTCGAGGACGGCTGGACCAACTTCGACGTCGCGATCGCGACGCCAGACATGATGCCCACGGTCGGGAAGCTCGGCCGCATCCTCGGCCCGCAGGGCAAGATGCCGAACCCGAAGGTCGGCACCGTCACCGATGACATCGAGAAGGCGGTCGGCGAGTCGAAGGCCGGCAAGGTCGAGTACCGCACCGATCGCCAGGCTGTCGTCCACCTGGCCATCGGTAAGGCAAGCTTCGACGAGCGGCGCCTGCTCGAGAACTACGCGGCGGTGATCGACGAGATCGTCCGTGCCAAGCCGGCCGCCTCGAAGGGTCGTTACATCATCTCGATCACGCTCGCGACCTCGATGGGCCCCGGGATCCGCGTCGACAGCGCGAAGACCACAGAGCGGGACATCCTGGCGAGCGCCGGCGAAGCGCCCGCCGCCGGGGAGGCCGAGCCCGCAGCCGCCTGACGCAGTCTGAGTGAGGAGCTTTAGCTCCGAAACCAGCTGGTCAGCCGCCGCAGCCGCCGCACTTGAGTCCGTGCGCTAGCATCCTGCGCCTGCCGCAGACCACCGGCTGGGCCCCCGAAAAGGCCCAGAAGCCCGGTGCAGGTGGAGCAGCGAGACCCGCGTCCCGCGCCCGCCTGGAGCGGGCTTTTTGATGGCGGCGGCAGCCAACCCGATCGATCCGATGAACCGCGAGGAAAAGGCAGCCGTCGTCGAGGAGATCGCCGCGCAGATCGGCGACTCGGCGGCGATCTTCGCGATCGACTACCGCGGGATCAGCGTCCCTCAGGCCGCCGAGCTCCGCTCGAGGCTGCGTGAAGCCGACGCCAGCTTCCGGGTGGTCAAGAACCGCCTCACGAAGCTTGCCGCCGACCAGGCCGGCCAGGAGGACCTGAAGGCGCTCCTCGAAGGGCCGACGGCGCTGACGTTCGTCCAGGGCGACACCGCGACGGCGGCAAAGGCGATCTCGACCTTCAACCGCGAGCACGACGTGCTCACCTTCAAGGGCGGTTTCATGGACGGGATCACGCTCGACGAGGAGACGTTCGCCTCGATCGCCCGGCTCCCCTCGCGCGACGTGCTCAACGGCCAGTTCGCCGGCGTCGTGGCGAGCCCGCTGACCGGGCTGGTGCGCGGGCTGAACGCGATGATCGCGGGCCTCGCGATCCAGCTCTCCCAGATCGCCGAGCAGGGCCTCGTGTCAGGCGCCCCGCCCGCGGGTCCTGTCGCGGAGGAGGACTCCACGTCCTCGCAAGCTGCGGGCGAGGAGCCCACCTCCACGCCACCCGCGGGAGATGCGTCTGAGGAAGCCCCAGCGGAGGAGCCCGAGGCAGAGGAAGCCGACGAAGCGGCTGCCGAGGAGCCGCAGGCCGAGAGCGCTGCCGAGGTCGACGCATCGGGGGACGGCGAGGCGGCGAGCGATGACGAGACTTCCAAGCAACCAGAGAACGAAGAGGAGTAAGGGAACCGATGGCAACGAAGATTTCGACAGAGGATTGGATCGAGGAGCTGAAGGGCATATCGGTCCTCGAGCTCTCCGAGCGGATCAAGGCGCTAGAGGAGGAGTTCGGCGTCTCCGCGACGGCCGTCGCCGCGGCGGCTCCGGCTGCGGCCGGCGCTCCCGGCGGCGACGGAGCCGAGGCGGCTGAGGAGGCCGGCACCGTCGACGTGGTGCTGACCGAGGTCGGCGGCCAGAAGGTGCCGGTGATCAAGGTAGTCCGGGCCGCTACCGGCCTCGGGCTCAAGGAGGCCAAGGCGCTGGTCGACGAGGCGCCGAAGGCGATCAAGGAAGGCGTCGAGCGCGAGGAGGCGGACAAGCTCAAGGCCGATCTCGAGGAAGCCGGCGCCACTGTGGAGCTGAAGTAGGGCCGGCGACGGCGCTCAGGCACGACGCACGCACGGACCGGCCTTGAGGCCGGGGAGCCCCGTGTGATATTTTCTACGGTCGCGCGTCGTTGTGCCCCGCTGCCCGTATCCCGCGCCGTATCAACGTCCCTCTGACCGTCTGAGGAGTCGCCGACTTTGGCAAGTTCCAATGCTGCCCCCGTGTCCCGCAGGAGCTTTTCCCGACTCGAGAACCCCCTAGAAGTCCCCCATCTGATCGATATCCAGCGTCGCTCGTTCGAGGACCTGACCGACCCCAAGAAGGGTCTCCTCCGCGAGACGATCAACGACATCTCCCCGATCGAGGACTACACGGGGAATCTCGCGATCGTCTTCGGGGATTTCAAGTTCGAGGAGCCCCCGCACTCGATCGAGGAGTGCCGGGAGAAGGACTTGACCTACTCGCGGCCGCTGACCGCGACGGTCGCCTTCCAGAACAAGGAGACCGGTGAGATCCGCGAGCAGTCCGTCTTCATGGGCGACTTCCCGTGGATGACCGACCGCGGGACCTTCATCATCAACGGCACCGAGCGGGTCGTCGTGACCCAGCTCGTCCGCTCGCCCGGCGCCTACGTTATGGCGCCCAAGGACCCTGAGAAGCAGGTCTTCATCGCCAACCTGATGCCGGCCCGGGGCTCCTGGCTGGAGCTCGAGATCGACAAGAAGGGTCGGGTCTATGTCCGCATCGACCGCAAGCGCAAGCTGCCGGTCACGGTGCTGCTGCGCGCGATGGGCTACGTCGAGGACGACCAGCTCCTGAAGATGTTCGACAGCTCGGTCTACATGCGGCACACGATCGAGGCCGACACCGAGCAGACCAAGACCGAGGAGGGGGCGCTGGTCGAGCTGTTCAAGAAGCAGCGGCCCGGCGAGCCGCCCTCGGTCGACGCTGCCCGCAACCTGCTCGAGCAGCTCTTCTTCGACCCCAAGCGCTACGACCTAACGAGCGTCGGCCGCTACAAGCTGAACGCCCGCCTCGACCTCGACATCGACCTCGACACCAGGGTCCTCACCCACGACGACATCATCGCCCTGGTCAAGGAGCTGGTCAGCCTTCCGAAGCTGCTCGGCGTGCCGGAGGAGATCGACGAGGAGAGCCCGATCAAGGACTACGCCGCCGAGGCGCTCACCTACCCGCGTGAGCCGGTCAACGACCACCTCGATGAGTACGAGCACTTCGGCAACCGCCGCCTGCGAACCGTCGGCGAGCTGATCCAGGAGGCCTTCCGGATCGGCCTCTACCGGATGGAGCGGGTCGTCCGCGAGCGCCTCACGACCGAGGACTCCGACGCGATCACCCCGCAGACGATCATCAACATCCGTCCCGTGGTCGCGGCGCTGAAGGAGTTCTTCGGCTCCTCGCAGCTCTCGCAGTTCATGGACCAGACCAACAGCCTCTCCGGGCTCACGCACCGGCGGCGGCTCTCGGCGCTCGGCGCGGGCGGTCTGACCCGTGAGCGGGCCCCGATCGAGGTCCGCGACGTGCACCCGACCCACTACGGCCGGATGTGCCCGATCGAGACGCCGGAGGGTCCGAACATCGGCCTGATGGGTTCGCTCGCCTCCTACGCGCAGATCTCCGAGCACGGCTTCGTGACGACGCCCTACCGGATCGTCAAGGACGGCACGGTGACCAACGAGATCGTCCACCTCGACGCCACCCAGGAGGAGGACAACATCATCGCCCAGGCGAACGCCGAGGTCGACCCCAAGACCAGCAAGCTGAAGGGCCCGCGCGTCCTCTGCCGCGCCCGCGAGGGCGAGGTGATGACCGCCGCCCCCAAGCAGGTCGACCTGATGGACGTCTCGCCGACCCAGATCTGGTCGGTTGCGACGGCGCTGATCCCGTTCCTCGAGCATGACGACGCGAACCGGGCGCTGATGGGCTCCAACATGCAGCGCCAGGCGGTGCCGCTGCTGAAGCCCGAGCCGCCGCTGATCGGCACCGGAATGGAGCGACGCGCGGCGATCGACACCGGTGACGTCACGCTCGCCGAGGGCGACGGCGAGGTCACCTACGTCGACTCGAAGAGCATCATCGTCAGCCGCGGCTCAAAGAAGGACGAATACCCGCTGCACAAGTTCATGCGCTCCAACCAGGGCACGATCATCCATCAGCGGCCGATCGTCGACGTCGGCGCGAGGGTGAAGGAGGGCGACGTGCTCGCCGACGGCTCCTCCACCGCCGGCGGGGAGATCGCCCTCGGCAAGAACTGCCTGGTCGCCTTCATGTCCTGGGAGGGCTACAACTTCGAGGACGCGGTCATCCTCTCCGAGCGCCTGGTCAAGGACGACGAGCTGACCTCGATCCACATCGAGGAGTACGAGATCGACGCCCGCACGACCAAGCTCGGCGACGAGGAGATCACCCGCGACATCCCCAACCGCTCCGAGGAGAGCCTGCGCAACCTCGACGAGCGCGGGATCGTCCGGATCGGCGCCGAGGTCGCATCCGGGGACCTGCTGGTCGGCAAGGTGACGCCGAAGGGCGAGACCGAGCTGACCGCCGAGGAGAAGCTGATCCGGGCGATCTTCAAGGAGAAGGCGCGCGAGGTCCGCGACACCTCGCTGAAGGTCCCACACGGCGAGGGGGGCGTCGTCATCGACGTGCTCACCTTCAGCCGCGACGAGGGCGACGACCTGCCGCCGGGGGTCAACGACCTGGTCCGCGTCTACGTCGCCACCAAGCGCAAGATCGCCGAGGGCGACAAGCTGGCCGGCCGCCACGGCAACAAGGGCGTGATCGCGAAGATCGTCCCCGAGGCGGACATGCCGTTCCTCGAGGACGGCACCCCCGTCGACGTGATCCTCAACCCGCTCGGCGTGCCGAGCCGGATGAACATCGGCCAGATTCTCGAGACGCACCTGGGCTGGGTCGCGGCCAACGGCTGGTACGACGACGGTTCCGAGGCCTACCGCGCCGCCAACCAGAACGGCGGCCGGGTCCACGTCGCGACGCCGGTCTTCGACGGCGCCAGCGTCGAGGACGTCGACGAGGCGCTGGTCCGCTGGTCCGAGGAGAACGCCGCGCGCGGGGTCGATCTCGGCGTCGACAAGCGCGAGCGCGTCGGCGCCCGTTGCGCCGGAACGGCCCAGCTCTACAACGGCCGCACCGGCGAGCCCTACGAGGGCACGGTGACGATCGGCCACATGTACATCCTCAAGCTCCTGCACCTTGTCGACGACAAGATCCACGCCCGCTCGACCGGGCCGTACTCGCTGGTCACCCAGCAGCCGCTGGGCGGCAAGGCGCAGTTCGGCGGTCAGCGCTTCGGCGAGATGGAAGTCTGGGCGCTGGAGGCCTACGGGGCCGCCTACACCCTGCAGGAGATGCTCACCGTCAAGTCCGACGACACTGTCGGCCGCGTCAAGGCCTACGAGGCGATCGTCAAGGGGGAGAACATCCCCGAGCCCTCGATCCCGGAGTCCTTCAAGGTGCTGCTGAAGGAGATCCAGAGCCTCTCGCTCGACGCCAACGTCGTCTCCGAGGGCGGCGAGGTCGAGATGTCCGACGAAGAGGACGACCTGCTGAAGGCGGCCGAGGAGCTCGGCATGGACCTCACCGGGGTGCGCGCCGATTCCTCCAACGGGGCCGCCGACGAGCGCGAGGAGCAGATCGTCAAGGAAGGCGAGGGCGGCACCGACGGAGCGGCCGCGGAGGAAAAGGCCGCCAAGGACTAGTCGCGCGCGGCGACCGGCACTACCAACCGATTGACGAAACGGACTGAAACTTGATCGACATCAACAATTTCGACGCGATTGAGATCGGGCTTGCCTCGAGCAAGAAGATCCGCTCCTGGAGCTGGGGCGAGGTCACCAAGCCCGAGACGATCAACTACCGCACGCTGAAGCCCGAGAAGGACGGGCTCTTCTGCGAGCGCATCTTCGGCCCGACCAAGGACTGGGAGTGCTACTGCGGCAAGTACAAGCGGGTCCGCTACAAGGGCATCGTCTGCGAGCGCTGTGGGGTCGAGGTGACCCGCTCGAAGGTGCGACGCGAGCGCATGGGGCATGTCGACCTCGCCGCACCCGTCTCCCACATCTGGTTCTTCAAGGGCGTGCCGAGCAGGATCGGCTACCTGATCGACATGGCGCCGAAGGAGCTCGAGAAGGTCCTCTACTTCGCCGCCTCGATGGTCACCTGGGTCGACGAGGAGGCGCGCGGGAAGGACCTCGGCAAGCTCGAGAAGGAAGTCAACAAGGTCATCGACGAGTACGAGGGCGAGCGCAACAAGCGCACCCAGGAGCTCAACGAGTCGCTCGAGCGGCGCCTCGCCTACCTCGGAGAGGGGTCTCAGGATGGCTTCAACGACGACGACCACATCTGGGCCGACTCGCTGAAGCTGACCGCCGCCCAGCTGCGCAAGCTGAAGGACGACGAGCGCACCAAGCTGGAGAAGGAGCTGCGCAAGACCTTCGACGCCGAGATCTCCGACACCGAGGCGTACATCGACGAAGCGATCGAGCGGATGCAGGAGGTCTGGAAGATCTTCACCGAGATGAAGCCGAAGGAGGTCGTCAACGACGAGACCGTCTTCCGCGAGCTGAAGGACCGCTTCGGATCGCCGTTCGGCTGGGGCGAGTACTTCCGCGGCGGCATGGGCGCGGAGGCGGTGCGCGACCTGCTCGAGCAGATCGATCTCGAGGCTGAGTGCGAGGAGCTGGAGGACACGATCAACACCTCGAAGGGCCAGAAGCAGGCCCGCGCGGTGAAGCGCCTCAAGGTCGCTTCGGCGTTCCTCAACTCCCAGAACCGCCCCGAGTGGATGGTCCTCGACGCGGTGCCGGTGATCCCGCCGGAGCTGCGGCCGATGGTCCAGCTCGACGGCGGCCGCTTCGCGACCTCGGATCTCAACGACCTCTACCGGCGGGTGATCAACCGCAACAACCGCCTCAAGCGCCTGCTCGACCTCGGCGCCCCCGAGATCATCGTCAACAACGAGAAGCGGATGCTTCAGGAGGCGGTCGACGCGCTGTTCGACAACGGCCGCCGCGGGCGCCCAGTGACCGGGCCCGGCAACCGGCCGCTGAAGTCGCTCTCGGACATGCTGAAGGGCAAGCAGGGGCGCTTCCGCCAGAACCTGCTCGGCAAGCGGGTCGACTACTCGGGCCGCTCGGTGATCGTCTCCGGGCCGAGCCTGCGCCTGCACCAGTGCGGGCTGCCGAAGCTGATGGCGCTGGAGCTGTTCAAGCCGTTCATCATGGCCCGTCTCGTCGAGCGCAAGGCCGTGCAGAACATCAAGGCCGCCAAGAAGATGGTCGAGTCGATGATCCCCGAGGTCTGGGACGTCCTCGAGGAGGTCATCCACGAGCACCCGGTGCTGCTCAACCGGGCGCCGACGCTGCACCGCCTCGGCATCCAGGCCTTCGAGCCGGTTCTCGTCGAGGGCAAGGCGATCCAGGTCCATCCACTGGTCTGCCACGCGTTCAATGCCGACTTCGACGGCGACCAGATGGCGGTCCACGTGCCGCTCTCCGCCGAGGCCCAGGCCGAGGCGCGGATCCTGATGCTCTCCGCGAACAACATCCTCTCGCCGGCGCACGGATCGCCGCTGGCGACCCCGACGCAGGACATGGTGCTGGGGATCTACTACCTCACCTACGGGCCGGGCGGGGAGGAGCTGGCGAAGCTCGACGAGCAGCTCAAGTCGGGCAAGGCGGCGTCGCGGAGCGGCTCACAGCCGAAGGTCTTCCGCTCCGCCCAGGAAGCCGAGCTCGTCTACGAGAACGGCGGCGCCGGCCTGCACGACTACGCCGAGTACCGGCGCGCCGGCCACGAGCACTTCCTGACCACGGTCGGGCGGATCATCTTCAACGACCGCGTCGAGCGGGCGCTGGCCGACGCGATGGAGGACGAGTGGGATCCCGAGGGCTATGAGTTCGTCAACCACTCGCTGAAGAAGCGCGACGTCAACGAGATGGTCTCCGACCTGGTCGAGACGTACGGGGCACCGGCGATCTCGCTGGTCCTCGACGCGTTCAAGGACCTCGGCTTCCACTTCGCCACCCAGGCGGGGATCACGATCTCCAAGAACAACGTCGTCTCGCCGCCCAACAAGGAGGAGATCCTCGAGCGCTACGAGCGCGAGACCGCCGACATCCAGGCGCAGTACGACGACGGCTACATCACCCAGGAGGAGCGCAAGGAGGCGGTGACCAGCCGCTGGGACGAGGCCACCGACGAGGTCGCGCGGGCGATGGAGGAGAACCTCGACGAGCTGAACCCGATCTTCATGATGGCCAACTCGGGGGCCCGCGGCTCGTTCAAGCAGATCCGCCAGCTCGCCGGCATGCGCGGCCTGATGGCGAACCCGAAGGGCGAGATCATCGAGCGCCCGATCAAGGCCAACTTCATGGAGGGCCTCTCGGTCCTGGAGTACTTCATCTCCACCCACGGCGCCCGCAAGGGCCTCGCCGACACCGCCCTGCGCACCGCCGACTCGGGATACCTGACCCGCCGCCTCGTCGACGTCGCGCAGGACGTGATCGTCCGCGACGAGGATTGCAAGACCAAGGACCACATCGAGATGCCGCTGCGCCGCGACGATGGCGCCCTCAACCCGAACCTGCTGGGCCGCCTCTGCGCGAAGAAGTTCGAGACGAAGCGCGGTCGCGAGCTGCTGAAGCGAAACCAGGAGATCACCCTCCCCGACATCGAGGCGACCGCCGAAGCGTTGGGCGACGAGACGGTCACCGTGCCGGTCCGCTCGGTCCTCAAGTGCGAGGCCGCGTCGGGGATCTGCCAGGCCTGCTACGGGCTGGCGCCGGCGACGGGGTCGATGGTCGACATCGGCGACGCGGTGGGGATCATCGCCGCGCAGTCGATCGGCGAGCCCGGGACGCAGCTGACGATGCGCACCTTCCATACCGGCGGCGTCGCCGGCCAGGACATCACCCAGGGCCTGCCCCGCGTGGTCGAGCTGTTCGAGGCTCGCAAGCCGAAGGGCCTCGCCCAGATGGCGGAGGTGGAAGGGAAGGTCAGCGTCGAGGAGACCGACAAGAACATCAAGGTGACGGTCACCGACTCCGGGGGCGAGGAGCACTCCCACACCTTCCCCGCCCGCACCCGCCTGCACGTCTCGCACGGCGCGAAGGTTCAGGTCGGTGAGCAGCTCAACGAGGGGTCGCTCTATCCGGCCGACCTGCTGGCAATCCGCGGGCGGACCGAGACCGAGGTCTACCTCGTCCGCGAGGTCCAGGACGTCTACCGCCAGCAGGGCGTCGACATCAACGACAAGCACATCGAGCTGATCGTGCGTCAGATGCTGAAGAAGGTCGAGGTCGAGTCGAAGGGCTCGACCACGCTGCTGCCCGGTCAGCTCGAGGATCGCCAGCGGATCAAGGCCCTCAACAAGCAGGTCAAGGAGGACGGCGGCACGCCGGCGAAGGCGAAGGAGAAGATCCTCGGGATCACCAAGGCCTCGCTGGCGACCGAGTCGTTCCTCTCCGCCGCCTCCTTCCAGGAGACCACCAAGGTCCTCACCGACGCGGCGCTGGAGGGCAAGCGCGACCGCCTCGTCGGCCTCAAGGAGAACGTGATCATCGGCAAGCTGATCCCGGCCGCGACCGGCCTCAAGCACTACCGCACCCTGGCGATCGAGCCGGCACAGCCGGTCGAGCCGCCCAGCGAAGAGGGCCTCCTCGACGAGGAGGAGCTCGCCGCCGAGCTCGGCCTCGAGGGCGACGGCGATTCGATCGAGGGCTTCGGTCCGTCCTTCGCAGAGGAGCTCGAGGAGTTGGCGCAGGAGATCGAGACGACCGGGGACGGCGGAGGCGAGTAGGAGGGGCGGGCTCGGGCCCGCCCACCTCGCTCAACTCCTCGGCGGCCGCCTGGTCAGGCGGCCGCCTCGCAGTACAAGCCGCTCGGTGGGGTGCCCGATCCCGCCCGACCGTCCGCCCGGCGCCTCGGTCAGGATGGCGATTGTCGCTTTCAGTAGTCCATGGACTACCCAATGCGGCAATCGAGCAATGCCACCCGCACCGCGGTTAGCCGGCTGGCTAGTTGGCCAGTAGATTGCCTGGCGTGACAGCGCTCCGTGAAGGGCAGAGGGTTTGCGTGATCGGCGCCGGCTCCTCGGGGATCGCCGCCTGCCAGGTGCTCGATGCCCGCGGCATCCCCTTCGACTGCTTCGAGATGGGCTCCGAGGTGGGCGGCAACTGGCGCTACCAGAACGACAACGAGATGTCGTCGGCCTACCGCTCGCTGCACATCAACACCTCGCGCTCGATGATGGCCTACGCGGCCTTCCCGATGTCAGAGGACTATCCCGATTACCCCAACCACTTCCAGATCGCCCGCTACTTCGACGACTACGTGGACCACTTCGGGTTCCGCGAGAAGATCCGCTTCCGAACAGAGGTGTTGTCGGTCGAGCCGGCAAGGGACGGCTGGGAGGTGACCGTGGAGGACGACCGCGGGCGCCGCGAGAGCAACCGCTACGGCGCCGTGCTCGTCGCCAACGGCCATCACTGGGACCCGCGCTGGCCCGAGCCCCCGTTTCCCGGCGCCGAGAGCTTCGAGGGCGAGCAGATCCACGTCCACGATTACAAGGAGCCGGACGTCCTCAGCGGCAAACGGGTCCTGGTGCTGGGAATCGGCAACTCGGCCACCGACATCGCGGTGGAGGCGTCGCGAAACGCAGCGGCGACCTTCCTGGCGATGCGCCGCGGCGCCCACGTCCTCCCCAAGTATCTCGGCGGCAAGCCGACCGACGAGACCGGCAGCCCAGCGATGACGCGGTTGCCGCTGGCGGTCCAGCGGGGCCTCTACCGGCGTGCCCTGAAGATGGCGATCGGGGACATGACCGCGTACGGGCTGCCCGAGCCCGATCACAAGCTGCTCGAGGCCCACCCGACGATCTCCTCGGACCTGCTGCCGCGCCTCGGCCACGGCGACATCACGGTGAAGCCCAACATCGAGCGCTTCGACGGCCCGAGCGTGCGCTTCGTCGACGGCTCCGAGGAGGAGATCAACTTCGTCATCTACTGCACCGGCTACAGGATCAGCTTCCCGTTCATCTCGCCGGAGCTGGTCTCTGCGGACGACAACCGGATCCCGCTCTACCGCCGCGTGGTCTCGGTCGAGCGGCCCGGCCTCTATTTCATCGGCTTGATCCAGCCGTTGGGAGCGATCATGCCGATCGCCGAGCTGCAGTCGGAATGGGTCGCGGACCTTCTCGAAGGGTCGGCTGAGCTACCGCCCGCCAAGACGATGCGGGCGGTGATCGCCCGCGAGGACCGGCGCATGGCGAAGCGCTACGTGGCGTCCAAGCGGCACACGATCCAGGTCGACTTCTACCCCTACGTGCGCACGATCCGCCGCGAGCGCCGGCGGGGGCCCCGGCGGGGCCGCCTCGGCGGTCTGCTCGCCCGCCGCTCTCACGAGCTGCGGCTCGGTACCTAGCCCGGCGTCGTCTGCCGCTCGGGGTGCGCGGCTCCGCGCGCGTGGGCCAGCCCGGCGCGGGCGGTCGCGGGCGGGCTCAGCACCCTGGTGCGGCCACCGGGCGGGCAATCGGGCAGGGCGCGCGCGGCGCCCCCGTGGGGATCACGCCGCGGCCCCCGCGGGCGGGTCGGCTGCGGGCGCCAGCGCTTGAATCCGCCGTCGGAGTCCTCGGCGCCATCGGCGTCGGGGGCGGGCTGGCTCGCCCACCAGACCAGCCAAAGAGCGCCCAGCACGGGGATCTTGAGCACGACGAGGAGGAAGAAGATTGGCCAGAACCCCTCCACTGCTGGGTGATGTTAGATGCTCCCGCCGCGCTCGTGCGCCTCGCGCTCGAGGCCGCGGGCCCAGGCGAGGAGGGCCTCCGTGTGGGCCTCCTCCAGACCGCGCTTGGAGTCAGTGGGGACGAGCAGCGTCGGCTCACCGCGATTCTGTCGCTCACGCGCCCACTCGTAGCAGCTCGCGTCGAAGGAATCGTCGATCCAAGCCAGCGGCCGCCCCTTCCCGAAGCTATCGAGGGGGGCGAGCTTCCAGTGGGCGGAGCCGAAGCGAGCCGAGCCGTCGAAGCGAACGCAGGGCAGCTCCGGCAAGCCGAGCAGCGGCGGCAGGGTGTCGTT
>Ga0299913_10001532_pt1 | contig 17262 bp, 14 predicted proteins | sample RVTome_9_FD_201360 | JGI IMG/M metagenome (GOLD analysis project Ga0299913, IMG submission 201360) | Soil microbial communities from uranium-contaminated site in the Upper Colorado River Basin, Wyoming, United States - RVT155D38 (version 2) ... | reverse complement strand
ACACGTGGACGGCGTGGAATGCTTCCTATGCGACCTACGATGATTCGCTCCGTCTGGCGCTCTTCCTGAGCGAACAGAACTTGACTGACTTCGCGCGCGCGCACTGGCTCCATGCGAACAGCACGTGGGCCGCGTACAATGAGTCCTTTGCCACTTATAACGAGAGTCTACGGCTCGCATTGTGGCTCAAGGAATCCAACCTGACCAGTCTTGCCCTGCAGGAGTGGGGGCGGCAGAATGCGACGTGGGCCGCATACAACGCCAGCTTCAGCAACTTCAACGATTCTCTACGGTTCGCGCTCGCGCTGGTCGAATCGAACGTGACGACGCACGCGAGTCATCAATGGTCACAGACGAACGACACGTGGGCAGCGTGGAACAACACCTTCGAGCGGTACAACGAATCGATGCGTCTCGCGATGGTGTTGGAGGAGACGAACCTCACCAATCTGCTGGCGGACCAGCGCACTCTCTCTTTGGGTATTTGGAGCCAGACGAACGACACGTGGGCGGCACGGAACGCGAGCTTTGGGAGCTTCAACGACTCTCTTCGCTTGGCGCTCGCGTTCAGCGAGAGCAACCTGACGGACATGGTGCGTGCCTCGTGGAGCCATCGGAACAGCACGTGGGCCGCGTACAATGCGACGTTTGCCTCCTTCAACGACTCGCTGCGTCTTGCCATCTGGATGCAGGAGACGAACCTCTCCAGCAAGCTGACGGCGCAGTGGGGTCAAGCGAACGACACGTGGGATGCGTGGAACCTCACGGCAGCCGAAGAGTTCAGCACGACGAGGACGGCCGTGAACCTCGCTCGCCTCGAAATCGTGCCGCTCATCACTGGGAAATGGGACCACGTCAACAGCACGTGGGCAGAATGGGATGCGACGTGGTCGACATGGCGCGATGATTTCGCCGCCTTCAACGCCAGCCTCCGCCTCGCCATGGTGCTCAGTGAAGCGAACTTGACTGGAATCACGCAACACAATGGCGCGACGGCGAACGACACGTGGGCCGCGTGGAGTACGACGTTCGCCGCCTATAATGCGAGTCTTCGTCTTGCCATGGTGCTTGAAGAAGCGAACGTGACGGGACTCATCAAAGACGAGTGGATGCAGCAGAACGATACGTGGCTCACGTACAACGAGACGTTCGCCACGTTCACCGAAGCTATCCAACTCGCCGTCGCGCTTGAGGCTGCAGGATTGCGCGGCAGAATCGATGCATCGTGGGCGCAGCGGAACAGTACGTGGAGTGCGTACAATCTATCGTTCGCGAACTACAACGACTCGCTCCGCCTGGCGCTCACGCTTCTGGAACTAAACGCGACGGACCTGGTGCGTGCCCAGTGGAGTCATCAAAATAGCACGTGGGAATCGTGGGAAACGTCGTTCGAAGCGTTCAATCAGAGTCTGCGCGTCGCCATCGTATTGGCAGAAGCGAATATGACGGGGCTTGCGCAGCACCATGGGGCGAACGCGAACAGTACTTGGAGCGCGTACAACGCGACGTTCAACGCGTTCAACGCTTCACTCCGCCTCGCCATGGTATTGAACGAGGGAAACATCACGAACCTCGTGAAGCAGCAGTGGGCCAACGACAACAGTACCTGGGCCGCGTACAACGTGACGTTCAACGCGTTCAACAACTCACTCCGCCTCGCCATGGTGCTGGAGGAGGCGAACCTTACGGATTTCGTGCGAGCCTCGTGGACCGACCGGAACACGACGATGGCAGGGATGAACGCGACCCTCCGCCTGTTGGTCGGGATGGTCGAAGCAAACGTCACGGGCTTGGTCAAGGCACAATGGGCGGGCGCGAACAGCACGTGGGCTGCATGGAACCAGACGTTCGCCGACTTCAACGCCAGCCTGCGTCTCGCGCTCAACCTGGCAGAAGCGAACCTCACATCCATCCTGTCTGGCACGTGGGGTAGCGTGAACGCCACGTCGGCACTTGTGGAGAGTGTGAATGCGAGCCTCCAGTTGGCGCTCCTGCTGCAGGAAGGCAACGTTACGAGCCTTGTGAAACAAGCGTGGGTGCATTCGAACAGCACGTGGGCCGCGTACAACGAGACGTACGCCGCCACGGAGGCGGGGCTCCGCCTCGCGCTCGTCCTCCAGGAAGCGAACTTGACTGAGTTGGCGCGCGATGCCTGGAGCGAGAGGAACAGCACGTGGGCAGACTGGCAGACGAGCTTCAACAACTACTACGATTCGCTGCGCCTCGCGCTCGTGCTCGGCGAGCAGAACACGACGCTGCTGACGCAGGCCTTGTGGAGCCACCAGAACAGCACGTGGGAGGCGTACAACGAGACCTTCCAGGGATTCAACAACTCGCTGCGCCTCGCGTTGGTGTTGAGTGAGGCCAACGTCACGGGCCTCATCAACGGCTTCTGGACGAGCGAAGACCTGCGTTGGGAGGCGCATGAGGCGTTCACCGCAAGCGCGAACGCGAGCTTGCGTCTCGCGCTCACGTTGGAGGAGGCGAACATGACGAACCTCCTGCGTGCGTCTTGGGCGCACCGGAACGACACGTGGACGGAATACAACACCACGTTCCAGGGATTCAACAACTCGTTGCGGCTCGCCGTCCTGCTTGAGGAGACGAATCTCTCGGCACTCGTTCGCGCGTACTGGACGGACACCAACACCAGCACAGAGAGTCGGTGGACGGCCTACAACACGACGTTCGCGGGGTTCAATGGGTCGCTGCGCATGGCACTCATGTTCGCGGAAGCGAACCTGACAGGATTGTTGCAGTATCATGGGTCCAAGGCAAACGACACATGGGGCGCGTGGAACCAGACGTTCGCAGCCTTCAACCAGAGTCTCCGACTCGCCCTATGGATGGAGGAAGCGAACCTCACGGGATTCGCCCAAGCACAGTGGGCGGACCACAACGCTACCTGGACTGCATGGGATGCGACGTTCATCGGGTACAATGACTCGCTGCGCATGGCGCTCGCACTTGCGGAAGAGAACGTGACGGGCCTCATCAAAGCCCAATGGGGGCATGCGAACGCGACGTGGGCTGAGTACAATCAGACGTTCGCTGCGTTCAACAACTCACTGCGTCTCGCTATGGTGCTGCAGGAGTTGAACCTGACAGGAATCGCGCAATTCCATGGCGCGCGCGCGAACGACACCTGGACTGCATACAACACGACATTCAGCAACTACAATGCGAGCCTCCGCCTCGCGCTGATGCTCAGCGAGGCGAACCTGACAGGAATCATGCAATTCCAGGGTGCGTGGGCGAACAGCACGTGGGCCGCGTACAACACGACGTTCGCTGGGTTCAACAATTCATTGCGACAAGCACTTGTGCTGGAGGAGACGAACCTCACGAGCCTCTTCAACGCACACTGGGGCGCGGCGAACACGTCATGGGCCCAGAACGATGCGCACTTGGAGGCAGTGAATCAGAGCATCCTACTCGCGATGCTGCTCCACGACACGAACACGTCGAACCTCCTGCGTGCGTCTTGGGCGCACCGGAACGACACATGGACAGCGTACAACATGACGTTCGCCACGTTCAACAACTCACTTCGGCTTGCCATGCTCCTCGCGGAGACGAACACGACGGAGTTCGCGCGCGCGTCGTGGACGGACCGGAACGCGACGATATCTGGTTTGAACGCGAGCTTGAGGCTGGCCTTGAGCCTCGCCGAAGGCAATCTCACGATGCAGGGTGATGCGCGCTGGGCGCACGCGAACGCCACGTGGTCAGCCTGGAACCAGAGCTTCCTTGCATACAATGAGTCCCTCCGGATGGCGCTCGTGCTGGCGGAGGCGAATCAGTCGGCATTGGCGCAAGCGTTCTGGGCGCACTCGAACAGCACGTGGATGGAGTGGAATGAGGCGTTCGCGCAGTTCAACGCGAGCCTCCGCCTCGCCCTTGCACTGGAAGAGACGAACCTCACGAACATCCTTGCAGCGGAATGGGCGAGCATCAACACGAGTTTCGCCGACGCGAGCGTAGAGGTGCATGCGCTCAACGCGAGTCTGCACTTGGCCATGGCGCTTGAGGAAGCGAACCTCACGAACGTCGTGCGGGAAGCGTGGGCGCATTCGAACAGCACGTGGACGGCGTACAACCAGACGTTCGTCGCGTTCAACGATTCCATGCGCCTCGCGATGCTCTTGACGGAGACCAACGCGACGAACCTGGTCCGCGCTTCATGGGCACAGCGCAACGACACGTGGAGCGGGTGGAACACGACCTTCGGAGAATTCGATGCGCGGCTCGCGCTCGCGCTCGCACTTGCAGAGTCGAACACCTCAGAGTTGCTGCGCGCCCATTGGCAGGGTCAGAACGTGACATGGAGCACGTGGAACACGGACTTCATGGCATACAACTTCACAGAGATGGAGCGCCTCACTACGTTGGAGGAGAACATCGAGAACGCCATCAACGTCGCCGTCGGGGAAACGCTGTTGAACTCCACGATTCCGACGGTCATCGAGGCAGCGTTGAACGGGACGACGGCGTACTATTCGGACCAAGTGGTCGAACGCGTGCGCTTGGCGAACGAGAACAACCTCCACGCGTTGGGCATGTCGTTTGGTGCCGACTTGCTCGAACTGCGTGACAACGTGACGGCGGTGCGTCAGTGGCAGGAGCATCAGGGAACGTTCGAGGCCGAGTGGGAACGCTTCAAGCTGGATATCTTCCGAGGCGTCATCTACGTCAGCTTCGCAGCCGTCCTTGGGTTGTTGTGGGGCGTGTGGCGGGGCAACGTCGCGGCGAAGAAGCTGCGCGACCGTATGCTCATCCTCGCGAACCCACCAGGGCCCCTTCGCGCGGCGGTGACGACGGTGCGCGCGGCTGCGAACCGAGCGACGCGTGACGAGCGGCCGAGCGGCTCGCGCCCTCCGCCGACTCGGTCGCGCGCACCCGGGGGCGCGGCGCGCTCGGGGCCGGAGGGGCCGCGTCGCCGCAGTTGACGCCAGGTGGGATGCAGGAGGTTTGAGGGAAGCCCTCTTATGCGACACCGGACCCTACAGGGTTCCAGAGCCAAGCCTCGGTGCGGCTCCACAGGACGTGTTCCTATGGCCCTCGGACCCTCAGACATTGCGAAGGACCTCCAAAAGAAGCACCCGGCGCTCTCGGCGCGCCAGGCGCGCGACATGGCCAACTCGGTCTTTGACTCGGTCAAGAAGGGGTTGGCGAGGCACGGCAAGGTGCGCACGCCTATCGGCATCTTCACGAAGAAGGTGAAGCCCGCGCAGAAGGGGGGTGGGAAGGGGACAAACCCGTTCACGGGTGAGAAGTACATCAAGAAGGCGAAGCCGGCGACGGCGACGGCGAAGTTCCGCCCCAACCGCTCCTTCAAGGAGACCCTCATGGGTCGCGGGAAGAAGTAGGGCCGCGCACCCGTTTCGCGGCATGCTTCGGCGAGCCGAAATCCACCAAATGCGTTTCCTTTTTCTCTGCTTGATGCCGGATAGTGCACGTTGCGTGCGGCCGCGGCGTTCTTCTACTCGGCTCGCCGCTGGGCCGACCTATGTCGAGGTCGGTCGAGCGTTTCCTCACAATTGTCTATCGTGACCCCGGGGAACCGGCAGGCGCGGCGGGAGCGTGCTTCGACCGCGCGTTCTGCATCGCATGCGGCGGCACGACCTACCCGAGCATGCACGCGCTCGCACCCGCGTGGAACGCAGGGGCAATCGGGGACGCGTCGCGCATGGGAGCCGTCATCCAGGGGCCCATCAGGGAATCGTTGCTCGCTCCGTGGTACGCGTTGACGCCGCAGGCAGGGACGCTTAGGGAATTCGTGCAGGAGGACCGGAGTGGAGGGTTCTGGACGCCCCTTGGCGTGGTCTGTCGTTTCTGCAGCGGGATGCCCGGAGTGGGGGATGATTGGCGCGCCTCGCGGTGGGTGGCGCGCTGTTTCTGCGGCTGGTCGCGCGCCGTCGCGTACCAGCGGAGTTTCGAGAAGCAACGGGAGGTGGAACGCGCGCGGCACAAGCCCATCGACCTGGACAACTTGGTCGCGAACTGGGTCGACCCAGGGTGCGACGAGTGGGGGGCGGCAGAAACACGCGCGGAACGGTCCTTGGTCGGGCACTTGGGGGCGAAGCACAAGGCGATGACGAAGCCAACGCCGGCGGGGCAGCTATCTGAGTAGCTATCGAGGGCGGCCTCGGTGCTGGTCGCGTCTACCAGCGAACGAGTCGTTGTCCTGAGCGTTTTCTTGGGGGTGGGGGAGACGTTCCTGGAGGAATGCATCCGTCGGGGTGCGAAGCGAAGCATAGGAGATATTATGGCCGAGAACAAGGGCTTGTTTCGTTGAAGCGTTGCGGAGCGGAGCCATTGTCAGCCGCCGATTTCTGGCGGCGCGGCTGTTCTCGCCTCCATGATGCCAGGGAGTCCAAGAGGGTCATGACGAAGGAGGCGTGCAAGGTCGGCGTGCTGCTGTGTGTCCTCGCGACCATGTTGTTGCCAACGGCGTCGGCGCAGGATGATGCACCATCCTGGTACAACGAGTCGCATGAGGCTGACGAAGCGTACTGGGAGGAGTGGCGCGCGGAGCATGGGAGTCTCGTTTCGAACGAGGCGAACGCGACGAGGGACACTATCCTCATCATGCACGAGTCGTTGCTCTCTCTACTGAGAGACGTTTCGTCCAAGACGAACCTGTCGCTTGCGATGGCTCAGAACGCTTCGGTGGAGAACGCCGTATCGCGGGAGATTCTCATGGCGTTGGCGACGCGTGTGCAGGCGCTGGACCAGAACCTGACGGACGTTCGCGTTGCAGGGAACGAGACGAGGGCCCGCGTTCGAACGTTGGATGCCAACACGACGCAAGCGTTGTTCGAGGTGCGTGGCCTCAACACGTCCGTGAGTCGTCTTGACCTGACGATTCAGGGCTTGGCTGAATTGCAGAACGTGCTTGGGGACGTTTCCACGCGTTTCGACCGCATCGAGACGTCCATCTATGCTTTGCAGGTGAACCTCAGCGAGATGGATGAGAACTCCCTAAAGGAGCACAATGACCTGAACCGGAACCTCATCGGGTTGACGCGGTTGGGGTTGGCGACCTACAACGGGACCTCGGCCATCTACAACGGGACGCGCGACATCGCTACCGCACAGGCGGCGTTCTCGTTGAACGTCTCCGACACGCTTCAGTCGAGCGAGGTTCGCCGCGTGGAGGGTGACAACGCGCTTGCCGCTGCCATGGACGCGACCTTCCGCGGAGTCCGTGGGTGGCTCATCACGCTCGTCCTCGCCGTCGTCGGGACGGCGCTTGTGACGGCGTTCCTCATCCGGAAGCTCACGCACGCGCGCCCGCGTCAGAACGTAGGGAGGCGCAGCGAGCCGTCGGAGTATCTGGATGATGAGCCGTTCACCGGTTCAGGGGGTGGTGAAGTCGACGAGGTCGACGTGACGTTTCGCCCCCCGCCCTCGGACGAAAGAAGCCACACTCGGCCGCCGATGAAGGACGTGCGCGTGCCACCTCGGCCGAAGCTCATGTCACAGCCGACTCTACCAAGTATGCCTCAACGCAAAGGCATCCTCGCGAAGCTCGGTTTCGGGAAGCAGGAAATCCTCCCGGAGGAGGTGCTCGTGGCGAATGAGCTTGCAGAGCAGTACGCGGAGGAGCACCACATCGACCCGCGCAGCGTGCGCGAGTGCTACGGGACGCGTCCGGATGAGCAGAAGTGCTACTCGGAGGCCGGGAACAAGGCATGCGTCTTCCTTGACCTCTGCTCGCGCGTCCATCGCATCGACCCGGAGAGCGTTCGTCCGAACATCGACGTCCCTGCAGCAGTGCGCGGAATGAAGGGGGAAATGACCGTGCGAAGGACGCACCATGCGCGCGCCACCGTCTCAGAACAAGTGCAGCGGGAAGCAGAAGACTTGCCGGACATGGAGTACGACCAAATCCAGGTGACGTGAGATGCCCGAAGAACCCAAAACCATCCGCGTGCCGGCGGCATCGTTCTGTCGCGAATTCTGCGGCCTCCGCAAGGACTGCCCCATCTACATCGCAGGCAACTCGTTCAAGCAGGGCTATCAAGTGGCGAAGGAGCACCTCGTCGCCCGCACCCGGCAAGCCGGGGACGGTGAGGTCTTGCCAGCCACCCTGATGGACTTGGCGGACCCTGAAGTGGTCGAGGAACTTCCTCGCGCCACCTTCCTCAAGCCGGGGCATCTGGCCGCGCTCAAGCCCGCCATCGAGGAACTCACGCGTGCTCGGGACACGTGCGCGAACCACCGCATGGTTCAGCCGGCGGTGCAGGTTACGCTGCTCGCGCAGCAGGAGGCGCAACAGCGCGCCGAGGAAGAGGCCATCGCTGTGCGCCAATTCGAAGCCATGGCGAAGCGCAGCCCCCTCATCCGCCAACTGCTTGACCTCGTGCAGGCCGAGGTGCCCTCACCCATCGCTGGAGCGCACTTGGTGCGTCCCGCGGCGAAGGTGGAGGCAGCACCCGTCGCGGTGCCAGCCCCTACTCCACCACCGGTGTCTGTGGGCCCCGCGCCGTCTGCTGCACCCCACAACGGGAGCGGCTCCACGTCATCGAGGGCGGAGGAGCCTCCGGCACCGGCCACGGCAACCGCGCCCGCGCCGACAATCATCCCTGTCGCGGCCGCGCCGCCGCGGAACGGGGACCACAAGCACGCAGGCTTGCTCGCGCGCGCGAAGGAGCGGTACGGTGCCGAGATGGCAAGCGGCCTCAGCGAAGTGGAAGCCATCTTCGAGACCTACAACGCGTTCCGCGAGGAGAAGCTCAGCCACGAGATGTTGGCGGAGGCCCTCGGCGACCCGTGGACGAAGATGAAGGTCTGGAAGGCGTACGACCGGGAGAAGGTGCGGCGCAGCGGGATGGCATCTGGCGCGCCGAAGACGGGGTGATGAAGAAGATGAACGCAGCGACGGAGGCGCTTGTAGCAGGAGGCAGCCTCCTCTTGCTCGGAGTCGCAATCGGCTTCTTCGTCGCGCAGCGTCGCCTCGTCCGCCAGCACGAGGTGGTGCTGGCTAAGGTCCTGAGTCTGGCGGAGCAGCGCAAGGCGCTCCTCCAACAAGGCGGGGAGGTGCGGCTGGCGCTTGGACTTGACCAGGCAGAGGAACACGGCGTCGTTCTCGACGCCGTCCGTATGATGCGGGATGGACTCACCCTCGACTTGCAGGGGGAGCAGTGAGGATGCGCACGCTCCTCGCACTCGTTCTCGTGTTCAGCCTCATCCCGTTGTGTCTGCTGCCGACGGCGGACGCGCAGAGTCGGTTGGGTCCCGGCGAGGGTGAAGCCGAGGAGTCTACGGAGAACGAGTCCTCGACGAACTCGACAGAATCTGAGCCGTCGAACGAGAGCGTGCCAGAGCCTTCAACGGAAGCGCCGCCGGAAATGGCGCCACCACCCGCTCCGCCGGCATCGAACGATGCCGTGGGCACGGGGTTCCGACAGACGGGCTCGTTCATGACAGACGTCTGCGTGAAGAGTTTCAAGAACATCAACCGCCCGTACGAATGTGCGTGGCGGAACAACCAGAAAATCCACGACAGGTTCTGGGTGCTCGCGACTGCGAACCATCCGTTCTCGTACCGCATCTACTTGGACGAGCAACTCGTTGCTGACGGCACTGCGACGTGGCGCATCGAGTGGAACACGACGACGTCGAAGTCGAAGTTGGACATCCGCATCGTGTTGAAGGACCTGAGCGTCGTAGAGGGCCACGAGGTGGAGTACAGGTACATGGAAATGGGGGTTCGCGCAACCGGGTACGGCGCGGATGAGGAAGAAGAGGGGGAGGGGGACGGGCCTGGAAAAATCGAAGTGGACCCAGATGCGCTGAGTTGGGAGAGCACGCTTGCTATCATCGGCTCAACCCTATCGGTCGGTCTGGGCATGTGGATGGCGTACTACCACTGGCAGGGCAAGGACGAGAATCAGGGCATGACGGCCATTCTTGGGGGTAACATGGGATGACGCGGGGCATCGACAAGAAGCAGCGTGGTGCACTGCGTGGACAGAACGACCGAGAGGAAATCCACATCCCTAAGGTGGGCCCCATGAGCGGCGAAGGGGTCGCGCAGCAGCCGAATCCTGTGCGCATCGTACCGGGGGAGCGTACGCAGGCAGATGCCCACGCTCCGTACGCACCGTTCGCGCCACCTCCGCCGCGACGTTACGTGGAGCCGGATTACGACGACGAGAACGAGGTCGTGCTCTACTCGGGGAAGCCGAGCCGCTCGGCGCCGCACGTGCGCCGCTCACGCCCAACGCCTTGGATGTGGGACCGCGCGCCCGAACTCATCGTCACCTTCGGCACACTGCTTTTCGTCATCACGGTCGTTGCCGTGTTTCTTATCATGACGTTCACGCCATGGTTGGACTGGCTCTTCACACCGGACACGCTCAAGCGTGCCTGGAAGTGGTTCACGTCGAGGGAGTGGTAGCGAACCATGGCTCGTACACGCGTTGTGAACGCATCCGCACCCATCGAGGTCACGCCGGAGCCATTCTGGGTCAAGTACGCACCAACGTCCGAACGGTACCAGTGGGCGTGGAAATGGGCGGGTGGGTTCGTGTGCCTGCTCCTCTTGATGAAGTTCACGACGTGGAAGATTGTTTTCGTCCTCGCCGTTGCGTACGGTTTGACCTACTTCTTCGAGAAGTGGCGCCGCAACAAGACCGCGCGCCTCATCCTGGAGGTCCGCCTGCAGGGCCAGTACATCACGAACGTGCCAAAACCGTTCACTGTACCCACGAGCGGCGTCCGAATCTGGTCGGTGCCCCAGGACGTCTTCGAGCGCCTCATCGTCTTCGGGGACCACCGGCCACCGATGAACACGAATGGCCTCCTCGTTGCCGACTTCGTCGACGCGCGCAATCAAGTGGTCGTCTTCCCCGATGACAGCGTCTGGTCGAACTTCACGTTCCTCACGCACGCCAACGACGACATGGCGCAGTACTTCCGTCAGGTGATGGACGAGGAGAAGGCACTGCAGAAGGTGCGCGAGCACGCGGCGATGATGTGGTCGAACAACAAGCTTGCGCCAGAGGAGGCGCTCGCCATCATCACGCGCGCGAGTCAGCAGCAGCGGAACCTGGCTGCGAACCCGAAGACGTTCCGCAACCTGTTCATCTACTACAAGGACACGATTCCGCATCTGCAGCACTTGCTCGTGGAAGTGGAAGCGAGGTTCGAGGAGAAGGCGCACCAGATGGGTGTCGCGTACGCGCTCATGCTCAATGGGATGCCCCTGCGCCCAGAAATCGTGAAGGGCCTCCCGTTGCAGCGCGGCGACTACGACCGCCTCGTCATGAAGAACCCGCGCTACGACGAGGACGACGTCATCGCCGAAGACACGGGCCTCGCCGCCGAGTCGGGTGCGGAGCCCATCCAGCCGGGCGAGCACACCATCGGCATGAGGCCCCGGATGAGGATGAGGTGATGATGCGGAGCACGTCGAGGCAAGTTCGGCTCGCGCGATGGAAGGGCGCTATCCTCGGAGGTCTTCTGACGGTCGCCGTGGCGACGGCGTCCCTCATCGTGACTCATGGCACGCTGCGCATGGCCGACTTGGCGTGGCTGCCGATGACAGTCTTGGTGGGGGCCGTCTTCACGTATTGGTTGCTGGGGACGCCGAAGTTCCAGGCGCGCATCGGGGAGGAGACGAGTGCCCGCGAAGAATGAGCAACTCATCGGCGCGTTCGCCTCGTCGTTGGATTGGGAGCAGAAGCTCGCGCTCCTGCTCACGCCGAATCGGTACCACGAGTACAAGGAAGAGTCGACGCTGTTGAAGGATTGGCTCATCCGAGGGCGCATCACGGAGGAGGAGTACCTCATGATGCACTACGAGCATCCGACGCACAGCCTGTATGCGAAGTACGCGCGGCTGGGAACGGCGTCCTGGGCGCGCCAGGTGGTCGAGATGGGGGACCCGACGACGATGGTGGCTCCGGGTTCACTCGTGCTGGGCATCGAGGCCGAGACGAATGACCCGGTCTTGAAGAAGGAGCGTGGCATCCCAGCGCATACGCTCAGTGAGATGCTGCAGAAGTCGGACATCCGTGCCAGTAAGGTGGCGCCGGCGCCGGAGCCGCGCCAGGTGGCGGCCGCGGTGGGGGACGAGGTCGAGGTAGACCTCTTCGACATCGACTTCTGAATTCGGCGGGCCGAAGCATCCGGGGTGGACGAGGAACCTTCTTGGCCGGGGACCGATGCTCGTCAGGTCAACCATCATGCCGCTTGCGAGTGAGGTCGTTCACCACCGATGCACGGAGTGCGGTACGCCGGTGCCGTGCCTGGCGGAGTGCACGTGCCTGACGTGCCGGACGTTTGGCCCTATCAACGGTGCGCCGTGGTGCGCCGCGCACACGCGGCACGCCTTGCCGCTCATCTTGCCGAAGTTCACGCAGGAGGCGTTGCACAAGTTGGACACGACGCGCGTCCAGAAATGGGTGTGCAGCGGCCCTACGGCAGGGGCCGCCTACCACGAGGTGTCGATGAAAGCGACCAACCTTACTCCTCTTGCCACCAGCGACGAGCAGCACGCGGACGCGCAGGCGCTGCGAGAACTCTTGAGGCCCGCCTTCTTCGCGCTCGAAGCGCCACCCTATCGGAAGTTTGAGGCGCGGACGAAGACGGTGGAGGTGCGCGACATCTCTACTTCACGCAAGCGCGCGTACTGGGCGAACACGCATCCTGGAAGGCCCGCCATCATTGCGTGGGGTTTCGGTCGGACGCAGTGCGAGGGGTGCCCAGGCGTGTCCTGCAGCGACGTGCAGGTGCACGGGACGCGGTCGAGCGCGTTCCACCGCCTCTACGACATCGTGCAACGGACGGTGGAAGTGTCGCGCGTGGACGCGCTGCCGAAGTGGGCGTGGGATGGAGCGAACCTCGACCCGGAGAGCCCGTACTTCGACCCGAAGAAACCCGTGATGGCGTTCGAGCTTCCCAACACGCAGCGCGTGGCGCGGGATGCTTGGGCCGCGCTGCTCGACGGCGTCACGCCCCAGGTGCCGAAGCCGACCCGTGGTCGGCGTGCCCCCGGCGCTCTTAAGTAGCGACGGAGCGCGTTCTGCCTCGTGGCCCCGAAGGACGACAAGCATCCGCGCCAGCCGCGCGTGAAGCGCGGCATTCGCCTGTCACGCTCGACGGAGGAGTACCTACTCATCCTCGGCGATGGCAACCTGAGCCTCGGCATCGAGAAGGCAGTGGGGCAGGCACCCTTCACGGCGCAGTTCTTGGAACTGCTCGAAGCGCGGCGGCACATGGGGTTGGAGAACGTGGGCTCGCGCCGCCGGCGCGCGGAGGGCTGAAGCATGCAGTTCGAGGACCTCATCGATTTTCTGAGCAGCCGGAGCGGCACCGTCACCAAGGACGTGATGGTGCAATTCGGTGTGCCTGCAAGCGAGGCGCTCGCGGCGCTCAATCGAGGCTACCGCATGGGCTACTGCACGCGTGAGGCTCGCAGTGGGCGTTTTGTCTACTGGGTGCCCACGGGGGCTCCCAAGCCAGAGCGGCCCTTGAACTTCCGGCCAAGCGAAGTGCGCGCCAAGAACGCGGTCCACGCGGCGCCGTGAGGGCTTATGTCATCCGTCCCGTCAGGGGGAACAGATGATGATGAGGATGGGGAAAGGGAGTTCCTTTTGCCTGGAATCCCTGCGCTCCATCAGGACCTGTTCCGCGACGGTGTCGTGGAGTTCGAAATCGAGGGGGACCCGTTTCGTACGGCGGGTCGGCAACCGAAGCCGAAGGTGAAGGTCGCCGTCCTCTACGATGCGACAGAGGAGTTCTTCAAAGCCATCCTGACGAGCATCACGGATGGCCAAATCAAGTGGCGCAACGTGCCCTTCTTGGGTGACCCGGGCTCGTCGAAGACGACGCGTGCGCTCTACGTGGGGTGGCGCATTGGCGAGCACTATGGGTGGGAGAACGTCAACATCGTCATGTCGGACGACTTGATGGCGCTCGCGGCGGGCATGCGGCCGGTGAAGGTCAACGTCCTCATCGTGGACGATGCGTTGCGCAAGTACCAGTCGCGTGGCGGCACGACGAAGGAGTTGAAGGAGGCCATCGGGAAGTTCACGGAGCTTCGGCACGAGCTTGAGGACATCTTGTCGGGCAAAGCATCCGAGGCCGGAAAGACGATGGGCCACATCGACATGAGTGAGACGGGTGTCGTGTTCTGCTTGTTCACGGCGCAGTTGTACAAGGGCCTCGACAAGACGTTCCGAAACGGCATCACTGTCTTCTGCTCGCCTCTCGTTGAGGATAAGGAGACCATCATGAGTCTCTTCACGAACAAGTGCGCAGAGGCGTGCGCGCCGCAGCGGGCTCGGGAAGCGTGGGGGTACCTCGAAAAGAAGTTCTACGCTGTCGACGTCGAGGACAACAACGAGGAACGTGAGTGGGCCATCGCTGTGCTGCCGATGATTGGCCCTGCCATCATCCGGACGGCGTACTACAAAGGCATCTGCATGAACTGCAAGGAGGAGCGGCAGCAGAGGAAGAAGCCTTGCAAGAAGTGCGGGAAAATCGTCTCGGGTTGGGAGCCTCAGAGCATCAATCCGAAGACGAAGCGTCCCTACGTGCAGAAGGTCGTGGCGCCGCCGGATGAGACGCGCAACGAGCGTCTTGCACGCCTCACGAAGGCGTACGATTACCTCGCCAACTTGTTCATCGAGGCAGGGCACGACCCGAATGAGGCCGGTGCGGTGAAGCTCCTGCGTGTGTTCATCCGCGAGCGCTGCGCGAGCATCGCCGCGGGCGAGACGTCGGACACGGTGCTTCGGTCGACGGATTGGGTGGAAATCGAGCGTCGACCCATGCCGGTGTTGGAGCATGCGGTGAAGCTGAGGCGGCAGCGTGCGCAGGAGGAGCTTCAGGAGAATGCGGCGCGCGAGTCGACGCAGGGCGGCATCGTCCAGGCGGGCGCGTCGGACGACGAACTCATCGACTCGACGGCGCTCATGGTCCGCGAGTACTTCGAACTCAAGGACATCAACCTCTTGGACCAGCGTGCGAAGGCGTACTTACGGGACTTCTTGCGCAAGCGCTTCGCCGATTCTCCGAGCCTGCGGGCTCGCATCCTGAAGCTGCGCGAGGACATCTACGCGACCGCCTTGGCAGGACCAGGCGGGGATGAGGGGCAGGAGAAGGCGCCGGCGAAGGCCGCGGCGCCGGTGCCAAGGGCCCATGTGCCGTTGGGCATGCAGTTCACGTTCGAGGTGCTGCAGGAGTTGCCGCGGCTCATCGACCGCCAGGTCGAGCGCGAGGTCCGCAAGGGCATGGACCGGGCGAAGGCGCGCGTGAAGTGGGAGCAACGCATCCTCCTTTACAAGGTGAACGTGCGAGACGGCATGGGGCAATCACACATCCAGCGCGACTGGCGGCGGTGGTTTGGGCCTGAAGCGCTTCGACCGTTCAGCAACGTGCCGTGGGGGGAGGATGCTCTGGTCGAGAAGGTCGAGGACGTCACGGGCGAGCCACGCCCCCCGCTCACGCAGAAGTCGTTCAGCAACTGGAAGTTGGCGGTGGAGAGCGCGCTTGGCGACATGATGGGGGAGGCCTACGAGGAGTGGGTCACCAACATGCTTCAGGCAGGGTGGAGGCCGGCGTGGGCGCGCGCCGCGCGCATCCTGCAGGTGGAGCGCGACGGGGGCCAGGGGCACGACCCGGACGTCAAGGTCACGTACGACGATGGGGGCGTCGATTGGCTCTCGTTGAAGGTCTACGCGGGCCGCGAGTACCCGAACTTAGCCATCATGCCGGCGGGGAACCGAGCCAAGGTCGATGTTCGGCCGGAGCGGGATGCCTTCCTGCGTGCCTTGCGGCAGGACCCGGAGCATGAGCACCGCCTCGTCATCATGGTGCGCGACATCGACGTCCGGGGGATGGAGGTCTGGGTCGCGTACGATGCGACGACGCCGTTGCCGGAGCAGGTGAAGTTCAACCGCGGCATGGTGGGCACGAGCATGGCCAACCAGTGGACGCCGCCCCACGTCGGAGGGCCGTCCACCCTGCACGAGGCGACGGCCCTTCCAGCCGCAGGGCGGGCGGAGGAGGATGACGTCGTCGAGGCAGGGGCTGATGAGGCCCCGGATGAGGACGTCGACGCGGAGGATGAGGAGTCCTCGGACGACGACGAGGATGATGACGACGGGGCGGAGTCCCTCGACGACGCGTACGAGCGCAGCCGCCCGCGCAGCCGCGGCGGCGAGTTGTGACGCGCCTCGCGGAGTGAAACGCGGCGTCCGGCCCCCCTCTCCTTGGACTGCCCGTATTGTGGCTCTTTTCGCCGTACGTGTCGGCGCGCCCGCCGACTCTTGACCATTGCCCTACCTGTTGCGTTCAACATGGGACGCGCCTGGCTCCCATATTCAACGCCGGGTTCATCATGGACTCTCCTGACCGCTGCCATTGAGGGCGCGGCGCGTCCATCCTTGGGGGCTTCTGAGCCACCTCGGCGGCCTGCCTCGGCCTCCCCAGAGCTTCCTTTGCCGTGATGGGGGGCGAGCGCCGGACAAAACAAGCCCGAGCGTCCGCCAGCAGCCGCACCAACGGGGCGGAAGACGGGCGGCTGCCGGGCGAGAGGCCTACTTAAAGGACACACGTCGGGCGAGCGGAGGGCCGAACGACGGCGAACGCCCATAGTAGTCGGATGGATGACGGTCTGGTGTTTCTGTGCGGCGGGCCGCATGGAATGGTGGGCGTTCGTCCGACGGGCGGCGCGCGGTCGGCCGCGGAGCAAGGCGCTCGCCATCAGGGAGGCCGGCAAGAGTCAGGCGATGGCACGCCGGGGAGGATAGGGGGAACGCAGAGAACGCTTGGGGCGGATTGAGGTGTTCCGCTTTCGAAGCGGGCGTGCGCATGGTATCGGGAGGGGCATGCAGGAGGTGCTGGGGGCGCACTCCTGAGGAGGTTCTATTCTGCCGGGAGCATGGAAAGCCGCGGGGAACAGCGCGTTGGGCAGAAGTCGTCACCCGTCCGATTGTGGGGGGCGCGGTGAATCTTCCGAGAGGGGCTGGGAAACGAAACCATGCGCGCGGCCGCATGGTATCAGGAGCGTCTCGGGGGTGGAACGCGCGCGTTTCGTGGAGCCGCTCACCCGAGGGCGTGCCGCAGGAGGCCGCCGCACAGGAAGACGGTGATGATGGAGAGGGTGAGCGTGAGGACGGCGCGCGGGTCCCGGGGCGCGGCGCGGTACCAAGCGAAGACGCGGGGAGTCAAGACGGCGCCGGCGGCGAGGCCCAGCAGCGCGATGACGAGGTCGAGGGAGGGGGGCATGTAGAGGGGTGCGGG
>Ga0299913_10001531_pt1 | contig 17263 bp, 16 predicted proteins | sample RVTome_9_FD_201360 | JGI IMG/M metagenome (GOLD analysis project Ga0299913, IMG submission 201360) | Soil microbial communities from uranium-contaminated site in the Upper Colorado River Basin, Wyoming, United States - RVT155D38 (version 2) ... | reverse complement strand
ATGCGAGTCGACGCGGGGAACTAGCCGCGGCCGCGCTTGCGGGTCGTGGTGGGCACCGCGGTGGCGCCGATCTTGGTGTCGCTCTCGATGAGCAGCGCGTCGCCGCTCCGGATGAGCACCAGGTCGTGCACCTCGGCGACGGGGCGCCGGTCGTCCCGGCGGAGTACCAGGAGCACGCGCATGGTCATCGACGCGGCGTCGGCATGCACCGGCACGGCTTGCACCGCATCGATGCCGTCCCAGAAGTCCTCGTACGAGGAGTACCCGCGGGCCTGCATCGACGGGCCGAGCCTCGTCCACGCGGTCTCGGGGTGCTTGGGCAGCAGCGCGTAGTACTCGAGCACGGCGCTCTGCAGCTCGGCCGCCGTCGGCGGTGGCGTCGTCGTGGTCGGCGGCGGTGTGGTCGTGGTGGTCTGCACGGTGGTGCTGTCGGCCGTGGTGGTCGGCGGCGCCTGCGCGCGCGGCCGCTCCGGCGGGCCGGTCGTGGCGGCCAGCATGAACAGGCCGGCCAGCACGGCGAGCGCGACACCCGCGGCCACCAGCAGCGCCGGCCGCCTTCGCTGGCCCGACGCCTCCTCCTGGCCGGAGCCGTACAGCCCGACCGGCAGGTCCATCATGGTCTCGGCCTCGAAGGCGGCGGGAGCCGGCGCGAACGCCTGCCCGGCCGCGATCCCGGCCAGCGCGTCCCTGGCCTGCGCCATGGTGACCCGCTGCGCCGGGTCGGCCCGCAGCAGGGACATCAGCAGCGCGGTGAGCGGCCCAGCCTGCCGCGGCGGAATCACCCGGCCGGCGGCCACCTGGTGCAGCAGCGCGATCGGGTTGTCGTGCAGCCCGAACGGTGGCTGGCCCTCGACCGCCGTGTACAGCGTGGCGCCGAGTGCGAACACGTCGGCCGCCTGGCTCGGGTCGGCTCCCCGGGCGACCTCCGGCGCCAGGTACGCCGGGGTGCCGGCGAGCACACCGGTCTGGGTGACCGTCACGTCGTCCTTGGCCCGCGAGATGCCGAAGTCGGTCAGCTTGGCGACGCCGCCGTCGCCGAGCAGCACGTTGCCCGGCTTGATGTCGCGGTGCACGATGCCGGCGGCGTGCGCCGCCGCCAGCGCGTCCGCCAGCTGCCGGCCGATCTCGGCGACGTCGCGCGGCGGCAGCGGCCCGTACTCGGCGAGCACCGTCGCGAGGCTCCGCGATGCGAGGTACTCCATCACCAGCCACGGCGTGCCGTCGTGGTCGGTGACGTCGAACACCCCGATCGCGTTGGGGTGGTGCAGCCTGGCCGCGATCCGGCCCTCACGCATGACCCGCTCGACGGCCTCGGCCGCCTCCGCCGCTCCCAGCCCGGCCGGCAGCACGAGCTGTTTGAGCGCCACGGTGCGGCCCAGCCGCTCGTCGTGTGCTCGCCACACCACGCCCATCGCGCCGGCGCCGATGCGCTCTGCCAGCCGGTACCGGCCGCCGACGAGGCCTCCCGGGTGCGTCACGGCGACCAGGGTATGACGTTCACCCGTCCTGGGTTCACTCGGCGGTGGATCCTTCGGCTCCTGGCCTGCTCAACTCGGCCCTGCTCAACTCGACTCAGCGCTCAACCCGACTCAGCCCAGCCTGACCGACAGCAGTTCCGCGTCCATGATCCGGGGCCTCGGCCCGGACCCCACCACGATGCGCTGCTCGGTCAGCAGCCGGGTGCCGTCGATGCGCACCAGCTCGACCTGCACCACCATCGCGTTGCGGCCGTCCGGCTGGGCCCCGAGCACCTCGGCGTCGCTGATCTCGGACCATGAGCTCGCGAACTCGTCGGCCGTGCCGTCCTGGATCTCCGGGTCGAGCAGCATGTACGCCTCGGTCGGCTGGGTCGGCGCGGCCGAGTAGAAGCCGAGGATCGGGCCGATGATCGGGTCCAGCGGGTTCAGGATCGGGTCGAGAATGGGGTCCAGCAGGCCGCCGCCCTGGGCGGTCGACGTGGTGGTCGCCGGCGGGTTCACGGTCGGCAGCTGCGGCTGTGGCTGCGGCTGGGCCGGCTGCGTCTGCGTCGGGGCCGCTGGAGCCGGTGCCTGCTGTTGCTGGCCTGGCTGCGACTGGCGGTTGGCCGGCTGCTGGACCGCACCGCCGGCTGCGGGCTGCCCACCCTCGGCCGCCGGGTCGCCGCCCTTGGCCGCGTCCTTCCCGCTCTGGTCCGGCGCGGAAGCGGCCTCGGTGCCCAGCGAGGCCTTGATCACGTCGGGGCGGAAGACCTTGGCGCCAGTGATGGCCTCCGGCGCCGCAGCCGGCGCCGTGCTGACCGGCTCCTGGTGCCCGGTCAGGCTCTGGGTCACCACCAGCAGGGCGGCGGACAGCACCGCGACAGAGGCGGCGACGCCGAGCACGCGCGGCACGTACGACTTGTCCTTGGGAGCGGTAGCCACCATCGGCTGCGGTGCGCGGGGTGCGCGGGGTGCGCGTACCGGGCGCGAAGGCTGCTGACGCTGCTCGCGCTGCTGGCGCTCTTCGCGCGGCAGGCGCTGCTCCATCGGCTCGGCGAAGACCGGCTCGTCCGGCACCGCGTTGCGGACGCGCTTGTGCGCCGCCAGCAGCTCGGCCACCGGGATGGATTGGGGGTTTACGTCACGGCGAAAACGACCGCGATCGGCCACGACAGGTCACCTTCCGGTTTGTTTGGGTGACCACTAATACCCGATTGGGCGAATGTAACGCCAGTCGCGGCGGTAACACTTTGAAAGTCGTAGGCCACTCGGAGTAACCCAGCTGTGCCTTATGGTCCGACGCGTTCGGCAACCGGACGATCACCCCCGGTGTGCGGACAGCAGCTGTGCGCCCACGAAGCGCGGCAGCAGGGCACCGCTGACGTCGACCAGCCGGACCTCGATGCGGACCACGAGGACGTAGAAGTTGCCCTCGGAAGGCCGGTGCACCGACACCTCTGCCCAGACCGCGTCGTCCTCGTCGTTCGGCAGGACATGCGCCTCGGCGAATCCCGTTCCGAACCATGCGGCCTCGAACCCGGTGGCGCCGTTGCCCCGCATGGTCGGGCCGAGCAACTCGAAGGCCTCCTCGCGTCGCTCGCGAGTCGCCAACGACCCGTAGAAGTCGACCACCACCTGGCTGGCGACCGCGCGGTCGGCGAGCGGCGCCTGCAATGGCCTTTCCGCCGTGGTGGTGGTGATCGGCCGGCCGCCCGGGGTGCCCGGCGCCAGCTCGCCGAGGATCACGTCCATCCGCACCACCGCCGGGCCGGTGATCAGGGCCGGCTGGATCGCGGGGGCACCTGGGCTGAGCCGGTGCGGCCGCTCGCCGCCGAGCGCCGCCACCGCCGTGACGACACCGCAGGCCACCATGGCCACCACCATGGCGACGATGGTCATCGCGAGCCTGCTCGACACGCGGGGTTCGTCGACCACCTCGTCCGGCCTGGACTGCTCGGCCACCGGCTCCTCGGCGTACTCCGGGCCGTCCACCGTGATGCGCATCGGGGCGGTCCTCGCCTGCGCCTCGACCGCGGCCCTCGCCTGGATCGCGGACACGCTGGCCTGCTCGGCGGGCGTGCTCTTCGCCTGCAGCTCGGCGACCGTCACCGAGTTCGCGCTGTTGGCGTGCCTCTTACGCCGGGCGGTGGGCCGGTCCACGGTGTGCAGCCTCTCACCGTCCATGGCCCGCGCACTAGCCAACCGGCTTGTTGCCGCTTCCACCCACCGGGCGGATCTCGTCGATGACCAACGAGCTGCCCTGGCGGATGACCAGCTCGAAGGTCTGGAAGCGCTCGGCACCGTCGGCCGGCACGATCCGCACGGTGGCCAGCACCGAGCTCGCGTCGGCGTCGACGACCACCTGCTGCAGGTTCACCTCGGCGGCGTCACCCCACTGCCTGCGGAAGCTGTCGAAGCCCTGCACCTTGACCCGCGGGCCGACCATGTTCCACGCCGCGTCGACGTTGCGCGGCAGCTGCTCGTAGAACGTCCTGGTCGCGGACACCAGGTCCGCGGCGGTCACCGGGGGCCGGCCGGTCGACGGCAGCAGGCTCACCGTCGGCTCCGGCGGGGTCGACGCGCCGCGCGGTTCGCTCGGGGCGGGCGCCGCGGTCCCGGTGCGGGACGAGCGCCTCTCCTGGTCGCCGCGGCCGTCATGGGCCGCCGGCCCACCACCGGGCCCGTTGCCGTCCGCGCCGGCCGTCGCACCGGCCGCGGTGCCGCCCGGCCGTGCGCCGTCGGTGGTGGCCGTCGGCCCTGGGTGCACCTGTGGCCCCAGCGGCTGGGCGGTGAGCAGGCCACCGGTCGGCAATCCGGGGAACGCGTCGAGCCGGTCGAGCGGGCTCTCCGGCCCGGCCAGCCGGCTGGCCGCGAACACCAGCACGATCAGCACGACGCACGAGGCGGCCACCGCGAACCACGCGGCGCGCCGCCACGTGCCAGGCGGGGTCACGGACACCGGGGTGACGGCGAGGTCCAGCTCGCCGAGGGTGGCCGAGGGCTGCGGCGCGATCGGGTCGGGCTCGGCGACGGGTGCGGTGGGCTCGGTCCCGGCCAGCCCCGGCGCCCACGCCAGCACGCGCCCACCATCGCGGCGTCGGCCGTCGGGTCGAGCCGGGCCGCCCGGATCCATCACGCCTCCTGACGTGCTAAGCGGTGTCCACCACCTGGAAGGCCTCCGCCAACCTCCCGTCGGGGAGACCACCGCGCTGGGCCACCATGACGAGCCAGCCGCGCAGCATGTCCTCGAGTCCGTCCAGGTGGCCGGTCTGCGATCGGTGCGCGCGCAGCGCGGAGACCTTCGCGTCGAAGGTGTCGGTGACGTCGAAGAAGTGGTTGATCCGCTCGATCGGCGATGCCATCAGCCACAGCTCGGGGACGGTCCAGGCCTCCAGCCCCTCGTCCTCGAGCAGTTCGGGGTGCGCGAACGGGTTCCGCGCGTCCGGGTAGACGGCGGCCAGGGTGGCCTCGCCGGCGGCCCGGTGGTCCGGGTGCGACGCCACGATGCGCTGCCAGAAGATTTCCGGCGACTGGGTGAGCACCCGGTCGGGGCGGAACCGCCTGATCTCCCTGCTGATGTCGCGGCGCAGCTCGATCGTCGCGGTGAGCCGCCCGTCCGGGTAGCCGAGGAACGTCACGTCCGAGACCCCGACGGCGGCCGCGGCCGCGCGTTGCTCGTCCTCGCGGAGCCGGCGCATGTGCTCGCGGGGGGTGTCGTCGAAGCCGCCGGCGTCGCCGGACGTACAGATGCAGTACGCGACCTCGACGCCGGCCTTGGTCCATGACGCGACCGTGCCAGCGGCGCCGAAGTCCACGTCGTCGGGATGCGCCGTGACCACCAGGACGCGCTGGGCGTCCCGTACCGTCGGCGCGCCAGGTGAGCTCACAAATGGCAGCGTAAAGCCAGCGTGTGACAGGGTGGTTCGCGACCCCTGCTCAGATTCGTGTCCGGACGCTCAGCCGCCGGTGCGGTAGCGCTGCCGGGTGCTCTGCAGCGCCCGGTTGGCAACCACACCGCTGCCCGCACCGGCCAGGATCGCCAGCACGTCGGCGCCGGCACCACCGCTCGTCAGCAGCAGCGCGAGCAGCGCGACCGCGGTGGTCACACCGGCGATCGGCCACCTGCCGCGCACGTACTGGGCCACCGGGCTGCCCCCGGCCCGCTTGCGGGCAGCCGACGCGAGCAGCGCGAGGTATCCGTCGTGCGCCACCGCGGCGACCAAGCCGAGCAGCGCGACCACTACTGCCAGCAGATGCAACAACATGCCCCAAGTCTGCCGTGAGATCGGCCGGCCGTGGGCTGCGGCCAACCCTGGTCTTTCCCTGAGGTGCACGGACTGAACTGCTCGCCGGGGTGATCGCGACGATCGGCGAGCGGTTCCACGTTCCGACCCGCGTCATGCCGGCCGGCTGATAAGGTCCGTTTTGCAGAAGGGAACCGCTGCGTCACCGGCGGCGTCCCAGCAGCTGTCATACAGGGTGTGGATCCGAGGGGTGCCCGACATGTTCAGCGTGATCACCGGCGCGGTCGACGATGCTGTCGACGCGGTCAGTGACGGCATCCGCCGCGCGGTCGCCAACCTCCCCGGCGGCTCCGCCAGCTTCCGGGTGCAGCCCGACCAGGTGTACGCGCTCGCCAACCGCTTCGAGGCGATCGCGGACCGCATCCAGGGCGGCGTGGCGCCAGAGCTGATGACGATGTGGGTGGAGCCTCCGGGCGCCGACAAGCCCAGTCAGGACGCCGCCGACCGGCTGCGCGAGACCGGGTTCGGCGGCGCCGGGCTGGCCACCAGGCTCGACGCGTACGCCAACGAGCTGCGCAATGCGGCCGCCGGCCTGCGCGCCACCGGCAAGCAGTACGGACTGACCGACCACACCGAGAGTGGGCGGCTGAGTGCGGCCGACGTCTAGACGGCTGGCGTTGGCAGCTGGGGTTGTGGTGCTTGCGATGACGGCGGGAGCGTGCTCCGAACGTCAGCAGCCGGGCGTGCCGACGGCCGGCAGCCTCCCTCAATCCACATCGACGGCCGTGGCGGCGACTCGTCCGGCGGTGCTACCGCTGCACGATGTGGCGCCGTGCGAACTGGTAACCGCAGCCATGCGGCAGCAGTTCAAGATCGATCGTCCGGACACGCCGAGTGCCGCCGACCCCGATGCACCGGCGTGCACCTTCGTGTCTTCGACGGCCGGTACGTACGTCCTTGCGACCGTGCGAAACAAGGGCGTAGACGCGTTGGGTCGGCCCGTGACGACCTCCGTCGGCGGGTTCCCGGCGGTGGAGATCCAACAGCCGAATGTCAAGATCGGGCACGTCAGTATTGACGTCGCGGACGGGCAGCGGCTGGACATCGAGGTGCAGCGGCTGAGCAGCAACCAGCCGGTGGACGAGATCTATCAGGACACATTGGCATTTGCCGAGGCAGTGCTCGCCACACTGCGGCAGAAGCTGGGACGTTGAGAGGGGACGAGGTCATGGGTGCAAGCGGAGTCAACTGGAACAACGTCCCGCACGAGTCGATCCTGAGCCAGATCAACGGCGGGGCGGGTGTCGGCCCGGTGAGCGACGCGGCGGTCAGCTACCAGCGGATCGCGAACATGCTGCGCGACGCCGACCATGACCTGCGGGACGCGCTCGGCACGACCGGCGCGGCGTGGGAGGGGCAGGCCGCCGCCGACATGCAGACCGCGTCCACCCCGCTCGCCACCTGGGCGGACGAGGCCGACCAGATGGCGGTCAAGACGAGCAGCTCGACCGAGATGTTCGGCGACCAGTTCTCGAGCACCCGCTCGGGGATGCCGGCGGCGGTCGACGTGCCGTCCGGCAGCTGGGTGGACGGCAGCGGGCTCAGCAACCTTCCCGGCGTCACGACCGACCGGGAGCGCGCCGAGGCCGCGGCCGACGCCGCCCAGCAGGAGGCCGCCAGGCGCATGGAGGCCTACGACAACGCCAGCCACGACACCGTGCGGACCCAGTACTTCTCGCAGCCGCCGGCGGTGGTCCTGGAGATCCCGCCGCCGAGTTCGACGGGCGGGCAGCAGGTCGGCGGCACCTCGACCACGTCCGGCGGGGCCACCGATGCCCGCGCGTACGCCCCGACGGGCAGCTCCAGCAGCCCGACCGCGGTGTCCCAGACGCTGCCGCCGACTGGCGGCGGCACCCAGAACGTCATCCCGAGCGCCACCACCCCACCCGCCTCGGTCGGGCCGAACCCGGTGCTGCCGCCCAACGCCGGCCCTGTCCTGCCCGGCGGCGGCTACCCGCCCGGTACCGGCCCCGGCGGCACCCTGCCACCGCCGATAACCGGCGTTCCTGGCGTGCCCGGCGGCACCGGTTCCGACGGCCGACCCGGCACCGGCGCGCGGCCAGGGCTGCCCGGCCGCGGCTTCGGCCCAGGTGGTTTCGGCCCCGGTGGCCCTGGTGGTTTCGGCGCTGGCGCCGGCCCTGGATCGGGCGGCCTCGGCGCCGACGCGCACGGCCAGCGCGGGATGGGTCCCGGCGCGCTGGTCGACCCGGACGGCCGCCCCGGGCTGGCCGGCCGCCCAGGTGGCCCCGGCGCTGGCGCCGGCTACGGCCCGATGGGCGCCGGACGGCGCGGCGAGGACGACACCGAGCACAAGCGGGCCGACTACCTGGTGGAGACCGAGGACGTATGGGGAGACGGCACCAGGGTCGCCCCGCCGGTGATCGGCGACCGCCCGGCCCAGTGACCACCGGCTGGCCGACCTCGTTCGCCGTCAGCAAGCTCGAGTTCGACGTCGTGTGGGAGCACCTGCGGCTCGGCCCGTTCCCGACCGTGTACCGCATGCTGGGGCACGGGCAGACCTACGAGGAGCGCGCCGCGCTGGTGCGCGAGGCGTGGGAGTCGCTCGAAGCGAAGCGCATCGGTGGCCCGACGTCGCTCGAACCGCTGCTGGTCGACCTGCTGGCGATCCTGGCCAGGCCGCAGCGCGAGGTCGACGCCAGGATGGGCCACCGCGGCCGTGAGGTCCGTGCGCTGGCCGGGGGGATCGGCGAGCGCGCCGCGCTCGGCGTGCTCGACCAGGACGGCTTCCGGTTCTCGGAGATCACGCCGGGCGGGCTGAGCCGCGCGGCGGTCGGTCTGCTGCCCGAGCACCGGCCGGGCGACGGCCACTCGGTGGCGCTGTCCAGCCGGTCGTTCCAGGCCGCCTGCGACGCGTCGGGGAACACCGCGAAGGGGCTGCGGGCGGCGCTGGCCGAGCGGGGCACGCGGCCCGAGGATGCCGACCAGCTCGCGGATGCGCTGGACGGCGCGTTCGGCGGTGGCCAGTTCGGCGCGGCGATGCGGGACCGCTGGGGCAAGCGGCATCGGGCAAGCCACGTGGTCGGGTTCGTCGACACGTCCTCGGGGCGCTACCTGATGGAGAGCAGGCCGGCACTTGGCGGCGGCGATCAGTGGACCACGGTCGCGCCCACCGATCCGCTGCGGCTGGCGGCCCGGGTCGACCAACTGCTCACCGGACTGCAGCACGGGCTCGACGGCTGAGACGGCTTGTCAGCGGCCGAGTCGGCCACGGCCGAGCCGCAGCAGGAGCAGGGCCAGCTCCCGACCCTCGATCCCCAGTTGCCCGTAGTGCGCGAGCACGGCCATCTCGCGGTTGTAGACGATCTTCGTCCCGCCGGCGGCCAGCCGTGCGGCGCCGATCCGCTGTGACACCTCCGAGCGGCGCCGCACGAGGCGCAGTATCTCGTCGTCCAGCTGGTTGATCTCCATGCGCAAGGCGTCGATCTCGGCATCGGCCTTGGTGTCGGTCGGTGGCATCGGTTCCTCCGGGGTCTTCCGATGTCCTCGCCCGGGAAACGGAAACGCCCCGGGTCCGTGGACTCCGGGGCGGCGTGGTGGCTTGCGCTATGCGACCACGGGCACCGAGGTCCGGTACCCGTAGAAAAACTCGAAGTGGCGCGCCTGCACGTCGAAGAGTGTGCCACAACCAGCCTGTCGCCGACAGCATCGGTCGGTGCGCGCCGGTACCGTGGTGGCACGATGAGCGCGCTGATAGATCCTGGGGTGCAGGCCCCACCGCAGGGACCACTCTTGCCGCAGAACACCCGCCCCGAACGGCCCAAGCCGGACGCGTTGCTCGAGGGCCTCAACCCGCAGCAACGGCAGGCGGTGCTGCACACCGGGTCGCCGCTGCTGATCGTGGCCGGCGCCGGGTCCGGCAAGACCAAGGTGCTCACCTCGCGCATCGCATACCTGCTCGCCGAGCGGGACGCGCACCCCGGGCAGATCATGGCCATCACGTTCACGAACAAGGCCGCCGGCGAGATGAAGCACCGGGTGAACGAGCTCGTCGGCAAGCGGTCGGGCGCCATGTGGGTGTCCACGTTCCACTCGATGTGCGTGCGGATCATGCGGCGGGACGCGAAGCACCTCGGCCTCTCGACGTCGTTCTCGATCTACGACCAGGACGACTCGCGGCGCCTGGTCAGCCTGGTGGGGCGCGAGCTGGACCTGGACCCCAAGCGGTACCCGGCGCGCGGGCTGGCCGCGCAGATCTCGAACCTGAAGAACGAGCTGCTGGACCCGGACGACGCGTCGGGCCGGGCGACCAACGACTACGAGCGGCGGGTGGCCGAGGTCTACCAGCTCTACCAGCGGCGGCTGACGCAGGCCAACGCGCTCGACTTCGACGACCTGATCATGCGCACGGTCGAGCTGCTGACCGTGTTCCCCGAGGTCGCCGCGTACTACCGGCGGCGGTTCAGGCACGTGATGGTCGACGAGTACCAGGACACCAACCACGCGCAGTACGTGCTGGTGCGCGAGCTCGTCGCGGCTGCGGACGAGGAGCACGAGCCGGCCGAGCTGTGCGTCGTCGGCGACGCGGACCAGTCGATCTACGCCTTCCGTGGCGCGACCATCCGCAACATCACCGAGTTCGAACGGGACTTCCCGAACGCCCGCACGATCATGCTCGAGCAGAACTACCGGTCGACGCAGACCATCCTGTCCGCCGCCAACGCGGTGATCTCGCGCAACCCGGACCGCAAGGACAAGCGGCTGTGGTCGGACGCCGGCGAGGGCGAGAGGATCGTCGGATACGTCGCGGACAACGAGCACGACGAGGCCGCGTTCGTGGCGGCGGAGATCGACCGGCTGGCCGACGCCGGTGACGCGGTGTTCGGCGACGTCGCCGTGTTCTACCGCACCAACAGCGCCTCCCGGGTGTTCGAGGAGGTGTTCATCCGGCTCGGCCTGCCGTACCGGGTGGTCGGCGGAGTTCGCTTCTACGAGCGGCGCGAGGTCAAGGACGCGCTGGCCTACCTTCGGGTGCTGGACAACCCGGACGACACGGTCAGCCTGCGCCGGATCCTGAACACGCCACGGCGCGGGATCGGCGAGCGGGCCGAGGCGTGCGTGGCGCTGTACGCCGAGCGCGAGCGCATCTCGTTCGCCGAAGCGCTGCGCGCCGCGGTGCGCAGCGATGTGCCGATGCTGGCCACCAGGTCGCAGCGGGCGATCGCCGACTTCGTCGAGCTGTGGGACGAGCTTCAGGAGCTGGTGGCGGAGAACCGTGAGCCGGCCGAGATCCTGGAGGCGGTGCTGGAACGCACCGGCTACCGCACCGAGCTCGAGCGCAGCGCGGCCGACGATCCGCAGGACGCGTCGCGGCTGGACAACCTCACCGAGCTCGTCAACGTCACTCGCGAGTTCGCTGAGCAGGCGTCGCTGATCGCGGCGTCCATTGTGGACGAGTCCACTGTGGACGCTCCGGATCCCGGTTCGCTCAACGCTTTCCTGGAGCGGGTGTCGCTCGTCGCCGACTCGGACTCGGTGCCGGACTCCGGCGACGGGGTGGTCACGCTGATGACCATGCACACCGCGAAGGGCCTCGAGTTTCCCGTGGTGTTCTGTACCGCGTGGGAGGACGGCGTGTTCCCGCACCAGCGCGCGCTCGGCGATCCCGTCGAGCTCGCGGAGGAGCGCCGGCTGGCCTACGTCGGCATCACGAGGGCGCGCCGGCGGCTGTACCTGTCGCGCGCGATGATCCGCGCCGCGTGGGGCCAGCCGATGGCCAACCCACCGTCGCGGTTCTTCGACGACGTGCCGCCGTCGCTCGTGGAGTGGCGACGGGTCGCGCCGGACCGTTCGGCGCCGGTCGGCCGCGCCACGTTCGGCCGCCGGGGCTCGGATCCGGCCGGTTCGGACTCGGCCCAGGCACAACTCGCCGCGCGCGGCATGCGCTCCACGTCGTACAAGGGCTGGGAGTCACGGCCCGCCGGCCCGCAGCTGTCCCTGGAGGTCGGCGACCGGGTGAGCCACGACAAGTACGGCCTCGGCACGGTGGTGGCCACCGACGGCTCCGGCCCGATGGCCAACGTGACGATCGACTTCGGCACCGGCAGCAACATCCGCATCCTGCTTCGGGGCGGACCACCCATGGTCAAGCTCTAGCCCCGGCCCGGTCGCACGAAACGCCGGACACGGCCTGACGAAACGCCGGACACGGTCGCACCAAACGGCGGACACGCCGGGAGGGTCAGATCTGTACGCCCTTGGAGCGCAGCCAGGTGATTGGGTTGATCTTGGCCCCGCTCGGGCTCCACACCTCGAAGTGCAGGTGCGGTCCCGTGGAGTGGCCGCGGTTGCCCATGGTGGCGATCTGCTGCCCGGCCTTGACCTGCTGGCCCTTGCTGACGAGCGCGCGGTCGATGTGGCCGTAGATGGTGACGGTGCCGTCGGCGTGCTGGACGCGTACCCAGAGCCCGAAGCCGCTCGCCGGCCCGGCCTCGACGACGACGCCGTCGGCGGCCGAGACGATCGGGGTGCCCATCCTGTTGGCGATGTCGATGCCCCAGTGCATGGTGCCCCAGCGGGCGCCGTACGTGGAGGTCAGGGTGCCGACGGTGGGCACGACGAACAGCGGGCGGCGGGCCTCGGCCTCCCTGGCCGCGCGCTCGGCGACGATGCGCTCGCCCTTGGCGAGGCTCTCCAACTGGCTCGGATCCGTCTTGGCGAAGGCCAGCACCTGTGGGCGCAGTAACTGGTCCTGCGTGCTGCCGCCACCGATGCCGAGCGCCTGGGCGTCATGACCGGACGCGAGCGGCGTCACTCCATCAACGCCCAGGTCGTTACCGGTGTGCGGCTGGTTCAACGTCGTCCCGGCGGCCGCGAAAGCGCCGGCCGCGACGGCGGCTAGCACGATGCGACCCCGCAGCGCGGGAGGAGGTGCGGGAAGCCTGTGCGACCCGCCGGAACGCGCGCGGGCACGCTGAAGCGCCTGCGACAGTTCCGGGGTGGGTCGATGGCCGCCGTGGGAGCGGTGTCGAGCCAAGACCTGCCCTTCCGTATCGGGGAGTCTGGTTCGGCTGGGCACCAGGCGGGGAAATCCTGGTCGAGTCGGCCCGGGGGAGACCGTCTCGATGCCCTACGTGTGACCAGACCGTGACAACGGACGCCGGGACGTTAACGAGGCGATCTCGCCGTGGGCAAATCTATCGACGGCGTGTCTGCCGAACGGTCGGCTCCGCGCGATGAGCGGCCGGCCGCATATTGCTGCGCGTTACCGATTGGTAGCCGTTGACCGCTTGTCGTGCCCCGATCGTGTTGGTTATGCGGCATTGGTGCCGGTGGGGGTGGGTGCCGGTACGCCGGGTGGTCGCGGCCCCCGGCCGGTGGAGGGAGACGCGGCCCCCCGGCCGGTGGAGGGAGATACAGCCAGGTAGCGTCGGTGCCGATGACCACTCGCAGCTCCGCCGCGCTCTCGGCGGTGCTGCCCGGCCTACGGGTGCCGAGCGAGTCGCGCATGCGGGCCGCGCTCGGCACGGGCGGCCTCGGCGCCGCGCTGCTCGCCGTGGCGCCCGCGCTCCCGATGGCCGCGGCCGCCGACGGAGCCACCACCGCACCGGCATTCACCGCAGGTCCGCTGCTTGCGGTACTTGCCATCGGGCCGGTCGCGCTGGCCTGGGTGCTCGCCGGAGGTGGGCGCGCCGGGTACGCCGCTGGAGTGCTCGCCGGCCTCGCCGCGCTCGCGCCCGGCAGGGCGATGCTCGACCTGCAGCTGCTGGCCGCGCCGTGGCGTGCGGCCAGGCCGGAGCTGCTCGTGCCCACCAGCCTCGCCCCGCTGCGGGCCGGCGCCGGGTCCTGGGCGCTGCTGCTCGGGCATCTGCTGACCGTGGTTGCGGGTGTGCTCGCCGTGCTGGCGGTGCGCCGCGCGGCCAACCCCGGACTGCCGGCCGGCCCGCCGCCAGCCGCTGCCGGGGCCACCGGACTGTCGGCCAGGTCCGCTGGCGGGGTCACCGGGCCGGCGGGTGCCTCGCCTGGCACGGCCGCCGTTGCCGGTGCGGCGCCGAGGACGGGGTCGCCGGTGCTGACCGCCGCGCTGTGCGCCGGAGCCGTCGCCGCGGTCGGCCTGGTGCTGGCGCCGTTCCGTTCGGCCGACCCGTACCTGCTGCCGAGGTCCGCCATCGACGCGCCGCCGCTGACCATGTTCGGGCTGCTGCTGCTCGCCGGCGCCGTCGTGCTGGCGGGCTCCATCGCGGCCAGTGCCGCCGACGTGCAGGCCGGGCGCGGTGCGCTGCTGGGCGTCGGCCTCGGGGTGGCCGCGGTCGCGGTGCCGATGGCCGCCGCCGCGCTGGCGCCGGACCTGGGCGCGAGCTGGGGCCCGTGGATCGCGCTCGCCGGTGGCGCCGGCCTCCTCGGCGCGAGCCGGCTGGTGGGCCGCGAGGCGCGGACGGCCGGCGACGAGCTGAGCCTGCCCGCGCTGGATCGGCTGCACGCCGTTGCGGGTGCGCTCGCCGTGGCCGCCGGCCTGCTGGCGCTGGTGGGTGCCGTGGCGAGGCAGGTGCTCGTGCCGGTGGGTTCGCCGGAGCCGGTGCTGTACCCGGTGCGACTGCTGGTGCCGGCCGGCCTGCTGCTCGCGGCGCTCGGCGGTGTGCTGCTGGCCGGGGCCTTCTCGACGCGCTACGCCCGGTCGGCCGCGCTGGTGCGGCCCGCGCTCGCGGTGGCCTGGGCGGGGATGGCGCTGGCCGGCACCGCGGTGCTGGACGCCGCGCTCACCGCCACCCAGATCGGCGGGGTGCGCGCGGGCCTCGGGGTGTGGGCGGCCGCGCTGGCGCTGCTCGCCGCGCCGGCGGCCGGCTGCGCGGCCGTGATCGCCGGTGGCGTCGAGCGGGACGAGGTGGACCTGAGCGACGTGCGCGCCTCGCCCGTGGCATCGGCCGTCGGCGGGTTGGCCGCCGTGCTGGCCGTGCCGGCGTTCGGGCTGCCGCTGCTGACCGCGGAGGGCTACGCGCAGGCCGGCCTGTGGTCGAACTTCCAGGTCGCGTCTTGGGGCCTCGTCGTCGCGCTGGTCGCGGTCGTCGTGGCGAGCATGCTGGCGCCGTGGAGCCGGCCGTCGCGCGCGGCCGGGCTGCTGCTCGGCGCGGCCGCGGTCGTCGGCCTGCACCTGGCCGAGCTGCCGCTCACCGGCGGTCGGGCCGGTGCCGGCGCGACCGCGGCGGCCGGCACCTGGTTCAGCCTGGCCTGCGCGGTGGTGCTGCTGGCCGCGGCCGCGGTGGCCTGGCGCCAGCGGCGGCCGGCCCGGCCGGGCACGGGTCAGGCGGGCTCGGCCCAGCCGCGCTCGGGTCGGGCGGGCTAGGGTCGGGCGGGCTAGGGTCGGGCGGGCACGGCGGGCGCCGGCACCAAGTACCCTCCTGGGCGGCCGAACCGTCGCCCCGCGGCCAGGAGGAACCAACGATGAGCGGTCGGATCCGGGTTGTCGTCGCCAAGCCTGGCCTGGACGGGCACGACCGCGGCGCGAAGGTGGTCGCGCGGGCGCTGCGCGACGCCGGCATGGAGGTCGTCTACACCGGGCTGCACCAGACGCCGGAGCAGATCGTGGAGACCGCACTGCAGGAGGACGCCAACGCGGTGGGCCTCTCGGTGCTCTCCGGCGCGCACATGACGCTGTTCGCCAAGGTCGTCGAGCTGCTCAAGGTCAGGGGCGCGGAGGACGTGGTCGTGTTCGGCGGCGGGATCATCCCGGACGAGGACGTGCCGAAGCTGACCGAGCTCGGCGTCGCCAAGGTCTTCACGCCCGGTGCGTCGACCCGGGACATCGTCGAGTGGATCCGCGCGAACGTCGGCGAGGCCGACTGAGCGGCCCGCCCGGCCGGCTGCCGTGACGGCACCGCAGATAGGGTCACGTGCGCAGTTGGACAGCGGAGGAGAAGTCGCGTGGACCTGTACGAGTACCAGGCGAAGGACCTCTTCGCCGCCCACGGCGTGCCGGTGCTTCCCGGCCGGGTGGCCACCACCGCCGACCAGGCCGAGCGGGCCGCGGCCGAGTTCGGCCGGACCGTCGTGGTCAAGGCCCAGGTCAAGACCGGCGGCAGGGGCAAGGCCGGCGGCGTGAAGCTCGCCGAGACGCCCGAGGAGACCAGGGCCAAGGCCGGCGCGATCCTCGGCATGGACATCAAGGGCCACACCGTGCACCGGGTGCTGGTCACCCCGGCCAGCGACATCGCCGAGGAGTACTACTTCTCCTTCCTGCTCGACCGGGCCAACCGCACGTTCCTCGCGATGGCCAGCGTCGAGGGCGGTATGGACATCGAAGAGGTGGCCGCGACCAAGCCGGAGGCACTCGCCAAGGTCTCGATCGACCCGCTGACCGGCGTGGACGACGCCAAGGCCCGCGAGATCGTCACCGCGGCGCGCTTTCCCGAGGCGATCGCCGACCAGGTCGCCGACGTAGCCGTCAAGCTGTGGCAGGCGTTCGTCAAGGAGGACGCCACGCTCGTCGAGGTCAACCCGCTGGTGCGCGACCCGTCCGACAAGGTCGTCGCCCTGGACGGCAAGGTCACGCTCGACGACAACGCCGGCTTCCGGCATCCGGACCACGAGCAGTTCGTCGACCGCGCCGCCGAGGACCCGCTCGAGGCGCGCGCCAAGGAGAAGGACCTCAACTACGTCAAGCTGGACGGCCAGGTCGGGATCATCGGCAACGGTGCCGGCCTGGTGATGTCGACGCTGGACGTGGTGGCCTACGCCGGCGAAACTCTGTCCGACTCTCCTGGCGGCGGCGTGAAGCCGGCCAACTTCCTGGACATCGGCGGTGGCGCGTCGGCCGAGGTGATGGCGAACGGGCTGGAGATCATCCTCTCCGACCCGGACGTGCGCAGCGTGTTCGTCAACGTGTTCGGCGGCATCACCGCGTGCGACGCGGTGGCCAACGGCATCGTGCAGGCGTTCGAGCTGCTCGACCAGCACGGCGAGGCCGTGACCAGGCCGATCGTGGTGCGGCTCGACGGCAACAACGCCGAGGAGGGCCGCCGGATCCTCACCGACGCGCAGCTGCCCGGCCTGCAGCAGGTGGACACCATGGACAACGCGGCCCGTGCGGCTGCCAAGCTTGCCGCACAGGGGGCGTGAGATGGCCATCTTCCTGAACGAGAACTCCAAGATCATCGTCCAGGGCATGACGGGCTCGGAGGGCACCAGGCACACCCGCCGAATGCTCGCGTCCGGCAGCAACGTGGTCGGCGGCGTGACGCCGGGCAAGGGCGGCAAGACCGTCGACTTCGACGGTACGGCGTTGCCGGTCTTCAACTCCGTGGCCGAGGCGATGGGTAAGACCGGCGCCGACGTCACCGTGGTGTTCGTGCCGCCCAAGTTCGCCAAGGGCGCCGTGATCGAGGCGATCGACGCCGGCGTCGGGCTGGCCGTCGTGATCACCGAGGGCATCCCGGTGCACGACACCGCATACTTCTGGGCGCATGCCTGCGCCGCTGGGAACCGCACCCGCATCGTCGGGCCGAACTGCCCGGGCGTGATCAGCCCGGGCAAGTCGAACGCGGGGATCAT
>Ga0299913_10001530_pt1 | contig 17265 bp, 14 predicted proteins | sample RVTome_9_FD_201360 | JGI IMG/M metagenome (GOLD analysis project Ga0299913, IMG submission 201360) | Soil microbial communities from uranium-contaminated site in the Upper Colorado River Basin, Wyoming, United States - RVT155D38 (version 2) ... | reverse complement strand
GCCTGGTCTCCGGGCGGATGGCGCGCGCGAGCGCGTCGAGGTCCGCGGTGTCGACGTAGGTGAATTCCAGCCGCTGCCGCCGCAGCACGCGCTCGAACAGGCGGTACGTGCCGCCGTACGTGTTGTCAGTGACGACGACGTGATCGCCGGAGGCGAGCTGGCTCAGCACGGCGCCGATCGCCGCCATGCCCGAGGCGAAGGCGAAGGCGGCGCGCCCCCGCTCGATCGCGGCGAGGTTGCCCTCGAGCGCGGCGCGGGTCGGGTTCTGCGTGCGCGCGTACTCGAATCCCTTGTGTTCCCCGAGCGCGTCCTGGACGTAGGTGGACGTCTGGAAGATCGGCGTGATGATGGCGCCGGTCGAGGGATCGGGCACCTGACCGGCGTGGATGCAGATCGTGCTGAACCGCGCGTCCGGCTTGAGCTTCACGCGTGCGCTTCCGTCGGGACCTCGACGATCCCCGTCGTGAGATGACGCTCCATACCGTCGGGCACGATCGTGACGATGCGCCCTCCCGGCCGGCCGCCGGGGTTGAGGTATTCGAGCCTTGCCCAGATCCCTGCGCCGCCCGGCGGCTCGAGCGCGCTGAGCCGGAGGAGCGGCGTCTGACCGATCAGGTCGAGGATCCGCTCCGCAACACGCAGTGTCACAGGGCATTAGCTTACCCTTTGATATGATGCTGCGGCAATCCGGCCTCGACCGCACGTCACCATGCTGAAAGGCCAGTCGCGTTCTCTGGCCGACCCGTCCGGGGATCGGGAATCGCTCGCACACCTGCTCGCGCATACGCTCGCGGGACGGGCGCTGCTCGCGGGCGCAGCGGTCCGCCTGATCGTGTGGACCGCGCAGCGCCTCACGGGCTCCAACCGTGCCCTGGCGATCATCGGCGTCGCCGGGACGCTCATCATGCTCGCGGGGGTCGCCGGATTCGCCTGGCGCCTCGTCGCCCGCACGCGCAGCCGCCTGCTCTGGCGCGTCCGCCAGAAGCTGATCCTGTCGTTCGTCTTCGTCGGGCTCATCCCGGCGCTGCTGATCATCACGTTCTTCACGCTCTGCGGACTGCTGCTCTTCCAGGGCGTGAGCTCCTATGTCGTCCAGAACGAGCTCGAGGCGCTGACCCGCAGCGTGCAGTTCGCCGCGTCGACGACGGCCGTCGACCTGTCGCGCGTGAGGAGCGATCGGGAGCTGGCGCGGCGCGCCGCGCGGCGGCGATCGGTGCTCGCGTCCAGGTTCGCCAGCGCGTCGCTGGTCGTGGTGCCGGTGGAGCGGACGTGCGCGTCGGACCTGCCGGACCCCGCCGCGATCGTGCCCCGGGCGGTGGTCTCCGCCGGCCCCTGGCGGCACGTCACGCCGCCGGCCTCGGTGCCCGCGTGGATTCCGTGCCGCGGGTTCTCGGGCCTGATGACGTACTGGGCCGGGTCGGCCGACTCGCTGGCACGCGCGGAGGCCGCGGCGCTGACCCGCCGCGGGGGTGAGCCGCTCGAGGTGGAGAACCGGGCGCGGCTGTTCGTGCGCGCGGTCGCGCTCCCCGAAGGAGCGGTGCCGGGATTCGCCGTTGTGCTGGACGTGCCCATCGACGCGGCCGTCGCCAGCCAGATCCGCCAGGAGACCGGTATCGGCATTCACGAGATCGCGATGCGGCCGTCCCGCAGCGACGTCAGGCCCATGATCGGGCGGCAGGACGCCGGCCCGGCGCCCGCCGAGGCGCTCCAGCCGGAGGACGCGGCGATGTGGTCATCCGTCGTGTTCCTCCCGTTCACCGACTGGAACACCGGCCGGACGGCGGACGTGGAGCTCTCGATCGAGATCAGCATCGGGGACGTCTACGAGCGGCTGTCGTCCTCGCTCGGCAGCGTCGGAGAGGGGCTGGTCCTCCTGACCGGCGCCGTCGGCGTGCTGCTGCTGATCATTCAGTTCGTTGCGCTCCTCATGGGCCTCACCATCGCCCGCTCGATCACGGGATCGGTGCACGAGCTGTTTGCCGGCACGGAACGCGTGCGACAGGGGGATTTCTCCCACCAGATTCACGTGGAGACCCGCGATCAGCTGGGAGAGCTCGCCGACTCGTTCAACAGCATGACCGCCCGCCTGGGTGAGCTGCTGGTCGAGATGGCCGAGAAGAAGCGCCTCGAGGAAGAGCTGCGGATCGCGCGCGAGATCCAGATGTCGCTGCTTCCGCAGGAGCCGCCCCTGTCGATGCCCGGCGTTTCGCTGACCGCGTTGTGCCACCCGGCGCGGGAGGTGGGCGGGGATTACTACGACTTCCTGCCGCTCGGCCCCCGGCAGCTCGGGCTCCTGATCGCCGACGTCTCGGGGAAAGGGACCTCGGCGGCGCTGTACATGGCGGAGCTGAAGGGGCTGATGCTGTCGCTCTGCCAGATCCACCGCTCGCCTCGAGACCTGCTGGTGGCGGCGAACCAGATCATCTCGGCACACCTGGACAGCCGCAGCTTCATCACGATGATCTACGCGGTGCTCGATCTGGACGCGGGGACGATGACCTGGGCGCGCGCGGGACACACGCCCGTGCTGCACCTGCCCGCCGGCGGACACGCGAAGGAGGCGGACATCCTCGTGCCGGACGGGCTCGTCCTCGGGCTGAAGCTGGACAATGGCGAGCGCTTCGCCCAACTGCTCGAGGAGGTGACGACGCCGCTCAACGCGGGCGACCTCTTCATGTTCTTCACCGACGGGCTGAGCGAGCAGATGAACCCCGGCGAGGAGCTGTTCGGCGAGTCCCGGCTGGGCCTGCTGATCGCCCAGCACCGGAATCTGCCGTTCGACGAGCTGCGCGAGCGGATCGTGCGCGAGGTGCGATCCTTCGCGGAAGGAGCGCCGCAGCACGACGACATGACGTTCATCCTGCTGCGCGTGGACGCGGTTGCCGCCGCCGCATCCGCCAGCGAGGCGGGGGAGCAGGCCGTTGCGCTGCCGTGAGGACGCCCGGAGAGTGAAGATCGTGCCAGCTGCCGACTCCCAACGCCCAACTCCCCACGTGAGCACGCGGCCGGGCGCGGGCACCTGATGGATTGGCCCGTCGTCTTCCGCACCCATTCGCCCATCGAGGCGCGCGTCGTGGCGGCGCTCCTCGACAGCCACGGCGTCCAGGTGGTCGAGCTCTCGGAGCGGACGCCGTCGGTGTTCCCCTTCAGCGCCCAGGGGCTTGCCGAGGTACGCATCGCCGTCCCCCCCGACTCGGCGGACGCCGCGCGGCGGCTGATCGAGACCCACCGCATCGAGCCGGGCGCCGCCGTCGTCCGGCTCGGACGCGAGTACCAGGTCCTGGAAGAGCGCCTCGAGTACCACTTCAGGGACCGGGGCCTGCTCGAGCACGCGCTCACGCACCGGTCCCATGCGCACGAGGACGTGAGCGGCGGCGTCGCCGACAACGAGTCGCTGGAGTTCCTGGGTGACGCCGTGCTGGGGCTGATCGTCGCGGACCTGCTGTTCCGCGAGTTCCCGCACTTCCGCGAGGGCCAGAAGTCGAAGGTGAAGGGGACGCTGGTCTCGACGACCTCGCTGGCGGCCGTGGCCGAGCGGCTCGGCCTCGGCGAGGCGCTGCTGCTGGGACGGGGTGAAGAGAAGACCGGCGGGCGCCAGAAGCAGGCGCTGCTCGCGGACGCCTGTGAGGCGGTGATCGCGGCCGTCTACCTTGACGGCGGTTTCGAGGAGGCGCGGCGTCTGGTGCTGCGCGAGCTCGCCGACGACATCAATCGCGTCCGGACGCCGGAGTTCCTCCGCGACTACAAATCCGCGCTGCAGGAACAACTGCAGGCCAGCGGCCGCGACCGCCCCGAGTACGTAGTCACGGACACAGCCGGACCGGATCACGACAAGGTGTTCACGGTGGAGGTGCGCGGCGGCAGTCAGACGCTGGGATCAGGCCGCGGCCGCAGCAAGAAGGATGCGGAACAGGAGGCGGCGAGGGAAGCGCTGGAGAGGCTGAGGGGTGGCAGACATGACGACACACTTGACGACAAGTGAGAAGTGAGAAGTGGGAGGTGAGAGGTGAGAGGTGAGAGGTGAGAATTAAGTGAGAAGTAGGTGAGGGGCGAGTCCGACTTCTCACTTCCCACGTTTCAACTTTCCACTTCCACTTCCACTTCCCACCTCTCACTTGCACGTCAGCTCTCTGAAGTCGCGTCAATCAATCTCGATGATTCCCCACGTCTTCCGCTCTTCCTCTCCGGTGGCGTGCGCGGCAGCCATCGCCATCGCCGGCTCCGCCGGGGCCGGCAGCCGCGCGAGCGCGTACTGACGCACCTCGCGGACGACGTCGTCGTCGGCGGGCGGGGACGGGCGGCAGTGGAGCCGCACCCACAGGCGCAGGAGCGGATCGGTGAACGTGTAGCGCTTGCGCGTGACCCGGACGAGATCCACGTCCTCGAGCCACGACAGGTAGTCCTTGGTCGATCCCGGTGTCCGCTGCAGGCGCAGCGCAATCTCGGTCAGCGTCAACGGTTCCTCTTCCGCGAGGATGCCGAGAATGCCCTTGAGCGCGCCGTAGCCGCGGGCGCGATGGAGCCGCAGCTCGTAGGACCAGCCCAGGCGCCTGGCGAGCGCACCCCCGGGCTCGAGCAGACGAGCCAGAGCCGCGACAGGATCCGCTTCGTCGGGGCGCCGCGATCCGGCCAGGGCCGCCAGCAGCGCCTGTGCATGGCCGGGATGGCCCTCGCTGAGCGCGTGCACGCTGCGCGCGGTGTCATCGAGATCGCCGACGCTCCAGTTCGCCGCGGCCGCCGCGTCCCGAATCTCGGGCACGTCGAGCGGCGGCACGTGGACCACCTCCACGAGCGCGCCGGCATCGCGCAGCCATCGCAGCGCCCGCGCCGTGTAGCGCGTCGTGAGCACGAAGCGGTTGCTCGAGCCTCCCAGCGCACCGAGCACGTCGCGCATCACGTGCCGCAGCCCGGGGAAGCTCTCGAACGTGCGGAACTCCATCACCTCGTCCAGCAGGAACGTGGCGGGCCCGCCGTCGGCATCGCGGGCGCCGGCCAGGAACGCGAGCGTCGCCTCGATCGCCTCGCGCGGCGAGCCCGCCGCGAGGGCGACGTCCGGCGCGACGAAGGGCGAGTCGAGGCAGAGGGCGCGATGGAAGCGCTCCGGCGTCGTCGCCGACCGCTCCAGATCGATGTACTGACAGCGGTGGGCGCCGATCTGGCGGTGGAGGTCGAGGAGCAGGGGCGACCGTCCGGTCCCGCATCCGCCGAGCAGCACGGGCAGCCGCGGAGGTGTCGCGTCGAGCGCGGCGAAGAGTCGGCGTTCGAGAGAAGGTCGCGCGATGGTCGTCATCCTACCTGCACCCCTGCCTGACGCATCGGCAGCGTGAGTCCGTGCCGCTCGGCGGCCGCGATGGCGTCCGGATACCCGGCATCGGCATGCCTGGCCAGGCCGAGCCCCGGATCCACCGAGAGCACCCGTTCGAGGCGTTCGTCCGCCTCGCGAGTGCCGTCCGCGACGATCACCATGCCGGCATGAATCGAGTTGCCGATGCCGACGCCCCCGCCGTGATGGACCGAGACCCACGTCGCGCCGCACGACGCGTTCAGGAGCGCATTCAGCACCGGCCAGTCCGCGATCGCGTCGCTGCCGTCGCGCATGCCCTCGGTCTCGCGATAGGGAGAGGCCACCGAGCCCGTGTCCAGATGATCCCGCCCGATGACGACCGGCGCGGAGAGGCGCCCGCGGCGGACGAGATCGTTCAGGCGAAGGCCGAACGCCGCTCGATCGCCGTATCCGAGCCAGCAGATGCGCGCCGGCAGGCCCTGGAAGGCGACGCGTTCACCAGCGAGCTGCAGCCAGCGGGCGAGCGGCCGGTCGTCGGGAAACAGTTCCAGTGCCGCCTCGTCGGTCGTCCTGATGTCGGCGGGGTCTCCCGAGAGCGCCACCCATCGGAACGGTCCCTTGCCCTCACAGAACAGCGGACGGATGTACTCCGGGACGAAGCCGGGGATGTCGAACGCGCGGTCCACGCCGGCGGCTCGCGCCTCCGCGCGGATGTTGTTGCCGTAGTCGAAGACCACGCTCCCGCCATCGGCGAGCGCCAGCAGCGCGCGGACGTGCGCGGCGATCGCCGTCCGGGCACGCGCCACGTAGTCCCGCGGATCGTCCTGGCGCAGCCTTGCGGCCTCGTCGAGCGTGAGCCCGTTCGGGACGTAGCCGTTCAACGGGTCGTGGGCCGCCGTCTGGTCGGTGACCACGTCGGGCCTGAACCCGCGCTCGACGAGCGCCGGCAGCACGTCCGCGGCGTTGGCGCACAATCCGACGGAGCGCGCGCGGCGGGCGCGGGCGAACGAGGCGACGCGTCCGACGGCGTCATCGAGGGAATCGGCCGCCTCGTCCAGGTATCCGGTGGCGAGCCGGCGCTCGATGCGGGTTGGGTCCACGTCGACGCACAGCGCGGCGGCGCCGTTCATTGTCGCGGCGAGCGGCTGGGCCCCGCCCATGCCGCCGAGGCCGGCGGTCACGAAGATCCGGCCTTCGAGGCTGCCGCCGCAGTGGCGGCGGGCGACGCCCGCCAGGGTCTCGTACGTGCCCTGGAGGATGCCCTGCGTCCCGATATAGATCCAGCTGCCGGCCGTCATCTGGCCGAACATCGTCAGGCCGCGATGTTCCAGATCGCGGAAGTTCTCCCATGTCGCCCATGCGGGCACCAGCAGGGCATTGGCGATGAGCACCCGGGGCGCGTCGCGGTGCGTGCGGAAGACGGCGACCGGCTTGCCGGACTGGACGACGAGCGTCTGGTCGTCCTCGAGTGAACGCAGCGACGCGACGATCGCGTCGAAGCACGCCCAGTCTCGCGCGGCCTTACCGGATCCGCCGTACACGATCAGATCGTCGGGGCGTTCGGCGACGTCGGGGTCGAGGTTGTTCATGAGCATCCGCAGCGCGGCCTCCTGCGGCCACCCGCGACAGGTGCGGGTGGAACCGCGGGGCGCCCGGACGGTGCGGGGTGAACTCATGGAGGCAGGCTCGACGCTGTCAGGTCGCGACGTGAAAGGTAGAACTTAAGAACGGCGGCTCGCGTTGTCAATTTGAAATTTTTCTGTCGCGTTCACCTCACGGGGATCCCGGCGGCCGACTCGACGTCACCCGCCGCAATCATGTCATCGATGACGGAAATGTCCGGCGCCGGCGGGCGGTCCTCGTCGAGCGCCGGCACGCGATCGCGCAGACGCGCGTGCACGCGCCCCAGCGGCGGCGAGGTCGTGAGCGGCGCGAGCAGATCGACCGCCTGTGCGCCGCAGAGCAGCTCGATGGCCAGCACCGTGCGTGCCATCGACGCGGCGCGCGCAGCCTTGAGCGCCGCCGTCATGCTCATGCTGACGTGATCTTCCTTGTTGCCGGAGGTCGGGATCGTGTCGACCGACGCCGGGTGCGCGAGCCCCTTCAGCTCGGACGTGAGCGCCGCGGCCGTGACCTGCGCCATCATGAGCCCGGACCGCAGGCCCCCCGCGCGCGTGAGAAACCCGGGGAGGCCGCTCAAGGAGGGGTTGACCAGCCGCTCGCAGCGGCGTTCGCTGATCGTCGCGAGCTGCGCCACCGCGATCGCCAGCAGGTCGGCGGCCATGGCCACCGGCGCGCCGTGAAAGTTGCCGCCGGAGACGATGTCCCCTTCCGCGGCGAAGACCATCGGGTTGTCGGTGGCGGCGTTGGCCTCGCGCTCCGCAATCCGGCGCACCCAGGCCAGCGCCTCGCGCGCGGCGCCGTGGACCTGCGCCGCACAGCGCATCGAGTAGGCGTCCTGGACGCGGCCGCAGTCAGCGTGCGAGGCGTTGATGGCGCTGCCCGCCATGAGCGCGGCGATGTTGGCGGCGGCCAGGCGCTGACCGTCGAGACCGCGCGCGTCGTGAATCCGGGGATCGAACGGGCGGCTGGATCCGCGCAGCGCGTCGATCGACAGGGCCGCGGCCACGTCCGCCGTCCGCGCGAGGCGCTCCGCGTCGAGCAGCGCGAGCGCCAGGACCGCCGTGGACGGCTGCGTCCCGTTGATCAGGGCCAGCCCCTCTTTCGCCTGCAGCGACACCGGCCGCAGTCCGGCCGCCGCGAGCGCGTCGGCGCCGGGGAGGCGGCGTCCGCCGAACTCGGCGTCCCCTTCGCCGACCAGGACCAGGGCCAGGTGGGCGAGCGGCGCGAGGTCGCCGCTCGCGCCCACGGACCCCCGGCTCGGCACGATCGGATGCACGCGCGCGTTCAGCATCGCGACAAGCGCGTCGAGCGTCTCGCTGCGGATTCCGGAATGACCGCGCGCGAGCACGTTGACGCGCAGCGCCGCCATCGCGCGGACGACGCGGACCGGCAGCGGGTCTCCGACGCCGGCGGCATGGCTGCGGAGCAGATTGAGCTGCAGGGTGTCGAGGTCGCCGCGGCTGACGCTGACCTCGGCAAAGGAGCCGAAGCCGGTATTGACGCCGTAGACGGGTGCGCCGCTCTCGAGGACGGCGTCGACCGTGCGGCGCGCGGCATCCACCTGCACCCGCGCCGCGGGGGCGAGCGCGACGCGCTCACCGCGATCCGCCACCGCCGCGAGCTGCTCCAGCGTGAGACTGCGTCCGTCCAGCTCCGGCATCGGGCGCCAGTCTATCGCACGCCGCGCCGGCAAACGCCAGGCGCTGCGAATCTCCGCCCTCCGCGAGCTCCGCGTGAGATCGTCTCCGCGTGCTCCGCTCCCTCCGCATGACAGGTGGTGTAGCATGTGACGTTCGGCAGGCGCCGCGCCGCCGCCCCCGACCGTCATCGACGCTGAAGATCTCCGGACCACACGACGCACATGAACATCGCAGTCCTCGGCGCGCAGTGGGGCGACGAAGGCAAGGGCAAGATCGTCGACCTGCTGACGCCCCGCTTCGCCTTCGTCGCGCGCTACCAGGGCGGGCACAACGCCGGCCACACGGTCTTCGTCGAAGGCCGGAAGTTCGTGCTCCATCTGATCCCTTCCGGCATCCTGCACGCCGGGGTCACCTGCCTCATCGGCAACGGGGTCGTGGTGGATCCGGAGGCGCTGTTCCAGGAGGTGGACGGCCTGGCGGCGCACGGCATCGACGCGGCGGGCCGGCTGTTCGTGAGCGAGAAGGCGCATCTCATCCTGCCGTACCACCGCGAGCTCGATATCCTGTCGGAGGCGCGGCGCGGGGAGCGCCGGATCGGCACGACCTCGCGGGGCATCGGTCCGGCGTACGAGGACAAGATCGCGCGGCGCGGTCTCCGCGTCTGCGATCTGCGATACCCGGGCGCCGTCGAGGATCAGGTGCGCGAGAACGTCAGCGCCCGCAACAAGGTGATCCTCGACTCGCACCTCGACTGGCGCGCCGTCCTCGACGACCTGCTCGCGGCCGGCGAGCGGTTGCGGCCGTTGAGTACCGACGTGTCGGCCCTGATCGCCGGCGCCATCGCGCGCGGCGACCACGTCCTGTTCGAAGGCGCGCAGGGCACGCTGCTCGACATCGACCACGGCACCTATCCGTTCGTCACCTCGTCGAACGCGTCGGTCGGCGGCGTGTGCACCGGCCTCGGCGTGCCGCCGCGCGCCATCAACGGTGTGCTGGGCGTCGCCAAGGCGTACACGACCCGCGTCGGCGAGGGCCCGCTGCCGACGGAATTGGGCGGTGAGCTCGGACAGCGTCTGCGCGACAGCGGCCAGGAGTACGGCGCATCGACGGGCCGGCCCCGCCGCTGCGGCTGGTTCGACGCCGTGGCGGTCCGCTACGCGGTCCGCCTCAACGGCCTGGACGCGCTGGCGCTGACGAAGCTGGACGTGCTGGACGGCATGGAGCGGCTCGAGGTCTGTACCGCCTACCGCTGCGGCGGGCAGGTGCTGACCGACTTCCCGTCGGATCTCCAGCGGCTCGCCGAGTGCGAGCCGGTCTACGAGTCGCTGCCCGGATGGGACGAGCCGACCCGCGGGGTCCGCGGCTTCGCCCGGCTGCCGGAGCGGGCGCGTGCGTACATCCGCGCGCTGGAAGAGACGAGCGGTGTGCCGGCCGCGATCATCTCGACCGGATCCGATCGGGACGACACGATTCTGCGCGAGGAGTCTCCGATCGCCGGCTGGCTGCGAAGAGGATGACCGGGGCCACCGCTGCCTGCCCTAGTCGTGATGCGCGTGCCTCACCGCGAACGCTTCCACCGCCTCGACGTTGGCATCGAGGAACGCGAGCCCGGCACGGTAATGCGGCCGTGCCCGCGGTGGGCGCGGCAGCTCGAAGGCGGCCCAGACGACGATGCCGACGCAGCGGATGGAGCCCTTTTCGTCGACGAGGCTCATCCGCACCCGCTGGTTCGGCTTCAGCACACCGGTCGAGGTGATCTGCGCCCCGTAGCTCGAGAGATCGACGAGGCGGACCGTGTGTCCCTCGAGCAGCGCGTCGAGCCCCTCCCGCAGGCGCACCCGCGTCGCGCGCCGGGTGCCGGTCGTGTCGAGCGGATTCGGTGCGTCGGTCGGCGGTGCCGACGGACCGACCGGCGGGGTCGCGGGCATGCGCTCCCCATCGTTCGAGACGGTCTGAATCTCGATCGTGCGAAGGCTCGGATCGGCGCGCAGCCGGCCAATCAGGGCCGCGCCGCGCGGGCTGCCAGCGAACGTCTGCTCGAGCACCACGCTGGCCGGCCGCCGTACCATGATGGCTTCGAGCGCACTGAGCACGTCCTGATCGGCGAAGGTGAGGACTTCTTCATCGGAAAATCGCGAGCGCAGCGCTGGCAGGTCGCCAGCCGCGCCGATGAGAACGACGAGAGACGCCATGACGGCACACAGTCTATCCTGCCGCGGCAGGGCCACGGTAACCGCAGCACGGCGAGTCCTGCCACGCACGCACGTGCGGCGGGCCGCAGCCGCGGCGCGGCTCGCTGATTCCTGATGACGGCGCTCGGGACGGACGCGGGCACTGCGGAACTGGCCGTCCGCTGCTCGGGCCTCGTCAAGCGCTACGGCGACGTGCTCGCGGTCAATGGACTGGATCTGGAGGTCCGCCGCGGCGAGTGCTTCGGGCTGCTGGGACCGAACGGCGCCGGCAAGACGACGACCATCGAGATCCTCGAGGGCCTGGTCGCCCACGATGCGGGCGACGTCGAGGTCCTCGGCTCACGCTGGGGTTCGGGCGATCGGCGCCTGCGCGAGCGCCTCGGCATTCAGCTGCAGGAGACGCAGCTGCACGAGAAGCTCACGGTCTTCGAGACCCTGCGTCTGTTCCGCTCCTTCTACCGCCGCGGCCGCGCCATCGACGACGTGCTGGCCGTCGTGGAGCTGACGTCGAAGGCGCACAGCCGTGTCGGCGCGCTGTCGGGTGGCCAGCGGCAACGCCTCGCCGTGGGCTGTGCCCTCGTCGGAGCGCCCGATCTGCTGTTCCTCGACGAGCCGACCACCGGTCTGGACCCGCAGTCGCGGCGGCAGCTGTGGTCTCTGCTCGAGCGCTATCGCGCCGACGGCGGCACGATTCTGTTGACAACCCACTACATGGATGAGGCGCAGACGCTCTGCGACCGCGTCGCCGTCGTCGATCAGGGCCGCGTCATCGCGCTGGGCACGCCGCGGGAGCTCATCGCGTCGCTCGGCGCGGCCAACGTCGTCGCCTTCGCCGTCGAGGACGGGCCAGGCGACCTGTCCAGGGCCGAGCTCGAGGCCCTGCCCGGCGTGCACGGCGTCTCCATCGAGGACGGACTCACCCAGCTCATCGCCTCCGAGGTCCACGTCACGGTTCCCGCGCTGCTGCGAATGGTGGCGGAGCGGCGGGGGCGGCTGTCACAGCTCTCGACGCACGGCGCGACGCTCGAGGACGTGTTCGTGCGGCTGACCGGACGGCATCTCCGCGATGTCTGACCGCGCCGCCCTGCCCGCGCTCGCCGAGCTGACGCGCACCCGGGTGCTCGAGGTCTTTCGGGAGCCGGAAGCGCTGTTCTGGATGTTCGTCTTCCCGATCCTGATGGCCGTCGCGCTGGGGATCGCGTTCCCCTCGCGCACCAGCGACCTGGCGATCGTAGGCCTCGTCGAGGGACCCGGCGCGGCGCGGATTGCGCGCCTGCTGCGCGCATCGCCAGAGATCGATCTGCGGTCCTTCGAGCCGGGGCAGGCGGATCGGGCGCTCCGGCGCGCCGACGTCCAGCTCGTGATCGAGGCCGGCGAGCCGCCGGTGTACCGGTACGATCCCGCACGGCCCGAGAGCCGGCTCGCGCGGCGCCTCGTCGACGACGTGCTGCAGCGCGGCGCGGGCCGGCGCGACGTCTGGACGGTCCGCGAGCAGACCGTGACCAGCGCCGGGTCCCGCTACGTGGACTGGCTCATCCCCGGCCTGCTCGGCATGACGATCATGAGCACGGGGCTGTGGGGCGTGGGCTTCACGATCGTCCAGGCGCGCGGGCGCCGGCTGCTGAAGCGCCTGACGGCGACGCCGATGCGCCGCGGCGAGTACCTGCTGGCGCATGCGCTGGCGCGCCTCTTCTTTCTCGTGTTCGAAGGGGGCGTCCTGCTCCTCCTGGCGCGGCTGCTGTTCGACGTCCCGATGCACGGCTCGGTGCTGCTCATCATCGCCTTCGCCGTGCTGGGCGCGCTCAGCTTCTCGGCGCTCGGCCTGCTCGTCGCCAGCCGGGCCCGCACGATCGAAGCCGTGTCGGGCATGCTCAACCTGGTGATGCTGCCGATGTGGATTCTCTCGGGCGTCTTCTTCGCCTCGTCGAACTTCCCGGCCGTGCTGCAGCCGTTCATCCAGGCGCTGCCGCTCACGGCGCTCAACGACGCCCTTCGCGCCGTCATGCTGGAAGGCGCCGGGATCCGCGAGGTCGGGCGCGAGGCCCTGCTGCTCGCCGGCTGGTTCCTGACGTGCTTCGCCGCCGCGCTGCGGCTGTTTCGCTGGTTGTAGCGGAGCGGGTGAGCGGTCCGTCCCGTCCCCGGCGATCCGTGACACAATAGCTCGGCTGAACACCGGCCCCGGACCGGTCGGGGATGCGGCTCAAGTGGTGGCATGGTCAGGCATACACCCGAGTTTGAGCCAAGGGACTGGTCGGACCCACGTTCGCGCCCCGGGGCTGCCGACGAAGTGCCGCGCTGGCTCGTGGCCGTCGGCGCGCTTGCCGCTGCCGCGATCGTCGTGGCGCTGCTGCGCTACGCGGTCGACCTCCTGGGACTCGTGTCGGTCACCGTCCTCGTCGGGTTCTCGATCCGCACGCTCACCGACTGGCTGACCGACAGCGAGACCGTGTCGGGCTGGTCGCTTGCCGCGGTGGTCGCCGGCGCCGCCGGGACGGCCGCCGCGGGACTCTGGCTGTTTGGATCGGCCGATCCGGACCGGATGCGGCGCGTGGAGCAGCGGCTCCCGCCCGCCGTCGGGCGCGCGATCGAGTGGGCCGAGGATCGAGGCTGGGGCGGCCGTGTGCTGCTGCCGGACGAACGTGCGAGCCGCGGGGTGCGCGGCGCGTCAGCGGCTGGCACGCCCGCGTTGGCTTCGGTCGCCCCGTCGAGCCGGCCTGCGGCCCGCCGCCCCGCGCGGTCGCCCGGACCGGAGGCGGCTGACAGATCGGGCAGCACGGCGCCGCCGGCGTCAGGCGCCTCGGGGCCGGCCGGCGCCGCGCCGGCGGCCGGCGAGTCTGCCGCGACGGGCCTCCGTCCGTACACGACCTCGACACGGCTGACCACGACGCCCGCGCGCAGCGTCGTCGGCCTCTCCGTGAGGCTGACGGCCACGGTGGTTCCGCCGCACGGCGCGCCAATACCCGAAGGGACCGTCGTCTTTCGGCGCGGCAGCGTCGTCATCGGATCGGCGCTGCTCGAGAAGGAGGAGCGCCGCGCGGTGGCGCGCCTCAGTACCGTCGATCTGCCGGTGGGCACGCACGACCTCTTCGCGGAGTACGTCGGAGGGGGCGCGTTCGTGACGAGCCGGTCGGCGGTCGTACGCCAGGTGGTCGTGAAGGACTGAGCGGTGTTCCGCGCCTCGCCCCGCCCGCCGAGTTGACGTTCACGTTCGCACCGGTCTACACCGATCACACACACGATGTCTCCAGACCGCCCTGCTGCCCCTGCGTCGGACGAGCTCGTCGAGCACGCGCTCGTAGGCCTGTACGTGGTCGACCGGGAACGACTCGTCTACGCCAATCCGGAGATGGGCCGGCTGTTCGGCTATCCCGTGGATGACCTGCTCGCCCTGCCCTCGATCTACGGCCTCGTTGCGGAGAGCGACCGCGAGAACGTTCGCGAGATGTTGAGACGCCGCCTCACCGGCGAGGTCGAAACGGTCCGATACGCCATGCGCGGTCTCCGCCGGGACGGGACGACCGTCGAGATCGAGGTGCTGAGCCGCCGGATCGCGTACCAGGGACGCGCGGCGGTCAGCGGCACCATGATCGACATCACGGAACGGCGGCAGCGCGAGCGCGACCTGGAAGACCGGGAGCAGCGGCTCCGCGCGCTCCTCGACAATGCGCTCGACGCGGTCTTCACGTGCGATCTGGAAGGGCGCTTCACCTCGATGAACCGGTCGGGGGAGGCGCTCTTCGGCTTCGACGCCGGCGGGGCGGTCGGCCGCGCGCTGCTCGAGGCGGTAGCGCCCGAATGGCACGAACAGGCGCGCGCGCTGCTGGACAGCGCGCGGCGGGCGCCCCGCGGCCTCACCACGGAGGTGCCCATGATCACCCGGCAGGGCTCTCACCTGATCGTCGCGCTGAGCCTGCAGGTGGTCGCGCGCGAGCAGGCGGCTCCCGAGGTGCTCGGCATTGCGCGCGACGTGACGGCGCAGAAGCGGCAGGAGGCCACGCTGCGGAGCCTCACCCTCATCGATCATCTGACGGGTCTCTACAACCGCCGCGGGTTCATGCTGCTCGCCGATCGGCACCTCAAGCTCGCCGCCCGCAAGCGTCGGCCGGTCTTCCTCCTGTTCTGCGACGTCGACGGCCTGAAGGCCATCAACGATACGCTCGGACACCGCCTGGGCGACCGCGCGCTGATCGATGCCGGCGAGATCCTCCGGCGCACCTTTCGCAGCGCGGACATCATCGCCCGGATCGGCGGCGACGAGTTCACGGTGTTTCCGCTCGAGGCCGGGGACGAGAGCGGCGCCCGCCTGGTCGCGCGGCTCGAGGACAACCTGCGCGAGCACAACGCCGCTCACCAGGCCGAGCTCGGCTATCTGCTTTCCGTGAGCGTCGGCCTCGCACGCTTCGAGCCGGGCAGCGCGTCGACCGTGGAGGGCCTGCTCGAAGAAGCGGACCGCGGGCTGTACCGCGCGAAGCGCGAGCGGCCGGACGCAGCCGGGCCGGCCGATGAGGTGGGCAGCCGGTGACGGTTCCGCGGGAGGACTGGTCGGGTCCGCGCCCCCTCGCGCTCGGCACGCCCGTCGCCGCCCTGGCGGTGCTCGCGATCGTGCTGGCGGCCGTCCTCGTGCTGGCGCTGTGGCGTGAGGTCGACATCCCGGCTCTTGTGGCCGCGCACTACGTGGATCTGATGGCGGGCGCGCTCCCGGTCCAGGTCGAGTCCTCCGACGCCGGAGACCTGGCTCCGGCGCTCGCGCAGCGGGGGCTCGCGTTCACACCGCGCATCGCCAGCCTCGAGCCGGAGTTCACGCTGCTCGGCGGCGGTACCCACAGCCTGTCCGACCGCCCGGCGGCGTTCTGGTACTATCGCAACCCGCGATCGGACATGGTTCTGGCCGAGGCCTTCACCGCCTCGCTGGCGGACCTCGGCAGGCCCGCGGAGGTGCGGGACGAACCTCCGCTGCGCCTGCACGTGTTTCGGAAGACGACCCAGACGATCGTGTTCTGGCAGGAGGACGGAGAGGTGTACGCCGTGACATCGACGTTCCCGGGTGAACGGGCCGTCGCGCTGGCGAGACGGCTGGCCGCGCCGGCGGAGCCGCAGGAGTGAGCGCGCTTCGCTGGGGCATCCTGAGCTCCGCACGGATCAACCGGTCCATCGTGCCGGCACTTCGCGCGTCCGGGCGCCACACGCTGGTGGCCATCGCGAGCCGCCACCACGAGCGTGCCGAGGCGTGCGCCCGTGAGTGGGACATCCCGCGCATCCACGGCAGCTATGCGGAGCTGCTCGCGGATCCGGGCATCGATGCCATCTACAACCCGCTGCCGAACTCCCTGCACGCCGAGTGGACGATCCGGGCCGCCGGCGCCGGGAAGCACGTGCTCTGCGAGAAGCCGCTCGCCCTGTCGACGATGGAGGTGGACGCCGTCGCGGAGGCGGCCGACCGGGCGGGCGTCGTCGTCGCGGAAGCGTTCATGTACCGCCACCACCCGCAGACCCTTCGCATCAAGGCGTTGATCGATGAGGGCGCGATCGGGGACCTGCAGCTCATTCGCAGTGCGTTCACCTTTACGCTGACGCGGCCGAACGACGTTCGTCTCGACCCCGCGCTCGGCGGCGGGAGCCTCTGGGACGTCGGCTGTTACCCCGTCAGCATGGCGCGGTATCTCACGGGCCGCGAGCCGCGGCGTGTGGCCGGCTTCCAGCGGCTCGGACCGACGGGCATCGACCTGTCGTTCTACGGCGAGATGGACTTCGGCGGCGTGCAGGCGCAGTTCGACTGCGGCTTCGCCGCGCCGCTGCGGACCCGCCTCGAGGTGATTGGCTCCGCCGGCGCGATCACCGTCAATGCGCCGTTCAAGCCCGGACTGGAAGAACAGGTGACGATCGCGCGCGACGGCGGCACCGAGACGATGACCATCGCGGGGCAGCCGCTCTATGGTGGACAGGTCGACGAGTTCGCCGATGCCGTGATCGACGGACGGGCGCCGCGCATCCCGCTTACCGACAGCCGCGCCACCGTCGCGGCGATCGAAGCGCTTCATCGCGCGGCGTCCGAGGGACGGATCGTCGACCTCTGAGGGGAGCCGGACCAGGACGCTGGTGCCGTCTCAAGGCCCACCGACGGCGGGCGTCGACCGTTGGAGTCGCGCGCGCAGCGCATCCGCCACGACCGGCAGGTTGCCCTCGGAGAGCGCGCCGGCGCAGGGGTGGGGCAGGTCGACGATCTCGAGGGGTCCGTCCACGGCATGGCGCCAGCCGAGCGCGGCGGCGTCCGGGTGCTGCCCCGGGGTTCGGACGACCAGGACCTGCCCCTGGTACCCGCGGCCCTCGTAGCGGAACGACAGCTTCAGGCTCGCCGTGCCGAGGCTGGCGCTGGCACTGCTCCCGAGCCTGGCCGCGGCCATCTGCCGGTGGTGCTTGAAGAACGCGCGCGTGCGCACGGCCGCGTACCGCATCGCCGCTCGCGGCGTCATGCGCCGGAACGCGGCGGCGTGGTGGCGCACCTTCAGGGCCGTCTGGCGGACGCGCG
>Ga0299913_10001529_pt1 | contig 17266 bp, 16 predicted proteins | sample RVTome_9_FD_201360 | JGI IMG/M metagenome (GOLD analysis project Ga0299913, IMG submission 201360) | Soil microbial communities from uranium-contaminated site in the Upper Colorado River Basin, Wyoming, United States - RVT155D38 (version 2) ... | reverse complement strand
GCTCGGGAGCGGGCCCGGCCGGCGCTGCCTCCGGCTCGGGGCCTCCGATGTCGAGACGGAACGGCGGGTACTCGTCGGTCATCAGGGCCGCATAGGCCGCCACCCGGAACACCCATCGCTGCAAACCCATGATCAGGTCGAACAGGCCTTGGGGGTAGCGGGCCGAGAAGAGGAGGATGAGACCGGCGATGAGCACCAGGATGCCGATCAGACCTCCCCCTGAGTCGAGCACGGCGTTGCCGTCCTCACCGATGTCGGTGGTCCACCACACCAACCCGCTGGTGAACAGTCCCACGATCAGATAGTGGGGGATGGCGAGCAGCCACCACTTGACCAGCACCAGCAGCCGGGAGAGCTCGCCCGGATACTCGACGTCGAGCCGGGCCGGGTACTCGACGTCGTCCAGGGTGAACGGCGGGTACTGGTCTGTGCCGAGCGCCCCGTAGGAGTAGAAGCCGACTCGCCACGACCAGCGCAGCACTCCCACGTTGAAGTCGAAGATCGCCCTCGGGTAACGCCCCGTGAAGAGGATGGCGAAGAAGGCAACGATGGTCAGGAGCACGAAACCCACCCAGAGGAAGCCGAGCAGGATGTAGTGGGGCAGGCCCAACAGCCACTTGAGCAGCCACTGCCATCGGCTGAGATTCGGGTCGAGCCGCCCTTCGATCCGCACCGGGTAGTGGCCGAAGCCGGCGGCCCCGCCCCCTGCCGCCATCGCCACCGGAGCCGCCACACCCTCCCGGCGGACCGCCAGCACCAGCAGCACGGCTGCCAACGCCCCGCACAGCACACCGAAGACGATAAGCCCGAAGGCTATGGGGAGGAGGATGCCGACCCGGGCCCCGGCGCTCACGTCCACCGCGACCCCCGAGGATGCGTCGGCGTTCATGATCACCCCGACCCAGTCGCCGGAGTCGACATCCCAGGTCAGGGTCTGGCTCCCCTCCCCTTCCGCGGTGGCCACCCAGAAGTCCTCGTCCCCCGGAGGCCCGGCCGGGGGGCCGCCCTCGATGTCTCGATAGCTGACCTCGTCGAAGAAGCTGCCGATGCGGGTCACCTCGGTGTAGCCCACACCCGAGAGGTACGCCTCCACGTCGTCCTGGTCGCCGAGGCCCACGAACACGGGCTCGTCATCTGACGGCTCCGCTTCGATCCGGATCGTCGCCAGTTGGGAGGAGGGGAACCAGTCGGCGGGGCGAGCCGACAAGTCGATCTCGGTCGTGGTCAGTGCGTGAGTGTCGCTGGACAAGGTGACGCTGGGCGATGTGAAGAAGCCATCGGCGCTTCTCTGGGTGCCGAAAGCCCAGAGCAACGCACCGCCGGCCACGATCAGTCCGAATGCGAACAGGCCCAGCAACGCACCGATCACCGCCATGACGATCTTTCCAGGGCTCATCACGTACTCCTCGATCGCGGTATGTGTGGACGAGCCTACGCCCGCGCCAGGCGGGCGTCCGGCCCACGTCGCTCGGGTTGCCCGGTCCTAGGGCTAGGGCAGCTCCACAAAGTCGGCGAGGAAGGCTCGGGCGGTCTCGGTGTCGGTGCGGTAGGTCTTGTCCGAGGCCTTGCACTGCGCGTCGCCGGTGACGGTCAGCGAGACGACTATGTCGGTCTCGACGCCGTCGAGGTGGATGAAATGCGGACCGCCCGAGTCTCCATAGCAGGTGCCACCGTTGCCATTGCTCGGTGTCATGGGAAGGGTCAGCCATGCCTTGGTCAGGGAGTTGAACCCCTGCTCGGCTCGATTCCGATCCAGGTTGTCGAGGATGCCCTGCCACCCACCATGATTGTCTTCTCGGACCGTCCCGTATCCGACGGTGGTGAAGCGGGTGTCCTTGAGCACCCCGGCATCCTTGAGATCGTCGAGCAAACCTGCCTCGGGAAGACGGGCCGGTGTGATCCCCTGGATCGGATCGTCGAAGGTCATGACCGCGATGTCACCCGGATCCGAGGCGCCACCTTTCCCCGAGAAGCCGTTGTAGCCGGGATTGGTGTGCCACTCCGCCGGGTGGAGGGTTGCCTGGTCGTCGATGACCGGGTCGAAGGTGACGGACACCGTCATCATGGGGAACTGCTCGGTCAGGGCGTCGAAATCGGCCGTGCAATGAGATGCCGTGAGGAACACGGTGGGCGAGATGAGGGTGCCCGAGCACCACTGCAGCAGCGGCGGCAAGTCGGGCCGTTCCGGGATAGAGACCACGATCGAGCCGACAAAGGGGTGATCGTCCCCGTCGGGTGTCCCATTGGTGATCGCCAGTGCCGGTGAGGCCAGGATCATGGCCAAGGCCATGGCCACGACCAGCCGAATCGGACGCGGGTTTGGACGTGGGGAGCTCATATCTCCTCCATTCCTGACGACCCGAAACGAGCCTACTCGACCCCATGCGGCCACAGCGGGCCGAGACCGGGCAGGCTGCGGACCGGGGCATCGACCCCTCGGCCGGAGGCGCGTGCCGCCGAATCGCGGTGTGCATACCAGTCCGGGGACCCTGACCCCGGAATCGGGGCCCTCCCTAATACTGACCCGGCCCATTCGCACCGATGCTGACAGTCATGAGCGCATACATCACCAGTGTCGGGGCCTTCCTCCCCGGCGAACCGATCGGGAACGACGACCTGCAGAGCTATCTGGGCACCGTTCCCGGAGGCTCGGACCGGCTGCGAAGGCGAATGCTCGACGCCAACGGGATCGAGAAGCGGCACTACGCCATCGACCGGGACGGCAACAGCACCATGCTCAACGAGGAGCTGGCGGAACGCGCCGTCCTGGCTGCCCTCGCCAGCCGGGGTCTCACCGCAGCCGATGTCGGGATGCTGGCCACCGGCACCACTCAGGGCGACCTTCCTGTGCCCGGGTTCGCCTCCATGGTGCACGGTCGTCTCGGTGGGGGCCCGATGGAGATCCTCTCCGCCGGTGGGGTCTGCTGCTCGGGAGCCGCCGCCCTGCGCGCCGCCGAGGCGGCGATTCGTCTCGACCGGCATCGGGTGGCCGTCGCGGTCGGCTCGGAGCTGGTGAGCCGTGCCCTTCGCGCCGACCGGTTCTCCCAGGAGACCTCCCCCGGCCCCGACGCCGAGTTCCTCCGCTGGATGCTCTCCGACGGCGCCGGGGCGGTGGTGGTCGAGCCCGAGCCCCGGCCCGACGGGCTCTCCCTCCGCATCGACTGGTCCCACCTCGTCTCCCATGCCCACCGCTTCCCGGTATGCATGTACGCCGGGGCGGCGAGCAACGAGACGATCGGCCCGGGGGCGACCTGGCAGGACCGGCCCACTCCGGCCGAGGCCCACGACTCGGGGATGCTCAACCTGCGTCAGGACACCTCGATCCTGAACAACATCGTCGCACTCGGCGTCGAGGAGTACATCGGGCTGGTCCGGGAAGGGCGGATCGTGCCCGGGGAGATCGACCATCTCCTCGTCCACTACTCATCGGAGTACTTCCGCTCCGACATCGTCAGGCTCATGGGCGAAGCCGGGCTGATGATCCCCGAGGAGCGTTGGTTCACCAACCTCCGCACCAAGGGCAACACCGGGGCCGCAAGCATCTTCATCATGCTCGAGGAGGCCTTCAACGGCGGACGCTTCTCGGTCGGCGACCGGGTGCTGCTGATGATCCCCGAGTCGGGGCGTTTCTCGGTCTCGTTCGTCCATCTCAGCTGTGTCGACGGGTCGAGCGCATCGAGGACCGAGTTCACCGCGGCCGCCTCCGCCGACCCGGGCCCGGTCACGGCGCGGGCAGGGGAAGCGAGTGCCTCGGAGTGGCTGCTCGAGGAGCTGGCCCTGGTTTGGGCCGGCTTCGAGACCCGTCTCTCCACGGTCCCGATCGTCAAGCGCATCGAAACCGGAACAGCCACCATCGAGGATTACCGGTCGTTGCTCTACAACCTGCGACAGCAGGTGATGGAGGGTGCCCGCTGGATAACCAGGGCCTCCTCCCACCTGACCGTGGAGCACACCGAGCTGCGCGCCGAGTTCATCGAGCACGCCGCCGAGGAGCAACGCGACTTTCGCATGCTGGAGGAGGACTACGTGGCGGTGGGCGGACGCCTCCAAGAGATCCAGTCGGGTGAGAAGAACGTCGGCTCCGAGGCGCTTTCCGCCTTCATGTTCAACCAGGCCAACAGGGAGAACCCCCTCGACCTGCTCGGGGCGATGTACATCATCGAAGGTCTCGGAGCCAACAAGGCGAGCCGGTGGGTGGGACAGCTCCGCGAGCAGCTCGCGCTGGAGCCGGGGCAGGTGCGGTTCATGGCCTATCACGGCGGAGCCGACGAGGAGCACACCGAGAAGATGTTCCAGATCCTCCGCTCCGACCTGATCACCCCTGAGATAGCCGCCTCGATCGTTCACACCGCCAAGGTGGTCGCCCGTCTCTACGCCCTTCAGTTGGAGGAGATAGACCATGTCTGACCTCCGTCCCAGCCAGATGATCGACGGCCCCGGGCCGGGAATCTGGGAGGCGCTCGCCGGCGACCCCACGCTGCACTTCGATCGGCGTGCCCTGGAACTGCTGCGGATCGATCAGAGCCAATGGGCACACCGATATGTGCGCCCCCCGGCCCGGCTGGTGAGCCGGGTGGCGGTGGCCCTCATCGTGCTGATCAAGCGGATCCTCCCCTTCCGGTTCTCCTCACACCGGCTTCTCGACCGGCTCGGGATCTGGTTCATGTCCCGTCTCGTCTCTGTCGAAGGCGGCGAGCTCCTGCTCCGACACTTCGTGATCGAGACCAACGTGCTGGCCTTCATCGCCCGCAACAGCGGGCTCGCCGAGCCCACCCTTCGCCCGGGGACACTGGCCAAGCTCGACGACAACGCGGTGATCGTCCACGACATGAACCTGTATGAGGTCCTGGCCGGCCTGGGCAACCGACCCCTCGCCACACCCGAGAACCGGACCGGCCCACTCGACTTCTCCATGCTCGAGCTCGAGCCGATCGAAGTCGGCGGTGGGCGGCGATGGCTCCGACTCGACCTGGAGACCGGGCTATCCGTCATGAACATTGCATTCGCCCTTCTCACGACATCCGACGAGTACCGCAGGGCGGTGCACTCCCTCCAGCTCGACGAATCGGTGCTCTCCTGTCTCGCCGAGCTCACCGGCGACGACTTGTTCCGCACCTGGAAGCCGGCCGGCTACGTCCCCATCGTCCACACCAACCGGGACGTGCCCCGGGACTTGTTCGCACATGCCGTGATCCACGAATACGCCCACGCCCGGCTTCTCCATCATGCCGCCCGGGCCGAGCCGTGCCGTGGTTCGTGCCCGTCGCTGGAGCTGACGTTGACCCGGGCGACGTCGACCGGCTAGATCAGCTCTCGTTTCGCCGCCCACCGGGTCAGCTCGTTTCGGTTGGCCAGCTGGAGCTTGCGCAGGACCGAGCCGACGTGGCTCTCCACCGTCTTGACCGAGATGAACAACGCCTCACCCGTCTCCCGGTAGGTGTAACCGCGGGCGATGAGCTGAAGCACCTCGCGTTCCCGGGCGGTGAGCGAGGCGAGCTCGTCGTCGACGTCGGCGGGGGCGAGCGTGGTGAAGGCGTCCAGGACGAACCCGGCCAGCTTCGGGGAGAACACGGCATCGTCGTTGGACACCTTCTCGATCGCGGCGATCAATTCTTCGGAGCGGATCGCCTTGGTGACATAGCCCCTGGCCCCGGCGTGGACGACGTCGACCACGTCCTGGGGGGCGTCTGATACGGAGAGGGCGAGGAATCGAACGTCGGGATGGGTCTCCCGCACCGCCTCGATGACCGCCCGCCCCCCGCCACCGGGGAGATGGACGTCGAGGAGGACCACATCGGGCTCCCGCTCCCTGATCAGCTCGATGGCGGCGTCGACGGCGTCGGCTTCGCCGATCAACTCGACATGGTCTCCGATCTCGGCCCGGACCCCGGCACGGAACAGATCGTGGTCGTCGACCAGGAAGACGCGTGTCCTATCGCTCATCGATCGGAATCTCCTCGACAGGCATCAACAGCCGCACCTCGGTGCCCGCCCCGCTGCTCACGATCTCCACCGATCCACCATGGCGCTCCATTCTCCCGCGCACCGACTCGGCGATGCCACGACGATCCGCAGCGACGGATGACGGGTCGAATCCGACCCCGCGGTCCCTGACGAATATCCGCATCGAGTCTCCGTCTGCTTCGGCATAAACCGAGACCTTCTCCACCCCGGCATGTCGGGCCGCATTCATCACCGACTCTCGGGCAGCTCCGACCAGAGCCCTGGTCTGCTCGCCGAGATCGCGGTCGCCCACCGCCACCAACTCCACAGCCACACCCGAGCGCTTCTCGATCTCCGAGCACGCCGCCTCCAAGGCGCCAATCACCGTCTCGTGGGGTTTGGCGGTGCCGAGGAGCCAGGATCGGAGCTCGCGTTCCTGTACCCGGGCGAGGTTGCGGACCGCAGAGGGATCGGTGGAGCCCTTCTGGATCAGGGCCAGGGTCTGCAGGACCGAGTCGTGAAGGTGGGCAGCGACCTCTGCTCGCTCCTCCGACCTGATACGGGCGCCCCGCTCCTCCTCGAGCGCAGCCTCGGCTCGGAGACGGCCGAGCTCGCTGTTGCGCAGCACTTCGAACGCCCACGCCGCCACCCCACCCACTGCGACATAGAGGACGCTGTTGGTGATGTTGCCGGTGAGGTTCGACTCGCTGATGGCAATGGCCACCGAAACGGCCAAGCCCGACCCGACACCGCCGGGGATGCGATGGGCGTAGCCCCACAGCAGAACCGAGGCCGTGGGAAAGCCCCCGACGAAACTCCCCTGGGAGGCGCCATCGAATGCATCCAGGGCTACGACCACCATGGCCACGGCGAGGTCGGCGATGAGCCAGGGAAGCGACTCCAGCCACCCGGCTCGCAGGGCGCCGAAGGTGAGCAGCGTCCAGGCCCAAACCAGTGCCAGTGCCCCGATCACCACCCTGACGTCCGCCTCCCAGCTGACTACCCCGATGATCCCGAGCACGGTGATCCACACCGCGCTGACCAGGCGGAATCCGACGATTATCCGTTGCAGGGTGGCGTCGACACGCACCTGGAGGGGCGGAGTGGTCACCGGCAGAGGTTAAGCCGCGCTAGTCGGGACGCGCGGGTCGGCATTGACTCCTGTGCCGTCTCCATGCGGAGACGGAGATCGACTAGATTCCCGTGTGGGGAAGCTTCGAACGGGGAATGGGAGGTAGGCAATGCCCGAGTGGATCGGCAGCGTTCTCTTTCTGGGTGCCGTGGGGCTCTCCGGCTCCAAGATCGCCGAGGACTTCGGGAACCGTGGGCTCCGCGGCTATGCCATGCTCATGGTCGTTCTCGCCATCTACGCCGCCGCGGTGGCGGTCGCCTTCACCTGAGCTTTCCCCGGGGGCGACCACCCTGGGACCTCCCGCCCCGAGCAAGGTTCCCGCGATCGCTCTGAATCGGGATAGCTGTTACATCCCCTCGATCGCCGACCTCAATGGCCCGGGATCCTCACGTCGATCCAGACCAGACGGTGATCCGAGCCGGGGAAGGGGAACACTCCGGTCAGCTCGAAGAAGGGCTCTCCTTCGGCTGGCCAGAAGACAGCTCCGTCGACCACCTGGAGCCGCTTCGACGGTAGGACGTAGTCGGCCCGCAGATTGCCCGGCGGCTCGCCGAAGTCGGCGGTGTCGGCAGCCGGGTCTGAGATGTGGTCGTCGTTGATACCGCCCTGCTGCTCCGCCGCCCACACCCCGCCCGTCGACGTTGGCGTGAACCTGTCATTCACCTTGGGGTGGTCGATCAGCTGTTGGATCGCGCCCGGGATGGAGTCGCCGTCGTTCGGATCGGAGTTCATGTCACCGGCGATCACGAACGCCTCACCTCGGGCCAGCCCGCCGACCTTGCCCCGGTCGTCGTAGATGTAACGACCCCGTCGGGGGTGGACATAGTCGGCCCAGAAGCGGATCTCGTCGAAGTTGCGTCGGCCGTTGCGATCCTCGGCGCCGTCGAACACGGGCGGGGTGGGATGAGAGACGAGGAAGTGGACCGTCTTCTTCCCGATCTCGATCTCCAGGTCCCAATGACTCTTGGAGCTGAGCGGGAGCACGTCCAGCTCCTCGGGCGTGTACCAGCTCTCACCCGTCGCCGGGTCGATGGGGAGCAGGGCGCCGGGCATGTCCTTCCACAGGAAGTTCTGGAAGGTGCGCACGTCGTCGATCGGGTACTTCGAGTACACCACCATCCCGAACTGGCCTTCGAAGAAGCCGAAGCCGAGGGCGTCGTCGGGCCCACCCACCGAGCCGTCGTTGTTCAGATCGAAACCCGATGGCGTCCCGGTGTTGGAGGGAGCGATGAAGGTGTAGGGATAGGAGATCGGGTCGGCCCCGTTCTGGGACAAGCCGAGGTAGTTCTTCTGGAACAACCCGACTGCGTCCGGGTCGAAATCGAACTCGTTGATGAGCAGCACGTCGGGGCGGGTCCGCTGGATGGTCTCGGCGATCACCCGGGCCTGTGCGTTGTCCGGCGTGGACAGGTCGGCGGCGAGGTCGCCCGCGTTGCCGCGATTGAGACTGGCGTTGAAGGTGGCGAAACGCACCGGCTCCGGCTTGGCCCCGCCCGCGGCGATTGGGATCAGGCCCACCAGGAGCGTCATGACGGTGAGCAGGGTAAGTCTTCGCATCGAGCCCTCCTTCCAGCTCATGCCCGGTGCTATCCCCGGAGGCAAACAGCACCTTTCCCCTGGATCGACAATCGGGAAACCGTCGGGTGGCTCGGCCCCGGTCTGATTGCGAACTTCTGGCATGCCCCGGCCAGAGGAGCCATCCGCTCAATGGCCCGCGCCCGGGGTCTGTTTTCTCCAGACCAGCAGCCCGACGCCGACAGGGGCCAGCAACAAGATGACGAGCGAGCCCAACGTCGCCCGGGCTCCCCAGTCGGTCACACCCACCCCGAGGACGAGAACGGCACTGGCCAACAGGGCGATCTCCGCGGTGCGATAGAGCTCGGGTGTCGTCCTTCTCACCTCCAGGGTGCGGGTGAGGGCCGTTACGACCACGATGGCGACGGCAAGGGACCCGACCAGAAGCCATCGCACCTCGTCGGGCAGGACGTCGGCCGCGTGCTCCACCGTGTTCAGCACTCCGGCTCCCCCGGCGGCTATCGCCACGGCCAGGGGGAGATGGAGGTTGAGCCACAGCTGCGATCGTGAGGAAATCGGCTGCCTATGGGAGACCAGGTCGAAGTAGATCCACCAGAGCCCGATCGCCACGAGCACGCCGAGCAACCCGATGACGATGCCACCCCCTCCGAGCAGCTCGACGTCAGCCATCCCATTCACTGCACCCACGATCACCTCCCCCAACACGATGATCATCAGCAGGCCGAGCCGCTCCACCAGCGAAGGCGTCACCCCGATGATCGGATCCCCGGGCTGGTGTCCCGGAGGGGACCACCTGCGGAATGCGATCACCTGCCCTAGCACCTCGATCAGGAGCCCGGCTCCCCACATCCAGTACCGGACGGGGGCGTCTACGAAGGCACTGGCGACGAACACCAGGGCCGAGACCAGGTAGGCGGTCGAGTAGGGAATCGAGGCCGGCCGGTGTGAAGGGTCGTGGAGACCGGTGCGAAACCAGATCACAACCAGCACCGCGATGTTGGCCGCATAGGCCAGGGCAAAACCCGCCGAGCCTTCGCCCGGCACGTCGCCGACGAAGACGCCCATCACCGCCACCGCCAGCATTTGGGCGAAGGTGAAGACCCGGACACTCACATCGTCGGTCCCGTGCAGGTCGTAATAGAGGGTGCCGTTGTTCCATGACGACCAAACCGCGTAGAAGAGAAAGACGTACCAACCCACGCCTGCCAAGTCCGGGTGTTCGGCGAGACGATGGGCAAGCTGGGCCACGACGACAACGAAGACGAGGTCGAAGAACAGCTCGAGGAAGCTGACCCGGCGATCGGTGGGTCGATCGGCGTATCGGGCCGGGGGGAGCCAGAGACGTCGGGGGGTTGTCACCGGCGGGAAGTTACCTCCACTCCATCTTCACATCGTCTTCATATCCGACGCTCACCATGAGGGTGCACTCGAATGGAAAGGAGTCACGAAATGCGTAGGAATGTCATCGGCACGATCCTCATCACCATCCTGGTCCTCGGCGCACTGGGCGCCATTGGATTCGGCCTCTATCAGATCGGCTTCGAGCAGGGCCTGGTCGAGACCGGCGAGGTGGCGGTGAACAGGATCCGGCCTGTGGTACACGACGGCTGGTGGGGGCCGGGATGGGGCTTCGGCGGCTTCGGCATCTTCGGCCTCTTCTTCAGGATCCTCTTCCTCTTCCTCATCATCGGTCTCGTAGTCCGCCTCTTCTTCGGGCCACGTTGGGGACGGGGGTATTGGGGAAGTGACTGGCAAGCGGGTCACACGTCGCCGATGGATCAGCGTCTCGGCGAATGGCACGACCGGGCCCACGGCGAGAAGGGGACCCGAAGCGACCCTGACTCTGGAGAAGGCAGCTAGACGTCGCCCACAAGCGACAATGGCCCCATGTCGAAGGTCCTCGTCGTCGACGACGAAGTGAAGATCGCCCGCCTGGTCAGGGACTACCTGACCGAGGCGGGCTTCGAAGTGACCTTGGCCGCCAACGGGCCGGCGGCACTGGCCGCGGCCCGGTCGCAACGACCCGACCTGGTGATCCTCGACCTCGGCCTGCCCGGGATGGACGGCTACGACGTCACTCGATCGATCCGGGCCCAGTCGTCGATCCCGATCATCATGCTCACCGCCCGCAGCGAGGAGACAGATCGGATCGTCGGGCTCGAGCTGGGTGCCGACGACTACGTGGTCAAGCCGTTCAGCCCCCGAGAGCTGGTGGCCCGGGTCAAGGCCGTGCTGCGTCGCGTCGGGGGCGAGGTCGCCACGGAGATCATCAGGATCATGGACCTGGTCATCGACCTCCCCCACCGAAAAGTGGAGCGAGGCGCCACACGCATCGAGCTGACCACAACCGAGTTCGAGCTGCTGCGGATCCTGGCGTCCAGCCCGGGCCGGGTGTACACGAGGGGCCAGCTGCTCGACTCGATCAGGGGTGTCTCCTTCGAGTCCTATGAACGGGCGATCGACGCCCACGTCAAGAACCTGCGCAAGAAGCTCGAGCCCGAGCCCGGCCGGCCGGTCTATGTGATCACGGTGCATGGGGTCGGCTACAAGTTCGCCGATGCCTGACCCCTACCGTCGCGGCCCGCCCTGGATGCGGGAAGGGGGACCGCCCTGGGGCTCAGGAGCCCGCGTCTTCCGATTGTTCTTCGGATTCGTGTTCGCCCTGATCTTCCTCGGGCCATTGCTCGGGATCCTCTTGGCGAACCTGTTCGGGTTCGTCCATGGCCCCCGCCGTTGGGTGCTGGGCGGGCTCGCCGTCCTCGCCCTGCTCGGTCTGATCCTCGTCGCCAAGGACCGGCTCGGGCGCACCTGGGCCCCGGTCGGTCAGCTGATCGACGCGACCCGGCGTCTCGGCGACGGTGAGACCGGGGTGCGGATCCCGATCGCCGAGCCGGGCCCACTCGCCGCGGTCAGCGGGTCGTTCAACAGGATGGCGGCACGTCTCGAGGAGGAGGACGAACGAAGACGTCGTCTCCTCGCCGACCTCGGTCATGAGCTGCGAACCCCGCTGACCGTGATCAGGGGGGAGATCGAGGCGGTTCTCGACGGGCTCCACGGACCCGAGAGCCTGAGCCATGTGGTCGACGAGGTCGAGCTGATGGAGCGGCTGCTCGAGGACCTCAGGGTCCTCACCTTGACCGAGGCGGGTCGGCTCAGGCTGGACAAAGAGGCGACCGACATCGAAGACGTGATCGGCGATGTGGTCGCATCGTTCGCAGCCGTCCTCGAACGGCAGGGTGTGGCCACGGTCATCGAGGTCGAGCCCGACCTGCCCCAGCAGGAGGTGGATCATCATCGGCTGCGCCAGGTCCTGGCCAACCTCATCTCCAACGCTGCCGCCCAGATGCCCGACGGCGGCAAGCTCCAGGTGAGGTGCGGACGCAACGGCGGCTCGTTCTTCATCGAGGTTTCCGACACCGGGCCAGGCATCCCCGAGGACCGCCTGGAGCAGGTCTTCCACCGTTTCGTCAAGGCAGGAGACTCGAGAGGCACCGGTCTCGGTCTCTCCATCGCCCGTGACCTGGTCGAGGCCCATGGTGGCACCCTGCGCGCCACAAATCGAGCGGAAGGCGGGGCGGCATTCACCGTCTCGCTCCCTCTTTGACGGATCCGCATGCCAACATCACCCGGTGAGCGCCGATCCGATCGTCCGGGACGACAAGGAGAATCATCGCTACCTGCTCGAGCTCGACGGCGAGGTGGTGGGGGTGGCGGTGTACCACGAGCGAGGAGGCCGCCGCTTCTTCGTCCACACCGAAGTCGAGCCGGGGCACGAGGGTGAGGGCTTGGGCTCGACCCTGGCTCGGGGAGCCCTCGACGATGTCCGGGCCATGGGCATGAAGATCGTGCCCCTGTGTCCTTTCATCACCTCGTTCATCGAGCACAACCCAGAGTACGCCGGGCTGATCGACCAGCCGCTGCTGGACAGGATCAACCAGAGGGGCTGAACCTCCCAGCATTCCTGAGAGCGCTCTCAGGTATGGTCGGGCCGACACTGCTGAGGAAACCGAATGGCCCGAATCCCGAGGGGTCCCACGCCGCTGTTGCTCGTCGTCTTCACCATGTTTGCCTGCACTCCGGCCGAGGTGAACGTGGCGACATCCACAACTGTCCCGGCGACCAGCGCCCCGTCGACCGCTTCCGAACTGCCCTCGATCCTGGCGGTGGATGCCTCGGCAGGGGAGGTGGGGAACTACGGGTTGTTCGAGTTGATGGTGGATCTCGAGGCCGACTACGGCAACCCTTTCGACCAGCGTCAGGTGTCACTCGACGCAGTGTTCGTCGGGCCTGACGGCTCGGAGTGGGACCTTCCCGGCTTTTGGGACGCCCGGGACGCCTGGCGGTTCAGGTTCACCCCCTCCCGGGTCGGGGATTGGAGCTACGCCATCACCGTAACCGACCACAGGGGCCCTAGTGAACCCGTCGACGGCTCGTTCCAGGTGACCGACACCGCGGCCAAGGGTTGGCTACGCATCGGATCGGATGTCGACCCCGCCTACAGCACGCGTTATCTCGCCTACGGCGACGGGACCCCCTGGTACGGGAGGGGCCATGCCGACCTCGACATGGCCCTGGGCGGAGCCGACTCCGGCGGCGAGGGTCTCCGCCTCCTCAACGAGATGGCGGAGACGGGGGAGAACTTCGTGATGTGGTGGCCGACCTGGGGAAGCAACTTCTTCCAGTCCACTTTTGACGACTACGCGGCGGGCCCGATGGAGGTGATCGACTTCGTGCTTCATGAGGCCGAGGCAAAAGGGGCGACACTGGCCTACACGATCTGGACCCATCAGTACCTGCGCACCAACGCTCACCCCTGGGGTGACGACCGCTGGGGCCTCAACGGGTTCAGCAAGCTGACCGACATCGACGGCTTCTTCGTCGACCCCGAGAGCCTGGCCTGGCAGGAGAACTACTACCGGTACACCATCGCCCGCTGGGGATACTCGCCGGCGATCGCCATGTGGCAGACCGTCACAGAGATCAACGGCACCGAGTCGTATGAGCAGACCGACCCCTGGCACCAGGGGCTCAACGCCTACTTCCAGGAGAACGATCCCTACCGGCACCCGACCACCGCCACCATGTCGGGATCGGTCGACTGGCCGACCGGACATGCGTTGATGGACATCCCCCAGGTGCATCTCTACGAGTTCGTCGAGGACCCGATCGAGGCGGCCTCCCAGGTGGCGGAATGGACCCGGCTCATGTGGCAGCGCGAGGAGAAGCCCAACTGGATCGGCGAATACGGGGAGCGGGGCCAGCAGTACTACCCCGAGATGATGCATCACTCCAATTGGGCCGCCCTCGGGGCGGGGGCGGCGACCACCCCGATCGAATGGAACGACCGGAGCGCCTACGGACAGTTCGACGACGAGATGGCGGCCGACATGGCCCGCCTCGCCGCCTTCGTCGAAGAGGTGCCCCTGGTGCGCTACGACCCGGTGGCGGTGGGGGTGACATCGTCACAAGAGCAGGTGAGGGGCTGGGCTGTGGTCGGCGAGCGGGGTGGGGTGCTCTGGGCCCAGGACTTCGCGCTGGAAGGGCACACCATCGACGAGATTCGTGCCGACCAGACTCTGCTGACCGGGGTGACGATGACTCTCGACCCGATCCCGGCCGGTGACTGGGTGATCACCCCATACGACACCTGGCAGGGGGTCTGGCTCGACCCGCACCAGGTCGAGTGCCCGGGCGGTCCCTGTCCTCTTCCCCTCCCCGAGTTCACCCGGGACGTCGCACTCGCGCTGCACCGCCCCTGACCGCACTCAGAGGAACCGCTCCCCGACAACCTGCCCGTAGAACTCCTCACCGGTGGGCTCGAATCCCATATGCCGCCAGAACCCCGCCGGGCCGCCCTCCCCCGGCACCCAGAGCACGGTGGCGCGGGTCTGGCCCCGGCGCCGCGCCTCGTCGAGCACCGATTCGACGGCGAATCGGCCGTAGCCGTTGCCCTGATGTTCGGCCCCGACATTGAGACGCCAGATCCCGCAACGGAAGAAGTCGGGTTCGGCCGACGGGTCGAAGGCACCCATCACGAAGGCCACGGCCTCGTCGCCCTCCTGCACCAGGCGGGGCCAGGCGATATCGGGCTGGGCGTACGCTTCGGCGAGGGAGTACACCACCGGGGCCACGAACTCACCCTGTTCCGCTCTCACCTCGATCCGGATCGCGGCGCCGACATTGTCGGGCGTGATCTCATGCAACTCGGGCCCGCTGCTCATCTCCGGAAAAGCTAGGAGACGATGAGGACAGCTCGTGTCCGTCATCGGGTGTGGTCAGACCGGGACTTCGACCGGGGCGCGGGACGGGCGAAGGGCCCCGATGTAGACACCGATCAGGATGACAACCCCGCCCAGGATCAGCTCCACCCCCACCTCCTCACCGGTGATCCAATTCGAGAAGACCAGTGTGATCGGAGGCAAGAGGACGAAGTTGTAGGCGGCCCGGGAAGCGTCCCATCGTCTCAGGACGAATACCCAGAGGCTGAACACCACTCCGGTTCCTATCACCACCATGTAGGCCATGGCGAGCCAGGTCTCGGCCGTTGCGGGCAGCGTCCTCTCGTCGCCAACGACCAGCGACCCAATGAAGAGGACCGCCGCCCCCACCACCATTCCCACCGCATTGAGCGAGACCGGGTGCTCAGGTGGGAACACCCTGACCAGGACCGCCCCTTCGGCCAGGCAGAAAGCGGCACCCATGGCCACCAGCATCGAAGCAACCGAAATGTCGGCGTCGAGTGCGACCCGAGACATGAGCAAGACCCCGACGAAGGCGATCACCGCCCCTGCCACGGCGGCGACCCGGAGTCGCTCGAGACGTTGTACCACGACCAGGAGGAGGGTGATGAGCGGGATCACCGCCAGCAGGATCTGGAGGAACCCGGCTCCGAGCTCGACCAGCGCGTAGAAGAGGCAGGCGAAGGCCAGCCCGAAGTTGAAGACCCCGTACAGCACGGCGCCGAGCAGCGCACGCCCTCGCGGGAATCGGACCCGGAGCACGGCCATGACTACCAGCATCAAGCCGGCGGCAAAGCTGAAGCGCAGGGTTGCCCCCCAGAGCGGATCCAGCTCGACGTTGCTGAACTTGACGGCGATCGGGTTGCCCGAGGAGAGGACGGCTCCAATGAGAAAGGCAGCCAGCGTCCCCCGTCCCTGACCGCCATTCATCGCGAACAGGGTAGAACGCCGGAGCACGCCGCTGAAGCGCATGGGAACTGCTGAGGACCCACCGCGGCAGGCTGGGGTGGGCCCGGCGTCAGGACTCGAGGTCCCAGAGCGCGCGGTAATAGCGGATTCGCTCCTCGTCCGGTTCGATCCCGTAGTCGTCGAACAGTTCGCCTTGATGCCCCTCCCCGAAGTTCCAGTCGAGACTCAGCGACGCAATCGCCAGGTCCGCCCATCGGTCGCCGACCGCCAGGTCGCCGAAGTCGACGTTGCCTGTCCACTCGCCTGCGGAGGAGATGAGTGTGTTGGGCGCGCATGCGTCACCGTGGACCAGCACGGGGCGGTCTAGTGGCGGGCGAGTCCCCAGCGACCCGGTGCGGCCCACCCACACTTCCGACGTCCAACCGGACGGGAAGTCGTCAATCGGTATCGCGTGGATAGCCCGCAATCCCGTTGCGATTGCCTGGATCGCCTCCGGCCGACGTGATCGCCATGTGTCGCCGACGGCGCTCTCGCCGGGCACCGCCACGGAGACGAGCCACTGTGCCTCATCGTCGCTGCCTGAAGCGACGACCCCGGGGGCGGGGTGCCGCCCGGCGATCCATTCGAGACGGACCCGCTCGCGCTCGAGGTCGATTCCCGTCCCTTGCGGATTCCACTTCACGAACTGATCGTCGACCCGAAATGTCAGCCCACCGAGATCGTTGCGCCAGACGAGCTCGACAGGGCGGCCGCCGGCAAGTTCCGTCACGATCTCGGGGATCGTCTCGTCACCCAGCGTGTGTTGGGCGGCGAGATCGGAGAAGTCGGGTTCGGTCATGAAAGCCGGGCACTGTACCGGAGTGTGGCGGGGCATCGCCGCCGATTTCGGCGTCCTGGGACGGGGGCGTGAGCTCCTGCGGGCGCGGGGGTGCGAACCAAGAGACTCGTGCCGCCGTAATGAAGGAGACAGCTGCGTCTGAGGCGCACACTCAGCGATCGCCTGGAGGAAACCCATGTTGCGCAGATTCTTGAAAATCGGTGTTGCTTCGATGCTCATCGTGGCCAGCACCCCCCTCACCGCCTCGGCGCACAATGCGGAGTTCGAGGCCGACCTGGATCCGGGTCAGGAGACTCCCGCCGTCGAGTCCGACGGCGAAGGAGAAGCCGAGTTCAAGTTGCGACGGGACAAGGTCCGCTTCCACGTCGAGTGGGAAGATCTGACCAGCGGAGCCGTGGCCGGCCACATCCACTGTGCCCCCACCGGCAGCCCCGGACCGGTTGGAGTCACCCTCCTCTCCGAGCCGAAAGGAACCGACGGGAAGGTCAAGGGCTGGTTCGACGGCCCCGACGCCGGAAACGACTGTGGATGGACCAGCCTCGACGACGTGATCGTGGCCATGGCCACCGGCAACGCCTACGTGAACATCCACACCGCCACCTTCCCCGGAGGCGAGATCAGAGGACAGATCGAACCTGACCATCTCGAGTTCGAGACCGACCTGGATCC
>Ga0299913_10001528_pt1 | contig 17276 bp, 17 predicted proteins | sample RVTome_9_FD_201360 | JGI IMG/M metagenome (GOLD analysis project Ga0299913, IMG submission 201360) | Soil microbial communities from uranium-contaminated site in the Upper Colorado River Basin, Wyoming, United States - RVT155D38 (version 2) ... | reverse complement strand
CGCGCCCGGACGAGCCGGTGCTGACGAAGCTCTTCGCCTCCGCCTTCTTCGGGACCGCGCTCTCGAGCCTGCTCGCGACGGCGGGCTGCGACAGCCTCATCATCACCGGCGCCTCGACGTCGGGGTGTGTGCGGGCCACGGCGGTCGACGCGATTCAGCACGGCTATCCACCGGTCGTCCCGCGCGAGGCCGTCGGCGACCGCAACCCGGCCGCGCACGAGGCCAACCTCTACGACATCGACGCGAAGTACGGCGACGTCGTCTCGCTCGGCGAGACGATCGCCAGGCTCGAGGAGCTCGCGGGAGTGCGCTCGTGATCGTCCGCGACCTCGGCGACGCCTGGCAGGTCGTGCTCCAGCCCGACCACGCCGACCTCTCCGCCCAGTTCGCCCGCGCGTGGGGCGACGGCGGCGAGAACGGCTTCGAGCGCCCCTCCCCGCTCGAGTCGGTCGTCGTTGCCGCCGCTCGGCACGACGACGGCTGGGCGGTGTGGGAGCGCGCCCCCGCCCTCGACCGGGACGGGGTCGCGCCGCGCAACTTTCTCGACGTCGAGGTGCCCTCGCACCTCGCCTTCTACCGAGCGATGATCGCGGCCGTCCTCGACCACGACCCCTACGCGGGACTCCTGGTCTCGATGCACGGGGCCGGGATCTATCGCGGTCGCTACGGGACGCAGCCGTCGCTGAAGCTGACGTTCGCCGACGAGGTCCGCGACCAGGTGGAGGCGTTCGTCGCCGAGCAGGAGGAGCTCCACGGCCTGCTGGTCGGCCGTCTCGGCGTCCCGGAGGGGGAGCGGTGGACGAACTACCGGCTGCTGCAGGTCTACGACCGGCTGTCGCTCTACTTCTGCCTCCGCGATCTGGAGGGCGGCGAGGCCGACGCGCTCGATCCCGCGCCATGCGACTACCGGGGTGCGGAGGCGACGCTCGCGATCGAGCCGGTGGGCTCCTGGCACGTCCGGATCGACCCGTATCCGTTCGCCGAGACCCCGGCCCGGCTCCGCCTCGTCCGGCGGGTCCTGCCAAAGACGTCGTGGCCGGACGGCGACACCTTCCGGCGCGCGTTCGCCGCCGCTCCGCCCGAGGACGTCGACATCACGATCGAACGCAGGTGAGCACAGATGTCAGACATTCGTGAGATAATCGAGCCCGTGGTCTCCGCAGTGAGGGGTGCGATGGAGGGATTTGCAGAGGTCAACGGGGTTCGGCTCTGGTATCGCATCACGGGCGAGGGCGAACCGGTCGCCCAGATTCACGGAGCCGGATTCGGGCACTTCAACTTCGATCTCGCGACGCCCGAGCTCTCGCGCCACTTCAAGGTGATCGACTACGACATGCGCGGCTACGGGCAATCCGATCGGCCCGTGCAGCGGTACGACATGGAAATGTGGGCCGACGACCTCGCGGGGCTCCTCGATGCCCTCGAGATCGAGCGCACCCACGTGCACGGCACCTCGATGGGAGGGGCGATCGCGATCGTGTTCGCGGGCAAGTATCCCGAGCGGACGGCGTCCGTCGTGATCAACTGCGCCGCCGCGAAGCTCGGCCACGCCGGCCGGCTCGTGTTCCGGAACTGGATCGACATCGCCCGCCTGGATCCCGACGGTCCCGGCAGCCGCACGCTCGCGGAGCTGATCTCCTGGCAGGCGTTCTCGAAGTCGTTTCTCGAGGCGCCCGACGCCGGCGTGGCCATCGACAACACGCAGCGCATCCTTCGGGAGTCCAACGACGTCGAGGTCTTCACCGCGGCCTGCCAGGCCATGTGCGACATGGACCTGACCGGCTGGCTGGCGAAGATCACGTCGCCGACACTCGTGCTCGGCGGCGACGAGGATCTGATGACGCCGTGGGATCAGGGCCCCGGGGGCGCGGGCCAGGAGGCGATCTACCGCGGGATCGACGGAGCGGAGAAGCACGTGATCGCCGGCTCGGGCCACTCGACGACCTTCGACAACCCGGCGGAGCACAACCGCGTCGTCACCGACTTCTTCCGCCGTCACTCGATGGTGGAGTCCTAGCGGTGCGGCTCCTCCTGACAACTGCGGCCGATCGTCGTCTCACTTTGCAGGATGATCGTTCTGCGGCAGGTCGTCTCGCGGCGTTCTTTTCGATGTCGGACTTTGCACGCTCCCTTGACCGGAGCCGTGCAAGTCCGTATACAACCGCCTCATCGGTCACGGCACGCAGGGGCTCGTCTCGTCGTCCGGCGCCGCAGAGCAATGTCCACAGCCCCGGTTCGGACGCGTTCGGCGAAGGAGAAAGGAGGGTCCCGTGACTGACAGAGATTGGTTCAGGGAGATGGAGAGGAGGCGCCTCACGAGGGGGGCGTTCGTGAAGGGAAGCATCGTCGGCGCCGGCGCGCTCAGCTTCGGCGGCCTGCTGGCGGCGTGCGGCGGCGACGACGACGACGCGGCGACCGTTGCCACGGGGGGAGGCGAGGCCGCTCAGTTCACCGGGACGCTCCGCGTCACGGGGCTCGGGGTCGACCTGATCGACCCGATCAAGGAGGCCGCGGAGGCGGCGTTGGGCTTCACCCTCGCCTTCGATGTGACCGACACCGTCACCGGCCGAAACAAGGTGATCACCCAGCCGGACTCGCTGGACATCTTCTCCGGCTACTTCAACGACATCGACCAGATCTGGCCGAGTGGCAACATGATCCCGGTCGACACGTCGCGGATCGAGCGCTGGAGCGAGGTGACGAGCCTCTACAAGACCGGCCGGGTCGATCCCGAAAGCTCGGACTGCAGCCTCGGCGACGGAGACGCGCCCTTCCGGAAGATGTACACGACCGAGGACGGCGAGATCACGACGTGGGCCGATCCGGAGTCGGGCGAGACGTCCGGGGACGAGCCGCAGTTCGTGAACATGGTCGGCGGCAACTTCAACATGGACTCGCTGGGCTACAACAGCGAGGTCATCCAGAAGGAGCCGGCCGACGTCAACTGGGACGAGCTCTTCAATCCCGAGCACCGTGGCAAAGTGGCCATCCTCAACGACCCGTCGATCGGCATGCAGGACGTCGCAAATGCCGCCGTACAGGGCGGGATCATGGAGTTCCAGGACCTCGGCAACATGACCCGCGAGGAGATCGACCAGCTCCTGACGGTGCTTCTGGATCTCAAGCGCCAGAACCACTTCCGCGCGTTCTGGACGACCTTCGACGAGTCCGTGAACCTCATGGCGTCCGGCGAGGTCGTCATCGAGTCGATGTGGTCGCCTGCCGTCTCGCTGCTCCAGGCGCAGGCCCATCCGACCCGCTACGCGGCACCGGCCGGCGGCTTCCGCGGCTGGGCCGGCGGCATGGGCATCATGAGCCACGTCGCCGAGGACGAGTCCAAGCTCCAGGCCTGCTACGACTACATCAACTGGTGGCACGAGGGCGAGGCCGGCGCGATCATGATGCGGCAGGGGTACTACAACGTCGTACAGGAGACCGCCCGCGAGTACGTCTCCGAGGACGAGTGGAACTTCTGGATCGAAGGGCAGGCGGCGCCCGAGGCGCTCGACAGCCCCTTCGGCGAGGAGTCGATCGCCGAGGGCCTCGTGCGCGACGGCGGCTCCTTCACGGACCGCGCGTGCAACTACAGCTCCTGGAACTCGCTCATGGACGAGCAGGAGTACCAGGTCGAGCGCTGGAACGAGTTCCTGGCTGCGTAGGCGATTAGTCTCTGGATCAGATGGCCGAACCGATAGTCGAAGCACACAGGGAGGGGGCCGCGGCCCCCTCCCAGATCCAGCGAGGCTCGGGCCTCGAGCTCAGGAGCCTCACGAAGCTCTTCAGCGGGCACCACGGAGAGCGCGTGGTCGCCGTGGACGACGTCAACCTGACGATCGACCACGGGGAGTACGTCGTCCTGCTCGGGCCGTCGGGCTGCGGCAAGACGACCACGCTGCGCATGATCGGCGGCCACGAGGAGCCCTCCTCGGGCGAGATGATCCTCGACGGAGAGAGCCTCCTCGGCCTGCCGCCGGAGAAGCGCCCCACGACCACCGTCTTCCAGCACTTCGCGCTCTTCCCGCACAAGAACGTGCTCGACAACGTCGAGTTCGGGCCGAAGATGCACGGCGTCGGCAAGGAGGCCCGGCGGAGGAAGGCGGAGGAGGCGCTCGAGATGGTCGGCCTGACCGAGTTCGCCGACCGCAAGCCGGCGGCGCTCTCGGGCGGCCAGCAGCAGCGTGTCGCCCTTGCCCGCGTCCTCGTGATGGAGCCGAAGGCGCTCCTCCTCGACGAGCCTCTCGGCGACCTCGACCGGCTCCTGCGCCTGCGGATGCGGGTCGAGCTCCGGAACCTCCAGCGGCAGCTGGGCCTGATGTTCATCCACGTGACGCACGACCAGGAGGAAGCGCTCTCCGTCGCCGACCGGATCGTCGTCATGCACGAGGGCCGGATCGCCCAGGTCGGCGACCCCCTCACGATCTCCACGCGGCCCGAGAACGAGATCGTCGCGCGCTTCATGGGCGACAACAACATCTTCCGCGGCAATGTCGTGGCACGGGAGGGCGACCGGCTGGTCATCGACGCGGGCCGGTTGAAGGTTGCTGCCAGGGCCCCCGCCGGCTTCGAGCCCGGCTCCGAGGCGGCCGCGTCCGTCCGTGCCGCCGGGCTGCGGGTCGACCAGGAGCGCGGTTCCGGCGACGGCATCAACGAGCTCGAGTGCGAGGTGGAGTTCGTCGAGTACCTCGGCGATCTCGTCAAGCTCCACCTGCGGCTGGACGAGAACGTCTTCGTCGCCAAGGTCCCCGGCGACGAGTACGCGATGCTGCGCGGACGGGAAGGGTCGACGGTCCGGATCTCCTGGCAAGAGGCGGATGTCCAGCTCCTCCGGCCGTAGAGAGCCCGCGCCTGCGCTCGCGGGCGCGGGAGGAGCGCCGCCGGAGGGCCCGGCGGGCGGGGCCGAGGCGGCCGGGCGGCGTTCCCGGCTCGGACGTGTCGCCGACGCTCCCGGCCTGCGCAGGATCCTCTGGCTCTTGCCCGGCTCTGCCTGGCTGATCTTCTTCCTGCTCGCCCCCGTCCTCTTCATCATCCTCGTCAGCTTCTGGACGCGGACGATCAGCGGCTTCGACGAGGTCTGGACGCTCGACAACTACCGCGCGCTCTTCGACTCGAACGTCTACTGGTCGCAGCTCTGGAGCAGCTTCTGGCACTCGCTGGTCGTGGTCGCCGCCTCGCTCGTGCTCGGCTTCCCGGTCGCCTACTTCCTCGCGATCAGCGTCACGAGCCTCCGCAACCAGATCGCGCTCTTCATCATCGCCCTCGCGCCGTTCTGGACGAGCTACCTGATCCGCGCCGTCGCGTGGGTCCCCATGATGGGCCGCGAGGGCGCGCTGAACACGATCCTGCAGAAGCTCCGGCTGATCGACCAGCCGCTCGACATCCTCCTCTTCTCCGACTTCGCCGTCACCCTCGCGATGCTGCAGCTCTACATCCTCTTCATGGTCGCGCCGATCTTCTTCATGCTGGCCCAGATCGACCGGAGCTCGCTCGAGGCGGCGCGCGACCTGGGAGCGAACTCGTTCCAGAGCTTCCGCGAGGTGATTCTCCCCCAGTCGATGCCCGGGATCGTCATCGGCTCGATCTTCGTCTTCGTGCTGACCATGGGGGAGTTCGGGACCGTCCGGATCATCGGCGGCGGTCAGGTCTCCTCCGTCGGGACGATCGTCTCGAACCAGGTCGTGTCCGTTCAGTTCCCGCAGGCTGCGGCGTCCGCGGTCTTCCTCGTCCTCGCCATGATGGTCGGCGTCTTCCTGCTGCTCCGCGTGTCGAACCTCAGGGAGGAGCTCTAGGTGACGCGCGGCCGCTGGACGAAGCGGATCCTCGCGGCGTACTTCGTCGTGTTCCTCCTCTTCCTCTACGGGCCGATGCTCGTGATGGCCGTGCTTTCGTTCCAGGGCCCGCAGGGAGGAATCAGCTTCCCGATGCGCGGCGTCAGCCTCCACTGGTGGGAGGCGCTCGTCAACGGCCCGCGCGCGGACACGATCCGGGAGACGGCCGGACGGTCGCTGCGCCTCGGCCTGCTCTCGGGGGCGATCGTGGCCGTCCTCGCCCTGACGCTCTCGATGGGATACCGCCGGCGCTTTCGCGGCGACAACGGACTCTTCTACCTGATCATGCTCGCGCTCATGACGCCCGGCATCCTCCTCAGCCTCGGGACGGCGCTCTACTGGCAGTTCCTCGAGGAGCCGACCTCGCTCTGGCGGACGGCGATCGGCACGCACGTCGTCTGGGGCCTCCCGTTCGGGTTCCTCGTCATGGTCGCCGTCTGGAACCGCTACTCGAACGCGGTCGAGGAGGCGTCGCGCGATCTTGGCGCCGGGGCGATCCGCACGTTCCGCGAGGTGACGCTCCCGCTCATCTGGACCGGCCTCCTGGGAGCGTTCCTCTTCGGCTTCACGCTCTCGTGGAACGACTACGACCGCACCGCTCTCCTCGCCGGGGGCGAGAACACGCTGCCGCTCCAGATCTTCGCGCTGACGATCGGCTCGGTGATCCGTCCCGACCTCTACGCGCTCGGCACGGCGACGACCCTGGTCTCGCTCATCGCTGTCGGGATCTTCCTCGTCGTCGCAGCGCTGATCCTCCGCCGCCGGCGCGCGGCCCCCGCGACCGCCGACGAGGAGTTCGGCATTCTCGAGAGCGAAGTCGTGCAGGCCGAGCGCTAGGCGCTTCGTGAAGGTCGTCGTCGTCTCCACGGGCGGCACCATCGCCATGCGTCCCGACCCGGCGACGGGCAAGCTCGTCCCGGCGGTCGGCGGCGAGGAGCTCGTCGAGATGCTCCGGTGGCCCGAAGCGCCGCCGCTCGAGCTCGACGACTTCGCGAGCGTTCCCAGCTTCGACATGCACGGCGACCTCGCGCTCGCGCTCTCCGACCGGGTGCGCGAGCACTGCGCACGGGACGGAGTTGCCGGTGTCGTCGTGACGCACGGCACGGACACGATGGAGGAGACCGTCTACCTCGTCGACCGCCTGCTCGACTCGGACGTGCCGGTGGTGTTCACCGGGGCGCAGCGGGCCGCGGACGAGCCGGACACGGACGGGCCGCGCAACCTCGCAAACGCGATTCGCGTCGCGCGGGAGCGAACGGCGCGGGGCAGGGGCGCGACGATCGCCTTCGCCGGGGAGGTGCATGCCGCGCGCGAGGTCCGCAAGGTGCACACGAGCGCGCTGCGGGCCTTCGACTCGCCGGGCTACGGCCCGATCGGGCACGTCGACGGCGAGCGCGTGCTCTTCCGGCGGCGGCCCGACCGGAGCCCGTCGTTGGCCCGCCCGTCGGAGCCGCTGCCGCGGGTCGACCTGATCCGGCTCCACGCCGGCAGCGACGGCACGCTCGTGCGGGCGTCGCTCGACGCGGGCGGCCGCGCCGTCGTCCTCGAGGGCACGGGGCGCGGCAACGCGAACGAGTCGGTGCTCCCGGCCGTCGAGTCAGCGGTGGGCGCCGGCGTCCCCGTCGTCGTCTGCTCCCGCTGCCTCTCCGGGCGGGTCGAGCCCGTGTACGGACGTGGCGGCGGCAAGGATCTTGCAGAGGCCGGCGCCCTCTTCGCCGGCGACCTCGCGGGGCCGAAGGCCCGCGTGCTCCTCCAGCTCGCGCTCGCCGCCGGCATGGACGTGGCAGAGGCCCTTGCCGCCGAGGCGGGCTGAGGGATAGGCTCGATGTCAGACAAAGGAGGTCCAGATGTCCCTACTGATCAAGAGCGGCCGGATCATCACGGCCGCCGACGACTACGTCGCCGACATCTACGTCGAGAACGGGACGATCACGCTCCTCGGCGAGTCGCTCGACGTCAACGCGGACAAGGTGATCGACGCCTCCGGGAAGTACGTGATCCCGGGCGCGATCGACCCGCACACCCACATCGAGATGTTCTTCGGGGGCACGACGACCTGCGACGACTTCACGTCGGGAACCGTGGCCGCCGCGTTCGGCGGGACCACCTCGCTCGTCGATTTCTGCATGCAGGCGCCGGGCACGCCGTTCCCGCAGGCGCTCGAGAACTACTTCGAGAAGATCGATCGGTGCAAGCCGGTGATCGACGTCGGCTTCCACATCGGCGTCACCGACCTGGAGGGCGGCGGCGGCCTCGAGGCGCTCGGGAAGCTGCCCGACGAGGGCGTCACGTCCTACAAGCTCTTCATGGCGTACAAGGGCGCCGTGATGGTCGACGACGAGACGCTCTTCAAGACGATGCGAGTCGCGAACGAGACGGGCGGCCTCGTGATGGTGCACGCGGAGAACGGGGACGCGATCGACGTCATCGTCAAGGAGGCGGTCGCCGAGGGGAAGACCGATCCCATCTGGCACGCCCGTACGAGGCCCATGGAGACGGAGGCGGAGGCGACGAACCGCGCGGTCCAGCTCGCCCGGGTCGCCGGCGCGCCGCTCTACGTCGTCCACGTCTCGTGCCTGCCGTCCGTCGAGCCGATCGCGCTCGCCCGGGAGAAGGGCTGGGAGACGTGGGGCGAGACGTGCACCCAGTACCTCTTCGTCGACGAGTCGGCGCTGGAGAAGCCCGGCTGGGAGGGCGCGAAGTACATCTACACGCCGCCGCCGCGGCCGAAGGAGCAGCAGGAGCACCTCTGGAAGGCGCTCGTCACCGACGATCTCTCCGTCGTCTCGACCGACCACTGCCCGTTCAACTGGCCCGACCAGAAGGGGATCAACGGGCGTGAGTTCGAGAAGGTGCCGAACGGCGGCCCCGGGATCGAGAACCGCCTGCACATGCTCCACCACTTCGGCGTGCGGACCGGGCGGATCACGCTCAACCGCTTCGTCGAGCTGACGTCGACGAACGTCGCCAAGCTGTTCGGGCTCTACCCGAGGAAGGGGACGATCACGGTCGGCAGCGACGCGGACCTCGTCGTGTGGGACCCCGAGAAGAAGCTGACGATCTCGGCGGAGACGCACCACACGAACGTCAACTACAACCTGTTCGAGGGCACCGAGGTCCAGGGCGCGCCGCAGGTCGTGCTCGTGCGCGGCCAGGTGATCGTCGAGGACGACGAGCTCGTCGCCGAGCCGGGTGCCGGCCGCTTCGTGAAGCGGGCCCGCTTCGGCGAGCACCTCGCGCCCGCAGGCAAGGAGAGGGCGCTCGCATGAGCGACGAGCAGGCGCGTCAGGTCTACGAGCGGGCCCGGCTCGGCGGAAGCGTCACGCTCGGCAAGCGGCCGGCCGTGCTCGTCGTCGACTTCAGCTGCGGCTTCACCGATCCCGAGTGCGCTCTCGGGTCGGATTTGACCGCGGAGGTCGAGGCGACGAGGCGGATCCTCGACGTCGCGCGTGAGAGAGGCCTGCCCGTGGTCTTCACCACGATCGGGTTCGAGGGCAACGGAAAAGACGGCGCGCTCTGGCTGCAGAAGGTGCCGACGCTCGGCGACCTCGAGCTCGGCGGGCGCTGGGTGGACATCGACCCGCGGCTCGGGCGGCGCGAGGACGAGACCGTCGTCGTGAAGAAGGGCGCCTCGGGGTTCTTCGGCACGAACCTGGGGGCGATCCTCGTCAGCCAGCGCGTGGACACGGTCGTCCTCTGCGGCGCCACCACGAGCGGCTGCATCCGCGCGACCGCGATCGACCTGCTCCAGAACGGGTTCCCGACCCTCGTTCCCCGCGAGTGCGTCGGCGACCGTGCCGAGGCCCCGCACGAGGCGAACCTGTTCGACATCCAGGCGAAGTACGCCGACGTCGTCTCCGTCGCGGAGGCGCTCGACTACCTGGAGAGCGTTCCGGCCCGCCTGGGGGCCCCGGCGTAGAACCCCTCAACGGGAGGAGGCGGGATCGCCCGCCTCCTCCCGTCGCGCTCCGTGGACGCAGTCCTCCTCGCAGGCCTTGCCGGCGCCCTGTTCGGGGCACTCGCCGTCACCGTCCGCCTGGCGCTCGGCCGCCGCCGCGACGCCGAGGCGGGCGCCTTCGTCGCCGCGGCCGTCGGCTGCCTCGTCTGCGCGCTCGTCGCCGTGCCGTTCGCGGTGCTCGATGCGCCGGCGCTGGACGGGCTGTGGGTCTTCGCCCTCATCGGCGCGTTCGTCCCGGGCCTCTCCCAGATCCTCTTCGTGCGCGCGGTCCAGGGCGCGGGCGCCTCGCGCACGGCCGTCTTGATCGGCACCGCGCCGCTCCTCTCGGCCGGGCTTGCCGTCGCCTTTCTGGACGAGTCGCTCCGGCCCGCCCTCGCGGTCGCGACCGTTGCGATCGTCCTGGGCGGTGCGCTCCTCGCGGGGGAGCGGATCCGGCCGCCCGACTTCCTCGTCGCGGGAGCGCTGCTCGCGCTCGCCGCCGCGGCGCTCTTCGCGGTTCGCGACAACCTCGTGCGGTGGGCGTCGGTGGACACCGAGGTGGACGCGCTGCCGGCGGCCACGGTGTCGCTCGGCGCCGCCTCCGGGATGCTCCTCCTCTACCTCGTCGCGTTCAGGCGCCGCTACCCGCTCGTCGCCCGCGTGCGCTCCGCCGCGGGCCCGTTCGTCGTCCCGGGCGTCTGCCTCGGCCTCGCGTACGCCTCCCTCCTGCTCGCCTTCTCGCGCGGGCCGGTGACCGTCGTCGCGCCGCTGAACGCGACCCAGTCGCTCTGGGCCGTCGTCTTCGCGGCGGCCTTCCTCGGGCGGTCGGAGGCGATCGGATGGCGGCTCGTGCTCGCGGCGGCGCTCGTCGTGGTCGGGAGCGCGCTGATCGGCGCGACCAGGTAGGGCTCAGCCTCCTCTCGGGCTCCTCCGCGCGAAGTCGTCGGCGATCTCGTCGAACGTCGCCCAGCGCACGCCGTCGTGGGAGTTGATGTGCTCGATGATGCGCTCGTGCATGGCCAGGACCTGCGGTCGGCCGCTCACGTCGGGGTGGATCGTCATCGTGAAGACCGCGTAGTCCTCCTCGCGGTAGATCCAGTCGAAGGCATCCATCCAGATCTGCTCGAGCTGGCGGGGGTTGACGAACCCGTGGCTGTTCGGCGAGGCCTTGATGAACATCATCGGCGGCAGGTCGTCGAGGTACCAGCTCGCGGGGATCTCGATCAGGTCGGTCTCCTCGCCGCGCACGAGCGGCTTCATCCATTCCGAGGCCGGCTTCGAGTAGTCGATCTTCGTCCACGAGTCGCCCACGCGCACGTAGTACGGGTGGAAGTCCTTGTGCATGAGCGAGTGGTCGTACTTGATCCCGTGCTTGAGCAGGAGCTCGTTCGTGACGTTCGAGAACTCCCACCAGGGCGCGACGTAGCCCGTCGGCCGTTTGCCCCACACCTCCTCGATCAGGCCGAGGCACTTGAGGAGGACCTCTTCCTCCTGCTCGGGCGTCATCGCGATCGGGTTCTCGTGCGAGTACCCGTGCATGCCGATCTCGTGCCCTGCCTCGGCGACCATGCGGGTCTCGCCCGGGAAGGTCTCGATCGAGTGGCCCGGGATGAACCAGGTCGTCGTCAGGCCGTGCCGGTCGAAGAGGTCGAGGAGGCGTGGCGTCCCCACCTCGCCGGCGAAGAGCCCCCGTGAGATGTCGTCGGGTGAGTCCTCGCCGCCGTAGGAGCCGAGCCATCCGGCCACCGCGTCGACGTCGATGCCGTACGCGCAGAAGATCTCCTTCGCCATGGTCCCTCCTTGTCCGGAATGAACGTGAACGTAGTCGTGCCTCGTGCTAGAAAGCAAGCGCGATGTGCGCTCTCTGTGGCGTTCTCCTCACGAGCCACTGGGCGGAGCGCGGCTCCGGCCGGCGCGACCGCGTCCTCCGGGTACGCCTGCTGAACCGGGTGCTCGGCCACTTCGGCCTCGAGCTCGGGGACTGGGGCGGCCGCGTGTACATGCTGCGCGACCGCAAGGGCAAGACGGCCGTCGTCGACGATCTCGGCAGCCTGTGGACGGCGGCGGAAGCGCTTGCCGGACGTCCTCTGGACCCGCTCGATCCCGCGCTCGTCGCCGCGCTGCGCCGTGGGTGACCGTCTCCCCGTCATGCTCGTCACGGGCTTCCTCGGGAGCGGAAAGACGACGCTGCTCTCGCGCCTCCTGGGCCGCCCCGAGCTCGGCGAGACGGCGGTGATCGTGAACGAGCTCGGCGAGGTGGCGATCGACCACCACCTGCTCCGACGGGTCGACGAGCGCACCGTGCTGCTCGCGAACGGCTGCCTGTGCTGCACGCTCCGCGGCGACCTCGCCGACGAGCTCCGCGATCTCCTGAGCCGGCGCACCCGGGGCGAGATCCCGCCCTTCCGGCGGGTCGTCGTCGAGACGACCGGGCTCGCCGACCCCGCGCCGGTCCTGAACACCCTCCTCGCCGAGCCGGTAGTCAAGCACCACTTCGAGCCGGGCCCCGTGATCGCGACGGTCGACGCCGTGAACGGGCTCGGTCAGCTCGACCGTGAGCCCGAGACGGTGAAGCAGGTCGTCGTCGCCGATCGGCTGGTCGTCACGAAGACGGACGTGGCCGAGCCCGATGCGGTCGCCGCGCTGGAGGAGCGCCTGCGCGCCCTGAATCCGGCGGCGGAGGTGCTCGAGGTCTCCTTCGGCGAGACCGACCCGGCGCTCCTCCTCGCGCCCGGCGCGCGGGATCCCCGTGACCTCCCCGCCTACGGCGCACCGGCCCACGACGGGATCCACCCCTTCGTTCTCTTCCTCGACCGGCCGGTGGACTGGACCGCGTTCGGGATCTGGCTGACGATGCTGCTCGGGAGCCGCGGCGAGGACGTCCTCCGGGTCAAGGGGCTCCTCGACGTCGGCGCGGAGGGGCCCGTGGTGCTGAACGGCGTTCAGCACGTCGTCCATCCGCCCGAGCACCTCGACGCCTGGCCCGACGACGATCGGCGTTCGCGCCTCGTCTTCATCGCGCGCGGGATCGGGAAGCAGGAGGTCGAGGCGTCACTCGCGGCGTTCGCGTTCCTCCCCGGCGAGCCGTGAGCGCCTGGCCGCCGCGCGAGCAGCGCCTTCGGGGCGCGCTCTTCCAGGGCAAGCACCGGCTCCTGCGCGGGCACTACGCCCAGGCCGCGCTCGCGTTCGGGCGGGCGTCTGCGATCGCCGACCGCGGCGAGCGGGAGCGCGTCCGGGGCCTGCTCCACCTCGCCGCGGCCGGGTGCAGGCGGCGGCAGGGCGACGCCCTCCGCGCCGAGCGCCAGCTCGCGCACGCCCGCAGGCGGCTCGGCCGGGATCCGGAGCCGGTGCAGGGCGTCGAGCTCCGCGGGCTCCTGGAGACGGTCGAGCGCACCACCCCGGGCACCGCGCCGGACTGAGGGCCTCACACCGGTCTCCCCAGCACGTCGCCGAGGAAGCGCCGCACCTGGACGGGCTTCGCGTCGCGCCCCATCGGAACGAGACCGATCCGCTCGCCCGGGCGCAGCTCGAGCCGCTCGAGCTGCGCCCGGCAGTCGGCCGGCGTTCCCGACACCGCCCAGTCCTCGACGATCTCGTCGGGGACCGCACGCGCATGGGCGGCGCCCGGCGCGAGATGCTCGCCGTACTCGTACGCGGCCCGCACCTGCTCGGCCGCCGAGCGCTCGACCGGGGTCAGCTCGGCCGGCAGCGGGTGGCGGAGCGAGCGGGCGACGTACGACTTGACGTCCTCCCGCGCCTCGACCGGGTCGTCGGAGACCGCGAAGGGCACCCAGAAGGTGAGCTCGAACCCCTCCGCCGCGCCCCCGGCGGCGACCCGTGCCCGCGCGGCCTCGAGCTGCCGCGGATGGAGCCCCACGACCGCGAGGCACCCGTCTGCGATGCGGCCCGAGAGCTCCAGCATCCGCGGGCCGCTCGCGCCGAGATGGACGGGGATGGGAGGAAGGTCGGCGCCGTAGCCGAGGCCGTTCTCCCCGCCGGCCCAGTAGCCGCGCAGGTCGGCCACCGCGCGCTCGAGCTCGGCGAGCCGCGCCGGCCTGGCGCCGACCGTCCGCACCGCGCTCGCGCCGAGCCCGAGGCCGAGCGCTGCGCGGCCCCCGGCCAGCTCCTGGAGCGTTCTCAGCGCGCTCGCCGTGACGGCCGGGTGGCGCGAGACCGGATTGGTGACCCCGGGCCCGAGGCGAAGCCGCCGCGTCCGCATGGCGGCGGCCCCGAGGAAGACGAACAGCTCGCGCCAGAGCACGGGCGAGTCGCCCACCCACACTCCCCCCAGCCCGGCCTGCTCGGCTAGCTCGACGCACTCGAGGAGGCCCGCCGGTGCCTCGGTGCCGTAGACGACGAGGTCGATCGAGCCCGGCTCAGGCATGCGGGAGCACGTCGCTCGCGAGCAGCTCGAGCGTTCGCATGGCGGCGCGGTGGGGCATCCCCGGCCACTGGACGCGCAGGACGAGCTCGGTGACGCCGAGGGCGCGCAGCGCACGGATCTCCGCCGCCGCGGTCTCCGGGCTTCCGAGGACGAAGCGGCCGGCGCGCAGCTCGTTCCACTCCTGCCGCAGCGTGTCGGACGGAGGGAGGACGTCGCTCTGGCCCCAGTCGACGTAGGCGGCGTACTTGGGCGCGAGATACGGCTGCGCGAGCGCGAGCGCCTCCTCGTCGGTCGGGGCGACGCACGCCTCGCGCATGAGCGGCAGCTCTTCCGGCTCGGAGCCGCGCTCGGCCCGGAAGAGCGCGAGCTGCCGTTCCACCTCGGCGAGCGTCGTGTGCGGGTTCACGTACCAGGTGTCGGCGAGGCGGGCGGCCCGCCGGACGGCGGCGTCGCTGTTCGCGGCCATCCAGATCGGCGGTCGCGGGCGCTGGATCGGCCGCAGCGTCAGGCGCGCCCCCTCGAGGCGGTAGCCGTGGCCGCTCGCGGTCACCTCCTCGCCCTCGAGCAGGCGCCGCACGACGTCGAGCTTCTCGCGGAAGACGCGGACGCGCTCCGGGGGGAGATCGAAGGCCGCGTTCTCCTCGTCCCGGTATCCGAGCCCCACGCCGAGCACGAAGCGGCCGCCGGTGAGGACGTCGAGCGTCGCGGCCTGCTCGGCCACGTCCAGCGGGTTCAGCAGCGGCAGGAGGAGGATGCCCGCCACGAGGCGCAGGTCGCCGCTCTCGGCGGCGAGGCGGGCCAGCAAGGGCACCGGCTGGAGCATCTGGTACGGGGCCGAGAGATAGTGGTGGCCGGCGACCACCGAGTGGAAGCCGACGTCGCGCACGAAGCGCACCTGCTCGAGATGCTCGGCCAGCCGAGCGGCCGGGTCCTCCCCGGCCGGGTGCTGCGCGGCGACGAAGAGCCCGTAGCGCATGGGCGCCTAGTAGGACCGCGGCATGCCGAGCACATGCTGGCCGAGGTAGGCGAGGATGAGGTTGTTGGAGACCGGTGCGATCGTGTAGAGCCGCGTCTCGCGGAACTTCCGCTCGACGTCGTACTCCTGCGCGAAGCCCCAGCCGCCGTGGGTGTCGAGGCAGGCGTTCGCGGCCTCCCAGGACGCCTCGGCGGCGAGCAGCTTCGCCATGTTGGCCTCGGCCCCGGCCGGGAGGCCCTGCTCGAAGAGCCACGCCGCCTTGTAGCGCACGAGGTCGGCGGCCTCGATCGAGGCGTGGGCGCGCGCGATCGGGAACTGGACGCCCTGGTTCGCCCCGATCGGCCGCCCGAACACCACCCGCTCGGAGGCGTAGCGCGAGGCCTTGTCGACGAACCAGCGCCCGTCGCCGATGCACTCGGCGGCGATGAGGACACGCTCGGCGTTCATGCCGTCCAGGATGTAGCGGAAGCCCTGTCCCTCCTCGCCGACGAGCGCGTCGTCGGAGAGCTCGACGCCGTCGAGGAACACCTCGGTCGTCGCGTGGTTCATCATCGTCTTCAGGGGGCGGATCGTGAGCGTGTCGCCCGCGGCCTTCATGTCGACGAGGAAGACCGAGAGGCCGTGGCTCTTCTTCTCGACCCGGTCGAGCGGAGTCGTCCGCGCGAGGAGGAGCATGAGGTCCGAGTGGAGGGCGCGGGATGTGAAGACCTTCTGGCCGTGCACGACGTAGCCGCCGTCCACCCGCTCGGCGCTCGTCTCGATCCGCGTCGTGTCGGAGCCCACCGTCGGCTCGGTGACGCCGAACGCCTGGAGGCGCAGCTCGCCGGCCGCGATCCTCGGAAGGTACCGCTGCTTCTGCTCCTCGCTCCCGTGCCGAAGCACGGTGCCCATCGTGTACATCTGCGCGTGGCAGGCCGCGGCGTTCCCGCCGGAGGCGTTGACCTCCTCGAGGATGACGCTTCCGGCCGTGAGCCCCAGCCCGGCCCCGCCGTACTCCTCGGGAATGAGCGCGCCCAGCCAGCCGCCCTCCGTCAGGGCCCGCACGAACTCCTCCGGGTAGCGGTCGGGCTCGAGCGACCGCCAGTACTCCCCGGGGAAGTCCGAGCAGAGGTCGCGCACGGCGGCGCGGATGTCGGTCAGCTCCTGGGGGTGCGAGAACTCCACGTCAAACCGCGTATGCCTCGAGGAGCCGCCGGGCGATCACGAGCTGCTGGATCTCGTTCGAGCCCTCGCCGAGGATGAGCACCGGCGCGTCCCTGTAGATCCGCTCGACGACGTATTCCTGCGAGTAGCCGTAGCCCCCGTGGATGCGCATCGCCTCGAGCGCGACCTCCTCGGCAGTCTCGGTGGCGAAGAGCTTCGCCATCCCGGCCTCGAGGTCGGCCCGCTCGCCTGCGTCCTTCCTGCGGGCGGCCTCGACCATGAGCAGGCGCGAGGCCTCGATCTTCGTCGCCATCTGCGCGAGCTTCAGCTGGATCGCCTGGTGGTGCGCGATCGGCTTGCCGAACGCCTCCCGCTCCTGCGCGTAGCGGATCGCCGCCTCGAACGCGGCCTGGGCGATCCCGACGGCCCGGGCGGCGATGTTCACCCGACCGAGCTCGATCCCGCCCATGAACTGCTTGAAGCCCTGGCCCTCGCGCTCGTCCCCGCCGAGGACGGACGACGCGGGTGTGCGGAAGCCGTCGAAGACGAGCTCGGTGGACTCCACGCCCTTGTAGCCGAGCTTGCGCAGGGGCGGCGGGATCGTGAGCCCCGGCTGCTCGGCGCGGCCAGGCTCCTTCTCGACGATGAAGGCCGTCATGCCGCGATGCGGCGGGTCGGCGTCCGGGTTCGTCTTGGCGAGCAGCATGACGGCGCCGGAGCGGAGCCCGTTCGTCGCCCACATCTTCTGGCCCGTGATCACGTAGTCGTCCCCGTCGCGCACGGCGCGCGTGCGGATCGCCTGGACGTCCGAGCCGGCATGCGGCTCCGTCATCGAGTAGGCGAAGTGGAGCTCCCCCGTCGCCATGCGGGGCAGGTACCGCTCACGCTGCTCCTCCGTCCCGTGCTCCTTGATCATCCAGGCGGAGATGAAGTGCGTGTTCAGGACGCCCGACAGGCTCATCCAGCCCCGGGAGAGCTCGACCTGGATGTGGGCGTACGTGGTGAGGTCGA
>Ga0299913_10001527_pt1 | contig 17277 bp, 13 predicted proteins | sample RVTome_9_FD_201360 | JGI IMG/M metagenome (GOLD analysis project Ga0299913, IMG submission 201360) | Soil microbial communities from uranium-contaminated site in the Upper Colorado River Basin, Wyoming, United States - RVT155D38 (version 2) ... | reverse complement strand
GCCGGGACCCACGGTCTCCGCCGCCCGCTACGTCGAGGACGTCGAGGAGGACCCGGTGGTGCTCCTCGACGGGCTGACCAAGAACTGGCGCTACCCCGGCTGGCGGGTGACCTGGACCGTGGCGCCCTCGAAGGTGATCGAGCGCATCGCCTCCGCCGGCTCGTTCCTCGACGGCGGCGCCTCGCGCCCGATGCAGCGCGCCGCGATCCCGCTCCTCGACCCCGACCGGGTGGAGGCCGAGTCCGCCGCCGTCCGCCGCGTCTTCGGCGAGAAGCGGGAGCTGGTGATCCGCCGGCTCTACGAGATGGGGATCGGCATCGACCGCGAGCCCGACGGCACCTTCTACGTCTTCGCCCACCTGCGCGACATGCCGCCGGGCCTCGACGACGGGATGGCCTTCTTCCGCGCCGCCCTCGACCACCGGGTGGTCTGCGTCCCCGGCGTCTTCTTCGACGTCAACCCGGGCGGCCGCCGCTCCTCCTGGCTGTGCCGCTTCCACCAGTACGTCCGCCTCTCCTTCGGCCCCGAGATCGAAAACCTCCGCTGCGGCCTCGACCGGCTCGAGGGGATGATCGCCGAGCACCGGGCGCGGGCCTGACCACGGCCGTGCCGGGCGCGCGCCGGGCGGCCCGATGACACACTGAGGGGGTGACGGCGCTCTCCGACTCCCCCTGGTCCGGCTGGGCGAACGCGGAGATCTACGACCGCTTCGTCCGCGAGGGGCGGATCTACCGCGAGCTCAACCGGCGCCTCGTCGAGCTGGCGGACGTGGGCTCGGCGCGGCGGGTGCTCGACCTCGCGTGCGGCACCGGGGCGACCGCGCGCGCCTGCCTCGCGGTGCTGCCGCCGGACGGCGGGCTCGTCGGCGTCGACGGCTCGGCCGAGATGGTCGCCGTCGCCCGGGAGCGGACGCCGGACCCGCGGGCCCGGTTCGCGGTCGCGGCCGCCGCCGAGCTCGCAGCGGCCGCCCCCGGCCCGTTCGACCGCGCGGTCTGCAACGCCGCCTTCTGGCAGTTCCCGGCGCCGGCCGTCGTCCTCCGGGCGCTCGCCGCGGTCCTCGCTCCCGGCGCCCTCTTCGTCTTCAACCTGCCCGCCTCTCGGCTCGCCGGCGAGGCGGCCGAGGCACACCCGTTCCAGGTCGCCCTCTCCCGCGAGCTTGGCGGCGCCGGCCTCGGCGAGCGGATCGAGCCCGAGGTGCTGACCGCGCTCTTCCGCGAGACCGGTTTCCGTCTCGTCCGCCGCGAGCGGTTCGTCTACCGCGGCCGCCAGCTCGAGATGATGGACCTGATGGCGATCCCCGCCATGCTCCGCCGCACCGCACCCGACCTGACTTCCGCTCAGCGCCGGGCGGCCCTCGCCGTGGCTCGCCGGCGCAGCGACCCCGAGCAGCCGGTCGCCGTGCCCTGGGTCTTCTTCCTGACGCGACGCCTGGCAGCCCGTTGACCGCGACCCCCGGGAAGCGTTAGATTCTCCTCCTTCCGAAGGACGTCGAGAGGCTCCGCAGGCGCGCCCCCGAAGCACCGGCGCCGTCTCTGGCCGAGATCGAAGCGGCGGGCGGCTGCCGCCCGGCTCGGGTATCTACTTCCGGTCGGGGCCGGCTGGCGTTCGGCCGCCGACCACCGAAAGGAGCAGCGATGCAGCGATGCAACATGACGCGGGGATTGCTCGCGGCGGCCCTGGTGTGCGGGTCCGCCTCGACCGCCCTCGCGACGACCGTGGTTCAACTCTCCGACGCCGACATGGCGCGGCAGTCCGAGCTCATCGTGACCGGCCGCTGCGCCGGCCTCCGGAGCGAATGGGTCGGCCGCGACCTGGTCACGGTGGCCACGATCGAGGTCGGCGAGTCGCTGAAGGGCGACGCTGCGGCGACGATCCAGGTCGCCCTGCCCGGGGGGATCGACGCGGACCGGCGGTTTCCCATCGCGGTGACCTGGCCGGGCGCGCCGCGCATCGCGGCGGGCGAGGAGGTTTTCCTCTTCCTCGTCGACGACGCCGGGCTCGACCGCCCGGTGATCGCCGGCTTCGCGCAGGGCAAGTTCACCATCGTCGCCGACGAGAACGGCCAGAAGGTCGCGACCCAGGACCTGGGCGGGCTGACCCTCGTCGACGAGGGCCGGGGCCGGGCGGTCGGACGAGCCCGTGCGATCCCGCTGTCCGATCTCGAGCAGCGCGTCCGCGAGACTCTCGGGCGCGACGCGGGCCGCCGGTGAGAGGAGACGAGACCATGAGACTCCACGGACAGTCCCCCGTTCCCCGCACCACCGCAGCCGCCACCCTCGCCGCCCTCGCGCTCCTCGTCGCGTCGACCGGCTGGGCCGGCGGCGCCCTCGAGACGGTCAAGCTCACCGGGAACCCCACCCCGATCCCGGGCCACCAAGAGGCGCTCGTCATCGGGATCCGCTGGGATGCCCGCTGCGACGTGATCCGCTACAGCATGAACACGACGCTCGACCCGGTCCCGAACCCGCTCGGCGCGCCGTTCCTGTCGGTGGCGGCCGCCTCGGCCGCGTTCCAGGACTCGTTCGATTCGTGGAACGACCTGACGACGTCGTACATCGACATGCAGGTCACCGGGACGACGGCGAACGCCGGGCTCGCCGGCTTCGACATGGTCAACGAGCTGACCTTCCGCACCTCCGCAGGCTTCGGTGCGATCGCCTCGTCACCGTCCACCTCGTTCATCGTCGACGTCAACCTCGTCCACGGGGACGACATCGACGGCGACGGCGACCCGGACGTCTCGGCGGCGATCGCGACCTGCCAGGACGTCGACTCGGACGGCGACGTCGAGTTCCCGGCGGGCTCCTACCCCGCGGGCACCATCCTCGACAACGACGTCCAGTACAACACCAAGGCGAGCAACGGGTTCCGCTTCACGGTGAACCCGGCCGACGTCGACACGGTCACCCGCTCGGTGGACCTGCTGACGGTGGCGGTCCACGAGTTCGGGCACTCCCACGGGCTGTCGCACACGCTGTCGAACCAGATCAGCGGCACCGACGGCACGTCGGCGGTCATGTTCCCGTTCATCGACACCGGGGACCCGGCTTCCGAGCTGGCGGGCCGCGTGCTCGACACCGACGACGCGGCGTGGAGCTCGTTCTTCTATCCCGAGGGCTCGGCCGCCTCGGGTCCGGGCGCGCTCGGTCCGGGCGACGTCGCGTTCGGCAGCGTCTTCGGGCTGATCCAGGGGAACGTCCATCACGGCGTCTTCGACGAGCCCGTCGCCGGCGCCCACGTCATCGCACGGAACCGCACGACCGGCGAGGTGATGTCGACCGGTTTCTCGGGGACCACGCGGTTGTCGCGCAGTGCGACGGGCGGCCTGTTCCTGGTCAGCCCGGACTGGAACATCCTCGACGGCGCGTACACGATCCCGGTCCCGCGCGGCAAGTACGACGTCCTGGTCGAGGCGGTCGACGGGCTCCCGGCGGCGTCGGGCAACATCAGCCTCACCTGCCAGATCGGCGACATCTTCGGCCAGCAGAACTTCCGCGAAGAGGCCTGGAACGGCGCCGAGGAGGCCGCGGTGGAGGCCAAGCCGAGCCAGGCGACGCCGGTCGTGGTCAACGCCTCGGGGAGCTCCTCGACAGGGATCGGGCTGGTCACCAACCGGCAGACGGCGCTGGCGAACTTCGGCAACCGGAACTTCGTCGGGTTCACCGGGTCGGGACCCGGCTTCCTGTACGCGGTCCGCGTGCCGGGGTCGCAGATCGCGGCCGTCACCGGCGGTGCCGAGTTCCTGGTCCACGCGGCGGAGTTCCAGACCTTCGTCACCGACGCCTCGGTCGTCCCGGTGTGGGCGAAGGCGGTGCTGACCACCGGCCAGGACAACGGCGACGGGACGGCGACGGTCGACCTGGCGAGCCCGCTCGAAGTCGCGAGCGGCTTCGTCGGCCAGGACAACGACTTCGCGCCGTTCTACTTCTTCAACCCCGACTCGCTGGGGCAGGCGGTGAAGAGCGGGCTCGACGGAGGGACGATCGACAGTCTCTTCCTCGTCCTCGAGGTTCCGGCCGGTCCGTTCCCCGGGGTCTCGGCGGCGCCGCCGTTCATCGGGCTCGACGGCGGCGTCGTGCCGAACGACGTGCCGATCCACGGGCTCTCGTTCACGTCGAGCGACGGGGGCGCGACCTTCGTCCAGAGCACGACCTTCAACTTCATGTTCTCGCTCGTGCTCTCGGAGAAGCCGTAGCCCGACCACGTCGCGGGAGGCGGGCGGTCCGCCGCCTGCCTCCCGCTTCCTTTCCCCCTCGCTCCGCCTCCCCCCTCCCCGGCGGATCAGTCCGCCTGAGCCCCTGCGCGGCCGGATCGCGGTAGATTGACCGCCGCGATGCGCAGAGTCGTCCTCGTCACCACCGGCGGCACGATCGAGAAGACCTACGACGAGCGGACCGGCGAGCTCGCCAACCGCCGCTCGATCGTCCACCGCATGCTCGAGGAGCTGCGGCTCGAGGACGTCGAGGTCGAGGTCGTCGAGCTGATGAGCAAGGACAGCCTGGGGATGGACGACGAGGACCGGCGGCGGATCGTCGACTCGGTCCGCTCGGTCCTCGCCGGCGCCGGCGACGGGGGCGAGGGCGAGGGCGGCGGCGGGCTGGCCGGCGTCGTGATCCTCCACGGCACCGACACGCTGACCGCGACCGGCCAGCGGCTCCACGACGACCTCGCCGACCCGCCGGTGGCGATCGCCCTGACCGGAGCGATGCGCCCGTTCGAGATGAAGCGCTCCGACGCGCTCCAGAACCTGACCGAGGCGATCTTCGCCTCGCAGGGCCTGCCGCCCGGCGTCTACTGCGTCGCCCACGGCCGGGCGCTCCGGTTCCCCGGCGTGGTCAAGGATCGCGAGCGCGGGACGTTCCACTACGCGGCGGCGGCCGGCTGAGGAGAGACTGGAGAGACCGATGGCGAGCTCGTGGATCCCGTGGATGGTCATCGTGCCCGAGTACCAGCGGGTGGCGGTCTTCCGGCTCGGCCGGATCGTCGGCTACCGCGGCCCGGGCGTCGTCTGGCGGCTGCCGCTCCTCGAGCAGTTCCAGCTCGTCGACTCGCGCATCGTCACCGTCGACGTCAAGCCCCAGGAGTGCATCACCCGCGACAACGTGCCGATCGTGCTCAACGCGGTCGTCTACTACCGCGTCCAGCACCCCGACAAGGCGATCGTCCAGGTCGCCGACTACAAGCTGGCCACGGTCGAGGTGGCGCAGGCGTCGCTGCGCAGCGTCATCGGCCAGCGCACCCTCGACGAGGTGCTGACCGACATCCAGGGCACCTCGGGCGCGCTCGAGGAGATCGTCGACCGCGCGACCGACGAGTGGGGCGTCAAGGTGAACCGGGTCGAGATCAAGGACATCCGCGTCCCCGACGACATGAAGCGGGCGATGGCGATCGAGGCCGAGGCCGAGCGCGAGCGGCGGGCGATGATCATCCGCGCCACCGGCGAACGGGAGGCCGCGGCCCAGCTCGTCGAGGCGGCGAAGATCCTCGACACCAGCCCCTCCGGCTACCAGATGCGCTACCTCCAGACCCTGCTGCGCGTCGCCGAGGCCGGCAACACCGTCGTCTTCGCCGACCCCGCCCAGGCGACGACGGCGGTGGCCGCCGCGGACCTCCACCGCCGGTCGGACGGCGAGGCGGACCGCCACGGCTGAGGGCGCGGCAGCCCCTCCGGGGCAGAGCGACTGGGAGAGCCGCAGCGCGCGGCAAGATCCGTGCCCCTACGGGAGCCGATGCGATCCGTTCCGTTCCGAGGCCCCCGCTCTCGCCCGTCTCTTCGCCTCCGCCCCTCACGCCTCGCTCCCGCCCCCCACGTAGAATCCACGCGTGGCCCCGAGATTCGACGGCGAGCGCCTCACCCTGGAGCTGTCGGTCCACGACCTGCTCGACCCGACCGCCCAGCGGTCCCTCGGCTTCGCCAACCGCGGCGGCTACGAGCGCCTCTGGCTCGGGCAGGCGATCCACGGCCGCTACCAGGACGACGCGCTGCGCGACGACGGCAGCTACCGGCGCGAGGTCCACCTCGCCCTGACCTTCGGCCACCGCGGCTGGGAGGTCACGATCACCGGCCGCGCCGACGGGGTCCGCCGCGACCCGGACGGGGTGACCGTCGTCGAGGAGATCAAGTCGGTCCGCCGCGGCGCCTCCCTGGCCCCCGCGGTGCGCGAGATGTACGAGAAGCAGGCGCTGCTGTACGCCTGGCTCCTCTACAAGCAGAGCGGCGAGCCGGCCCGCGCCGAGCTCGTGCTCATCGAGATCGGCGGCGACGGGGCCGAGCGGGTCGCGGTCGACGGCCGCTTCGGCGAGCTCGAGGCGGCGGTCAAGCGGCGGCTCAACGGGATGATCCGCGCCTACGAGGCCGAGCGGATGGCGGCGATGGCGCGCCGCGAGGCGGCCGAGCGGCTGGTCTTCCCCTACCCCGAGCTCCGCCCCGGTCAGGAGGAGATCCTCGCCGGAGTCGAGACCGCGCTCGAGCACCGCGAGCACCTGCTGCTCGAGGCGCCGACCGGGATCGGCAAGACCGCCGCGGCCCTCTTCCCGGCACTCCGCCACGCCCTCGCCCACGACAAGCGCCTCTACGTCCTCACCGCGAAGACGACCCAGCAGGAGATGGCCGAGACCGTCCTCGAGCTGCTCAACCGCGAACGCGCCTTCCGGTCGCTCACGCTGCGGGCGAAGGCCAAGATGTGCGCCAACGACCAGGTGCTCTGCCACGAGGAGTACTGCGCCTGGGCGAAGGACTACCAGGTCAAGCTCCAGGGGACGAAGATCGTCGAGCGCCTCCTCGGCGACCACGCGGCGCTCGACCCGGCGGTCGTCTTCGAGACCGCGCGCGACTGCGGGGTGTGCCCGTTCGAGGTCTCGCTCGAGCTCGGCCGGCGGGTGCAGGTCGTCGTCTGCGACTACAACTACGCCTTCGACCCCTGGGTGCGGCTCGGCGAGCTCTCCCCCGAGGGCGACCTCGGCGACACGATCCTCGTCGTCGACGAGATCCACAACCTGGTCGACCGCGGGCGCGGCTACCACAGCCCGGAGCTCTCGGCCGACGCCGCCCGGCGCGCCGGCGAGACGACGCTCCGCGGCGGCGCTGCGATCCACCGGCAGATCGGCGCCCTCTGCCTGGCGCTGGCCGACCTCGTCGAGCGCTGGGTCGCCGACGCCCTGGGCGAGGTCCCGGGCGTGCCGAAGCGGGCGGCGGCGGTCGAGGCGGCGCTGCCCGAGGACGAGCTGTGGCGCCGCCGGCCCGAGCTCGACGCCGCCTTCGTCGACTACCTCGAGCACAACCGCGACGCGAAGTCGTTCCGCGCCGAGGATCCCTTCGTCCGCCTCTACTTCGACGTCCTGCGGTTCCTCAACGGCCTCGCGGTCTCCGACGCCGCCTTCAGCCACTGCGTCGAGCGCGCCGAGACGACCCGGCCGGGGGATCGGGGCGCCAAGCTCCGCATCCTGTGCAAGGACCCGAGCCGCTTCCTCGGCGAGGTGATCTCGCGCACCCACTCGACGATCGGGCTCTCGGCGACGCTCTCGCCGCCCGAGTTCTACCGCGACCTCCTCGGCTTCGACCGCCACCGCACCGCCGCGGTGTCGGTGCCGAGCCCCTTCCCCGCGGAGCGCCGGCGGGTGGTCATCGACGCCTCGGTGGCGACGACCTGGCGCGAGCGGTCGGCGTACGCCCCGCGGATCGCCGAGCGGCTCGCCGAGCTGGCGACGGCGGTCCCCGGCAATCTCCTGGCGCTCTTCCCGAGCTACGGCTTCCTCGCCCAGGTCGCCGCCCACCTGCCGGCCGTCCCGAAGCGGGTCCTCGTCCAGGAGCGCGCCTCGGCCGACGCCGAGCGCGAGGCGATCCTCGGCCACCTGCGGACCCCGCTGCTCGGCGAAGTGCTGCTGCTGGCGGTCGCCGGCGGGGTCTTCGCCGAGGGGGTCGACTACCCGGGGGACGCGCTGGCGGCGGTCGCCGTCGTCGGCCCCTGCCTGCCGTCGCTGTCGCTCGAGCAGCAGCTCCTCCGCGCCTTCTACGACGAGCGCTTCGACCGCGGCTTCGAGTACGCCTACGTCGTGCCGGGCATGACCCGCGTGGTCCAGGCCGCCGGCCGGCTGATCCGCTCCGCCGACGACCGCGGCGTCATCGCGCTGCTCGACCGCCGCTTCCTCGAGCGCCCCTACCGCGACCACCTGCCGGGCGACTGGCTGCCGGCCGAGGGGGCGGGCGCCCTGGCCGGCGATCCCGCCGCCGTCGCCGAGGAGTTCTTCGCCCCGGCAAACGCTCGCCCCCGATCCTCCGTATAGAGGGATGAGAGCAGAGACGGAAAGTCTCCTCCTCCTTCATCCCTCCTCACGCCCCGCGCGATTCGCGGGGCGCTTTTTTTTGGCCATGGCAGGCACCTCGTGACCCGTGACTGGCACCGCTTCGCCCTGGGGCTCGTGGGGGCGACGATGGCGTACAACGCCGTCGAAGGAGTGCTCGCCCTGGCCGCGGGAGTCTCCGCCGGCAGCGTCGCCCTGATCGGGTTCGGCCTCGACAGCTACCTCGAGCTCGCGGCCGCCGGCGCGCTCTTCTGGCGGCTCCGGTTGGAGTCCCGGGGAGCGAGCCATGAGCGGGTGGAACGGACCGAGCGGAGGGTGCACCGCTTCGTCGGCGCCACCTTCGTCGCGCTGGCGATCTACGTGAGCGCGCAGTCGGGGTGGATCCTGTGGACGCACCGGGTCCCGGAGGAGAGCGCGCTCGGGATCGGCCTGGCGATCGCCTCGCTGATCGCGATGCCGCTCGTCGCCTGGGGCAAGCTGAGGGCCGCCGACGAGCTCGGCAGCGCGGCACTGCGCGCCGAGGCGAAGGAGACCCTCGCCTGCTCCTACCTCTCCCTGACGCTCCTCGCGGGCCTGGTCGCAAACGCGGCCGCCGGCTGGTGGTGGGCCGACCCCGCCGCGGCGCTGCTCATGGTCCCGTGGCTGGTGGTCGAGGGACGGGAGGGGCTGGCGGCCGATGGCGACGACTAGATCACACCGCGCGCCCGTCCGGCGACGCGATCGCCGAGCAGGTCGGGCTGGACATGAGGGCTACGGGGGCTGGCCGGACGGCCGGGAGCGGCCGAACGGCCGGCCGCCGCGGCGGGGACCGTGCGGCGCGACCTCGCGCTCGGCGAGGTGGCGCAGGAAGCGCCCGTAGAGCTCCTGCTGACGGGGGTCGAGGAGCGCCCGCGAGTCGAGGACCGCCTCGGCGGTGGCCGCCTCGCCGGCGGCGTAGGCCTCGCCGAGACGCTCGACGAGCTCGGCGATCCGCGCCCGGTCGGGCAGCTCGGCGGCGAGCTCGCGCCGCAGCTCGAGGGTGAGCCGTTCCCGCTCGCGGCGGGTCTCGGCCAGCGTCTCGAACCAGCGGCGCTGGACGGCGAGGAAACGCTCGCGCGTCTCCCCTTCGAGGCCGAGCCGGTCGGCGAGCCGCTCGACCGGCGGGGCTCCCGGGTGGCGGGCACGCCAGCGCGGGCCGTCCCGCCCGCGCTCGTACGGCCGGGTCGCCCCCGCGGCGGGCTCGGGCGGGGCAGCCGGGTCGTCCGCGGTCCCGCCGATCTCCGGCGCGACGGTCCGATCCGGGTCGTCATCCGCGGGGACGCCGAGCTCCGGGCCGTCGATGGACGCGGCGCCTCCGGTCGGGTACCCGCCGAGATCCGGGGGGTCGACCCCGACAGGGCTCTCGGCTCCGGGCTCGCGGAGGACCGGCTCCGCCGGCTGGGGGGCGGCCGGCTCGCCGCCCGGCGCGGCGACCGGGCCGGCGCCGCCGCGGTCGGCGAAGCGGCCGGCGGCGATCGCCCCGAGCACCCCGAGGTTGACGCCGACCGAGACCAGCAGGCCGAGGGTGAGCGCGCGGCGGGTCATCCGTCCTCCCCCTCGTCGATCGACTCGATCGCGTCGGCGTAGCCGTCGGCCAGCCCGCCGCCGGCGTCGAGCGCATCGCCGGCCAGCGAGTCGCTCCAGTCGGCGGCGAGCTCGTCGACCGCGGGATCGGCAAGGGCGCCCGCAGTCTCGGCGGAGGTGGCGAAGCCGCCCGCCGGGGACACGAGGGCGACCCGGCCGAGCCCGGCGCCGGCGACGATCCCGGCGGCCAGCGCCGCCGCCCCGGCGGCCCGTGCCCAGGCGGTCCCCAGGCCCGCCGACCTGCCGGCGGGCGGCGCCGCCTCCTCCCGCACCCGGGCCATCGCGCGGCCGGCGAACCCGGGCGGGGCGGGTGCGGGCGGCGGCGGCTCGAGCCGCTCCCAGAGCGCGGCGAGGCGCTCGGCCGCCGGCCCGGCGGGGGTCTGGCCCGCGCCCGGCTCGCCGGCCAGACGGCGCAGCATCTCGCGCTCGGCCTCGGGAGACAGCTCGTTCGGTCCGCGGCTCGTCATCGTCCTCCTCCTCTCTCTGCAACACCCGGCGGGGCGGAAGCCTGCGCCGGCGGGGCGCCGGCGAGCTCTTCGGCGAGGGCCGCGTCGAGGCGGCGCATCGCCCGCACCAGCCGGCTCTCGACCGCCCCGAGCGTGATCCCGAGCACCTCGGCGATCTCCTTGTAGGCCAGCCCTTCGAACCGGGCGAGCACCAGGACCGCCCGCTGGCCCGGCGGCAGCTCGTCGACCGCCCGGCGCACCCGAACCCAGCGCCGCCGCGCCTCGAGAGCGGCGAGCGGGTCGGCGCCCTCGGCCGGGGGGAGCTCGGCGGGAGCGGCCTCGCCGTCGCGGTCCGCCGGGTCGTCGAGAGGCAGGAACCGGGCGAGCTTACGCCGGCGCAGGCGGTTGAGACAGTGGTTGACGGCGATCCGGTAGAGCCAGGTCGAGACCTTCGCCCGCGGCCGGAACGACCCCGCCTTGCGGTAGGCCTTGAGGAAGACCTCCTGCGCCGCGTCGCGGGCCGCCTCCCGGTCGCCGAGCAGCCGCTGGCAGACCGCGAGCAGCCGGTCCTGGTGGCGCTCGACGAGGGACGAGAACGCCTCGACGTCCCCCGCGGCGACGCGCGCGAGGACCTCGCGGTCCGGGTCGCCGGCGTCGGCGGTCTCCACGCCGGGCCCGGCCGGGGCCTCCTCGCTCCGCGTCACGGCGACCACGGTAGCTGAAACCCGCGGCCGGCCCGTTCCCTGCGCGCGCGATCCTCGACCTATGCGCGGACGGGCTCGAGCGCCGCCGCCAGCTCTCCCCCGTCCGCCCAGCGGCGTCCGGGCTCCGAGGCCAGGCAGCGGGCGATCGCCCGGTCGAGGCCGGGCGGCAGGTCGCGCTCGGCCAGCCGGGACTCTGCCTCCCGCTTGCCGCCGGCGGGCCAGTCGCCGAGGACCAGGCGGTGGAGGATCGCGCCGACGCCCCAGACGTCCGAGCGCGGATCGGGGGCCGGGGCCTCGGCGGACCGGCCCTCCGCGCGGTGCCGGAGCTCGGGGGGGAGGGCGGAGGGACCGCCGGCGGGGGCTGGCGGGGAGGCGAGGAGCCGCGCCAGGCCGAGGTCGGTCAGCCGGACCTTCCCGGCCGGGTCGAGCACCACGCTCTCCGGCACCACCCGGCCGTGCGCCAGCCCCTCGGCGTGGACGGCGGCGAGCGCGGCCGCCAGCCCGCGGGCGAGGCCGAGGGCGGCCGGCAGCGGCAGCTCGCCGACCCGCGACAGCGGCCGGCCGTCGATCCACTCGCGGGCGAGGAAGTAGCCGCCCTCGGTCTCGCCGGCGTCGAGGAGCTCGGCCAGCCCGGGGTGCGAGATGCGCCGCATCCGCCGGATCGCCCCCTCGAGGCCGGCGGCCTCGGCCGCGCCCCGCGCCGCCGCCCCGTCGGCGACCCGGCGGACGGCGACGAGCCGGCCGTGCTCGCGGTCGTGAGCGCGCAGGAGGTCGCTCCCGGGGTGGACGGCGACCGCCTCGACGACCTCGAAGCGGCCGTCGAGCACCGTGCCCGGGACCGCGGCCGGCAGCTCCGGGCCGGAGGCCGGCTCCGGGGCCGGGAGGGCCGCGGCCGCGGCGCGGACCGCGCCGCCCGTGAGCACCCGGACGGGGCGCGGCGAGAGGATCCCGCGCTGCTCGCCCGGCTCGACCCCGCCGGCGGCGAGGCGCTCCGCGGTCTCCCGCGCGACGGACGGCCCGAGCACGACGTCGCCGGCCGCCGCCTCGCGCAGCAGGCTCTCGGCGAGCTGGACGGTCGGGCCGATCAGGAAGCCGCCTCCCGCCGCCGCCGCCAGGGCGACCGCGGCCCGGCCGGCGGCGACGGCGGCCGCGGGCGGCTCCGCGGAGCTCCCGCGCGCTTCGATCCCGGCCACCGCCCCGGCGGCGGCGCCGACCGCCGCGAGCGCCGCCCCGTCGCCGGTGAAGGCGGCGAGGACCCGGTGGCCGGCCGCGCCGGCGATCGAGCCGCCCCGGGCCTCGACCTCGGCGCGGACGAGCGCGCGGTCGCGGGCGAGCCGGGCTCCCGCCTCGCGGGCGGCCGCCTCCCCGGGCTCGACCGCCGCGAAACCGCGCAGGTCGACCGAGACGACGGCGGTCCGGAGGTCCGCCGCCGCGGCGCCGCCGGCCCGCTCGGCGAGTACGCTCCTCTCGGCGGCCGCAGCCGAGGTGGCGAGCGACCTCTCCTCCTGGAGCCGTCCGAACAGCCGGTCGAGGGCGGCGGCGACCGGGGCCAGGGCGCCCGCCCGCTCCGGCTCGAGACGCCGGGCGAAGCCCTCCCGCGGCGCGGCCTCGACCAGCCCGGCCAGCCGGCCGACCGGCGCCAGCGTGCGGCGGGCGACGAGGACGGCGAGGACGGCGGCGAGGGCGAGAGCGACCGCCGCGGCCGCCGCGAGGCCGGCGAGGACGCCAGCGGCCCGCGGCGCCGCACCCGCGGTGAGCACCGCCGCCCCGACCGGCTCGCCCTCCGGCCCGGCGAGCGGCACCGCGAGGCCGCGGAGCCGGCGGTCTCCGGCGGCGAGCTCCGAGATCGGCGCGGCGTCGTCGCCCGCGCCGGCCAGGGCCGCCGGGTCGACCTCCGCCGTGAGGTCTGCCGCGAGGCCGGCGCCGAGACTGCTTCCCGCCGGCCGCGGCCCTTCCGGCCCGTGGGCGAGCGTCGTCACGCCCGCGCCGCTGGCGCGCGCCAGCTCGAGAGCGAAGAGCTCCCCGGATCGGGCGGCGGTGACGACGGCGCCGAGCGGCTCGAAGTCCGGCGCCACGCGCACCGCCGCCGCGTCGGTCAACCCCCCGTCGACGATCCACGCACCGTGCGCCGCGCCCCCGTCCCGGGCGCCGCGCACCAGCGGGTCGTCCGCCAGGTCGTCCCCGATCGCAGCGCCGTCGGCTGCGAGCACCCGCCCGTCGCGGCCGACGACGAGGGCGAGGTCGAATCCCAGGTCCTCCCGCCGCTCGGCCAGCAGGTCGGCGAGCGCATCGCCCGCCCCCTCGGCCTCCGAGCGCAGGGCGGCGACGAGGGCCGGCTCGGCGGCGAGGGCGCGCGCGGTCGCCTCGAGCCGCACGAACCGCTCGCGGCGGGCGGTGACCAGGGCGGCGTGGGCCCGGTCGACCGCCTCGGCGGCACGGCGCGACTCCCGCGGCGCCCCGGCGAGCACGACGAGCAGCCCGGCGGCGACGGCGACGAGCAGGGCGGCCGCGGCGGCGACTCCGAAGACCGCCGCCGCCAGCCGGCCGTGCCGCACCCCTCCCGCGCCGGAGCCCGGCGTCTCCCGTCCCGTTTTCGCCATCGTGGATCTCCGCGAAAGGCTAGCAGATCGAGGGACTCCGGCGAGGCCTCGCGCCTGAAACGGCTAGACTTCCGGCGGATGGACGCGACGCGCCAGCTCTCTTGCGCACTCGCCGGGCTCGCCCTCGCCGCGGCGGCGGCCGCCGGCGGCGCGGTGGCCTCCGGAGCGACGGCGACCGAGCCCGAGCTCACCGCGACCCGAGGCGCCGACCCCCGGCTCTCGCAGCTCACGGTGCGCGTCGACGGCAACCTCGCCCGGGTGTCGTTCCGGCTCGACGAGGCGATCGACGAGGCGTTCGCCGAGCGGCTCGCCAGCGGCCTGCCCACCGGCTTCGTCTACCAGCTCGAGCTCCTCAAGGACCGCAAGCGGTGGTTCGACCGGCCGCTCGAGACGAACACGCTGCAGGTCGTCGCCATGTACGACGCGGCGACCCGCGGCTACCTGATCAACTACAAGCTCGACGGCAAGCTGGTCGAGAGCCGAATGGTGCGCGAGCTGGCCGACCTCGAGCGGGCGATGACCCGGGTCGAGGACCTGCCCGCCTTCGAGCTCGACAGCGTGCCGCGCGCCTGGCGGCTCCTGGTGCGCGCCCGGGCGCAGGTCGGCTCGCGAACGCTCTTCGCCTTCGTCCCCTCGCGGGTGACCACCGACTGGCGAGAGTCGCGGAAGTTCCGCAGCCTCAACGACCTGCCGGCGGAGGGCTGAGGGAGCCTCCGTGCAGATCCGCGAGCGGATCCGCCGTCACCGCAAGGACAACCGGGCGGTCGTCGCCGCCGTGCTGGTGCTGTTCGTCGTCCTCGGCGGCGTCTTCTACCTGGTGCTGCGCTCGCGCGACCTGCCCTCCTACCTGGTCACCGACCAGCTCCTGCTCTTCGTCCTCTGGTACGTCAACGGGACCCTGGTCCTGGCGATCCTGTTCGTCCTCGCGCGCAGCGTCTACAAGCTGCTCGTCGAGCGCCACCACCGGATCCTCGGCTCGAAGTTCAAGACCAAGCTCGTCGCCACCTTCGTCGGGCTGAGCCTGATCCCGGTCCTGCTGCTCTTCGCCATCGCCACGGAGCTGCTGCAGGGCTCGGTCGACCGCTGGTTCGGGACCGAGGTGCGCGAGGTCCGCGAGCAGGGCTACGCGGTGTCCGAGGCGCTGTCCGATCACATCGAGCAGACCGCCCTGCGCGACGCGGCCCGGGTGCGCCGCGAGATCGCCGACCTCGACCTCGGCGACCCGGCGGCGCGGCCCGAGCTGGTGCGGCGGCTGCGCGCGCTCCTCGGCGAGCTCGGGCTCGATCTCGTCACCGTGTACGACGGGCGCGACTTCGTCCAGGCGGTGGCCGACCCGCGCACCGGGCTCTCCGACCTCCCCGAGCCGTCGCGCGACCTCCTGGCCGAGGCCGTCCGCGAGGGCGGGGCGGTGCGCTTCCAGGAGCCGCCGGGGCTGCCCGCCGGCGTGGTGCTCGCCGCGGCCGGCCCGCCGCCCGCCGGCCCCGAGCCGGCCGTCCCGCCGCTCGCCGAGCCGTTCGCGCCGCCGGAGGGCGACGCGGCGCCCGAGCCGGCGCCGCCCGACCGCCCGGAGACGGTGGTCGTCGCCGGCGTGGTCCTCGACCCCACCCTCGCCGCCCAGACCCGCGAGCTGCGCGAGGCCTACCTCGCCTACCGCCAGCTCGAGGTCCAGCGCGAGAACCTCGAGGCGAGCCACCTGCTGACCTTCCTGATGGTCACGCTCCTCATCCTGCTCGCCTCCTCCTGGGTCGGCCTCTACCTCGCCCGCCGGGTCACCGTGCCGATCCAGGCGCTCGCCGAGGGCACCCGGCGGATCGGGCTCGGCGACCTCGACCACCGGGTGGACGTCGCGGCCGACGACGAGCTCGGCGTCCTCGTCGACTCGTTCAACCGGATGACCCAGGAGCTCAAGCGGAACAAGGAGGTCATCGAGCGGTCGAACGCCGAGCTCGTCGAGGCGAACCGGCGGATCGCCGAGGAGCGGGCGCTGATCGGCGCGGTGCTGGCGAACGTTGCCGCCGGGGTCATCTCGATCGACGCCGAGGGGCGCATCTTCACCTGCAACCAGGCCGCGCTCCACATGCTGCGCCAGCGCGAGGGCGACGTCGTCGGCCGCCCGGTCGCCGAGGCGTGGGGCGACCGCGAGCGCGCCAAGCTCGCGGCGATCGCCGGCCTCGCCCCGAGCGCCGCGACGCGGTCGGGCGACGACACGGCGGTGCTCGTCCCCGGCGGGGACGGCGGCCCGCGCCACGCAGGGTTCCCGGCCGGCGGCGAGACCGGCCTCGGCATGGGCGGCGGGCGGACCGCGCGGGAGGTCCACCTGCTGCTCGGCGGCGAGTGGAAGGTCCTCGAGGTCAAGCGCACCCCGATGACCGGGCCCGACGGCGAGCCCGCCGGCCAGGTGCTCGTCCTCGAGGACCTCACCGAGCTGATCAAGGCGCAGCAACTCGCCGCGTGGAGCGAGGCGGCGCGCCGGATCGCCCACGAGATCAAGAACCCGCTGACCCCGATCCGCCTCTCCGCCGAGCGCCTGCTGCGCAAGCACCGCCAGGGCGACGGCGATCTCGGCCCGGCGCTCGAGGAGGGGGTGGAGACCATCGTCCGCGAGGTCGCCACGCTGCAGGGGATGGTCGACGAGTTCTCCCGCTACGCACGCATGCCTCGCCCTCACCCGCGGAGCGTCGAACTCGCCCCGCTCCTCGCCGACACCCTCGACCTCTACCGCGACATCAAGGAGGGGGTCGAGGTCTCGGGCGCGGTCGACCCGGCGACCGGCGAGGTCAGCGTCGACCCGCAGCAGCTCCGCCGCGCCCTGATCAACCTGATCGACAACGCGATCGAGGCCGTCGACCCCCCGGGCCGCGTCACCGTCTCCGCCAACCGCGCCAACGGCCACGTCGAGATCCACGTCGCCGATACCGGCCGCGGCATCCCCGCCGAGGCCAAGGACAAGCTCTTCCTCCCCTACTACTCGACCAAGGGCCGCGGCACCGGTCTCGGCCTCGCCATCGTCCACCGCATCGTCACCGACCACCACGGCACGATCCGGGTCGAAGACAACCGGCCGCGGGGGACGGTGTTCACGCTGGAATTACCGCAAAGCTGAGCGCCTCAGTACCGGTAGACCGCCGCAGCCTCCCCTTCGCCGGGGACCTCGTCGGGGTCGACGGCCCAGACCTTGCCGGAGTTGAGGTAGGTGTGGACGGCGGCGAGGTCGAGGAGGTCTTCGCTCTCGGGGGTCTGCTCGTCGTGGTGGGTGATCTTGCGGCTGGCCTCGTCGAAGCGGCCCCAGCGGCGGACGCCGGTGGCGACCCACAGGGTGTCGACCCGGCCGTCGACGGCGGCCGGGACGATCTCGTCGAGCTCGCGTCCGGCGCGGCCGGTGCCGGTGAGGTCGCCGTAGCGCTCCTCGGCCTCGTGGCGCTCGGCGCGGAAGCGGCCTTCGACGAGGGACCAGGCGCGCTCGTGGAGCTCGTCGGGGTCGAGGGCGTCCGGGTTGCCGGTGACGCCGTCGTCGAGGGTGTTCGGGTAGCTCGTCGCCTCGCGGTAGATCGGCAGGAGGTAGTCGACGCCGGCGAGGACCAGCGGCGCCCGGCGGTCGCCCAGGAAGTCGTGGAGGCCGCGGTC
>Ga0299913_10001525_pt1 | contig 17288 bp, 15 predicted proteins | sample RVTome_9_FD_201360 | JGI IMG/M metagenome (GOLD analysis project Ga0299913, IMG submission 201360) | Soil microbial communities from uranium-contaminated site in the Upper Colorado River Basin, Wyoming, United States - RVT155D38 (version 2) ... | reverse complement strand
CGAGCTTCTGCGCGTCCTCGAGTTCCCGCCAGCGACCGGCAAGGGTGTCTGCGAAGCCGGCGATAACCGACAGGGGGATGCGGATGTCGTGCGAGATCATGGCGAGGAAGTCGTTCTTGAGCGCGTCCCTCTCTTGCAGGCGTTGGATCAGATCCTGCTGCTGTCCGGCCGCCAAGAGGACCCAGATCTCATGTGCGACGCCGCCTGCGATCGACGAGAGAAGGTCGGTAACACGACCTGTGATAGCGCCGCGTTCCGCGAAACCCACGGTCAGACACGCGTAGACCTTGTGGTCCTGGGTCAGCGGCAGGATCGCGTAGGACGCGACGCCGCGGCCGGCGAGGTCGGCATCGAGTGCGAACTGCCCGAGGGCGGTGTCGTTGACCACGATCAGGCTGTCGGTCTTTATGACCTCTTCGAAGGCTCCCACCGGAAAGGACACCCGAAGGTCTTCGTCCAGAAGCTGCCCATGGCTTCCCACGATGAGATGGGGCACGTAGGTTCCGTCGTCGCCTTCCACGATCAGAGCGAGCTGCGCGAAGGCCACCCCTTTCTGGAGGATCTCCGCCAGCGAGATGAGCGCAGGGGTGAGCTCGACCTCCTTGGCGATCGCGTCGACCGCAGCTTCAACAAGCTCGGCCTCCGTGACATCGCGAAAGATGGCGATGAAACCGTTGAGGTCGGGCTGGGCGGTGACCCGACTCGACGCGATCTGCACGGCGAACGTGGAGCCGTCTTTGCGGCTTGCCCGCGTGCCTTCTGCTACATGTTCCCCTGCACGCAGGCGATTGAGGATGTCGCGCGCCCTATCGTGGGCTACGTTCGGGAACAGCAGCAGGAACGGGTGTCCCAGGACCTCGTCACGGCTCCACGCAAAGAGGTTCTCTGCCGCGGCGTTCCATTCGATGACCTCGCCCGACTCCGAGAAGCAAGCCGTCGCCTCGGGCGAACCCAAGAACACCGTTCGCAGCAGTTGCTCTAAGAGATGGCTTGCCTTGCCGGCTTCGCTTCCGACTGGAGTTGGCGCATCGGGAACCATGGAGTGTTCCTAGGGTCATACCCCCCGCTTCTCGAGGGATATGACAACGATACCCCCCCTTGGTTGGCCGAGGAAGAGCGATGCCTCCGGTCCACTCGGCCTACCCGATCGATCGTCGGTCGCAGCTAGCTCGACGAGGGCACAACAGTCGCGGTCGCGACGCGCGATAGACGCTCCAACCAAGGTCGTGCGCCCAACCGATCGAATATCTCGCGTGCTTCTGCGAGTGATGGCTCGGCGTCCGCTTGTCGGTCCTGTGCAACTAACCACTCCGCGTGCTCGAGTAGCACGGCCGCAAGGTCGAACGGCATCTCCAGGTCGCGCAGGCCCTTTTCGGCGGCGAGGAATCCCGGCTCGACTGCCTCCGACTCTCCGCCCTCGGCGGCGAGTCGCGCCGCGAACCGAGCGGCATGGGCGCGCATGTAGGGCGTCACCTCTCCCGGCTTCGCCTGTTCGACGATCGTCATCAGCTCGTCTGCTTTGGCGATGTCACCGATCTCGAGCGCGGCCGTCATCGCGAGTACCCACGTGCGTTTCACCGTCGCATCGGTTAGGGCCAGTGTCTTGCGGGCAACGCCGAGCGATCCCTCGGCCATAGCGAGCGCTTCGGAGGTCTTGTCTTGGGCCAGCAGAAGTTCCACCCGGGTGGCCGCGTGGCTGGTCCGCGACTGGAGGTGTTCCGTTTCCTCGAACCCACGTATCGAGTCCATCAGCCTCGTCGCTTCGCCGATCTGCCCGCGATGCGCGTGGACCACGGCCACGTGGTGCAGGCTGGACCGCACCCACTCCAGTGATTCGAGCTCGGCCGCCTGCATCGCCTCCTCGGCGCGGGCGATCGCTTCGTCCCAGCGTCCCAGCATGACCAGCCCGTCGACCGAGCCGGTGAGCACGTTGAGAGCGTTGCCCTTGTCCCCGGTCCGCCGGGCCATCTGGAGCGCTTGCCGGCACAGCTCCTCCTCCGCTGCGAAGCGGTCCTGTGACTCGAGCACGACGCCGAGGTTGTTGTAGGCGCGCATGGCCGACGCGGTGAAGCCTTCCTCCAGCGCCACCTCTAGAGCCCGTTCGAGGAGCGTCTGGGATTCGTCGAGACGCCCCGCCTGGTCCAGCGTCATCGCCCTGGTATTGAGGGCTTCGCAGTAGACCTGTCGCAACTGCAGGTGCTCGGCCAACTCGAGCGCTTCTTCGAGCAGCGGGGCCGCCTCCTCTCGCCGTCCCGCGAGGACAAGGAACCGGCCGAGCTGGGCGGAGACAAAGGCCAGCTCGGGGTCGGGTTCGTCTCCGGCGAGAGCGCCGTAGGCCCGGCGTGTGCGTTCGAGCGCCTGGTCGAGATGGTCGCGCGTGAACTCGATCTCCGCGAGGCGCGCCTCGACCCGCGCAGCCCGGCGCGGCTGGTGCGCCTCGACAAAGAGTCGGATCGCGTCCGAGAACGTCGCGGCGGCTTCGTCGCTCTGGCCGAGCAACCAGGCCATCTCCCCCGCGCGTTCCGTGAGCTCCGCACGCTCCAGATCGGAGTCACTGAGCTCGGCGGCCTGCCTGAAGTAGTTACCGGCCTCCGCGCCTGCCGCGAGGGACGCGGCCCGCTCCGCCGCGCGCACGAGCATCCCCCTGGCTTTGTCCCTTATCTGTCCGGCGTCGTCGGCGTCGGGGGCGAGCACGTAGGCGTCGACGTAGTGCGACGCGACGACCTCGACGATCTCCTCCTCTTCGTCACCCCACGCGCGCTCCAGGTACGCCGCGACCGCCAGGTGCTTGAGCTTGCGGTCGCGTTTCGTCAGCGTCTCGTAGGCGACCGTCCTAACGAGATCCTGCAGGAAGCCGTACTGCCCGAATTCCGGCGAGCGCGGATCCGACTGCAACGTGAGGATCTCCTTCGCGACGAGGGAAGCGAGGAGCGGCTCCAGCTCTAGTTCCGACAAGCTGGAGAGGTCGCTCAGCGCGGCGCGCGTGAACGTCTTGCCGAGCACCGATGCGTCTTGCGCCAGCCTCCGTTCGGCGGCTTCGAGACCGTCGAGGCGGGCCGCGATCAAGGCCTGTAACGACTCCGGGATCTCCAGCGCCTCGATCACTCCGGTGGGGCGATAGACGGGGCCTTCTTGGATCAGGAGCCCGCGATCGAGGAGCATCCGGACGGTTTCGACCGCGTACAACGGCACGCCCTCGGCGCGCTCCAGGATGCTCTCTGTCAACTCCGGCGGCAGACCGGGCACCAACCCGCTCAGCAACTTCTGCATGTCGCCACCGACGAGCGGCTCGAGGGACATCGAAGTGGCGTTGCGCGAGCTCAGCGGCGCCCGGGTCGCATCGGGGCGCGCGAGCGATAACACGAACAGAGGGGTGTTGCGCGACCACTCGAGCAGATGGTCGATGAACTCGACCAGTGATGGGTCGGCCCACTGCATGTCCTCGAACACCATGAGGACCGGCATCTCCTCCGCGATCTTTTCGAAGAACAGCCTCCATCCCGCGAACAGGTCACTCTTGTCGGACGTGCTCCGTTCCTCGAGACCGACGAGATGGGCGAGGCGGGGCTCGATGAACTCTCGGTCCTCCGGATCGGGCACGTATCTCTGCACTGCAGAACGCAGCTTCGCCATCGCCGAGATGCGGTCCTCTCCTTCGAAGATCTCCGCGCGGCCCCTGACCATCTCGGCGAGGGCCCAGTAGGTGACCCCGTCTCCGTAGGCGAGGCACCGGCCCCGGTGCCACGCGAAGAGACCCTTGAGCCCGTCCATGTATTTGAAGAACTCCCACGCGAGGCGCGACTTACCGATGCCGGCCACGCCGATCACCTGCACCAGATGGGCCTTGCTCTCGTCAACCGAGCCGTGGAAGAGGTCCTTCGCGAGCCTGAGCTCACGGTCGCGACCCACGAAGGGAGGTTCCAAGCCCTCCGACTTCATGAGGCCGCCGCGACCGGCCACGACCCGCAGCGCCCGCCACAACCGCGCCGGCTCTGACTTGCCCTTCAGCTCATGGGCCCCGAGGTCGGAATAAGCGATAGCGGCTTCGGTAGCGCGGCGGGTGCCCTCTCCCACCACGACTGTGCCGGGGTCGGCCAGCGACTGGATCCTGGACGCCGTGTTCACGAGGTCGCCGGCCACCAAACCCTCCCCGGCGGCCGCGAGGTTGACCGCTGCTTCGCCGGTGAGAACACCTGCCCGCGCGCTGAGATCGGTCGTGCCGACCTCGACTCCGAGCTCCCCGACCGCTTCGACCAGGTCCAGGGCCGTGCGCACCGCCCGCTCGGCGTCGTCCTCGTTCGCGCTGGGAGCGCCCCACACTGCCATGACTGCGTCGCCGATGAACTTCTCGACCACACCGCCGTAGCGCTCGATGAGGGTTCGGCACGTGTCGAAGTAGCGAGACAGGATCTCGCGGACCTCTTCCGGATCGCGCGACTCCGAGATCGTCGTGAAACCGACGAGATCGGCGAACAGAACCGACACCAGCCTCCGCTCCGCCCCGGTGGCGGGGAGCCGGATGACGTCGTCAACCGAAGCCTCCCTGAGGGTGGGACCCGACGCGAGATCCGCACCACAGGTGTCGCAGAAGCGGAAGCCGGACGGGACCGGGTGCCCGTTCGGGCAGACGATCGACAGCGCGGCCCCGCAGGATCCGCAGAAACGGGCCTCGGTACGGTTCTCGACCCCGCATTGTGGACATGGCCTGGCCATGGAACGAGTCTAGGTTTCTGCCTTGACCGGCACCAGGTGGTCGGGCAGAAGTATCCGAGCAGTCGATGAAGTGGACTAGAGCCGGGCGGCGATCACTCAGAAATTGAAGAACGGATCCGGATCGCCCGACTCGACGAGCTTCTTCAGTCGCGGCAGGATCTGGGCCCACGAGTAGGCGATGAACGGGAAGCTCTCTTCGGTCGTTGCCCAGCCGCTGTGGCTGAAGAGCACGCTCGTGTTCCCCTCGTCGTCGGTCTCGATGTCGAAGCTGACATCCGTGCCGATCCACTCCGGGGGCCCTGCGAGACAACGCCATGCGACGCGTTCGCCGGGTCGCTCGTCGGTGACCTCGAAGTCGAACGTGATGGGCGCGTCGGGGAAAGCCACCTTCATCGTTGACCCGACGCCGTCCGGGCCCGACGTGTGGTTGCTCCACCACCCGTTGACGCCCTCCGATGTCGCGAGGTTCTCGTGGACGGCCTTGGACTCGGCATCCACCGGCATGCGAAGCAGGATCGTTGCCATAGCGCCTCCTTCGAGGATAGACTTAAGTATAGACTTAAATATCAGACCCAGACCGAATGGTCAAACCCGAGGAGAGATCGCGTGGACGCGCTGCAGGTGGTGGCGGAGCCGAGGCGCCGTGCCATCCTGCAGCTCGTGTGGGACCGTGAGCTGCCCGCCGGAGAGATCGCGTCCTACTTCGACGTGAGCTTCCCAGCCGTATCGCAGCACTTGAGCGTTCTTCGGTCGGCCGGTTTCGTCTCGGTCCGGAAGGACGGGAGGGCGCGCCTGTACAAGACCGATCGCAAGGCGCTCGGCCCCCTGCGCCCCATGCTGGAGAAGTTGTGGAACGAACGCCTCGATCGTCTCGTCTCTCTCATCGAGAGGGAGCCCTAGATGGCGGATGACCTGGTGGTCGAGCGTCGCGTGTCCGTCCCCCCGGAAAGGGTCTTCACGTATTTCACCGATGCCGAGAAGTGGATGCTGTGGCAGGGAACCGATGCCGAGATCGAGCTAACGCCTGGTGGGACCTGGCGAGTCAATGTGACCGGGGATGGGTTCGCGTCGGGACGCGTGGTCGAAGTAGTGCCGAACGAGCGCGTCGTCTTCACCTGGGGCTGGGAGCAGGGACCTCCGGTGCCACCGGGGTCGACCACGGTCGCGATAGAGCTCGTTCCCGACGGCGATGGAACCCTCATCCGGTTGACGCATTCGGCGTTGCCTCCGGATCAGATCGAGATCCACCGCCACGGCTGGGAGCACTACGTCGGGCGCCTGGTCGCGGTGTGCGAGGAACGCGATCCGGGACCGAACACGGCCTTGGGTGACTAGTTAGTCGGGGCTTGGGTACCTCGCTATCCGTCGAACAAAGGCGTATCGTGAAGTGGTCGACAACCGTCGGCGAGTCCACAGTGTGGGCGATCTCTGGCCGGGGCAGTACGGCACGGCACCTTTCCAGTCTTCGTCGGAGAGGCGCGGCCGTGTCGAAACTCGAGATATCCCCCGAGATGTTGGATGCCGTAAGGGAGCTTTCCGCTCTCCTCGAATCGGAAGACGCTTTCGAACGGACCCTGCAGACGATCGTCGATCTATCCGTCGCGACGTTGCCCGGATGTGACTCAGCGGGGATCACACTACGGGTCGACGGTGAAGACCTAACCGCTGCGGCGAGCGATCAATTCACGCTCGAGATCGACCAGATCCAGTACGAGTTCAACGAGGGCCCCTGTCTAACCGCCCTCGAGACGGGCGAACGGCAGGAGATCGAAGAGATCTCCAAGGAAACACGCTGGCCCGACTACTGTCGGCGAGCGGCGCGCGAGGGGATCCGCGGTGGAGCATCCTTCCCACTAAGACTGAACGGGAGTGTCGGGGCCCTGAATCTGTACGCCAAGACCGAAAGGGCTTTCGATCGCGCATCGGTTGCCGTTGCCGAGGTGTTCGCCGGCCAGGCGGCCATCGCCCTCAAGAACGCGGAGATCTATGCGGCTGCTCGCCGTTTGGGTGGACAGCTGAACGAAGCCTTGAAGTCGAGAGACACGATCGGTCAGGCCAAGGGGATCCTCATGGAGCGGGAGGGGATCACGGATGAAGAGGCCTTCGAGATGCTGAAGAAGATCTCCCAGACAACGAACGTGAAGCTGCGCGACGTCGCGCAAGGGGTCATCGAAGAGAGGCGACGAGAGCAGGGGTGAAGCGCTTGGTGCCCCCGCGCGGAGGCCTCGGCCGGCATGGTCGACCAATCATCCAGCCACCCGAGGAACATTCTCAAGTGCTGTTGGGTTCCTTGGTTCGAGAAATCCATCGGAACCCCGATGAGTTTCCGCGTCTGCTGGTGTCTGATAGTCAGGTTCACGAACACGACGACGAAGCCCGCGAAAGGGGACGAATTGGATCTCATGATTCGGACCGAAGCCCTGGTCAAGCGTTATGGCGACGTGCTGGCGCTGGACGGGCTCGACCTCGAGGTCCCGAGGGGAACGGTCCTCGGATTGCTGGGGCCGAACGGCGCCGGTAAGACGACCGCCGTCCGCATCCTGACGACGCTGCTCGAGCCGGACAGTGGTCTCGCCGAGGTCGCCGGACTGGACGTACGCGCCGAACCGCACAAGGTCCGGGAGAGGATCGGTCTGTCCGGGCAGGCGGCCGCCGTCGATGAGCACCTGACCGGGTTCGAGAACCTCGACATGGTGGGGCGCCTCTATCACCTGGGTGCCGCGCGCTCGAAACAGATCGCACGCGACCTGCTGGAACGGTTCGAGCTGGACGAGGCGGCCGATCGGCCGGCCAAGACCTACTCCGGTGGGATGCGCCGTCGTCTGGACCTCGCCGCGGCCCTCGTGGCGTCGCCCGAGGTCCTTTTCCTCGACGAACCGACGACGGGTCTGGACCCGCGCAGCCGCGCGCAGATGTGGGAGACGATCGTCGATCTCGCCCGCGGTGGCTCGACCGTGCTTCTGACGACCCAGTACATGGAGGAGGCCGACCGTCTCGCCGACGACATCGTCGTGATCGACCGCGGTCACAAGATCGCGCACGGGACGGCCGACGAGCTGAAGACCCAGATCGGCGGAGAGCGTGTCGAGATGGTTCTCGCGAGCGCGGCCGACCTACCGCCCGCGCAGGCGATCCTGTCGGGGCTGGCGGTGGACGAGGTGCAGGTGGACGAGCAGACCCGGCGGCTGACCGCAGGGGTCGGCGAGGGTGCCATGTCGTTGCGGCAGGTGCTCGATCACCTCACGGACGCGAGCATCAAGGTGGTCGACATCGGGCTTCGTCGCCCGACACTCGACGACGTCTTCCTGTCGCTCACCGGCCATTCCGCAGAAGAGGTCGCAACCGACGGCGAAGGATCCGAAACATCCGAAGTAGATATCCGAGAGAAGGAGGTCGTCTGATGACTGCCCTCACCTATGTCTTCTCGGATAGCGCCGTCATCGCGAAGCGCAATCTCATAAAGATCAAGCGGGTCCCCGAGATCCTCATTTGGACGCTGATCTCCCCGATCATGTTCGTCCTCTTGTTCGGCTACGTCTTCGGAGGCTCGATCGAGGTGCCGGGCATGAGCTACCGCGAGTACCTGATCGCGGGAGTCTTCGCTCAGACCGTGATCTTCGGTTCGACGTTCACGGGAGCGGGGCTCGCGGAGGACATGACCAAGGGGATCATCGATAGGTTCCGGTCGCTCCCGATGTCCCGAACCGCCGTGCTCGCGGGCCGGACCGCCAGCGACATCGTCTATAACTCGTCGTCGATCTTCCTGATGGCCGTAACTGGTCTGATCGTCGGGTGGCGCCTGCGCACCGGTCCCATCGAGGCCTTGACCGGGTTCTTGCTGTTGCTTCTGTTCGCGTACGCGTTCTCGTGGATCATGGCGTACGTGGGGTTGAAGGTAGCGAGTGTCGAGATGGTCAACAATGCGTCGTTCATGTTCATCTTTCCGTTGACCTTCATCGCGAACACGTTCGTGGTCGCGGACCAGCTTCCCGGCCCCCTGCAGACGTTCGCGGAGTGGAACCCGGTGTCGGCCGTGGCGCAGGCCGCCAGGGAGTCGTTCGGGAACACGGGGACCTTGCAAGTGCCCGATGTGTGGTCGCTTCAGAACCCGATCCTGTATTCGCTGATCTGGGTGGCGATCATCCTGGCGATCTTCATCCCGCTGTCGACCCGGCAATACGAAAAGGCCGCGCTGCGGGGCTAAAACCCTGAGCGCCCTTAGTCGGGCGGGATGTTCTGGTTCAAGCGGAAGAAGTTGTCGGGGTCGTACTTGCGCTTCAATGCTTTCAACCGGTCGTACTTCTCGGCTCCGTAGGCCTCACGGATCCGCTCTTCGCCTTCTTCCATGAGGAAGTTGACGTACACGGAGGTGTGATGAGGTTCTAGCGCACCCCAGAAATCGCGCACCCACTGTCGTTCGTCGTCGAATCCTTCCGGGCCCTCGGTCGCTGCAGTGATGTTGAAGGTGAAGCCGGCGCCCCGCCCGTTGAATGCCGAGTCTTCTTCAGCACCGCGCGCAACCGCACCGCCGAGTTGCCAGATGGGGAAGGCGGTGAGCGGCGATCGGATACGTGCCGCGTGATCGACCGTCGTTGCGATGATGTCGTCGTTCAACTCCGCTACGTCGCACGAACGCATGTAGTACCACCAGCCGTGCCGGAAGGACGGATCGAACATCGCTTGGTGCACGAGGAACGGCTTCGGAACGCATAGGTCCAGCACCGGTGCACCGAACTCCTTGAGAGGACGGACGACCTTCTCGCCTTCCTCGACCGATCCCGCGTAGCACGCGACGACCGTAACGACCGGCTTGCCGTGGAGCTCTTGCGGCACGAACGGCAACGACGGAGCCATGCGGTGGACGACGATCGTCATCAATTCGTCGGGCGCGTCGGCGATCCAGTCCCGGTAGAACTCCAGGACCTTCGCCGAGTCCTCCATCCGCCAGAACACCGGTCCCGCGACGACTATCGGGCCGAGCGGGTTGAGGCGGAGCTCGAAGTCGGTGACGATGCCGAAATTGCCGCCGCCTCCACGCAACCCCCAGAAGAGGTCGGCATTCTCCGACTCGCTCGCGGTCACGAACTCGCCCTCGGCGGTGACCATGTCCACGGAAAGAAGCTGGTCGATGGTCAATCCGTACTTGCGCATGATCCAGCCGATGCCGCCGCCTAACGTCAGTCCCGCGAGTCCGGTGTGGGTGACGATCCCTGCGGGGGCCGCGAGTCCGAACTGCTGGGTCTCGCGGTCGAGCTCGCCGAGGAGCACCCCGGCCTGAGCGCGGGCGGTCCGCGCCTCGGGATCGACGCGGGTGCCTTTCATCAAGCTGAGATCGATGACCATCCCGTCGTCGCACACGGAATGGCCGGGGAAGCTGTGGCCGCCGCCTCTCACCGCGACGAGCAGACCGTGCTCTCGCGCGAACCTCACCGCGGCGATGACGTCCGCGACGCCGGCGCAGCGGACGATCAGCGAAGGACGACGATCGATCGAGCCGTTCCACACCCGGCGGTGCTCGTCGTAAGACGCGTCCACGGGACGGACGACTTCCCCCCTCAGCGAGGTCCCCAGTTGCGCGAGGGCGGCCTCGTCGAGCGTGACGGCAGTGGCAGTAGTGCTCATGTCTGTCCTCCCTGTCCGGCGAGCGTGGTCAGTGTGGCATCCCGATCCCGGTGACGGAAGGGGCCTTGGGGCCGCTCGGCTTCCTTACCTTCGTAGAGCGCGGGCCCCGTCGCGGCCGTTCAATGTGTAACGAGACCGCTACCGAGCAGGCTTCCCCGGCTGCACTGCTCAAGCGGCGAGATGGGATGTCGAGGTACCAGATATGGCCCGGCAGCGCTGCATAAGGCTCTGCGTGACCGCCGTTATCGTGGGCTTGCTCGTCGCGTCCGTGCCCACATCCCCCGCCACCGCCCGCAAGGTCCGCCGCTACGGCCGGATCGGTTCCGGCGTGGTCCACAAGGTCATCCGCCAGCGCAAACCGCGGCGCGTGATCCATGTCGTGGTGGCCGACGTCGCGGGGCGCGCGGCCCTCAAGGTGGCGCTGTCCAACGGCTCGCTGCCCGGTCTGGAGAAGACCTCTTCGATGGCGCGCCGGCATGGAGCGATCGCGGCGATCAACGGCGACTTCTTCCGACCTTCCGGTCGTCCCGTGGCGGCGTTCGCGAAGAGCGGTCACCTCGTCCAGAAACCACTTACCTGGGGAGCGAACCTCGCATTCAGTCGGGGGGGTCGCAAGACGCACATGGGACATCCGAAGGTGACGGTCCAGCTCGTCGGCGCGGCGAGCGGCGCGACGACGACGATCGCGCGCGTCAACCAGGGCCGTCCGCGGCGCGCCCAGTTGCGGCTCTACACGAAGCAGGGCGGTCGTCTGGCGCGGCCCCCGCGCAACTCGTGTTCGGCGCGCGTGCGCCGGACCGGTCCCAACCGGTTCGATTCCGAGACGGAGCGGGTCATGGCTCCGGTCAAGGTCGTCTACGTCGCCTGTCGCAAGAAGCGGATGGGCCTGGGCCGCGGGATGGTCGTCGCGGCGCGGCGCTGGGGTCAAGGGAAGAAGGTGATCCGCGCGCTGCGCTCCAACCGCCGCCAGAAGCTGGGGTGGTCGCTGGGCTGGCCCAACGTGGCCGAGACGATCGGCGGCAATCCCGTCCTGATCAAGGACGGCGAGCTGGCCTGGGGCAACCTGCACGGCTCCCATCCCCTCTTCCGGTCGCATCCCCGCACCGGGGTCGGTATCCGCGCGGACGGCAAGATCCTGCTCGTGACCGTCGACGGCCGGCGCCCCCGTTACAGCCGGGGCATGACGATGCTCGGCTTCGCCCGCTTCATGAAGTCGCTCGGAGCGGAGTGGGCCCTGAACCTCGACGGCGGAGGCTCGACGACGATGGTCGTCAAGGGCAGGGTCATGAACCGGCCGTCGGACGGGCGCGAGCGCCCGGTGGGGTCGGCTCTGCTGATCGTCGGCAAGCGCTCGCGCTACCGCAGCTCGCTGTCTCTCCCGGACCCGAGCGGCGACGACGGTCCCGCGACCTCGGAGCGACTCGAGCTGGGGACCGAGCCGGATGACGACGAGGCCCTCGCGTTCGACCTCGCGGAGCGGGACCCGGCTTCGATCGGAGGTCTCGCGTCGTGGCTGAGCGTGGAAGGCCAAGAGATGCCCCGCGGGCTCGCCGGCGTCGCCCGGGACTTCGATCGCGACCGCTTCCAGAAGCTGACCCGGGGTCTCGGCCTCCCTCCCGCCACCCCTTAGGGAGCTCTTCGAGCCCGACTTCTAGGACTGCCCGGCCCCGGTATGGGTGGCGCGCTGATCACGCTGGCGTTGCGCCGGGTCGAGCCCGCAGCCGCGGCCGCGCCCGAGCAAGAAGAGGATCAGGTTGTGGTCCTGGACGACACCGGCGAGACGACCGAGATCCCCGCACGCGACCGCATCTCGACCTAAAGGAATCCCCGCCTGTCTAAAGGCGTTGGCATGGTCGACAGCGCCGAGGACGGGAGGTCGATCGCGTGAAGCTCGAGGGGATCCATCACGTCACCGCGATCACCGGGGATGCGCCCGGAAACGTCGAGTTCTATGCCGGCGTCCTCGGGCTCCGTCTCGTCAAGAAGACGGTCAACCAGGACGACCCGACCGTCTATCACCTCTTCTATGCCGACGAGAAGGGCAGCGCCGGCTCGGACATAACGTTCTTCGAATACCCGGGGGTTCCGCGCGGGCGCGCCGGCGACGGGATGATCCATCGTGTCGCCTTCCGCGTTGCGTCGGGAGAGGCCCTCGACTTCTGGCAGCGCCGCCTCGAGACGCAAGGTGTAGAGGTGGCTCGCTCCGAGACATCCCTGGTGTTCCCCGATCCCGAGGGGCTCGACCTCGAGCTCGCGATCGACGACCGCGGTGACGAGCCGTTGCGCGCCGATCATCCCGACATCCCGCAAGCCGTGGCGATCCAGGGATTCGCGGGTGTGCGCGCGTACGCGAGCGAACCCGAGGCGAGCGCGGCCCTGTTCGAAGAGACGCTGAACTTCGAGCGCAAGGACGACGTTCTGTGGGAGGCCCGTGGGGCCAAACGCGGAGGTCTCTACTGGTTCGATGCGCCTCCGGAGTCCCGAGGATCGAGCGGTGCCGGGACCGTGCATCACGTCGCGTGGGCCTCGGAGATGGACGAGCACGAGGCGTGGCGCCAACGCGTTCAGGCTTCGGGTAGTCGCCCGACCCCCGTGATCGACCGCTTCTACTTCCGCTCGGTCTATTTCCGCGAGCCGTCGGGTGTGCTGTTCGAGATCGCGACGCTCGGCCCCGGTTTCACCGCGGACGAGGACCTCGGGTCGCTAGGCGAGGCGCTGTCGCTGCCCCCGAACTTCGAGCACCTGCGCGGCGAGCTCGAAGGCGTGCTGACGCCGCTGCCCGACCCCCGCGCGCGGGCCCGGATCGGCAGCTAGCCGCGCACGACGCGCATGATCGAGCTGCTCGTGAGGAAGTAGAGCCACCCTCCCGGCCCCCGCGCGACGTCGAGGATCCCCGAGGAGTGGTCGTAGACGATGCGATCGTGCTGCACGCGCGTCCCCCTGTCGTTCAGGTCGAACTTGTGCAGCCTGCCGTTGCCGAAGTCACCCATGACGAGGCCGCGCAGCGCGCGGATCTTTCCGGTGTACCAAGTCATGTCGGTCGGCACGATGATGTTCGAGTAGCGCCGGATCGGAGCCTTCGGGTTCAGTCCGACACCAGCGGTCCCACACTGGTAGTTCGAGCCCCACCCATAGTTGCGGCCCTTGCGGATGAAGTTGACCTCGTCGTCGCAGCTCGGTCCGTTCTCGCTCTCGTAGATCTTGCCGGTGCCGGGTTTGTGCGCGAGCCCGAACGGGTTGCGATGCCCGTAGCTCCACACCGGGTTGGCCGGGCCGAACGGGTTGTTGTCCGGCACGCTGCCGTTGGGATTGACGCGCAATATCTTGCCGAGCCGATTAGTCGTGTTCTGCGCGTCTGCGGGATTGTGTGACTCGCCGGTAGCGACGAACAGCTTGCCTTTCACGAACTCGATCTGGCCCCCGTTGTGATAGCCGGAGGTCGTCTGGATGCCGGTCACGATGTGGCGCGGATCCCGGCATCGGTTGCGGCGCACCCTGAAACGGGTCACCCGGTTGTCGAGTGGCGATGCGTTCGTGTAATAGACGTACAGGAACTTGTTGTCCTTGAACTTCGGGTGGAGCGCGATGCCGAGTGCTCCGCGCTCGCCGTCGGAGACCACGTCGAGATCGACGCACGGCCGGTCGAGCAGGCGCCGCCGGATCATCACCCGGATCCGGCCCGTGTTCTTCTCGGTGAAGAAGATCTTCTTGGTGCCTTTCACCCACGCCATGTCGACCGGGAAGGCCAGCCCCGACTTGTACGTTCGGACCTCTGTGCCGCGCGGGAGAGCGGGAGCGGACGGGGTCGGCAGTACGACCAGAGCGGCGATCATCAGGATCCAGACGCGTCGCATGGAAGGGATTCTCCCCCCCTTCCGTAAGATGCGTGGCACCAGGAGGCGTGCCCGAGCGGCCGAAGGGAGCGCACTGCTAATGCGTTAAGGGGTTAACGCCCCTTCCAGGGTTCAAATCCCTGCGCCTCCGCGTTCGCGGCTCTTGCCAGTAGCATCTTTCGGCCGCTTCTCGTAAGCGGCACTTGCGCCCGTAGCTCAGTGGATTAGAGCGTCCGGCTACGGACCGGAAGGTCGGGGGTTCGAATCCCTCCGGGCGTACGAAGCGCGAAGGTGTGCGAAAGGGCCGAAAAGCGGCTGCGTTGGCCCCGATTTCCTCTAGCATCTAGTGACGATGACGAACCGGAGTCCGTGATGGCCCTACTCGACCGGCTCGCCCAGAAGCGCCTCGACCAGATCACTTCTTACGCCCACGAGCACCTCGACTCCGACGAGCACGTCAGACGCTGGGTGCGAGCCAAGAATCCGGACGGGCGGGGCGACGGCTTCATCTATCTCACCGAGAAGCACGTGGTGATCCACTGGCGAGGGCGCGCGGAGTCCCCCGGCGCGATCGCCCTGCCGGACGTCACCTCGTGGGGGCTCGACTCCGAAGCGACCGGTGGACCCCTGTTGGGGATCGAGGGGGGCGACCAGGTGGTTTTCGTGAAGCTTCCCGTCGAGACCCGAGTCATGGCGGAGCACGCGACGGACTTCGTTACCGAGTTCGCGCGCTGGACCCCCGAGCCCGAGTCCGACTTCACGCACGGTGAGCACCTCGGGGACTTCAAGACCGATGGCGACGTGCTGGTCGAGGGGAGGCCCAAGCCGATCAGCGCACACGCCCGCCGCATCGGGGTCACCGTGCTGGGCGTAAGCCTGATCTTCGTCGGGATCATCATCACCCCCCTGCCCGGCCCGTGGTCGTTCCTGATCAACATCGCCGGGCTCGCGATCCTGGCGAGCGAGTACGACTGGGCCAAAGACATCCTCGACTGGGCGCGCGAGAAGTACCGCGCGGTCGCGCAGAAGCTCAAGTCCCGCCGCAGCTCGGTCTAGCGCACACCTGCCGATGGCCGGCTCTGCCTCCGACGAAGCCTTCATGGCGCTCGCCCTCGAACAGGCGCGCGCGGCCCTCGACCACGACGACGTCCCCATCGGTGCGGTGGTGGCGCGCAACGCCGAGGTGCTTGCCGCCGCCGGCAACGAGCGCCACCTGCGCGGTGACCCCACTGCCCATGCCGAGGTCCTCGCCCTGCGCGCCGCGGGCGAGAAGGTCGGCTCGTGGCGCCTCGAAGGCTGCAGCCTGTACGTGACGCTGGAGCCGTGCCCCATGTGCGCCGGCGCGATCGTCCTCGCGCGCCTCGATCGGGTCGTGTACGGCCCCCAAGACCCGCGCGCGGGGGCCGCGTACTCGCTCTACAACATCGTTCAGGACCCGCGCCTCAACCACCAGGTGGAGCTCACCACCGACGTCCGAGCCGAGGAATGCGCGGCCCTGCTCCAGATGTTCTTCCAACGGAAGCGGCAGCCGCCGACGCTTTAGGCTGCCGCCCGTGCCGCAAGGCACCAAGGTGGGGTACCGAAGCGGCCGAACGGGCTCGCCTCGAAAGCGAGTGAGGGACCTCCCTCCGTGGGTTCAAATCCCACCCCCACCGCCGGTGGTTGGGCAGGGGACGTTTGCGTGTTCTGGGGCGCGAAACGCAAGGATGGCAAGGCCGCAGGGAGCGTGCGTACTGGAAGTACGGACGCGACCGAGAACGCAGCCAGGCGCCGCGGCTTCGCCCTCCAGAGCACCCCTCAATGTCCCTGCCGAGCCACATTTAGGGTTCCGCCTGGAGACGTGCGTGAGCGGCCGAAACGGCACGACTGGAAATCGTGTGATCCGAAAGGGTCCGAGGGTTCAAATCCCTCCGTCTCCGCCACAGGGTTTCCGCGTAGCTACCCGCGGGAATCTCCTTTTCCGTCGAGCTCCTCGGTTTTCTGTCTCACCCGATCAGTACGTTGGACCAGGGTGGTTAAGGGACTCGAGGCTCTCGACTCTCGTAATGGAGAGAGCGACGTATCCTGACGTCGGCCGTGCTAGGTGGGGGGCTCGGGGTCCCCTGTACCGGAAACCCTCGATACGCCGGGCTTAACTACTCGTCTGCGGCTCATGGACGACCGGGCAGCCCCCGGCGCGCAGTGTTGAAGGTCGGGTCCCACGCGACCCGGAGCCGTGAACCCGGTCAGGCCCGGAAGGGAGCAGCCGTAAGCGGTGTCCCGGGAGTGCCGTGGGGCAACCCGGCCGGAGCTCGTGTGCCGGGACAGCGCCGGCCATCCGTGGGTCCAGGACGGGGTGCACGGCCTTTTTTCGCGACGTTCCCGCGCCGTTTCCGCGACGTACCCCCCGACTAGACTCGGGCGCGATGGCTTACCTCTCCCTGTATCGCAAGTACCGGCCCCAGACCTTCGCCGAGATCCTCGGCCAGACGCACGTGTCGCACACGCTCGCGAACGCGATCGCCGAGGGCCGGGTCGCTCATGCGTATCTCTTCACCGGGCCGCGCGGTACCGGTAAGACCTCGACCGCCCGCATTCTTGCGAAAGCTCTGAACTGCGAGAAGGGACCCACCCCGGAACCGTGCGGCAAGTGTGCTTCGTGCATCGCCATCGCCCAGGGGTCCTCCCTCGACGTCTTCGAGCTCGACGCCGCCTCGCACTCCGGCGTCGACGAGACCCGCGAGATCCTCGCCGGCGTCCCCCTGGCCACCGCCGGAGGACGCAAGAAGGTCTATGTGATCGACGAGGTCCACATGCTGACGCAGCAGTCTTTCAACGCGCTGCTAAAGACGCTCGAGGAGCCCCCTCCGCACGTCGTGTTCGTGCTCGCCACGACCGAGGCCCACAAGGTGCTCCCCACGATCGTGTCCCGCACCCAGCGGTTCGACTTCCGCCGGGCTACGACCGACGACGTCGAGCAGCTCCTCGGTGAGATCGCCAAGAAGGAGAGCATCGACATAGAGCCCGACGCGATCTCGGTGATCGCCCGTCACTCCGAGGGCAGCTTCCGGGACGCGGTCGCATCGCTCGAGCAGCTCGCCAGCCTCGGCGATGCCGTGGCCGTCGGCGACGCCGAACGGA
>Ga0299913_10001524_pt1 | contig 17291 bp, 19 predicted proteins | sample RVTome_9_FD_201360 | JGI IMG/M metagenome (GOLD analysis project Ga0299913, IMG submission 201360) | Soil microbial communities from uranium-contaminated site in the Upper Colorado River Basin, Wyoming, United States - RVT155D38 (version 2) ... | reverse complement strand
GGGCGCGCAATCTTCACTTCGTCGCCCGGGCGGGGTACGCGGCGCGAGGCATCATCTACCTGATTGTCGGCGGCCTGGCGGCGCTCGCGGCGCTTGGGCAGGGCGGCGGCACGACGGACAGTCGCGGCGCGCTAAGTACAGTGCTGAGCGCTCCGTTCGGCAAGTTTCTGCTCGCTGCGATTGCCCTGGGCCTGCTCGGCTATGCCGCCTGGCGCGCGGTGCAGGCTCTGCTCGACGTGGACGACCACGGCACCGGCCTGAAAGGTGTCGCGATACGTTCCGGCCTGGCAGTAAGCGCCATCACGCACGTAGCCCTCGCTTTCTTCGCGGCCAGCCTCGCTATGGGCTGGGGGACGGGCGGGGGTTCGGGCAACGGTTCCAGCCAGGAGTGGACCGCCTGGCTCCTGGGCCAGCCGCTCGGCCCATTGATGGTCGCCGCGGTCGGCCTGGTGATCGCCGCGGTCGGCGTCGCACATATCGTCAAGGCCTGGCGGGCGGACTTCCTGCGTCGCTTCGACATGGACTCGCGCGAGCGGGAATTCATTTCGCCGATCAGTCGCTTCGGCCTCGCCGCACGCGGCGTCGTGTTTCTGCTCATCGGCGGGTTCCTGATAACGGCCGCCGTGCAGCACGATCCCAGCGAAGCCCGTGGCTTGAGCGGAGCGCTGCAGGCATTGCAGCAACAGCCGTTCGGCTGGTTCCTTCTGGCGGTGCTGGCCGTGGGATTGGTGGCATTCGGTGCGTACAGTCTTATCGAGTCGGTCTACAGACGTGTCGTCGTTCCCGTCTGACGAAGCCGGCGCCGGGGTCCAGGCGCTCGCCGCAGATACCGGAAATTCAGGGACCAAAGCGGACAAAGACTATGCCTGTTGACGGTCGCAGCCTGCTGCTGGTCAACCCGAATGCCCGCAGCGGCAAGGAGGACCTGAGCGGAATTACCGAACCGCTGCGAAAGCTCGGCCCGGTGGTCGCACCGAAAAGCCTCGGGCGCGAAGCCGCCAGGCGCGCCATTGCGCACTACGCAAACTCTGTCGAACGAGTGGTCGTGGGCGGCGGCGACGGCAGTCTGCATGCGGCGCTTCCCGCAATTCTCGATGCCGATCTGCCGCTTGGCGTTCTGCCTCTCGGCACAGCCAACGATTTTGCCCGCTCGCTCGGTATTACGGATGTGCCCTCGGCGATAGAAGTCATCCTGGCCGGCCACACGAAAGCGGTTGACATTGGAATCGTCAACGGCATTCACTTTCTCAACGCCGCGGGGATCGGTCTTGGACCCGACATCAACCGGGATCTCGACAAAAAGAGCAAGAGCAGCTTCGGCGTATTCGCCTATCTGCTGCACGGCCTCATGAATCTGCGCGAGAATCGCGGCATGCACGCCGTCGTGGATTGCGACGGATCCACATATGCACTGCGCAGCCTGCAGATAACGATCGCCAACGGCATCCACTACGGCGGTGGCATGACAATCTCGAAGGACGCGCGCCTGGACGACGGACTGCTGGATGTTCTGTCGATCCCGCCGCAGAGCCCGTGGCGTCTCCTGATGAGCGGGCCTGCTCTGCGTACCGGCAACACCAGGAACGCCAGGGCCTTGCGCACGTTTCGCGCCAGGCGAGTCTCCGTCAGAACCCGCAGGCCGATGAGCGTGACGGCAGACGGCGAGGAAGTGACGCAGACACCGGTTGAATGTCGCACGATTGCGGGTAGGCTCAGGGTTTTCGCCCCGCGGACGGAGTAGCAATGCCAGGCACAGTGCTTACCGAGTACCAGAGCGCCTGCCGCGCCGCGCATCAGCAGGTTCAAATGCTCGAGGATCTCTACGAACATCTTGCCGGCAAGGAGAACCTTCGGGCCGTCGCTTCAGTCGACGTCGAGCGGCGCATCAGGGAACTGCGCTCTTTCCAGGAGACTCTCGCACAGAAGCTCGAAGAACAGGAATTGCTGCCTATGCGTCCCGATCCTGAAAGGGAAGGCTTGTTGGAGCTTTTGACCGACGTGAAAGCCGCGTTCAGCGGCGACGATCGGCCGGCAGCCGACGATCGGCTGACCGCCGAGGAAAGCGAGCTCTTGCAGCTGACCGAACAGATGCTCGCGCACGACGACGATGCGGCAATAGCCGAAGCCTGCGCGGGCACGCGGGAAGCGATCGCCCGGCTTTCAGCCACGGATCCGGATAAGGGCAAGTAACGCCCGTCCAACCCCCGGCGCGCAGGCCGATGATCGGTCTGCCAGGGTGCGTTCCGTTGTTACCGTCAGTCCGACAGGCGCGGTGAGTCCGGCTCGGCCGGAGCCTTGTTCAGTGCGGTTGCCGCGGCATTGCGATAATAAACGGCGTCGCGAAATTCTTTCTGAATTTCGGTTTTGCCGAACGGCCAGTAGTGGTTGAACAGCACCGCGGCGATATCGTTCTCCGGGTCTACCCAGAACAACGTATTGGCAAGACCGTCCCAGAAAAATTCACCGACGGCGCCGGATGCTTCAGCCTGGTTTGCCGGCGGGGCCACGCGCACGGCAAAGTCGATTCCGAAACCAACCTGTCCCTTGTTGACCAGCCACGACCTGTCCGTCAATCCAGGCGGCAAGGAGTCGGTAGCCATCAGCTTGACCGTCTCCGGATTCAGAATGCGCACGCCATCCAGCGCCCCTCCGTTCAAGAGCATGCGAGTAAAACGCATGTAGTCATCGAGCGTCGAAGTCAGGCCCCAGCCTCCCGGCTTCAGTGGCCTCTCTTGAATGTTGAACGCAAGCGCGATCTCATCGGGCACGCGCTCAAAGCTGCCATCCGGCTTGCGATCGTACAAAGCGCTCAGGCGGTCACGCTGCTCAGGCCGCAATGTGTATTGTGTGTTTGCCATCCCGAGGGGACCGAGGACGCGCTCCTGCAGGACAACTTCGTAAGGCTTGCCGCTCAGGACTTCCACCAGGCGGGCCTGCACGTCGACAGAGGGGCCGTAGCGCCAGCGGGTGCCCGGTTCGAAGTCCAGCGGGACGCTCGCGAGTTTCGCCGACATCTGCTCGAGCGTGTTGTCGATGCTCACCGGCTCGACTTCGCGATAGCGTGCGCTTACCCAGCCATCATCCCCGGCATCGCCGCTCGCAAACCCGGCGGTGTGGCGAAGAATATCGCGCACCGTCGGCGGCCGCGCCGGCGCCCGGAGCAGGACTTCTCCCTCCTCCTCCTCGCCGGCGTATACGGCTACATCTTTATATTCCGGCAGGTGCTTTTCCAGCGGATCGTCGAGGTCGAAAAGCCCGTCGTCGTAGAACGTCATCAGCACGACGCCGGTGACCGGTTTGGTCATCGAAAAGATCCGGATCAGCGTATCGCGCCGCATGGGCAGACCGGCTTCGCGGTCGGCCATGCCGAACGCCCCGAAATAGGCTTCGTCGCCATCCTCGAAGACCAGTGCGGAGACTCCCACCAGCTCGGCGCGTTCAATGAAGCCGCTCAGAGTCGAATCGATGCGCGCGGGATCTATCAGCGGCGACTCCACTCCCGTCATTGCCCGTTGTTCCGCAGGCGGCTCCTCATAGCCGCACGCGACCAGGGCGGAGAGCATTACCCCAGCGATAACTTCCCGCATACTTCCGTGAATATCTCGCGCTGCATTACCAGCGGCGTACGCGACCGGTGTCGAGGTGGACGAAATTCGACTCTGCGTAATAGCCGACGCCGCCGCGCTGTAACTCGATCGCGGCATCACGGAATCGTTCGAGTTTGACGCCCCGGAGCCGTACGTCGATTGCCTTCCCTGCGGTATGCTGGCTGTTTTCGGCCACACCGCTGGTGCGGCTGCGCAGCATCTCGTTTGTTTTCGGCGAGCGGTAAGCCGAAATCACTTCAAAGGTTCCGTCGCTGCCCAGCGATACACGAACGTCGTAGATGAGGTCCAGGAGATCGGGATCGATCGTCTGCCGGTCGCCGGTGCGAAAATCGGAAAGGAAATCTTCGATCTCATCGAGCGCCGAGTCAATGTACTGACCGCCACGCGCGTAGACGACGTCCAGTCGTTCCGCGGTATGGGTGTGGTAGAAGGACAGCTGCCTTTCGTCGATACTGAGGGCAGGTTCGGGGCACAGCAACAGGCCAGAGACCAGAAATCCCGGGATTACAGTCCAGATCCGAGGGCACCGGGCAAGGATCGGTTTGCGAGTGCTTAACACCATACTTCACTGATTACACCGGAAATGGCACAGGATCAAGAACCGCATCGCATTTTGGTGACGCTGGCACGCATTCTGGCGGTGGCTATGTTTGCCTGGTGCTCCGTTGCGGCGGCGCAAAGCCCCGAGTATCGCGAGGAGCTGCGAATCGCAGTCGAGCGAATCCGATACGCCGCCGATGCGGCGGCGGGAGAGGCCGACCTCGCCGCCGGCAACCTCGTTGCCGGGTTCTATGAGCGGCGCAGTTTCCTGCCCGCATGGAGGGACGACGGGAAGATAGGCTCGCTGATCGCCGTCATCGAAGACACGTTCGCTGACGGACTAGAGCCCTCCGATTACCATCTGCAGGAAATCACGGACCGCTATTCACAGCTGAACACCGGGCGCACGTTGAGCCCCGCCGAATGGGCGGCTTTCGAATTGCAGTTGACCGACGCCCTGATAAGCCTCGTGTATCACCAGCGGTTTGGCAAGGCCGATCCGCTCAGCCAGCACGCGACCTGGAATTTCCAGGGCCGGGGCGAAGTGCCCGATACTCTTGAAGTCGTCGAGGAAGCGATCGGTGCATCTTCACTGGCTGAATCTCTGGCCGCCCGCGTACCGCGCGGACCCTACTACAGAAGCCTCAAGGCGGCGCTCGCGAACTATCGGCGTATCGCCGCGGAGGGAGGCTGGCCCACGATAGCGGGAGGACGGTCGCTCGACTATGGCGCTAACGACGAGCGCGTCGCCCCGCTGGCGGCGCGACTTGCAATCACAGGCGACCTGGACGACCCGGAACCCTATGCAGAGGTAACGATTGTCGATGGACAACTGCAGGATGCCGTGCGCCACTTTCAGCGCCGGCACGGCCTGGAAACCGACGGCATCGTCGGTCCCGCGACGATACGCGCGCTCAATGAACCGGTCGAGAAACGGATGGAGCAGTTGCGGCTGACCCTTGAGCGGGCGCGATGGGTCCTCGACGGCCTTGGAGATAACTTTATCGTCGTCAATATCGCCGGCTTTCGTGCTTACGTAGTGGCCAATCGGGAGATTGTCTGGGAAACCCGGGTTGTGGTCGGGAAGACGTATGAGCAGTCACCGGTCTTTCGCGATGAGATGCAGTACATCGTATTCAACCCTACGTGGACTGTCCCGTACAGCATCGCCACGAGACAGATGCTTCCGGAGATCAGGGCGAACCCGCACTGGTTCGAGACAAGAAATTTCGAGGTAAAGGACAGGTCCGGCCGACTGATCGACCCATCGACGGTCGACTGGTCGACTGTCACCCGGGGCAATTTCGATTACATCTTCGTGCAGCGTCCGGGACCGGAGAACGCGCTCGGTCACGTCAAGTTCATTTTCCCAAACGAGCACTCCGTGTACCTGCACGATACGCCCGCGAGGGAGTTGTTTGGTTCGGCAGAGCGCGCATTCAGCCATGGTTGTATTCGTGTCGAAAATCCCATGGATCTGGCTGAAATTCTGCTTGCTCCAAACGGCTGGGACCGCAAGCGTGTCGATGCGACAGTGGCAGGTAGAAAGACCTCGACGGTGTTTCTGGCCAAACCCGTACCGATACTCTTACTCTACTGGACTGCCAACGTCGATCCGGATGGAGTCGTGCATTTCTATCGGGATGTTTATCAACGCGATCCGGCGATAGCCAGAGCTCTCGATGGCCCCTTCCGCATCGAGTGACCGCCACACCCGCCTGGCGGGAATGAAAGTCCACGGGGAAGACGTGCCGAGCATGGCGATGAACCTGGGGTCGCTTCTGATCGTGCCAACCGCCGTCGATCGTGCGAGCGCATCCGCCTTGCGCCCAGTTATCGGGACCCACGCGCGGTTCCCGTTCGAACAACTCCGGCGAGTGCTCCCGGTAGAACCCTTCAATTCCGTCCAGGTCACCGGTTCGCACGGGCCTTGCGAAACAGGCGCGAGCCGGGCCCCGGGAACTGCCCGCTCGAAATTCCGTTCAGCACCGCGAGAAGCTCGACCGGATCCCCTTGCCGAATCATCAACGGCGTGAACTCGCGAAAGAAGCGTTGCAGAGGGCCGGCCGGGTTCATACGGAGGCCGAGCAGGACCGCGTTATCAAATTTCTGAAATCGCTCCAGGTGATCCCTCCTCGCACCCCGGATGCGCGAACAAACGCGACGACGATCAACCTGAGAGGTATTCTTTCGTCTCGATGTAAGGTCCGTCGGTAAAGAACGCACCGCCGTCGTCGAGTCGCGCGGAAGCGCGACGAGAGTAATCCGGAAGTGCGTCGAGTGCCGGAAATCGGCCTCGCATTGCGACATCGTCGCGGCCAGCCGGTGCCTTACGTTTCTGTTCTGCAAGGCAGACAAGGTGCAGGTATTGCATGACATCTCCAGCTTGCCTGTTCGGCATAAACAAATGGAAACAGGGGAATCGGGCTTGAAGCTTCAGGCCCGGGGCATCTTCAGTGTGGCGGCCGGGTACTTTAGGAGACGTAAAGGACCACTTGAAGATCCAATTTCGTTACTATTGAACAAGCCAATTCCGGGTTGCCTGAAGAGACCGCCGGATGGAATTCCACGTAAGCCTGGTCGGCCGCAAGCGGCTGAGCGTCGAGATCTACCGGCAGTTGCGGCGTGCCATCATCGATGGCGTGCTGCGCCAGGGCGAGTTGCTGCCGCCGAGCCGGGAACTGGCTCGCCGCTTGAGCGTTTCCCGTACCACGGTAACCGTCGCCTACGACCGGCTCGCGGGCGAGGGTTACGTGGAATCACGCGTCGGCGCCGGCACCTTTGTCCGTTTCCTGCGTGAAGCCGACCCGGAGGATGTGAAAAAGCGGCGTTCGGCGGGCGTGTTGAGGGCCAGGCCGGTCTGGGAGTCGGTCCGCCTGCCGGCGCTCGATGCTTCGCCGCAATTCAATTTCCTGACAGGAAGGCCTGACGCGACCCTGTTTCCGCACCAGGCATGGCGACGGCTGATAACCAGCGAGTTGCGGTCGTCCGCAGTCAGCGGAAATGCATACGGTGAGCCCGCAGGGCATCCCGGCTTGCGTCGCGCCATCTCCCGCCACATCGGAATTTCGCGCGGAGTGGAGTCGTCGCCGGATGACATCACCGTTACGAACGGCACCCAGCAGGGGCTCGATATCGTTGCGAGGGTTATCCTGGAAACGGACGATGTCGTCGCGGTCGAGGATCCGGGGTACCTGCCGCCGACCCGTCTTTTCCGGACACTCGGGGCGCGGGTGGTCGGCGTTCCGGTCGACCGCGAGGGGCTGGTTGTCGATGCCCTGCCGCGCAACGTCCGCCTGATTTACGTTACTCCGTCTCATCAGTACCCGCTCGGCGTACCGATGAGCCTGGCTCGCCGCCAGGCGCTGCTGAACCGGGCCGAAGAGGACAATGCCGCAATCGTCGAAGACGATTACGACAGCGAATTTCGCTTCGGAGGGCGTCCGATGGAGCCGTTGCACACGCTGGATACGACGGGGCGAGTCATCTACGTGGGCTCGTTTTCGAAGACGATGCTGCCTTCGCTGAGGCTGGGCTTTGTCGTGACTCCACCTTCTTTGCGCGCCGCGGTACACAGGGCGAAACACGTCACGGACTGGCACACCAATATGCTCGTGCAGGCGGCGTTGGCACGCTTCATCGACGAAGGAGACTTCGCGCGGCACGTTCGCAAAGTGGGCAGCGTGTATCGCGAACGCCATGCGACGATCCTGAAGATCCTGGACAGTGACTTCCGTGACTGCCTCGAAGGCATACCCTCCGCGGCCGGGTTGCACATCACGGCTCGCTCCGTCGACGCGTCGGTGGGTGAGATCGCCGGGGTCGTCCGCCGGGCCTTCGACGACGGTGTTGCCGTCCATCGCCTGTCGCAGTTCGGCGTGGACGCGCAGGCAGAGGCCGGAATCGTTCTCGGATACGGCGCCATCGCCACCGAAGACATAGCGGAGGGCTTACGCCGCCTGCGCCGCTGCTTTTGACTTGCTCATCGCAACGTCGTCGGCGGGATCCTACAGTTTCTTCCGTCTCCGCTTGCGCTTCACTTTCTCGTATTCGGCGAGCCCGGCTTCACCCAGCAGAAATGCCAGGAAGAGGCTGCTTGCCAGCAACGCTGTATAAATAATTTCGATTCCCGGGACACCCTGCAGGACGGACATGAACAGCCCCACGCAAACACAGGAGCCGAAGCGGATAGACCGGGCGGTGATTTCTGACTGTGCAGCCATTTAACGTGTGCTCCCCATGCGTCATTTAATGTGTCGTTTCATGCGTCGTTTCATGCGTCGTTTCATGCGTCGTTCTGACGGCAGTCGGCGGCGAAGGTCAGAATCGTCCCACCGACACGCACGTTTTGCGTGAACAGACTTCACAACTCTGCGACTCGAGGCAGTCGAAATCAGAGCCGTCGTCGGCGACTGTAAATGACCTGGTTGCAGACCGTGGCACCCGACTTATACCGTGCCTGAAGCGGGTGTCAAGGACGAAACCCGCCGGTCGTGAGCACCCGAAAGCGAGAATATCCGGATTTTCTGGGTTACAGTGTCCGACTGAATCCGGAGCCGCGACATCGTCGACCGGGCAGCGGCGCACGGCACGATCCACCATTGCTCTCGGTCAATTGCTCTCGGTCAATTGCCATCGTCGGAGAGTTCCGGCCGTAGCTCGGAACAACCACAAGGGGATCACATTCAATGAGACAGAACAAAAACGTGCTCCATGAGATTCTGGGCATGCAGCGCCGTCCGCCAGAAGGCCCTTCCGGTCGGCAGATCGCCATCGGCATCGTCGTGCTGCTGGTCGCTGCCGCAGGTTTCACGTCTTTTTACACGGTGCAGCCGGAAGAGCGCGCGGTAGTGAAGCGTTTCGGAGCGGTATACGGGATCACCGACCCCGGTCTGCATTTCAAGTTGCCGTTCGGCATCGATTCGGTGCAGAAAGTGGCGACCGAGCGTGTACTGAAGCAGGAGTTCGGCTTTCGCACCGAAGATTCTTCCGGCGAGCGCACTCGTTTCAGTCAGGAAGATTTTCTTGACGAATCGCTGATGCTTACCGGCGACCTGAATATCATTCAGGTCGAATGGGTTGTGCAGTATCGCATCGCCGACCCGATCAAGTACCTCTACGGCATGCGTGAGCCGGCGCGGACCCTGCGCGATCTGTCCGAGTCGGTCATGCGACGGGTGGTCGGCAACCGGATCGGCAGTGAAGTGCTGACGATCGCGCGCGTGGAAATCGCGAACGCTGCCCGCGAAGAAATCCAGACCGCCATGACTCGCTATGACAACGGGCTGCACATCATTACCGTGGAGTTGCAGGACGTCGTGCCGCCGGAACGCGTACAGCCCGCTTTCAACGAGGTCAACGAAGCGCGCCAGGAACTGGAGCGCATGGTCAACGAAGCCAACCGGGAGCTGAACCAGGCGATCCCGAGGGCCGAAGGTACCGCCAATCGTGTTATCGCCGAGGCGGAGGGGTACGCTACCGAACGCGTCAACCGCGCGTTGGGCGAAACGGCGCGCTTCAGTGCGGTTCTGGCCGAGTATCGCAACGCGCCGGAGGTTACGCGGTCGCGCCTTTACCTGGAGGCGTTGCACGCGGCCCTGCCGCGCATCGGTTCGGTCGTCGTGATGCAGGAAGGCCAGGTGCTGCCGCTTATGAACCTGACCGGTGGCGACCTGCGGCAACTGGCTACGCCGGAGGACGCACGATGAGCAGGAACCTGACGCTTTCCGCTGTAGTACTCGCAGCGCTCCTGTTTCTCGGCGCCAACTCGGCGTTCGTTATCGATCAGGCCGAGCAAGGCATCGTGGTCCAGTTCGGCGAACCGATCGGCGACGTGATTACGGAGCCCGGGCTGCACTGGCGCCTCCCCTTCATACAGGAAGTACGACGCTTCGACAGGCGGCTGCTGGCGTGGGACGGCGACGTCAGCCAGATTCCGACGCTCGGCCGCGAGTTCATCGTCGTCGATACCACAGCGCGCTGGCGCATTGCCGACCCGCTGCAGTTTCTGCGTTCGGTGCGGGACGAGCCGGGCGCCCGCGCGCGTCTCGACGACATCATCGACTCGGTATCCCGCGACATCGTGTCCGGCACCGATCTCGAGGAGATCGTGCGCTCGGCGGACTGGAAAGTCGATGTGGCAGGGCTCGCGGAAGAGGAGGTTACCGCGCTGGCCGACACCGACCTGGAGCGGCCGAAGAAAGGCCGCGCCATGCTCGAACAGGACATGTTCAAAGCGGCGTCCCGGCTGATGCCCGAACTTGGTGTCGAGCTGATCGACGTTCGCATCAAGCGAATCAACTATATCCAGTCGGTGCGGGTGCAGGTCGAGACACGCATGATTTCGGAACGCCAGAGCATTGCGGCACGCTTCCGTTCGGAAGGCCAGGGCAGAAGTCAGGAAATTCTGGGCGGCATGGAACGCGACCTTCGGAGGATTCGGTCGGAGGCCGACCGTCGCGCGCAGGAAATCCGCGGCGCCGCCGATGCCGAAGCAACGCAGATCTACGGACGGGCCTTCGGCGAGGACCCGCCGTTCTACGCGTTCTTCAAGACCCTGGAGAGCTACGACGCTCTGGGCGACAACACCACGGTGCTGATCGACGCGGACTCCGACTTCTTCCGCTATCTGAAGACCGCGCGGTGATCAAGGACGAACCTGCGACTTAGCTGGCGGCAGGCTGACACGCTGCAATTTTACTACACAGATCCTCCATCCCTTGCTCCGCGGCAAGGTGGTACGCGCTCTTGCCAGAATACCCGGGCGGTCCAGTCCCCAGGATCGTCAGATCCGCTCCGGCGCATACGAGTGTGCGGGCGACCTCTTCGTGACCCGCCACGATCGCCAGCATTAAGGCGGAAAGCCCGTATTTCGCGGTGACGTTGAGTTTAGCCCCATGCCGCAGCAGCGATTCAATGACATCCAGACATCCGTTGTGCGCGGCAAGCATGAGCGCCGTCTGTCCGTGCCGATCAAGCGAATCGACGTCGACGCCCGAACCAAGTTGCTCTTCAATACTGCCGACGTCTCCAAATCGTGCCGCACGCTGGAATTCCGGTCGCATCGCTTCAAATCGCCGTCTGACGTCTCGGCGCTAAGCTGCGGGCACCCTTGTCAGCCTGCAGCATCGTGTCAGGCATTAGCGCCTGTGAATCCCAACGACGATTGCGAGATCGAATTTTATTCCGCCAGATTCCCAAATGTACTCCGTCGGCGCTCCCAGGCTCCCGCTAAACTCCGGTGGCGGCACCGTGATCTGATGCCACCCGGAGCCATCCTTTTCATAGACAATCACCTGAACTGAGAAATCTTCCGGCGATGTGTCGGAAACACGTAGCCCAACCTTGAAGTCCTGCAGCAGGTTCGGAATTTCGTTCCCAGATCGAACGAGAGCGCGACTTTGGACGCGGTACTCCTGGTTGTCAATGCTGACTTTGATGTCATAGTTTGTCGTGAGAACCGTGACATCCTGTGCTCGCGCTAAGATGGAAAGTGCGATCAGGACACTCCCAATGAAGAAGGTGCAGGTACTCTTTCTCATTTACTTGTCGTCGTCCGTCCGCACGTCTTGTTAGACGGCATCTCTTAAGGCTGTCCTCGGTAAAACGGCGCCACCGTTCCGCATCTATCTTCCAGTCTTGAGTTTATATAAGGTACTCGACGCGAATGCAGCGCATGGCCTGGACGCCTAAACGTTCCGGTTCAGCGGCGGCATGATGCCGCATCGTGCGTGGCGCGCCTGTAATATCGTTTCAACGACCGCTGGTTCGGTAGTTGCGCGATCGCGATGGCGTTTCGAAGCTGGCCAGCATGGACAGCAACGGAAATAGACGCGCTAACGTCGCCGCAGAACCAAGAGACAGTGACTTGACCCTCTCCGGCGGCGAGTGCCTCAAAATAATCCTGATCGGCTCGCGATTCGATGACATTTGAGTCGGCCACTACGTTGACCACGACAGGTACTGACGGCAGAAATGTACCCTCGGCATCATACGCCTCAATGACCAACTCACTTTCGCCGTTGCGATGAATGCGCCCACCGACGCGGAGGTCCAGTGGATCTGCATGGATAGTGAAAGAGGCGGGGACCGCTGAATGCGCACAAGCGTCCTCACCCGTGTAAATAGTGAAACTGCGGTAGTAAAGCCGTGCCGATGCCCCTTTAGCCGCTGATGAATACCCCTCCGCAAACGTGAATGCTGAGGCCGGCGCGCAAAGCAACAACGACAGCGCGACGGTACATTGAGCGCGTGTCACGCTGACTCAACTCGGTTGTGCACAACTATAAGCAGGCAGCGAGTCGCTGCGAGGAAACTGCGACTTCCCATCAAAGCTTACGAGGTAAATAGACCACCGGTGATGATATGCGTCAAAGGCATGGAGCGATTATACGGCATGGACACCAAACCCGGGCTTCCAGAACAGAAGGTACAAGCACCGCACTTACGGCAGCGCCCACCAGAGCAGCGCCAGTCCCGCCGACAGACCCAGCAGAAACAGGCCCCACAGGGTGCCGACATTGGTTTCGTCACCGAACTTGTCGGAAATCTTCAATGCACGGGCAAACAGAGCGTAGCCGGAGACGCCGCCGAGTATGAGCAAAGCTACTCCGACTACGAGCACAACAATGTCAAACGCTGTCATGTGCATGCTTCCCTGATTACTCGACGTCCACTTCCCGCACGCCCTTCCTGATTCGGCATTCCTCGACATACGTTCTAAGCTGCTCCCTCAGGTTTTCACCGTCTGAAATAGCCTTGAGAACGACATGCGGGTGCGACTTGTCGGACGTTTGAAGAACTATGTTTCCGAGAGAAAACATGCGCAGAAAGAATGGCTGGTGCAACTTGTAGTCTCGTACACGGTACAATTCGAGTTCATCGGTGTTCTTGTTGAACACTCCATGCCGCATCCGAAGCCGTTCCGTCGTAAGCTCGTACTTGGTGTTTTTGACCACGAGCCATTTCCAGAGAATGACGAACAGCGGTATTACCAGCCAGAAAAACAAACCCAGCAAAATGAATGAGCCGAGGTTGACAACTTGCGATGGAGTACCGAACCAGACAGTTCTTTCTTCCGCCATTTTCCTCCCTCCTCAGGAGGCGCTGTTTTTCAGACGCATTCTCGAAGCGTGGGGGTTGTTCCTGATGGTCCGGCGACTGGCCCCGGGGACCCCTGGCCTGCTGAGTGCCGGTAACATAACAGATATCGTCCGCTGTTTGCTTTCACGGCTCGGCTTATCGGCAGGGTGCCTTACAGCAGCTGGCCTGTTGCTCGCTTCCTGCGCCTTGAGGGAAATTGACGCCGACCCTGGCTACGGCGCGCTGACTGTCGGCGTCCTTTCATTCAACGTACGTTACGGTACCGCCGACGACGGCACAAATTCCTGGTTACACCGGAAAGAACTGGTTTGTGACGTAATCCGCCGGCAGGACAGCGACTTCATTGGCCTGCAGGAGGCGCTGCGGTTTCAGATAGATGCGATTCGTGAATCCCTGTCCGAGTACGACGAGGTGGGTGTCGGCAGGGACGATGGCAGGCAGGCAGGGGAGTACGCGGCCATCCTGTACAAGTCGGATCGCTGGCGGGCGGCCGACAGCGGCACCCTGTGGCTTTCGGATTCACCGGATACTCCGGGCTCGACCAGCTGGGGCAACGAAATCACCCGCATTACGACCTGGGCGCGTTTCGTCGAGAAGGCAACGGGTCGGGCTTTGTGGCTTTTCAATACGCACTTCGATCATGTCTCGCAATCGTCCAGGGAGAAAAGTGCCGAGCTTCTCGCGCACCGCATTGCGAACAGAAGCACAGAGGACCCGGTCATCGTGACTGGCGATTTCAATGCGGGCGAGAACAACCCTGTAATCCACTACCTGAAGAATGCAATGAACCAGTCACCTGTCACGCTCGTGGACACGTTTCGCGTGCTGCATCCGGATGCGACCGCGGTCGGCACGGGCGGCGGGTTCGAGGGACTGCGCGACGGGCCGAAAATCGACTACGTTTTTGCCGAGCCGAATGCGCGCGTGCGGCAGGCCGGGATCGTCTACGACAATCGCGACGGTCGCTATCCGTCCGACCACTTCCCGGTCTATGCCCGAATCACACTGCCCGGTTTATGACGGCTTCTGCGCCGGTTGGCCGGATAATCACTGAATTGCGGCAACGCCGTCCTATCGCAGGACAACGCGGTACGCGAGCCCGTAAAAGCCCGAGCTTGCGGGGCGATCGAGGGCTCCACATCCAGCGACCCGCCGGTATGAAAACCATGCCGATCTTCCCGATGAACCGCGGCAGGCGCGAGCCGCAAATGCGGCAGAATCATAAGCCATACGTTGCATGCGGTGCCCGGTTCCGTTTAGGCTCGACGGCGGTACGCCGCCCGCGAGCGAACGATGACTGACGTTTTTTATCTTCGACCGATCGACCCTCCGGTCGCACCGACGGATCTTGAAGCGATGTCCCGCTATGCCGCGGGATGCTTCGATTTACACCGCGTCGAGTGGTTACAGAGCTTTCTGGCCGCGGACGGCAAGCGGATGCTTTGTTGGTACCGCGCCCCGGATGCGGAATCCGCACGGCTCGCGCTGAGGCAGCTCGGGTCGGATATGAAAGCGGTATGGCCGGGCACGATTATCGGCGATCAGGAGTCCGGACCGCCGCTGTCGTGCGCCGGGATGCTGGCAGAGTTCCACTTCGAGGAACCGCAAAGTGCTGACGAGATCGCGGCCAAAGTAAACGACAGCGCGATGTTCGGCCATCATGAGGTCGCGTTCGTACGCGGCTTCGTTTCGACTTGCGGCACCCGGATGGCTTGCCTCTTCCAGTCGCCGGGCGAGGCCGGGTTGCGGGCGGCGCTGGAAGGTCTCGAACTCCCGGCCCGGGCGATCTGGGCGTGCATCCCACTGTCGCCGAAGGTCGCTGCCGCTTAGGGAATCTCTACACAAGTGTGCAGCCTTAGACCTTAGACCTTCGCAGTCGAGTGCGGCACTTTCGGCGTTGGGCCCGTACGAGAAACCCTATGAATATCGTGCTACTGGGCCATCAGGATATTGCCAGCAACATTGCCCTGTCATTGATTGTCACGGCGATGCCGCAGCATCGCTACAGCATCTTTCTGTCCGGAGCGGTGGCCCCGCGTTCTGCTCAGGTTACCGTGCTCGCGGAGCTTGCGGCGCTGGAACGGAAGCTGTGCGATGACCTGGCATCACGCGGCGACTCCAGGCTTCTGCCGTTCAGTGCGCTCGCGAGAGAAACTGGAAGCACCTTGCAGGTTCTCGCCCGACCCAATTCCCCCAATGGCCTGTCACGGCTCGCGGATCTCCGGCCTGATCTTGTCATTTCAGTTCGGTACCGGCGCATCCTGCAAGACGCGGCTATCTCGATACCGAAGTTCGGCGTGCTGAACCTGCATTCCGGTCTGTTGCCGGACTACAAAGGAATGATGGCGACGTTTTGGGCAATGCTGAACGGTGAGCCGTCGATTGGTTCGACTCTTCATTACATCGTTGACGGGACAATCGACACGGGACCGGTAGTGGCACAGGCATGCATTACTGTAGACAGGTCGCGTTCCTACCTGGATAACGTGCTGTCGTTATATCCGGACGGCTGCGGGATGGTCATCGATACCGTTAATCGAATCGAGGGCGCCGAGGAAATTGTCCCGGAGATGCAGCCGTCCGCGGGACATTACTATTCAGCACCGCATGGCGGGGATATCGCCCGTTTCCAGGACGCCGGGTTGCGCCTTTTCAATGGTGATGAACTGCGGCGATTTCCGGGCGTACCCTGACTTCCTCGAACGAGACCACCGCCAGAATCAGCTTGCTCCTTTGTGATCGATCCATCGCAATACGTCCCGCGTGAACTCGTCGCGGTCGATCTCGTTCAGCATTTCGTGACGACCGTGCGGGTAGAGCTTCAGGGCTACATCGATGTGCCCGGTGCTTTCATAAGCCCGAGCCAGCCTCCTCTGTCCCCTGCTACCGCCGAGCGGATCGTCATCGCCGCCGGTGATCAGGATCGGCAACGCCAACGGCACCCGGCGCAACCTTCGGATCGACGATACTTCAAGCAAGCCCCCCAACAGGTCGTGCCACAGGCGGTTCGACAACGGCATGCCGCAGTGCGGGTCCGCAATGTATTTGTCGACTTCGGCGGCATCGCGCGACAGCCAGTCGAAATCCGTGCGGTTCGGTGCGAAGCGTTTGTTGAAGCTGCCGAAACCAAGCCGGTTGGGCAGCGGGCTTCTCCGGCGGCCGCCGGACCGTGCCATGAGCAACCAGGTGAGCAACCGCCCCGTGCGCACCTGCCTTCGCGAACCGAGTGTCGAGGCGGAAAGTATGAGTGCCTTTATCGTACCTGGCTCTCGCGCCGCGGCGCTCTGCGCGATGAACGAACCCATGCTGTGGCCGAACAGAACGATCGGCGTGCCGGGCCGGGTCTTGCGCGCGAACCGCTGCACGGCAATCGCGTCCCCTACGACCTTGTCCCAGCCGTTCCGGTCCGCGAAGTGCCCCAGGTGCACCGGGTCACAATCCGGCCCGTGCCCGCGATGGTCATGACCGATGACGGCAAATCCACGTTCGCAGCACGCGGCGGCAAATCGCCGGTAACGGCCGACATGTTCGCCGAGGCCATGCAACACCTGTACGATTATTGCCGGCCGGGCCCCGGCAGACGGCATCCAGCATCTGAGCGGAATTCGATGACCGTCCGCCGCGGTGATCACTGACGGCTCCCTCTCGATCATTACAGGCCTCGTTGAACCAGGATGCATCATGAATCGAGTCCTAATGCCGAGGCAATCGGGACGGACCGTCGGGAATCTGCAGACAAGTGGCCTGTAACGGGGGAATCGAAAGTGTCTCGCCCGGTCTGGCGGCGCCTGGCCCTGGATTCTCAAGGACTTTCGCTCGCCGCGCAGGCCTCTGCCCGGTATCCAGGATTTCTGGAACCGGAAGGGCCTGCTCTCGGAAACCGGCGAGCGGAAGAAAGCCTGGTACGTTGCTCCGCGATTACTACCGCGCGAAGACGGCGATCGATCCTGACCTGTAGAAGCCCGCCATTGCGGGCGACGACCGCCTTCGTTCAGCACCCGCGCGGCGTCGCCCGCAATGGCGGGCTCCTACAGGGCAATT
>Ga0299913_10001523_pt1 | contig 17293 bp, 17 predicted proteins | sample RVTome_9_FD_201360 | JGI IMG/M metagenome (GOLD analysis project Ga0299913, IMG submission 201360) | Soil microbial communities from uranium-contaminated site in the Upper Colorado River Basin, Wyoming, United States - RVT155D38 (version 2) ... | reverse complement strand
GTGGTTACCCTGCTGCTCGGGGTGGCTCCGACCCTGGCGCTCGAGTGGGCCTCACTCGGCGTCTTCACCTCGTAGCCGGCTAGCGTTGCTCGTCCAGCGCAGTCAATGCGTTCGCCAGGAGGGAGCGGGCCGCGGCGCCATGGACTGCGCACTGCGACAGCCGGTCGAACGCTCGCAGGTACAGGTCGACCTGGCTGGGCTGGGTCAGTCCGTGAGCGGCCTCCAACGAGTCCGCGTGCACTCGATTGGTGTCGAAAATGGTGAAGGTGGCCACCGGCCACAACGAACGCTGCGCCGAGAACGGGATTATCCCGAGCGACACGCGAGGAAACGTCATTGCGGACAGCAGGTGCCCTAGCTGGCCGGCCATTGTGTCGGTGTCCGCGATGCGATAGCGCAGGACGGATTCCTCCAATACGAAGCTGGAGCGGTGATCGCCCTCGGTAACGACGCTGTTCCTTTTCATCCGGGCCTCGACCGCATCGCTCACGTCGTCAGGGATTGCGCGAAATGCTGCGATGGACGACAGCAGCGCCGATGCGTAGGCGGGCGTCTGGAGGAAGCCGGGAACGACATCCGAGCAGTACACGCGAAACAATCGGGTGCGTCGGTAAAGAGTCGTCACAGATTCCTGCAGCCGGCGCAGGCCGGCCCGCTGCAGCCTCTGCCACTCGACGGACGCCTCCGCGGACTGCCGATTGGCCTCGATCAGGTCGGCTGCCCGATCGTCTGCCCCGCATGCCCGGCACCAGGCTCGGATATCTGACCCGGAGGGCGCTGTCCTCGCGTTCTCGATCCTGGAGGTCTTCGACTCGTGCCAATGACACCTGACGGCCAGCTCGCGTGCGCTGATCTCGGCATCCATCCTGATGTCACGCAGGCGCGCGGCAACGGCTTCACGAGCACGTTGGATTCTGGGCGATGGATGGATAGGCAACGATGTGGCCGTTCGTCAGTTGATTTCATAGCTCTCGTGCGGAGTCGCTCGTTCCCAGACCGCCTCGAACGCCGAGGCGCACAGCCTCACGGTTTCCCGGTCGTCCCTGATCTCGTCATCGACGACAGCGCCGTCACCCGTGAAGTGGTGCACTCGCAGAAGGCGTTGGTCGAAAAGCCAGAAGTCGTTTCCCGGCAACGGGATCGCCGTCGCCAGCCGCCTCGGCAGCCAGCGGACCTGCTCACCCGCCACCACGTTGGCTTGCGTGGCGTAATGCTCCCAGCGGATGTATTCAGAGACCGGCTCTGAGATGATCCGCGCGCGCCGAACCAGCACGCCGCGTGCCACCGTCTCATCGATCAACTGGTGAAATGGATGCCACCAGGATCCGCGGTCACTCCAGTCGATCCGTTCACCGCGCCGCCATGCCTCGAACCGATCGTTCGGCGCGTACGAGTCGCGCATTTCCAGGTGGACTGCCGACCGGCCGCAATGCGCCATCAGTTCAGCGAAGCTGGGCACGCTCGACCGCATCGCACGCTTTCCTGATCATCGGAATCATGCGCGCCGGTACTCGGACGATCACCTCGTCGCTGGGCAACGGACCGTTGGCCGGGCTGGTCCGCTCGCACGCCGCCTGGGCTTCGGCGCCGGCCATCCAGCCCTGGACCAGGATCTCCTGAGCTTCCGCGTCCGCCCATACCGTCGGGCAGTGGTCGAGGTCGGTACCTGGGTCGATCCCCACGAACTCCACCGACATGCTCGCCTCCTCGCATCTGGACGGCACGACCGAGGCGGCAATCACGTGACATCCTTCGACGCGTCCCAGGCATCGAACGTGGCAGGACAGTCCCAGCCAGACGAGTTGCGGGCGGCGGCGGTGGGTACTGCCGGGGTGGGTGGCCGGTGCTTCCAGTTTGTCTGGGGACGGGGCGGCTGGTGAGCAACCGGCCGCCGGAGGATGCCGAGGTGGCTGCGTACTGGTGCGAGCAGCCGTACGGGATCGCGTGCGCGGTGGGGGAGCGGTTCGACCTGGTGGAGCTGCCGAGCTGGGGTCGGGGAGCTGGTGCTGCCGGCGGTGGAGCATCTGGCGACGGTGTTGGAGGTGCAGCGGCCGCCGTCGCGGGAGTGGTGGTTTCTGGTGGGTCCGGGGGCGCGGGTGGTGCGGGAGTTCCAGGGGCTGGTGCCGGAGGCGCGGGTGCGGTGTGAGGGGACGGTGCTGCTGCCGCCCACGCCGGTCGCGGGTGGAGCGTCACGGTGGGTGGCGAGGCAGTGGGGGCGGCGGTTCCCCGAGCGGCTGCCGCATTCGCCGTGCGTGCAGTGGGCGGCGGTCCGAGCTGTGTCGCTGCGCGCGCCGCCCGCCAGCCGGCCCGATAGATGCGTACGCCACACTCCTCCGCGGACGACAGATGGCCAGGGCCAACTAGGATACGGATGATGGGCGGGTCGGTGTCAGGGCTAGGGCTGGGCTTCGACCTGGCCGATCCCGACTTGGCCGCTGCCGTGAAGACCGGCCTGGAGCGGGTCGAGGAGCTGCTGCACAACGAGCTGCGCAGCGACCTGGAGTTCCTCACCGAGGCGTCGCTGCACCTGGTGGACGCGGGTGGGAAGCGGTTCCGCCCGCTGTTCACGCTGCTCGCCGCGCAGTTCGGCGACGGGGACTCCGACGACGTGGTCCGCGCGGCCGCCGTCGTCGAGCTCGTGCACCTGGCCACGCTCTACCACGACGACGTGATGGACGAGGCGACCATGCGCCGCGGGGCGGCCAGCGCCAACGCCCGCTGGGACAACAGCGTCGCGATCCTGGCCGGCGACTACCTCTTCGCGCACGCCTCGCGGCTGGTCGCCGACCTGGGGCCGGACGCCGTGCGGATCATCGCGTGTACCTTCGCCGAGCTCGTCACGGGCCAGATGCGGGAGACCCTTGGGCCGGAGGCGAGGGACGACCCCATCGAGCACTACCTGCGGGCGATCACCGGCAAGACCGGCTCGCTGATCGCCACCGCCGGCCGGTTCGGCGCGATGTTCGCCGGGCTGCCCAAGCAGCAGGAGCAGGCGCTGTCCCGCTACGGCGAGCTGATCGGCATGGCGTTCCAGATGTCCGACGACGTCATCGACATCGCGTCGCCGGCCACCGAGTCCGGCAAGACGCCCGGCACCGACCTGCGCGAGGGCGTGCGCACCCTGCCGATGTTGTACTCGCTGGTCGACGAGCCGTCCGGCCGGCTGGCCGAGCTGCTGGCCGGCCCGATCGACACCGACGAGCTGGTGGACGAGGCGCTGAGCCTGCTGCGCGCCTCCTCCGGCATGGAGCGCGCCAGGCGGACCGTCGTCTCCTTCGCCGAGCAGGCCAGCGCGGAGCTCGCGGTGCTGCCGTCGGCGCCCGCCTCCGACGCCCTGCACTCGCTGACCCGGTTCGTGGTGGAACGCACGCGTTAGCCCGTTCGGCGCGCCTGGGCAACCACCCGAATGGCTGGCGCCCGCGCACTTGTCTGGTCCACCTGGCGTAACGCCTCTGGGCCAGGTGGAGTGAATATCGAGTGAAGTTCCGGCGTGTTGACGGTTGGGGTCTGGCCCTGCACCCGAATGGGTGATACCTAAGGCGCATGCACTGAGCGTTGACGCTCGGATGCTCTCCGTCAGCCAGCCTGATTCACCGAGGGGAGGGGCGCGTGGGTGCTGCCGTGTCCACCGAACTCGAACCCGGCGAGACGCGGATCCGCCGGACCACCACGACCGACTACGAGGGCAGGGCCGCGTGGCTGCCGTGGCTCGTCGCGCTGCTGCTGGTGCCGCCGCTGCTCGCGGCGCTCGGGCTGCTCTGGCCGCGCCCCGGTGTCGAGCGGGACCTGACGGCGCGGTCCGCCGCAGCGCTCGCCGCGGGCGGGTTCGCATCGGCCGCGGTGTCCTTCGACGGCCGCGACGCCGCGGTCACCGGCGTCCCGGCCGGCGCGGAGCAGCGAGCGTTGGACGTGGTCTCCAGGGTGGACGGGGTGCGGGTCGCCAGGATCGGCACCGGCGCCGCGGTCAGGACCGAGACGGTCGACGTCACGCTGGCCGGCAACCAGGTGGTGCTGCAGGGGAAGGTGCCCGACGAGGCCACCAAGCGGGCCGTGCTGGACGCGGCCGAGGCGGAGGCCGGTGGTCGGCAGGTGGTGGACCAGCTCACCGTGCAGTCCGGCAGCGTGCTGCCCGGCGACGTCGCCAGGATCGGCGACCTGGTCGGTGCGCTCGGCGGCGGTGGCGGTGAGCGCTCGATCTCCTGGGGCTCCAACGGCGTGACGCTGTCCGGCTCGGTGCCGTCGGAGGGCGCCAGGGCCGCCGCCGAGGCCGCGGTGCGCGGCGCGCTCGGGTCCGACGTGCCGGTGGACAACCGGCTCATGGTCACCGCGGGCGGCCCGCTCTCACTGCAGCTGCAGGACGGCCGGCTCGTGGTCTCCGGCGAGGTGCCGGACGAGGCGACGAGGCGGGCCGTGCTGTCGGCGGTGCAGGCCGCCGGCCGGCCCGTGGTCGACGAGCTGAGCGTGCGGCCGAGTGCCGCCATGCCTGGCGAAGCGGCCACCGCCGGTGCGCTCGCCGATGTCCTCGTCGGCGCGCTCGGGGCCGGCTCCCTCGTGTGGGACGGCAACGGCGTGGCGCTCTCCGGCACCGTGTCGGATGCGGCCGCCAAGACCGCGGCCGAACGGGCCGTGCTGTCCGCGCTGCCCGGCGCCGACGTGGACAACCGGCTCACCATCTCCGGCCCACCACGAGTGGACAGGGCCGCCGTGCAGGGCGCGCTCGACGCGTTGCTTGCCGGGTCCGCCATCTCGTTCCTGCCGGACAGCGCCCAGCTCACCGCGCAAGGCGCGGAGACTGTCAGGCGGGTCGTCGAACTCCTGCGCGGTACGCCGGGCGTGCGGGTCGAGATCGGCGGCCACGTCGCCGTCGGACCCGGCGGCGCCGAGAACGCCCTGCGCCTGTCCGAAGCCCGCGCCGTGACCGTGCGCGACGCGTTCGTGGCCGCCGGCATTCCCGCCGAAAGCCTCACGCCGCGCGGCTACGGCGACACCCGTCCCAAGCCCGACCCGGCCGCCAGCCGCCGGGTCGAGATAACCGTTCTGTAGGAGGAACTCCAAGTGAAGTGGCTCTTCGGGCAGATGTGGCTCCTGATCCTGCTCGGTTTCCTGTTGGGTGCGTTCCTGACCTGGTTGTTCCTGGTCCGCCCCCGGAAGAAGAAGGTCACCACGTCCGAGGAGGTGATCCGCTCCGGGCAGGCCGACGCCCTCGTCGGCACGACCGCAACCGCGACCGGCAGCAGCAGTGGCGGCGGCCTGGCGGCCGGCGGCACCGCAACCGCCCTACTCCCCGGCCAGCCCGACCTCGACGCCGACCTGGCCACCCCAGCCACCGGCTTCGAGCGCCCCGCCGCCACCGCCCTCGCCGAGCCCACTACCCCGGCCGTCGACGCGACCGCGGACGCCAGCGCTGCCGGCCGCGGCCCCGGTGCCGGTGCCGACCTGGACGACGACGCTGCGTTCGCCGGAAACGCCGACGACACCGTGGTGCTGAACGGCGACGTGGCCGCCGGTCGCGCAGGTGCCGCGGCAGCCGACGCCAGTTCGGGCGCCGATGCTGATCTGGACGCGGACGCCGACGTGGATGCGGCCCTGGACGCGGACGCCAGGCTAGGCGCGGACGACGAGCTGGACGCCGACGCCGCGGCCGAACTGGCCGAAGCGGCCGCCCTGGACGCCGAGCCCGTCCCTGCCTCGGGCGGTACGAGCACAGCGCTGGGCCTGACCGGCGTCGCGACCACCACCGCCACCGCCGTCGCACCGGCTGCGGACCGCACGGCCGCCGCCCCAGCCGCCGCCGGCGACGCCGCCGCCGGCGACGCCGCCGCCGCCGGCGACGCCGCCGCCGGCGACGCCGCCGCCGCCGGCGACGCCGGCGCGAGGCTGGGCGCGGCCGCCGCTCCGGACGCCGACGCCAAGCTAGGCGCTGATGCCACGGGCACCGCGGTCGCCACTATGCCGGCCGTCGAAGACGAGGACATCGAGCTGGTGAGCGCCCCGCACAGCGCCATGCAGGGCCTCACCCCACCGCCACCGATCCCGCCCGCCGAGCCGGCGGCCCAGGCGGCCCCGGCCACCCCAGTGGACCAGGCCGCCCCGGCAGCTCAGGCGGCCCCGGCAGCCTCGGCAGAGTCGCCGTACGGGCCGGGCTCGGCGCTGCCCAAGCCGGACGGGTCCGCACCGTCGGACGAGTACCGGATCAAGGGCAATGCCGGCTCGATGCTGTACCACACGACCGACTCGCCCTACTACGGCCGGACCAGGGCCGAGGCGTGGTTCCGCACCGAGGAGGACGCCCAGCGCGCCGGCTTCGGGCGCTGGAACCGCAAGTCCAAGCAGGGCGTCAAGCCGGTCGCGGCGCCAAGCTTCGAGGCGGGGCCGTACCCCGGCTCGGCCAAGCCACGCAAGGACGGCTCGGCACCCACCGACGAGTTCACCGTCAAGGGAAACGAGGACTCGATGCTCTACCACACCAAGGAGTCGCCGTTCTACGGCGTGACGAAGGCGGAGGTGTGGTTCCGCAGCGAGGCCGATGCGCAGCGCGCCGGCTTCGCGGTATGGAAGAACGTGCGCTGACGCCCTCCCGCCGAGACGCCTCTGGGTCCTGGCGCTAGGGCACTACGCGACCGTCCAGGTGTCCTTGCCGCGTAGGAGCTGCGCCAGGTCTGGGGCGTGCCCGTTGCGGGCGCTGGCGACCTGGGCGCGTGCCGAGTCGTCATAGGTCGGCCGCGACACCGAGCGGAAGACGCCCGTCACAGTGTGGGTGAGCTCCTGGTCGGAGAGCCGGGACAGCGCGAAGGCTAGCTGCAGGTCCGACGGGTCGTGCACCACGATGTCGGCCTCGTCCACCTCGTCGGACTTCGCGACGGCCAGCCCGAATCCCTCGCGCACCACCGCGAGCTCGCCGCCGCTGCCGAAGCGGATCGGCTCGCCGGGCGCGAGCGGGATGAGCCTGGACTCGGCGTCCTCGCCGCGGCGCAGCACGTCGAACGCGCCGTCGTTGAAGATCGGGCAGTCCTGGTAGATCTCCACCAGGGCGGTGCCGCGGTGCTGGGCGGCTGCCCGCAGCACGGCGGTGAGGCTGCGCCGGTCGGAGTCGAGCGCGCGGGCCACGAACGTGGCCTCCGCACCGAGCGCCAGTGAGACCGGGTTGAACGGGTGGTCGACCGATCCCAGCGGCGTGGACTTGGTGACCTTCCCCACCTCGGACGTCGGCGAGTACTGGCCCTTCGTCAGCCCGTAGATCCGGTTGTTGAACAGCAGGATCTTGAGGTTCACGTTGCGCCGCAGCGCGTGGATGAGGTGGTTGCCGCCGATCGACAGCGCGTCCCCGTCACCCGTCACGACCCAGACCGACAGGTCCGGCCGCGACACCGACAGCCCGGTCGCGATGGCCGGCGCGCGGCCATGGATCGAGTGCATCCCGTAGGTCTCCAGGTAGTACGGGAACCGCGACGAGCAGCCGATGCCGGAGACGAACACGATGTTCTCCCGGCGCAGCCCGAGCTCGGGCAGGAAACCGCGCACCGCGGCCAGGATCGCGTAATCACCGCAGCCGGGGCACCAGCGCACTTCCTGGTCGGAGGTGAAGTCCTTGGCGGTCTGCTTGCCGTCGGCCAGCGGAATGCCTTCCAGCGCCCCGATCCGGGGCAGCCCCAGCTCTGTCGCGGTCATGATGCCGCCTCCGTACGGGTCCCCAGCATGATGTCGGTGAGCACGCCCTGCAGCTCCTCTGCCTTGAACGGCAGCCCGGCGACCTTGGTGTAAGAGATCGCGTCCACCAGGTAGCGGGCCCTTAGGAGCATCGCCAGCTGGCCCAGATTCATTTCCGGCACGACCACCCGGCGGTAGCTGCGCAGCACGTCGCCGAGGTTGGCCGGGAACGGGTTGAGGTGCCGCAGGTGTGCCTGTGCGACGTTCAGGCCGGCCTTGCGCACCCGGCGGCAGCCGGCGCCGATCGGGCCGTAGGTCGAGCCCCAGCCGAGAACCAGCAAGTCGGCGTCGCCGCTCGGGTCGTCGACCTCGATGTCCGGCACCTTGACGCCGTCGATCTTGGACTGGCGGATGCGGACCATGCGGTCGTGGTTGTCCGGGTCGTAGGAGATGCCGCCCTTGCCGTCGGCCTTCTCCAGGCCGCCGACGCGGTGTTCGAGGCCCGCGGTGCCCGGGACGGCCCACGGGCGCGCGAGTGTCTCCTCGTCACGCAGGTACGGCCAGAACTCGCCGGATCCGTCCGGCGCGTTCGGCTCGGTGGCGAAGTCCACCGTGAGGGTCGGCAGGTCGGCGACGTCTGGGATCAGCCACGGCTCGGACCCGGTGGCCAGCGAGCCGTCGGACAGCAGCAGCACCGGGGTGCGGTAGGTCAGCGCGATCCGGATGGCGTCGAGCGCAGCGGCGAAGCAGTCGCCCGGCGACCGCGGCGCTATCACCGGCACCGGCGACTCGCCGTTGCGGCCGAACAGCGCCTGCAGCAGGTCGGCCTGCTCGGTCTTGGTCGGCAGCCCGGTGGACGGGCCGCCGCGTTGCACGTCCACCACGAGCAGCGGCAGTTCGAGCGCGACCGCCAGGCCGATCGTCTCCGACTTCAGCGCAAGGCCCGGGCCCGACGTCGTGGTGACCCCGATGGACCCGCCGAACGAGGCGCCGAGGGCCGCGCCGACGCTGGCGATCTCGTCCTCGGCCTGGAACGTGGTCACGCCGAAACCCTTGTGCTTGCTCAGCTCGTGCAGGATGTCGCTGGCCGGCGTGATGGGGTACGACCCGAGGAACACCGGCAGCCCGGAGAGCTGCCCTGCGGTGACGATGCCGTAGGCGAGCGCGGTGTTGCCGGTCATCTGGCGGTAGGTGCCAGGGGCGAGCTTGGCGGGCGCGACCTGGTACGTGGTCGCGAAGCTCTCGGTCGTCTCGCCGTAGTTCCAGCCGGCGCGGAAGGCCAGGATGTTCGCCTCGGCGATGTCGGGCTTCTTGGCGAACTTCTCGCGCAGGAACCGCTCGGTTCCCTCCGTGGGCCGGTGGTACATCCAGGAGAGCAGCCCGAGCGCGAACATGTTCTTGGACCGCTCGGCGTCCTTCTTCGACACGGTCAGCGACTCGGCCGCGGTCACCGCGCCGCGGGTCAGCGTGGTCATCGCCACCTTGTGCACGGTGAACCGGTCGAGCTCGTCGCCGTCCAGCGGGTTGGACTCGTAGCCGACCTTCGTCAGGTTCCGCTTGGTGAACTCGTCGACGTTCACGATCAGCGTGCCGCCGGCCGGCAGGTCGTCGACGTTCGCCTTCAGCGCGGCGGGATTCATCGCGACGAGCACGTCCGGCCGGTCGCCGGGGGTCAGGATGTCGTAGTCCGCGAAGTGCAACTGGAAGCTGGAGACGCCGGGCAGCGTGCCCTGCGGCGCGCGGATCTCGGCCGGGAAGTTGGGCAGCGTCGCGAGGTCGTTGCCGAACGCAGCGGCCTCGGAAGTGAAGCGGTCACCGGTGAGTTGCATCCCGTCGCCGGAGTCACCAGCGAAGCGGATCACCACTCGGTCCAGCTTCCTGACCGTGCGCTCTGTCACCGTCGAAGCATCACCGCTCATCGGCCAATATTCCTCTTCCCGCCTGCCATCCTAGTAGCGCCCCGGCACCCGCGATCGAGGGTAGTCCGCCGATCATCGACAAACGGTCGCGCGACGCCATAGAACGGCCATACGACAGCGTAGGTGGTTAACGTCACAGCGGCGTGTCACGGCACGAGACGCGCCGGGACACGCAATGCTACGAGGCTTGCCTCTCGGGGCCGCGGTCGGTCCGCCTCAGCGTCGCGACCGGGCCGCCGCGACGCGCTCCGCGAAGGCCGGCGCGCTGATCGACTCCAGCTGTGGACCGAGTTCCAACTGCACCGCGTCGGAGTGCTCGATGGGGCCGGCGGTGGCGCGCATCGAGCCCTTGGTGGCCAGCACGAGATCGCGCGGTGCGGCCGCGGTCGAGCCGGCGAAGGCGACCGCCGCTTCGAGCACGTCGCCGGACACCACCCGGTGCACCAGCCCGATCCGCTCGGCCGCCGCGGCGTCCACCACCTCGCCGAACAGCGCCATTGCCGCCGCGGCCTGCGGCCCGACCGCGCGGTGGATCAACCACGTCATGCCGCCGCCCGGGTGCAGCCCGAGCTTGAGGAACCGGGCGTCGAACCGCGCCGACGGGCCGGCCAGCCGCACGTCGCAGGCCAGCGCCAGGTTGAGCCCCGCACCGACCGCAGGGCCGTCGACGGCCGCCACCGTCGGCAGCGCGCACGCCGCGACGGCGAGGAAGCCGGAGTAGACGGCCCGCAGGCCCTGCTCCCGGTCGGCCGTCGTGGCTCCGGCGCCGAGCAGCGACAGGTCCGCCCCGGCGCAGAACGCCGGCGGCTCCCCGGTGACCACCACCGCGTGCACCGCCTCGTCGGCCTCACACGCCTGCACGGCGTCGGCCAGCTCCAGCGACAGCGCGGGCGACAGCGCGTTGCGCCGCGCCGGGTCCGACACCGTCAGCACCGCAACGCCGTCCCGGTTCTGGACGCGCACCTCGGCTGCACTCATGCCGCGCACGATAACCCCGGCGCCCCACCCCGGGCGTGTCCGCCGCTCGGTAACCCCGTGTCCGCCGTTTCGTGCGGCCGTGTCCGTCGTTTGGTAAGCCCGTGTCCGCCGGTTGATGCGACCGTGTCCGCCGTTTCGGCAGGCGGCCGGGGGTCCGCCGGAGCGCGGCGCGCTACGGCGTCGGCGGCCGTTCCAGCAGCGTCGAGAGCACCACGGTGGACACCGTCCGGTCCACGAACTCCACGTTGCGCAGCCGCTCCAGCGCGGTCTCCAGGTGCGAGATGTCGGCCGCCCGCAGGTGCACGATGGCGTCGGCCGACCCGGACACCGTGTAGGCCGCCGCCACCTCGGCCAACGGCTCCAACCCCGCGCGGATGTGACCGGGGGCGACGTTGCCCCGGCAGTGCACCTCGACGAAGGCCTCGGTGCCCCAGCCGAGGGCCTCCGGGTCGACGACCGCGGTGAATCCCCGCAGCACGCCGGAATCCAGCAGCTTGTCCACCCGCCGCTTCACCGCCGGGGCGGACAGCCCGACCTTCGCGCCGATGTCCGCATAGCTGGACCGTGCGTTGGCGACAAGGCACGAAACGATCTGCTGGTCCAAGCGATCCACGCGCAACATATTGCCGCAACAGAAGCATGACTGCATCGTTGATGCCCGCTGGCCGCGGGTCCTACCCTCGAATCATGTCGACCGTGCTCGAAGCGCCGCTGGATTGTATTCCCGACCGGGTACCCACCGGCCGCCGCTACCTCATGTGTCCACCGCGGTACTACACCGTCGAGTACTCGATCAACCCGTGGATGGACCCGAGCAAACCGGTCGACACCGCCCTGGCGATGCTGCAGTGGACGCAGCTGCGCGACACCTATCGCAGGCTCGGGCACGACGTCGAGGAGATCGAGCCCCAGCCCGGCCTGCCGGACATGGTGTTCGCGGCCAACTCCGGCACCGTCGTCGACGGGCGGGTGCTCGGCGCCCGGTTCCGCGCACCGGAGCGGGCGCCGGAGGCCGAGCACTACCGCCGCTGGTTCATGGGGCACGGCTACCGCGACGTGGTGATGCCCTCGCGGGTCAACGAGGCGGAGGGCGACCTCGTCTGGACGGGCCGCTACCTGCTGGCCGGCATGGGCTTCCGCACCGACCCGGCCGCGCACGACGAGGCGCAGGAGGTGCTCGGCGTCCCCGTCGTGTCCCTGCAGCTCGTCGACCCGCGGTTCTACCACCTCGACACCGCGCTCACGGTACTCGACGACCACCCGGACAACCCGGTCGTCGCGTACTACCCGGCGGCGTTCTCGCCGGGCTCGCAGCGGGCGCTGCGCCGCCTCTTCCCGGACGCCGTGATTGCCAACACGGCCGACGCGGAGTGCCTGGGGCTCAACGCCACGTGCGACGGTCGTCACGTCGTGCTGGCCGCCGAGGCCGTCGACCTCGCCGCGCAGGTCGCCGCGCTTGGCTTCGAGCCGGTCTTCGTCGACATCTCTGAGCTGCGCAAATCCGGCGGCGGGCCGAAGTGCTGCACGATGGAGCTGCGCGGCCGGCCACGGTGCTGACGTCACGCAGGGTGGAACCGAAGCGGTCGGCACCGCGTTGACTTAGCGTGAACACGCACCTCAACGGACTCAAGACCGCCGTACTGCTCGGCGCTCTGAGCGCGCTGGTGCTGCTGGTCGGCTCGTTCTTCGGGCGGACCGGCCTGGTGATCGCGCTGCTGGTCGCGCTCGGCGTGAACGGGTACGCGTACTTCAACTCGGACAAGATCGCGCTGCGGGCGATGCGCGCCAGGCCGGTGTCGGAGGCGGAGCAGCCGACGATGTACCGGATCGTCCGCGAGCTGGCCACCTCGGCCCGCCAGCCGATGCCACGGCTGTACGTCAGCCCGACGTCGGCGCCCAACGCGTTCGCCACCGGCCGCAATCCGCGCCACGCCGCGGTGTGCTGCACCACCGGCATCCTGGATCTGCTCGACGAGCGGGAACTGCGCGGCGTGCTCGGCCACGAGCTGTCGCACGTCTACAACCGCGACATCCTGATCGCCTCGGTCGCCGGCGCGCTGGCGTCGGTCATCAGCTTCCTGGCCACCATGGCGATGTTCGCCGGCATGTTCGGCGGCGCGGACGACGACCGGCCCAACCCGCTGGCCATGCTGCTGCTCGCCATCCTCGGCCCGGTGGCCGCCGGGGTCGTGCAGATGGCCGTGTCGCGGTCCCGCGAGTTCCAGGCCGACGCGTCCGGCGCCGGCCTGACGGGCGACCCGCTGGCGCTGGCGTCCGCGCTACGCAAGCTGGAATACGGCACCAGGGTCGCGCCGCTGCCGCCGGAGCCGTCACTGGTGTCGCAGGCGCACCTGATGATCGCCAACCCGTTCCGCCCCGGGGAGCAGATGGCCAGGCTGTTCTCCACGCACCCGCCGATCGGCGAGCGGGTCGCGCGGCTGGAGGACCTAGCCCGTCGCGCCCGCTGACCGGGCGATCTCCATGACATAGGAGCCGTAGCCGGACTTTGCCAGCTTGGCGCCGAGCGCGTAGCAGGAGTCGGCGTCGATGTACCCCATCCGCAGCGCGATCTCCTCAAGGCAGGCGATCCGCACGCCCTGCCGGTGCTCCAGCACCTGCACGTACAGCCCGGCCTCGATCAGCGAGTCGTGCGTGCCGGTGTCCAGCCAGGCGAAGCCGCGGCCGAGGTCGACCAGCTTGGCCTTGCCGCGGCGCAGGTACTCGGCGTTGACGTCGGTGATCTCCAGTTCGCCGCGCGCCGACGGCGTGAGCCCGCTGGCGATCGACACCACGTCGTTGTCGTAGAGGTACAGCCCGGTGATCGCCAGGTTGGACCTCGGAACGGCCGGCTTCTCCTCGATCGAGACGAGGTTGCCGCTGGAGTCGACCTCGCCCACGCCGTAGCGCTGCGGGTCCTTGACCGGGTAGCCGAAGAGGACGCAGCCGTCCACGGTGGCCGCGTGCCACTGCATGGTCGCCGAGAAGCCGGGGCCGTAGAAGATGTTGTCGCCGAGTACGAGCGCCGCGCTGTCGTCGCCGACGTGCCCGGCGCCGATGACGAACGCCTCGGCCAGCCCGTTCGGCTGGGCCTGCTCGGCGTAGCTCAACGCCAACCCGAGGTCCGATCCGTCGCCGAGCAGCCGGCGGAACAGCGGCAGGTCCGCCGGCGTCGAGATCACCAGGATCTCCCTGATGCCGGCCAGCATCAGCACCGACAGCGGGTAGTAGACCATCGGCTTGTCGTAGACCGGCAGGAGTTGCTTGGACACCGCCTGGGTCAACGGATGCAGCCTGGTACCGGCGCCGCCGGCCAGGACGATGCCCTTCATCGATAGTTCGTGAACTGCAGAGGGATGTCGAAGTCCTTGCTCTTCAGCAGCGCGATGACGGCCTGCAGGTCGTCCTTCTTCTTGCCGGAGACGCGCAGCTGGTCGCCCTGGATCTGGGCCTGCACGCCACGCGGGGCGTCGTCGCGGATGGCCTTGGCGATCTGCTTGGCCTTGTCGGTGGCGATGCCCTGCACGAGCTTGCCGGTGACCCGGTAGACCTTGCCCGACAGCGCGGGCTCGCCGACGTCGAACGCCTTCAACGACACGCCGCGCTTGACGAGCTTGTCCTTCATCACGTCGATGGCCGCCTTGCAGCGGTCCTCGGTATCGGCCTGGATCGTGATCGCCTCCTCGCCGGACCAACTCACCTGCGCGTTGGTGCCGCGGAAGTCGAACCTGGTGCCAAGCTCCTTGGCCGCCTGGTTGACCGCGTTGTCCACTTCCTGTCTGTCGACCTTGCTCACCACGTCGAACGACGGGTCCGCCACCTGCGCCTCCGTACTCGCTGCCCTGATCGCCAGCGAGGGTACCCAACCGATTGGAAGCCGGCCCGCGGCGCTGTGTATCCTCGCCTGCGCGGCCGGCTGGTACGGCCCACCCCGGCAGGTTGCCCGAGCGGCCAAAGGGAGCGGACTGTAAATCCGTCGGCTTAGCCTACGAAGGTTCGAATCCTTCACCTGCCACCCGCCGCATGATCGGCCCCTGACCAGCAGCAACCCGGTCAGGGGCCGATCTTGTGCCGGTCTCGGACCAACTCGTACATGCTGTGGGTCGGGCCGGATCTGTCGGAATCCGGTAGTAGTGCTCGACCCGGGGATGCCGAAACCCAGCCCGGTGCAGCGCCCCAGCGCGGCCTCGTCGGCGTACGTGTACAGGTCGCCGTCGAGGTCGGCGGCCGCCAGCAACGGGCCACACGCGTCGTCGCGGCAGTCCCGGAACGCGACGAAGCAGCGGCCATCGGGCCTGGTCATGGCGTGCAGCGTGCCGACAGGCCTGGACCCGGCTCGGGCCTGCCAGCAGTCGGGGAGCGAGGCAACCACGATGTCGGTCATCGACGACGACCGTAGGCGCGCGCGGCCGCTCGAAGCGACGGGATTCGTCGGCCGCCGGCAGCCGGTGCGACAGATCACCGGAGACAAGGCCGTGATCTACCGCTAGCGTGATCAGCCGTGCGGCTGGCCGTAGTCAGAGAGACCAGGTCGGGCGAGCGGCGGGTAGCGCTGGTGCCGGCGCTCGTATCGAAGTTGACCGATGCAGGGCTGGAGGTGGCCGTCGAGCCGGGGGCCGGTTTGGCGGCCGGCCACGGCGACGAGGAGTACGCGGGAGCCGGGGCCCAGGTCTCGGACGGCGCGCTGGACGGCGCGGACGTGCTGGTCGGCGTCGCGCCGCCAACCGCGGAGCAGGTGCGCCGCACGGCCCCCAAGGCGGTGATCGCCTCCTTCCTGCCTGTCGCCAACGAGCTGGACCTCGTCCGCACCCTTCGCGACGAGGGCCGCACCGCCTTCGCGATGGAGCTGGTGCCACGCATATCGAGGGCGCAGTCGATGGACGCGCTGTCCTCGCAGGCGCTGATCGCGGGCTACCGGTCGGCGATCATCGCGGCCGAGCGGCTGCCGCGGCTGCTGCCGCTGTTCATGACGGCGGCCGGCACGGTGCGGCCGGCGAGGGTGCTGGTGCTCGGGGCCGGGGTCGCCGGCCTGCAGGCGATCGCGACGGCCCGGCGGCTGGGTGCGGTGGTGTCGGCGTACGACGTGCGGGCGGCCGCCGCCGAGGAGGTCCGCAGCGTCGGCGGCCAGTTCATCACGCTGGAGCTGGACACCCTCGAAGGCACCGGCGGCTACGCCAGGGAGATGACCGAGGACCGGGCCAGGCGGCAGCGTGAGCTGCTGACCCCGCACATCGCAGAGGCCGACGTGCTGATCACGACCGCATCGGTGCCCGGCCGGCCGGCGCCGCGGCTGGTGACGGCCGACATGGTGGCCGCCATGAAGCCCGGGTCGGTGGTGGTGGACCTGGCGGCCGAGCAGGGTGGCAACGTCGAGGGTTCGCGGCCCGGCGAGGAGCTGACCATCGGCGGCGTGCTCGTGGTCGGCGCGAAGAACGTGCCGAGCCAGGCGCCCGCACAGGCCAGCCAGCTGTACGCGGCGAACGTGGTCAACCTCCTGCTGCTGATGGTCGACGACGGCGCGGTGCGGGTCGACCTGGACGACCAGGTGCTGGCCGGCTGCTGCGTGACGCACGCGGGCTCGGTCGTGCACGAGCCGACGCGCGAGTTGCTCGGGAAGGAGGGGTAGTGGACGGCGTCGCGCTGCTCACCGTGTTCGTGCTGGCGGTGTTCGTCGGCTACGAGGTGATCTCCAAGGTCTCCTCCACCCTGCACACCCCGCTGATGTCGGGCTCCAACGCGATCAGCGGGATCATCCTGGTCGGCACGATCGTGGTCGCCGGCCGCGCCGAGTCGGCGGCAGCCATCGGCATCGCGCTCGTCGCGGTGGCGCTGGCCACGGTGAACCTGGTCGGCGGGTTCACCGTGACCGACCGCATGCTGCACATGTTCCGCAGGCCAAAGGGCGACGAGCTGGAGCGGACGCGATGACCGGGACCTGGGCGGCGCTGGCCTACTTGCTGGCGGCGGTCTGTTTCATCGTCGCGCTCAAGGGCCTCTCCTCGCCGCGGTCGGCGCGCACCGCCAACTGGGTGGGTGCCGCGGGCGCGGTCGTCGCGGTGCTGGTCGTCATCGCGCTCGAACGGCCGGACAACCTGCTGCTGATCATCGTCGCGATGGTGGTAGGCGGGTCGATCGGCCTGTTCGCGGCCCGACGGGTGGCGATGACCGGCATGCCGCAGATGGTCGCCATCTTCAACGGCGTCGGCGGTGCTGCCGGCGCGCTGGTGGCGCTGCTCGAGCTCGGCACCGGCGGTGCCGGCCGCGGCCAGATCGCGGTGGCGTCCTTCACGGTGTTCATCGGCGCGGTCACGTTCGCCGGCTCCACCCTGACCTTCGCCAAGCTCCAGGAGCTCATCACCGGCCGGCCGCTGATCTTCCCCGGCGGCCGCTGGATATCGGTGGTGGCGGTGGCCGCGGCCCTCGGGCTCGGCGTCTGGGTCGCGCTCGACGCCCCACTGATCGCGGCCGTTGCGCTGGCCCTGGTCAGCCTCGTGATCGGGCTGCTGCTGGTGCTGCCCGTCGGTGGCGCCGACGTGCCGATCGTCATCTCCCTGCTCAACGCGTTCAGCGGTGTCACGGTCGCGGCCAGCGGCTACGTCCTGGGCAACTCGCTACTCATCGTGGCGGGCACGCTGGTCGGCGCGTCCGGCACGCTGCTGACCCGGTTGATGGCCAAGGCGATGGGGCGGTCACTGACGAACATCATGTTCGGCGCCTTCGCCGGCGGCTCGACACTCGGCGTCACCACCGAG
>Ga0299913_10001522_pt1 | contig 17293 bp, 15 predicted proteins | sample RVTome_9_FD_201360 | JGI IMG/M metagenome (GOLD analysis project Ga0299913, IMG submission 201360) | Soil microbial communities from uranium-contaminated site in the Upper Colorado River Basin, Wyoming, United States - RVT155D38 (version 2) ... | reverse complement strand
CTCGGGAGCGATCTCGACCTCGCGGTAGCCGCGCTCCCAGTCGCCGTAGTAGCGCCGGGCGAGGGTAAACACCCGCTCCGGATCGACGTCGCCGACGACCAGCACCACCGTGTTCTCCGGGCGGTAGAAGCGGTCGAAGAAGCCGAGGCTGTAGCCGAAGTAGCCGGGCATCGCCTGGATGTCGGCGAGGAAGCCCAGGGTGGTGTGCTCGTAGGTGTGCTCCTCGAAGGCGAGGTCGCGGACCTTCTCGAACATCGGCAGGAACGGGCTCGAGGCGTTCTTGTTGTACTCGCCCAGGACCGCCAGCGCCTCGGTCTTGAACTCCTCCTCGGAGTAGGCGAGGTTCTGGAAGCGGTCGGACTCGAGATCCATCATCGTCTCGAGCTCCGTGGCCGGCCCGACGATGTAGTAGTTCGTGTAGTCGTCGGTGGTGAAGGCGTTCGAGTCGGCTCCCATGCGCTTGAGGACGTCGTTGTACTCGTCCTGCGAGAAGCGCTCGGTGCCGCGGAACATCATGTGCTCGAAGAAGTGGGCGAAGCCGCTGTGCCCCGGCTCGACCTCCTGGCGCGAGCCGGTGCGGACGACGGTGAAGTAGGCCACCGTGCCCGGGCTGTCGTACGGGATGGCCACGACCTCGAGCCCGTTGTCGAGCACGGTCTCGTGGACCGGGTAGGGGAAGGCGTCGCCGGCCGCCGCCGCGGCGGGGGCGGCCTCGGCCACCTCGTCCGTCGCTTCCTCGGCCGCGGAGGCCGGCGCCGGCGGCTCCGGGGCCGTCGTGGCGCACCCCGCGCCGAGGGCCGCGGCCGCGCCCAGGGCGCAGCTCGCGAGGCTGATACGCAATCTCACGTCGTCTCCTTTCGCTCGGATCGTTCGCCCGCCGGCGAGGGGGACCGGGGAGCGCCCGGGAATGCCGCCGGAAGGCGCGGGACTTATCCTAACCTGCCATGCTCCGAGGCCCGTCCGACCGCCGTACCGCCCCTCGCCGGTCGAGCTCGAGATCGTGCGCTCGGGCGAGCGGCTGCGCCGCCGGCTCGCCGCCGAGCGGCCGCCCGAGGGGCTCGGCGTCGACCTCCTCCGCCGCGCCGTGGGCGTCGACGTGCGGCCGGACCGCGGGGTGCTCGTCGTCCGCGACGTCCTCGCCGGCAGCCCGGCCGCCGAGCGCGGCCTGCGCCCGGGGGACCTGCTGGTCGCCGCGAACGGCCAGCGCGTCTCCGACGTCGAGCACCTCGGCCGCGAGGTTCTGCGCGCCCTGACCGCGGCGGCCTCCACCTCGTCGTCCAGCGCGGCCGCTACGCCTACAACCTCAGCTTCCCGGTGTGATCCTCGCGGCCCCGGCCGGCGCGCTATGATCCCCCCGTGCCCTCCTCCGGCAAGCTGACGGCGACCTGCCCCGAGTGCGGCAGCGACCTGGTGATCGACGGGGCGACCGGCGAGGTGATCTCCCACCGGGCGCCGAAGCGTCCGCCGGCCGGCGGCAAGGACTTCGACGACCTGCTGGCGGGGCTCGACAGCGACCGGGAGCGGGCGGAGGACGTGTTCGCCCGCTCGATGGCGGCCGAGAAGGACCGCGACCGCCTGCTCGAGGAGAAGTTCAGCGCCGCGATGAAGCGGGCCGAGGAGGAGCCGGACGACGAGCCGCCCCGTCGCCCGTTCGACTTCGATTGACGTGCTCCTCCTTGACACCCCGCGGGGGCCGGGGTTACAACGGGCGGGCGCTTCCCGGACGTAGAGGGCGTAGACGACGTAGAGGACGTAGAGACCGACCCGAGGACGGAACGATGAGCCGAACTCGCAAGACCGCCGTAGCGCTCGCCGCCGCCGCCGCGCTCGCCGCCGGCGGGGTCACCTCCTGCGGCGGCGGCGGGGACGTCAAGATCGGCGCCGTCCTGCCGCTGTCAGGCCAGTTCGCCCTCTACGGCACGCCGATCAAGCAGGGGATCGAGCTCGCCTACGCCGAATACCAGGAGGACCCCGAAGCTCCCTACCCGATCGACCTCGAGATCGTCGACTCGGAGAGCGACCCGGAGCGGGCCAAGGAGCTGCTCCAGCGGCTCTACCGCGACGGGGCGGTGGCGGCGATCGGCGGGGTGACCACCAGCGAGGCGATGGCGATGGTGCCGGTGGCCGACGAGGCGGACAATGTCCTGCTCTCGCCCTCGGCCTCGAACCCCGCGCTGACCGGCATCTCGCGCAACTTCTTCCGCATCTTCCCCTCCGACTTCCGCGAGGGGAACAAGATGGGCAACTTCGCGGCCGAGGGACTGGGCATCGACCGGGTGGTGATCCTCGCCGCCGAGTCCCCCTATGCGCGCGGCGTCCAGGACGTCTTCCAGAACGAGTTCCAGCGCTACGGCGGCGAGGTCACCGAGGTCATCGAGTACCCGCCGGGCGGCACCGACTTCACCGGGCTGGTGCAGCGGGCGCTCCAGCTCGAGCCGGTCGGCGTCTACGTCGCCGACTACGCGCAGAACACGACGAAGATCATCCGCGAGCTCCGCCGTCAGGACTTCGACGGCAAGATCCTCACGACCTCCGCCTACTCCGCCGCCGAGACCCTCGCCGGGGCGGGCGAGGAGGCCGAGGGCGTCATCCTCACCCAGGTCGCCATGATGCCGGACCAGCCGGAGACGACCCGGTTTCTCGAGGGCTACCGCGAGATGTACGACACCCCGGCCGACATCTGGGCCGCCCACGGCTACGACGCGTTCCGGGTCCTCGCCCAGGCGCTGGTCGAGGGCGGCCGGTCGCCGAGCGACGTATGGCGGGGGATGCGGAGCATCCGCGAGCTCCGGGGGCCCTCGGGGCTGATCCAGTTCGACGAGAAGGGCGACGTCTCGAAGTTCCCGCGCGTGTACGTGGTCGAGGACGGCGGGCTCGTCGACTACGAGGAGGCGGTCGACGAGAAGCGCCAGGAGATCCTGCGCCGGATCGAGCAGCTCAACCGCCGCCGGGCGCGCGGCTGACGCCGTCGTCGCCGCGGCCGGCCCCGCGGCCCGACCCGCTCCCCGTGCTCCGACCCGCCCGCGAGCTCGTCCGCTTCCGTGGGCTGCTCGGCACGCTGACCGCCCGCGAGCTCAAGGCGCGCTACCGCGGCTCGGTCCTCGGCTTCCTCTGGTCGCTTGCCAACCCGCTGCTCCAGCTCGCCGTCTACACCTTCGTCTTCGGGCTGATCTTCCGGCCCCACGGCGGCGGGCTGGCCGATCCGTACGCCCTGTTCCTGATCACCGGGCTCTTCCCCTGGGTGTGGGTGTCGTCGTCGATCCTCGAGGGGTCGATGTCGTTCATCGCCAGCTCGGGGCTGCTGCGCAAGGCGGTCTTCCCGGTCGAGCTCCTGCCGACGGTGGCGGTGCTCTCGAACCTCGTCCACTTCCTGCTCGCCGTGCCGATCCTCGCCGCGGCGCTCGCCGTCGGGCGCGGGCTCGGCTACGGCGTCTCCGGGTGGCCGGCCCTGCTGCTGCCGGCCATCGTCGTCCTGCAGCTCCCGATGGTCACCGGCCTGGTGCTCGGGATCTCGGCGCTCAACGTCCACTTCAAGGACGTGCGCGACATCGTCGCCAACCTGATGACCCTGCTCTTCTTCCTCACCCCGATCCTCTACCCGCTCGAGGCGATCCCCTACCGCTCGCTCTGGTGGCTGGTGCGGCTCAACCCGTTCACCCCGTACACCCTCGGCTACCAGCAGACCCTCTTCTACGGGGTGGTCCCGGACCCGACGCTCTGGGCGCAGATGGCGCTCGTCGCGCTCGTCGCCTGGGCCTCGGGCGCCTGGCTCTTCGAGCGGCTGCGGGAGACCCTCGTGGAGGCGGCGTGACGCGGCCCGGCGTGGCGGGCGGCGAGGGGGCGGGGGAACCCGGGGCGGGCGCCGAGCCGGGCGGGCCGGCGGCGATCCGGGTCGAGGGGGTGACGAAGCTCTACCGGCGGATGGCCCCCGGGGCGAAGCTCGCCACCCTGAAGAGCGCGCTGATGGGCGGCACCCTCACCCGCGGCCTCACCGCCGAGCAGTCGATCGCCGCCCTCGAGGGGATCGACCTCACCGTCCGCCGCGGCGAGGCGTTCGGGGTGATCGGCGGCAACGGCTCGGGCAAGTCGACGCTGCTCAAGCTGGTCGCCGGCATCCTGCGGCCGACCGCCGGCCGGGTGGAGGTCGACGGGCGGGTCGCCGCGCTCATCGAGCTCGGCGCCGGCTTCCACCCCGAGATCTCGGGCCGCGAGAACGTCTACGTCAACGGCGCGGTGCTCGGCCTCTCCCGGCGCGAGGTGGACCGGCGTCTGGACTCGATCGTCGCCTTCTCCGGCCTCGCCGACTTCATCGACGAGCCGGTCAAGAACTACTCCTCGGGGATGTACGTGCGGCTGGGCTTCGCGGTCGCCGTCCACACCGACCCGGACGTGCTCCTCGTCGACGAGGTGCTGGCGGTCGGCGACGAGGCCTTCGCCCACAAGTGCCTGCGCCGCATCGAGGAGATGCTCTCCGACGGGCGGACGCTCCTCTTCGTCAGCCACTCGCTCGACCTCGTCGAATCGCTGTGCGACCGCGTCCTGTGGCTCGACCGCGGGCGGCAGCGGATGGTGGGCGACCCGCGCCGGGTGGTCGACGCGTACCGCCAGTCGGTCGCCGAGGAGGAGGGGCGCGCCCACCGCGAGGAGAAGGACGAGGCGGAGCGCGAGCGCGGCGAGGCCGGCGCCGCGGCGGACGCGGCGGCGCCGGGCGGCGCGGGCCGGCGGGAGCGGCGCTGGGGCTCGCGCGAGGCGGTGCTCACCGGCGTGCGGATGCTCGCCGGCGGCGAGGAGCGCTACCACGCGGCCTCCGGGGAGGCGGTGGCCTTCGAGCTCGAGGTCGAGGCCGAGCGCCCGCTCGAGGACTTCGTCTTCGGGGTGCGGATCTCGACCCCGCGCGGCACCGAGTGCTGGGGAACGAACACCCACCTCGCCGGCCACCGGCCCCGGCGGCTCGCCGGGCTCGCCACCGTGCGCGTCGTCTGCCCGAGCCTGCGTCTCGCCGCCGGCGAGTACTTCGTCGACGCCGCCGTCCACTCGACCGAGGGTGCGCCCTACGACTACTGGCGCCACGCCCTCGCCTTCACCGTCACCTCCGCCGACCGCGGCGTCGGCGTCTACTCCCCGGAGCACCGGTGGGAGTCCGCCGGCGGGGTCGAGTGGGAGGACGGCCGGGAGGCGTAGGATCGCAACGAACCGGGCCCGCCCGAGGGCCCCAGGAGAGACACCCGATGTCCGAGCCCGAGCAGCCCCCGGAGAGCGAGCGGCCCGCGGCCCTCAACGTCAAGATCTCCGACGACGAGCTGAAGGGGCGGTATACTAATCTCCTTCGGATCACGCACACGAGCGAGGAGTTCATCCTCGACTTCATCAACCTGGTGCCGCCCCAGGGGGTCGTCACCGCGCGCCTGGTGACCAGTCCCGGTCACCTGAAGCGGATCATCGGCGCGCTGCAGACGAACCTGAAGCGTTACGAGGAGACCTTCGGGCAGGTCCGCGAGGCGCCGGACCCGAACGAAGGGCAGCAGGTGCACTGAAGGAGCCGGTCGGGCGGGATCCTCGCCGGGCGGCGGCCGCTCCCCGTGCCGGAGGACTCGACACGCCCACCCGCAGACGCCCGCACGCCTGGCTCGCGACCCTGCTCTCGGCGGTCTCGCTGGCCGCCGCCTGCAGCGGCCGGGGCAACGCCTTCCTCGGCCCGGCGACGCGCGCCTGGGCCGAGGGTCCGGTGCAGTGGCTGATGCTGCCCGCCGAGAGGCGCCAGTTCCGCCGCCTGCGCCACGACGGCGAGGCGGCGATCTTCGTCGAGGAGTTCTGGCGCCGGCGCGACCCCGACCCCACCGCGCCCGGCAACCCGGCGCGCGAGCGGTTCGAGGCACGGGTCGCCGCGGCCGACCGCCAGTACGACGAGCCCGACGTCCGGGGCAGCCTGACCGAGCGCGGCCGGGCGCTGGTGCTGCTCGGGCCGCCCTCGCTCCTGCGCCACGGGCGGCGCGCCTCCCCGACCTGGGCGCCGGCCCGGCCGCTGCGCGCGACGCGCGGCGGCGGGACGAGCCCGACGGTGCACTACCTGGTCGTCGAGACCTGGGAGTACCGGCTCGCCGATCTCGCGCCGCCGCTGGCCTCCCTGATCGCCGGCGACGGGGGGGAGGGGATCAGCCTGGTCTTCGTCCTCGGCGAGGAGGCACGCCTGATCGAGGGCGCCCGGTATCTCGACATGGCCGCCGAGGCGGCCGTCCGGCTCGCCGGCTAGTCTAGGCGGCGGGCCGGGCGCGGGCCGCCGCTCCCCTCGCGGCCGGTCCGGCGGTTGCAACGGCTGAGTCCGCCGAGGAGTGGGGCGTGCGGGTCGGAGGTCGATCACCCCCGGCCGAGGCCGACGATCTTCTCCCACTGCTCGGGGGTCACCGCCATCGCCGAGAGCCGCGGCAGGCGGACGAGGTCGAAGCTCTGCAGCTCGGGGTCGTCCTTGATCTCCGACAGCGGCACCGGCCGCTCGAGCCGCTCGACCGGCTCGAGGTCGAAGGCGACGATCTTCGGGTCGTCGGCGCGCGGGTCGGGGTAGGCGTCGGAGGCGGCTCTGGCGACGCCGACGACCCGCCGCTCCTTGCCGGTGTGGTACACGAGGGCGAGGTCGCCCTCGCGCACCTCCCGCATGTGCTTGAGCGCGGCGTAGTTGCGGACGCCGTCCCAGACGGTGGAGCCGTCGCGCTCGAGGTCGTCGAAGCTGTAGTCGTTCGGCTCGGTCTTCAGCAGGTAGTAAGCCTGGACGTGCTCGAAGGCTGGCTGTCTCATGGCGGCGATCGTACCGCGGGGGCGGACCGAGGGCGGTGACCGGCAGAGTCCGGGGCGGTCGTAGACATCGGCCGCCGGGGCCGGGCGGGGTGCCCTCGGGGTACCGGCGCGCGCTTCGTGGTGTGCGGCGGGGGGCGCGCGCCTGCGCCTCGCCGCCGCCGGACCGTCGCAGGCCAGCAACGGCGCGGGGTGGAAGGGGGCTTGCTTGCTGTGGCGATAGCATCGACGTCGAGAGGAGACTTCCGATGAGCCGAGCCACCACCGCCCGCCGCTGTTTCCCTTCACTGATCGTTTCTCTGCCTCTGTCTTCGTCGTTGGTTCTCGCCGCAGGCCTCGCCGGGTGCATGTCGCCGGTCGAGCCGCCGGAGGAGGTGGTGGTGACCGGGATTCCGGGGGATCGGGAGACGGCGGTCGGGGAGGACGTGGAGGGGGAGGTCGAGATGGAGGAGACCGGGACGGGGGCGATCGAGGCGGCGGTGCCGGCCGGTTCCGATGCCGAGGCCCTGCGCGAGGCGGTCGCGACGCGGGAGCTGACGGTGGCGCCGGACGTCGAGGAGCGGCTGGCGCGGTACGCGCCGACCGAGATCCGGGCGGACCTCGGGGCGCTGTCGGCGGAGGACCGGGAGGTGCTGGCGCTCCTCGTCGAGGCGTCGCGCTGGCTCGACCCGGTCTTCCTGCGCCAGGTCTGGCGCGGCAACCCGGAGCTCGCCGAGCGGATCGACGGGTGGCGCGGCGGGGAGCGGGGGGCGGCGCGGGAGTACTTCCAGCTCAACTTCGGGCCTTGGGACCGGCTCGACGAGATGGAGCCGTTCCTCGATGCCTTCGAGCACCCGGCCGGCGCCGGCTACTACCCGCCGGGGGCGACCAAGGGGGAGATCGAGGCGTGGATCGAGGCGCACCCCGAGGACCGGGAAGCGTTCACCTCGACGACGACGGTGATCCGCCGCGAAGGGGACCGGCTGGTCGCGGTGCCGTACTCGACCGCCTACCGCGAGTGGCTCGAGCCGGCCGCGCGCCTGCTGCGGCAGGCGGCCGAGACGACGTCGAACGAGTCGCTCGCCCGCTTCCTCGCGACCCGCGCCGACGCCTTCCTGTCCGACGACTACTACGAGTCGGACGTGGCGTGGATGGACCTCGACGCGCCGGTCGAGGTGACGATCGGCCCCTACGAGACCTACGAGGACGGTCTCTTCGGCTACAAGGCGGCATTCGAGTCGTTCGTCACGGTGAACCTTCCCGAGGAGTCGGCGGCGCTGGCGCGCTACAAGGAGGAGCTCCCCTGGCTCGAGCGCAACCTGCCGATCCCCGAGGAGCACAAGAACCTCGGCCGGGGGGCGGAGAGCCCGATCCGGGTGGTCGACGAGGTGTTCACCGCCGGCGACGCGCGCTCGGGGGTGATGACCCTCGCCTACAACCTGCCGAACGACGAGCGGGTGCGCGAGGCGAAGGGCTCGAAGAAGGTGCTGCTGCGCAACGTGATGCGGGCCAAGTACGACCAGGTGCTCGAGCCGATCGCCCGCCGGGTGCTGGCCGCCGAGGAGCTCGACGACCTCTCGTTCGACGCCTACTTCAACTTCATCCTGCACCACGAGCTGGCCCACGGGCTGGGGCCGGGGCGGATCACCGTCGACGGCCGCGAGACCGAGGTGCGGCTCGAGCTCGAGGACCTCTACGCGACGCTCGAGGAGGCGAAGGCCGACGTCGCGGGGGTCTACGACGTCCTGGCGCTGATCGACAAGGGGGCGATGCCGGAGGAGCTCCGCCGCACCCTGCCGGCGACCTACCTCGCCGGTCTCTTCCGCTCGGCCCGGTTCGGCCTCCACGAGGCGCACGGCCGCGGGGTGGTCGCGCAGTTCAACTACCTGCTCGACCGCGGCGCGCTCGCGGTCGGCGACGACGGCAGGTTCCGCACCGTGGGCGAGCGCTTCCCGGCGGCGGTCCGCGAGCTCCTCGCCGAGATCCTGATGCTCCAGGCGCGCGGCGACTACGCGGGCACCGAGGCGTTCCTCGACCGCTGGGGCCGCGCCACCCCCGAGCTCGAAGCGGCGATCGGCCGGCTGCGCGAGGTGCCGGTCGACATCCGGCCGCGCTTCGTCAGCGCCCCGGGCGGCCCGGAGATCGACGTCCGCGGCCCGCTCGCCGTGCGCTGACCCGCGACCGGCCGCAGCCTACCGACCGGCGCGGGCCGGCCGTCGTGGCCCGGGTGCACGGAGCAGACGGGGATCCCCGCTCCTCCCCCGCACGAGACGGCGAGCGCGGGACGGCGGTACGTCGGAACGAACCCGTAGACACGGGAATGCTGTCGTGGCATAATCCGGCCGCTTTCCGGAACGGGCGCACCGCCGCGGACCGACGATCGACCCCCTGCCCGGCAGCGAGGATCGCGCCGGCCGCAGTCCCGGGCGCCCCGCCGCCCGCGAGGAGCTCCACCGATGTCGCAGCCAGCCCCCCGCCGTCGTCGCAGGGCACGTGTACCCGCCCTGGCCACCCTCGTCCTCACCCTCGCCGGGGCCGCCTCCGCGGCGACCCCGCCGCTGCCCGAGCTCGCCGCCGCGATCGACGCCCCGCGCGTGGGCGCGCCGGTCGAGCTCGCCGGCCCGCTCGTCCTCGGCCGCGGCACGGTGACCCCCGCCGCCGGCACCGCGGTCCGGCTGTTGACCGCCGCCGGCGAACCGGTCGGCCTGCTGGTCGACGGCCCGGCGTCGTTCCGCTACGTCGTCGAGGACCGCTTCAGTGTGCCGGTCGCCCGGCGCAACCTGAAGCGCGCCACCGGCCTGCCGCTCGCCGAGGAGGGAGGAAAGCTGGTCGTCACCCAGCAGCTCCGCCTGGCGGCGGTGTGGGACCGCGGGCTCGCGCGGTCGCTCGCCGGGTCTGCCGCGGCGGGTGAGGGCTCCGGCGCCACGGTTCCGGCGTGGGTATCCGAAACCCTTGCCGTGATCACGTTCACCCCGCCCTCGACCGAGCTGCTGGGCGTCGCCGGCACCGGCCTCGGGGAGGCGACCTACGCCCTGCTCGACGGCGAGCGGGGCGACCTCCTGCTCTCCGTCGATCCGGCGGCGGCCATGGAGGGTCTGTTCGGGATCGCGGAGCCGATCGGCCGGAGCGGCGGTCCTGTGGCCGGCCGGCGGACCCTCTTCACCCTCGCGCCACAACCGATCGGTCGGCATTGGTGGCAGAACGTGCCCGAGCCTCTCGTCGCCATCCACACCGCCCTCGACGTCGACAACTCCGAGGGCCGGCAGGTGACGGTGCACTCGAAGACGACCCTCCGGGCCGAGCGCGACGGCGTTTCGACGTGGCGCGCCGAGCTCGCCCAGGAGCTGTTCGACGGGACCCATCTGGCGCGGGTGAGTCTGACCTCGGTCACCGTCGACGGCCGGCCGGCGGCGGCGGTCCACCAGACCGGAGAGCTTCTCGTCGACCTCGGCCGGCCGCTACGCAGGGGCGAGACCGTCGTCGTCGAAGCGGTCAACTCCGGGCCGCTCGCCATCCGGCCCAACAACGACAACTACTGGTCGCTCGGGACTTGGCCGTGGTACCCGTCGCCGGGTCTCGGAGCGCAGCTCTCGACCTTCGATATCCGCGCCCGCGTGCCGGCACCGTTCGTGCCTTTCCCGTCCGGCGACACGGTAGCGCGCGCAAGTGAAGGCAAGTACAACGTCGTCACGACGCGGCTCGACAAGCCGTCGCACCTCGCGGTCGTCGCCGCCGGCAAGTACCACCTGCACGAGGAGGAGAACCTCGGGATCAAGACCACGGTTGCTTCCTACGCTTTTCGGAAGGAGCACGCGGGCAAGGTGCTGGCCGGTCTCTTCTTCGGCGCCGCCGACGTCTTCCGCCAGTACTTCGGCCTCCCGTACCCGTTCGCCCAGATGGATGTCGTCGAGATCAACGACTGGGGCTTCGGCCAGGCCCCTCCCGGACTGATCTTCATCACCCAGGAGGCGTACAACCCGCTGGCCGACGAGACCAGCAAGATCTACTCGCAGGGGGTCAACGGGCGGTTCGTCCACGAGGTCGCCCACACCTGGTGGGGGCATCTCGTCAAGTGGCCCACCCCGGAGGAGGAGTGGCTCTGCGAGAGCTTCGCCGAGTACTCCTCGGCCCTGGCGCTCGAGGTGATGATGGGCGGTAAAAAGGGGGAGCGGGAGTTCAAGAAGACGCTCCGCGAGTGGAAGGGCCGGGCCGACCAGGTGGCCGGCGGCGGCAGCCTCTACCTCGCCAACTACCTGGCGGGCGAGGCCGAAGCCGACTCCTGGGACCGCGACTTCCTGCTCTACAACAAGGGCCCGCTCGTCCTCCACGGGCTGCGCCAGGAGCTGGGGCGCAAGGCCGGCAGCGCCGAGGAGGGCGACCGGCAGTTCCTGACCCTGCTCCGGGCGCTGCAGGCCAACTTCACCTATCGGCACGGGGAGACGCGCCACGTCGTCGGCATCCTCGACCAGATCACCGGCGCCGACTGGCAGCCCTGGTTCGAGCGCTACGTCTACGGGACCGAGACCCCGCCCGTCGACATCTAGAGGTCTCCTCGGTCTGGGGTCGCCCGATCTCACGCACCCACCACGCGCTACAGGTGTCTCGTGGCGGTGCGGTGGGCGACGCGGCCGGCTTTGACCACGGCGGCGACCGGGTCGACGCCGTAGTGGTAGGCGAGGTGGAGGAGGTTCGGGGCGTCGAGGAGGACGAGGTCGGCGCGCTTGCCCTCCTCGACGGAGCCGACCTCGGCGCCGAGGCCGAGGCAGGCGGCGGCGTTGAGGGTCGCGGCGGTCAGCGCCTCCTCGATCGACAGGCCGAGCTCGAAGACCGCGAGGGTGAAGACCGTCGGCATCGACTCGGTGTAGGACGAGCCGGGGTTGCAGTCGGTGGCGAGCGCCACCGGCACCCCGGCCTCGACCAGCCGCCGGGCCGGCGCCCAGCGGTGCTTCATCAGGAAGAAGCTGGTGCCGGGGAGGAGGACCGCGGTCACCCCGGCCCGGGCGAGCGCCTCGATGCCGGCGTCGGACACCGCGATCAGGTGGTCGGCCGAGAGCGCGCCGAGCTCGCCGGCCAGCTCGGCGCCGCCCGAGTCCTCGAACTCGTCGGCGTGCAGCCGCGGCCCGAGCCCGTGGCGCGCCCCCGCCTCGAGCACCCGCCGCGACTCCGCCGCGGTGAACACCCCCTCCTCGCAGAAGACGTCGCAGAACCGCGCCAGGCCGGCCCCGGCCGCCGCCGGCACGATCTCCTCGCACACCAGGTCGACGTAGCGCTCCCTCTCGGCCCGGTGCTCGGGCGGCACCTCGTGGGCGGCGAGGAGCGTCGGCACCAGGTCGACCGGGTGCCCCTCGGCCGCGGTGCGGATCGCGCGGAGCTGCTTGAGCTCGTCGTCGAGCGTCAGCCCGTAGCCGCTCTTCGCCTCGGCGGTCGTCGTGCCGCAGGCGAGCATGCGGTCCATCCGCCGCCGCACCAGCCCGACCAGCTCCTCCTCCGAAGCGGCCCGCGTCGCCGCCACCGTGGAGAGGATCCCGCCCCCGGCCGCCGCGATCTCCTGGTAGGTCGCCCCCGCCAGCCGGCGCGCGAACTCCTCCTCCCGGCTCCCGGCCCACGGCAGGTGCGTGTGCGGGTCGACGAAGCCGGGCACCAGCGTCCCGCCCGCCCCGTCGAGCCGCTCGACCCCCTCGAGCTCCCCGAACCGCCGCCGCCGCTCCTCGGGCGGCCCGACGAACGCGATCCGCCCGTCCTCGCAGAGCACCTCCGCGCCGCGAAGGCGTTCCACGCGCCCCTGGGCCGGGCCGGAGTGCGGCCCGGAGCCGCGGGGCGTGGCCACCTCGGCGAGGCCGGTGATCAGCAGGCCGGACATCGAAGGACGAGACTACCGCGGCCGACCGAGGTCCCGGCTCGGGCGCCGGCCGCTGCGGTCGCCGCGGGCCGCCGGCCGCTCAGGCCTCGCGCTGCTTGCGGGGGAGGGTGCGGACGACCGCGGTCTCCGCCTCGTCGCGGGCCTGGGCGGAGACGACCTCGTTGAGCAGGTCGAGGGTGTTGCGGAACTTGAGGATCAGCTCGCGGCGCTGGATGCGGAGCTCGTCGATGCGGGCCTCGACCTTGGTCGCCTGCTCGGTGGCCTGGCGGACGATGCGGTCGCCGGCGATCTCGGCCTCGCGCACGATGACCCGGGCCTCGCGCTCGGCCGCCTCGGTGATCTCGTCGGCGACCTTCTGGGCGCGGACCAGGGTCTCCTGGAGCTGGTGCTCGCGGCGCTCGCCCTGCTCGAGCCGCTCCTGGTAGTAGCGCACCTCGCGCTGGAGGCGGTCGATCTCGCCGAGGCGCTGGGCGAGCTCTTCGGCGACGAGCTCGAGGAACTCCTCGACCTCGCGCGGGTCGTAGCCACGGAGCTTCTGCGGGAAGCGGGCCTTCTGGACGTCGAGGGGGGTGAGGGTCATCGGTCGCTCCGGCGCTCGGGTCGGCGTCGCTCCGGCCGCTCGGTCGTGCGGCAGATCCGGCGGGGTGGCCCACGGATGGGCGGACGGCGCGGAAAACGCAATCCTCATGCGATCTTACAGGATCTCGCCCGGCGCCGTGCGCCGCGGCCGGTTTGGACGCTACGGGCCGGAGTTCCGTTAGAATCGGCGGCGCGCGGGGCGGCGCACGACGGCTGATGCTGAAAGAACGAGCACGGATCCTCACCGTCGCCATCGTCTTCGTCGACCTGTCGGTCGTCGCGGCGGCCTTCTTCGCCGCCTACCACCTGCGCGACCGGGTGCTGCCCGCCCTGTGGCCCGAGTCGTTCGGCGGCCCGTTCTACCCGCTCTCGGACTACCTGCCGCTGCTCCCGCTGGCGCTCGGGATCTGGGCGGTGCTGCTGCTCTCGTCGGGGACCTACCGCTCGCACCGCACGGTGCCGCTGGTCGACGAGGCGCTGGCGGTGATCCGGGCGGCGTTCCTCGCCGCGGCCATCCTCACCCTCACCATCTTCGCGCTACGGCTCGGCGAGCGGCTGCTCGAGGACCAGATCAGCCGCACCTGGATCCTGCTCTTCGCCGTGCTGTCGTGCCTGTTCGTCCTCACCGAGAAGCTGGCGATCCGGCTGACCTCGCGCTACGTGCGGAGCCGCGGGCTGAACTACCGCTCGATCCTCATCGTCGGCACCGGCCCGACGGCGCGCGGCATCGCCCGCTCGATCGCCCACCACCGTTTCTGGGGCTTCCGGATGATCGGCTTCGCGAGCGTCGGCGAGCCCGACCCCGACGACCTCGCGAGCGGGCTGCCGGCGCCGCTCCTGGGCCGGCTCGAGGACATCCCGCGCATCGTCCAGGAGGATCCGGTCGACGACGTCATCTTCGCCGTCCCCCGCCGCCAGCTCGACCGGATGGAGGAGCTGTTCGAGATCCTCCAGGAGCTCGGCATCCGCACGCGGTTCGCGATGGATCTCTTCCCGCACGTCCAGGCGCGGGTGCAGCTCGAGGAGCTCGACGGGCTGCCGCTGCTGACCTTCTCGACGACGCCGACGAATCAGCTCCAGCTCTTCGCCAAGCGGCTGGTCGACGTCGGGGTGTCGCTTCTCATTCTCGGGCTGGCGCTGCCGCTGGTGGTGCTGGTCGCGCTGGCGATCAAGCTCTCCTCGGGCGGGTCGGTGCTTTTCCGCCAGACCCGCTGCGGCCTCAACGGGCGCTACTTCACGCTCTACAAGTTCCGCACGATGGTGCGCGACGCGGAGTCGCGGCGGCGCGATCTGCTGCATCTCAACGAGATGGCGGGGCCGGCGTTCAAGCTCCGCCGCGACCCCCGGGTGACGCGGCTCGGGCGGCTGCTCCGCAAGTTCTCGCTCGACGAGCTGCCGCAGCTGTGGAACGTGCTGCGCGGCGACATGAGTCTGGTGGGCCCGCGGCCGCCGATCCCCGAGGAGGTCGCGCAGTACGAGCGGTGGCAGCGGCGGCGGCTGTCGATGAAGCCGGGGCTGACCTGTCTGTGGCAGATCAGCGGCCGCAACGAGGTCGACTTCGACCGCTGGATGGAGCTCGATCTCCAGTACATCGACACCTGGTCGCCGATGCTCGACGTCAAGATCCTGCTCAAGACGATCCCGGTCGTGCTCAGCGGCCGGGGGGCTTCGTAGCGGCGGGCGAGCCCGCGGGCCGGAGGACCGCGGCGGGGGCCGGTCGGTACCGGGAACCGGCGCCGCCCTCGGCCGAACCGAAGGCCGGAGTGCCGCACGCGGAGCCGGCCGGGGGCCGGGAGGGGCGCCGTCCGGGGAGCGGCGGCACTCACGAGGACTCCGGAGGACGGTGCCGCCTCGTCGCGAGCGCGGCCGGGCGGGCGGTGCCCTCCGGCGGTCCGTGCACGCGCCGCGCTCGCGGCGTCCCCGGACGTCGCCCCTCCCGGCCCGGGCGAGAGTCCCGCTCGGGAGCCGGAACGGCCTCGTCGTCATCCCGAGCAGCGCGAGGGATCTCGCAGTCCGTCTCGTGGACCGGCGGAGCGCGCCCCTGGCCCTGCTACCCTGCCGGCACGATCGGCACCCGCACCTCGGTGCGGATCCAGCGCAGCACCATGTCGGCGCCGGCGTCGGTCTTCTCGAACGAGATCGTGAACTGGTCGACCTTCTTGTCCTCGGGCAGGGTGGTCGGGGTGGCGGTGACGGTGAGGACGTCGGCCGCCGGGAGGTCGACGGGAGTGAACTCACCGTCCTCGAAGATCCCGGTGCCCGAGAGGCCGAGCCGCGAGTTGAAGTGGATCTTCCAGGAGTCGGCGCCCGGGGTGGTGAACAGCGAGTAGGTCCCGGCGGGCAGGTCCTGACCGGCCACCTTCACGTCGCCGGTCAGCGTGATCTGGGTGGCCTCGTTGGCGCCGGTCCGCCAGACCTCGCCGTACGGAACCAGAGCTTCGCTCTCCTTGGTGCCGAAGATGTTATCGCGGCCGCGCTCGTAGGGGCGGCTGTAGACGACGCTGACGTAGGTGTCGCCGAGCATCGTGCGGGCCAGCCCCATCGGGCTCGGCCGGCGCGAGGGGTGGAGGTCCTGCGCTGACAGGGTCGCAGGCAGGCAGAAGGCGGCGGCGAGGACGGCGAGGGTGCAGCGGGAGAGCGTGGCGAGACGCACGGTGAGTCCTCCTGTTCGGTTGGATCGATCGGGTTCGGAACGGGGCCGATTATCGCTCGCCGCGGTCGCCTTCGCCAGCCCGTGCGCCTTTCGCCCGTCGTCGCCCCCGCGGCAGCTCGCCGCCGAGCAGGCCGAGGGTGGTGTCGACGACGGCTTCGAGCGGGCCGGCGTCCGCCTTGCCACGGCCGGCGAGGGCGAAGGCGGTGCCGTGGTCGGGGGAGGTGCGGAGGAAGGGGAGGCCGAGGGTCCAGTTGGTGGCGAGGCCGAAGGCGGCGGTCTTGACCGCGATCAGGCCCTGGTCGTGGTAGAGGGCGAGGACCCAGTCGAACTCGCCGCGGCGGGCGCGGACGAAGAGGGAGTCGGCGCTCTCGGGGCCGTGGACGTCGAGGCCGCGGCGGCGGGCACGGGCGACCGCGGGGGCGACGCGGTCCGCGTCGTCGGTGCCGAGGAGGCCGCCCTCGCCAGCGTGGGGGTCGACGCCGGCGACCGCGATCCGGCCGCCCGCCGCTCGGTCGAGGCGTTCGAGAGCGTCGAGGATGGCGTCCGGGGTGACGGCGTCGAGGGCGGCTCGGAGCGGGACGTGGGTCGTCAGCAGCGCCACCTGGAGGTCGGGCGCCAGGAAGGCCATCAGGTAGTCGCGGCCGTAGCGCTCGAGGCCGCAGGCGGCGGCGAGGTGGCCGGTGTGGCCGACGAAGCCGGGCTCCGCGTGACGGGCGATCGAGGCCTTGGAGACCGGCGCGGTGACCAGGGCGTCGGCGACGCCGGAGCGGGCGAGCGCGATCCCGGCGTCGAGCGCGGCGAGCGCTCCGGCGGCGTCGGCCGGGCCGGAGCTGCCGAAGGTCAGAGGGCGAGGCTCCCCGACCGGATCGAGGACGGGTACGCCGCCCCGGTCGGCGATCGCCTCGACCTCCCTGCGGTCCGGCAAGGCGTCGAGGAAGGTCAGCCGATCCCAGCCAAGGGAAGGAAGGAGTTCGCGGACCGGCTCTACTGCCGACCGCTCGGCGATGATCAGCGAGAGGCAGCGCTCTGTTGCCTCGGCCCCGCCCAGCACGGCCTGCGCCACCACCTCCGGCCCGATCCCGGCCGGGTCCCCCTGGGTGAAGGCGAGGAGCGGGCGCCGGCTGCCGCCGCGGCCGGGCGGCGGCCCCGCGGTCACTCGGGGCCGTCGGAGGCGGCGGCCTCGGAGCCGTCGGACACGCCGGTGTCGCCGGTGTCGGAGCCGTCGGAGGCGGTCGCGGCGGCCCGGCGGCGGCCGCGGCGGCGGAGCTCCTCTTCCTTGAACATGTAGCGGATGTTGTGCTTGGGGACCAGCAGGTTCGGGTCGGAGTGGCGGTTGAGCTTGATCGCCCCCTTGTCGTACCACTCGATCCAGCCGCGCAGCTCCTCGCCGTCCTGGAGCACGACGACCATCGGCGTCTTCGCCGCCATCTGCTTGA
>Ga0299913_10001521_pt1 | contig 17294 bp, 2 predicted proteins | sample RVTome_9_FD_201360 | JGI IMG/M metagenome (GOLD analysis project Ga0299913, IMG submission 201360) | Soil microbial communities from uranium-contaminated site in the Upper Colorado River Basin, Wyoming, United States - RVT155D38 (version 2) ... | reverse complement strand
GGATGCCGAGCGCAACCTGAACCTGGTGGCGACGAAGATGGGCGGCGCAGGGTCCGTCCGGGAGCATTTCGCCAGCTACGACGGTCTGGGCAAGCTTTTCCGCAAGCGCCTGGCCACATACGGTCTCTTTACGATTCAGAAGGACCGGCTGGCCTCCGAGAGCGAGATCCTGCGGGTGAACCGGGAGAGGCTCGCCAACCCAATTCCGTATTCGCAGGTCGTCCCGCATGAGGACCTGGCAGCGGGCGCGTCCGAATCGGTCTCTCTGGGCGAGCTGGCCCGCTGCCTGTACGAGCTGAGATGGGAGCCCGAGAGCGGCCTCCCCGTCCCGGCGCGCAACGGAAGTGCGAGGACTCCGGCCACCTGGATCGTCCTGGCCGACGGCAAGGGTGTAGGCCGCGCCGCGGCCGAGCTGCTGGCCGCTCGCGGCGACGACCCCGTACTGGTTTCGGCGGGCGACGGGTTCGAGCGGCTGGGTGCTTTGAGCTACCGCGTGAATCCAGGCAAACCGGACGATTTTCGCGAGCTGATGGCGAGCATCCGCGCCGCCGGCGGCCCCGCGCCTGCCGGGGTGATCCACCTGTGGGGTCTGGACTCCCGGCCCCCCCACCATATGACCCTGCACTCGCTGGAAGCAGATCAAATTTCGAGCTGCGGCAGCCTGCTCCACACCTTCCAGGCGCTGCCGGCGGCGGGGTGGGATACCGAAACGCGAATCTGGATCTGCACCCAAGGGGTGCACTCCCTGGAGGGCAGACACCCGGCTGAAGTGGCCCAGGGGGCGCTGTGGGGCATCGGACGCACACTGGCCTTGGAGCAGCCTGCACTGTGGGGCGGCCTGCTGGACCTGGACCCCTCCGCAACCCCCGGCCGGGCCGCCCAGAACCTGGTCGATGAGCTGGTCGCGCGGCAGGAAAAGGAACAGGTCCTCTATCGGGAGGAAGTGCGCTACGTCGCCCGCCTTCGACCCAGTCCGCGCCTGGCCCTGCCGGGCCCGGTATCCCTGTCGGCGGACGCGACCTATCTGATAACCGGCGGTCTGGGAGGCCTGGGGTCTGTGGTCGCCAAAACGTTGGTCGAACAGGGAGCCCGGCATTTGGCGCTCGTGCAGCGGTCTGCGGCGCCACGCCCGGGGTCGCCGGCTGAGGTCCTGGTGAAAGAGATGGAGTCGGAGGGTGCTCAGGTGCACATCTTCTCCGCCGATGTCTCCCGGGAAGACGAGGTGGCCCGGGTCCTGGCCGCAGTGAGGGGGCTCCCCCCATTGCGCGGCGTGATTCATACCGCCGGGGTGCTCGACGACGGCATCCTGGCCCAGCTGGACCCCGGCCGGTTGGAGCGGGTGCTGGCGCCCAAGGTCAGCGGCGCCTGGAACCTGCATCGGGGAACCCTGAGCGACCAACTGGACTTTTTTGTGCTCTTTTCGTCTATGGCAGCGGTAATCGGGTCGCCGGGACAGGGCAACTACGCCGCGGCCAATGCCGCGATGGACGCGCTGGCAAACCTCCGGGCGTCCGAGGGGCTGGCGGCTCAGAGCATCAGCTGGGGGCCGTGGTCGGTGCTTGGGATGGCGGCCGCGCAGGCCAACCGCGGCCAGAGGGCGGCGGAGAAGGGCTTCCCCGGCATTCTCCCCGAGGACGGTACTCAGATCCTTCTCCATCTGCTGGGGCACGACCGCCCGCACATTGCGGTGATGATGCTGGAGGCCGAGCAGCTTCGCCGGAACTGGCCGGAGGCAGCGCGGATGCCCCTGCTGGCCGGCCTTTCCGGGGTGGCCACCGCTCCGATCGCGGCTCCCGTTGCCGCGGCCAAGGCGGTGGAACCGAAGCAGGAGGTCACTCCGCAGGAGGGGGGGATCCTTCACAGGATTCAGCAGGCTCCTCGCGGAGACCAGTCCGGCATTCTGGAGGACTACCTCCGGGAGCAGACCGCCCGGGTGCTCCAGCTCCCGATTTCGGACGTCGACCTCCGCCGGCCCCTGAACCGCATGGGGATCGACTCGCTGATGTCGGTGGAGCTCCGCAACCACATCGAGTCCGACCTGAAGGTCTCCGTCCCACTGGTATCGTTCCTCGAGGGGGACGCCCTGGCCGACCTGGCAGCAGCGATACGCCATCAGCTGGGCGACGAATCCGAGGAGGCCGATCCGCTGGAGCAGGCGCTGCAGCAGATCGAGCAGATGTCCGACGAGGAGGTCGAGGCACTGCTGGCCCAGAAGAAGCAACAGCTCGCGCCTTAGGAGGGGAACCTGATCTCCCCCCGCTCCGAAAGGCTTGACAGCTTAATGCCGCATCGGCCGGCGTGGTACCGACGCGGAGCCTCGAAGTGAACACCCCCCAGACCGAGCTGTCTCCCGCACGCCGCGAGCTGCTCCGGCTTCTGACCGGGAAGGCCGGTCAGGCGGAGCCGCTGGTGCCCTTACCGAAGGGGGCCCCACGCCCGCTTTCGTTCGTGCAAGAGCGGATGTGGGTCTCGGAGAGGTTCGCCGGGCGTCCCGCCGGCAGCACCTTCACCGCCAGCGCTCGTCTGAAGGGGCCTCTGGACGCCGGCGTCCTCACCCTGGCGTTGGGTGAGATCTACCGCCGGCACGAGGTCCTGCGGGCCACCTTCCCCTCATCGGACGAGCCCCGGCAGGTCGTCCTCGACCATGTGACCCCTCACATCCCGCTCCACGATCTGTCCGGCATAGGCTCGGCGTCCCGAGAGAGCGCCTTGAAGGAGATCATCGATCGGGAAGCCGCCTGGAGGGTGGACCTCGGGGCGTGGCCTCTTCTGCGCCTTAGGCTGGTCAGGCTGGCGGAGGACGACCACGTTCTGCTGTTCTCCTACCATCACATAGTCGCAGACGGGTGGTCGACGGGACTCTTCTACCAGGAGCTGGGGACGCTTTACTCGGCCTTCGCGGCGGGCCAACCGTCGCCGCTGGCAGAGCTGGAGGTGCAGTACCCCGACTACGCAGGCTGGCAGCGCCGCGGGGTCGCCCGGCCGGAGTTCGCCGAGCACCTGGACTACTTCAAGCGGAGCCTGTCCGGGAACCTCCCGATCCTGGAGCTGCCCACGGACCGGCCCCGGACGGCAAGCCGGAACTTCTCCGCCGGAATTCACTCCTTCACGATGGCCGGCGACCTCACTCGGGCGACCAAGAGTCTGGCCCGGGCCGAGGGCACGACCCCGTTCGTGACCTTTCTGGCCGCCTTCCTGACCCTGATGTCCCGGTGCTCCGGACAGGAGGACCTCATGGTGGCGACGCCCGTCGCCAACCGGACGCGCCGGGAGGTGGAGAGCATGATCGGGTGCTTCATGCACCCCGTCGTGCTGCGCACGGATCTGTCTGGCGATCCCACGTTCCGGGAGCTGCTTGCCCGGGTCCGCGCTGTCTGGATGGAGGCTTTCGTTCATCAAGACGTACCGTTCGAGCTGGTCATGCGAGCGATCCGCCCCCAGTGGGACTCGGTTCACATGCCGGTGTTCCAGGTTCTCTTCAACGTCCAGCCCGCCACCCGCGGGAATCTGGAGCTGCCGGGCGTCACCGTGAGCGACCCCGAGCTGCACGTTAGGAGTGCCGCGCTCGACCTGAGTGTGGACATGTGGATTTCCGACGACTGGATTCGGGGCGACGTGGAGTACAGCGCCGACCTGTTCGACGAGGCGACTGTGGCGTGGATGATGCGCAGCTACGTCAGCCTGCTGGGCGCGGTGGTCTCCAACCCGGACCAGCCGATCTCCCGGATTCCGATGTCGGGCGAGGCGACCACCTCGACGGCGGCGAACAGCCGGGCCCTCGGGCTGTCGGAGAAGCGTCGGGAGCTGCTGCGACTGCTGGCCGGCGAACCGGCCGCCGCTCCACCGGCCGCGTTGCCGGCCGAGCCGGCTCGTGTGGGCGTCCACCCGTGCTCGTTCGGGCAGGAGCGGTTGTGGTTCATGGACCGGTTGAGTCCCGAGAGCGCGATCTATAACCAGACCCAGGTGGTGGAGCTCCAGGGACCGCTGGATTTCGATGCACTCCGCCGGGCGATGGACGAGATCGTGCGGCGCCACGACATTCTGCGAACCGCCGTTCGCAGCGACGTTGGCCGCCCGGTGCAGGTGGTGGAGCCCGAGCTGGTCGTCCCTTTGAGTTACGAGGACCTCAGTGAGCTGTCTCAGGCAGAGCAGGAGGCCAGATCCCGGCGCAGGATCGACGATCAGGCCCACCGGGCCTTTGATCCGGCCCAACCCCCGCTCTACAGGGTCACACTGCTCCGCCTCGGACCTGAGCGCCATCTGATGCTCGAAACCGTGCATCACCTGATCGCCGACGGTTGGTCGATGCGGGTCTTCCGTCGGGAGCTGGCGGCGATCTACACCGCGTACACTTCGGGGCTGAGCTCACCTCTCCCGGAGCTGCCCCTTCAGTACGCGGACTACGCCCGCCGCCAGCGGACCTGGTACCGCGAGGCCATCGTTCAGGGTCAGATGAGCTACTGGCGCAAGCAGCTCGCCGGCGAGCTGCCGGTTACCAAGCTTCCCACCGATTTTCCGAGGCCCGCGGGCCTCTCCTATGCCCGAAACGTGGCGCAGCCTTTCACCCTGGACGGGCTGAACGATGAGCTCGACCGTCTTCGACTGGAGTCGGGCGCCACTCCGTTCATGGTGATGCTTTCAGCCTTCCTGGTGCTGCTGCACAGGTACACCGGCCAGGAGGACCTCGTGGTCGACACGCCGGTCAGCGGGCGCACTCACTCGGAGCTGGAAGGCCTCATCGGCTTCTTCGTGAACAGCCTGATCCTAAGGGCAGACCTCTCCGGCCGGCCCACCTTTCGCCGGTTGCTGGAACGGGTCCGCAAGCTGTGCCTGGAGGCTTACGCCAACCAGGATCTTCCCTTCGACAAGGTGGTCTCCCAGCTTCAGCTGCCGCCCGAACGCCGAGGCCAGCCCCTGACCTCGGTGTCGTTCATGCTTCACGAAACCGTGGCCAAGAACGAGGATTTGGGGGCCGGCGTCCGGGTTGTCCCGGCCGACTACGACATCAGCGACGAGTTCGACCTCTCCCTGGTCGTCTGGCAGGGTCCGGAGGGGTGGAGCGGCGACGTTCAGTACGACCCGAGGCTGTTCGAGCCGGCAACGGCGGTCCGCCTCGCCGGGCACTACACGACTCTGCTCAACAGCGCGCTGGCCAACCCGGATCTGGCGATTCAGGACCTGACGGTGCTTCCCGAGCCCGAGCTAGATCGAGTGCTGGAGGAGTTCAACCGCTCGACCCTCCCGGCTCCCTCGGGGCTCACTTTGCACGGCCTGTTCGAGGCCCGAGCCGAGGCCTCGCCCGACACCGCCGCGGTGGTGGTCCCCCCGGCCACTGAGACTGCCGACTCCGAGCAGAGCCTCAGTTATTCCGAGCTCAACCGGCGGGCCAACCGCCTGGCCCGTCTGCTCGCCGAACACGGAGTAGGCCCCAAGTCCCGGGTGGGCATCTGCATGTTCCGCTCGACCGATATGGTTGCGGCGGTGCTGGCGGTGCTGAAGGCCGGAGCCGCCTACGTCCCCCTCGACCCCGCCCAGGGCCCCGCGCGCCTGCGCTTCATGCTGGAGGACTCCCGCTGCAGAGTCGTGCTCGCCCACCGGGGGCTGCTGGAGGATTGGAACCTGTCGGCAACGATCCTGGAGCTGGAGCTGATCGAGAAACAGATCTCCCGGCAGGACCCGTCCAACCTGAACACTCCGCTCGACGGCGACCAGCTCGCCTACGTGATCTACACCTCGGGCTCCACCGGGCGTCCCAAGGGGGTGATGGTCACCCACCGCAGCCTGGTCAACGCCTACCACGCCTGGGAGGAGGCCTACGGGCTGAAGGAGCTCACCTGCCACCTGCAGATGGCCAACTTCTCGTTCGACGTGTTTGCCGGCGACCTCACCCGGGCGCTGGGCTCGGGAGCCACCCTGGTGCTCTGCCCCCGGGAGTCACTGCTCATGCCCTCCGAGCTGGCCGAGCTGATCGATCGTTACAAGGTGGAGTGCGCCGAGTTCGTCCCCGCGGTGATCCGCCCGCTGATGGAGCACCTCCAGAAACGGGAGCGCTCTCTCGAGAGCCTCAAGCTGGCGATCGTGGGGTCCGACGTGTGGTACGTCTCGGAGTTCCAGCAGCTGAGGCGCCTGCTGGGCGGCGGCACCCGGGTGGTCAACTCCTACGGCGTGGCCGAGGCGACCATCGACTCCACCCTTTACGACGACCCCGCCCACCTGCCCGCCGAGGCGCTGGTGCCCATCGGCAAACCCTTCCCCGGCAGCCGGGCCTACATCCTGGACGCCTACCTCAACCCGGTCCCCCTGGGTGCCGCCGGGGAGCTGTACCTGGCCGGACGCGGCCTGGCCCGGGGCTACGCCGACCGCCCCGCCCTGACCGCCGAGCGCTTCGTTCCCGACCCGTTCAGCCCCGAGCCCGGGGGCCGCCTCTACCGTACCGGCGACCGGGCCCGCCACCTCTCCGACGGCTCGATCGCCTTCCTGGGCCGGGTGGACAACCAGATCAAGATCCGGGGATTCCGGATCGAGCCCGGAGAGATCGAAGCGGCCATCGGCCGCTACTCGGGAGTGGGCGCGTCTGCCGTCATAGTCTGGGAGGAGGGCGGCCGGCAGCGAGGCTTGGCCGCCTATGTGGAGGCGTCTCAGGAGATCGTGGCCGCTGCGGACGCGGGCGGGAACAACGCAACGAACGGGGAGGAAGCCTTCCTCTCGGATCTCCGCTGCCACCTGAGGGAGTGGCTTCCCGACCACATGATCCCGACCTGGATCGTGCTGGTCGATGCGCTGCCCCTCACTCCGAACGGCAAGCTGGACCGGCGCGCTCTGCTGGCCCCGGCTGAGGCTGCCGGCCAGACCGTCTCATTCGACCCGCCGATCACGGAGGTGCAGAAGCAGATCGCCGAGATATGGTCGCACCTGCTGGGGGAGGTGCAGGTCGGGCTGAAGGACAACTTCTTCGATCTTGGTGGCCACTCCCTGCTGTTGTTCGAGATGCAGAACCGGCTCCGGAAAGCCTTTGGGAGTGAGATACCGATCGTCGACCTGTTCCGGCTGACCACGGTGGAAGAGCTCGCCGGGCGAGTCAGTGGCTCCGAAATGCAGGAGAGCTCTCTTTCCCGAGTCCGGGATAGGGTGGAGAAGCAGCAGGCATCCCTGCGCAGGCAGCGACTGAGAGTGACCGGATTAAGGGAGGAGGGGACGGACTCCGATGACTGAGATCCAGGAAGAAGAAGCTTTCGAATCAATTGCCGTCATCGGGATGGCCGGCTGCTTCCCGGGGGCCAGGAATCTGAACGAGTACTGGGACAACCTGTGCCGTGGGGTCGAGTCGATCTCGGTGTTCACCAACGAGGAGCACGAAACCCCGATCTGGGCGCCGCAGGAGACTCCCTGGATCAAGGCGAAGGGCATCCTTTACGACACCGAGCTGTTCGATGCCGGCTTCTTCGGCTACACCCCCGAGGAGGCCAAGGCCATGGACCCACAGCACCGGCTCTTTCTGGAGCGCGGGTGGGAGGCCATCGAGCAGGCCGGTTACGACACCGAACGCTACGAGGGCTCCATCGGCGTGTTCGCCGGGGTCAGCACCAACACCTACGTCCTGGCCGGAATGCGGACCCAGGGCCGCGGGGGCCCCGCGATGTTTACCGACAAGGACTTCCTGGCGACCCGCCTCTCTTACAAGCTCAACCTGACTGGACCCAGCGTCGTCGTACAGTCGGCCTGCTCCACCTCGCTCGTCGCGGTCTGCATGGCTGCCCAGAGTCTGCTGAACTACCAGTGCGACATGGCGCTGGCCGGCGGGGCGTCCGTGTGGGTCCCGATAAAGTCCGGCTACCCGTATCAGCCCGGATGGCCGATGTCGCCGGACGGCCACACCCGTGCCTTCGATGCTCAGGGCCGGGGCTTCGTGCCGGGCAGCGGTGTGGGAGCTGTCTTTTTGAAGCGGCTTTCCGAGGCCCTCGCCGACGGGGACAACATCTGGGCCGTGATCAAGGGCTTCGCCGTCAACAACGACGGCTCGGCGAAGATCGGTTATACGGCCCCCGGAGTGCGCGGACAGGCCGAGGTCATCGCCATGGCGCAGCAGCTCGCAGGTATCGATCCGGAAACCGTCACCTACGTGGAGGCCCACGGAACCGGAACCGAGCTGGGGGACCCAATCGAGATCTCCGCTCTGACCGAGGCTTTCCGGGCGTCCACGGACCGGAATGGGTTCTGTGCGATCGGCTCGGTGAAGACGAACATCGGCCACCTGGACGCCGCCGCAGGCATTGCCAGCCTGCAAAAGACCATCCTGGCGCTCAAGCATGCAAAGCTGCCCCCGAGCCTGCATTTCGACCACCCCAACCCCAAGATCGACTTCGCGTCCACGCCCTTCTACGTGAACAGCGAGCTGAGGGACTGGGCGCCGGAGGGCCCCCGGCGGGCAGGGGTCAACTCGTTCGGCATCGGCGGCACCAACGCCCACGTGGTTCTGGAAGAGGCTCCGAAGCCTGCGCCGGCCGAGCCCGCCCGGCCGTATCAGGTGCTGACACTATCCGCCCGGTCCGCCGAGGCATTGATCGACACCGCCCTCAACCTGGCGACTCACCTGGAATCCACCGAGCCCAACCTGGCCGACGTCGCATTCACGCTCCAGACGGGCCGGAGGCACTTTTTTCACCGCCGGGTGGTCGTCGCGGGCAACGCCCAGGAGGCGGCGAGAGAGCTGCAAGCCGTACCGAAGCCGGGCATGGCTGCGGTGGCCCCCGATGGGCGTCCCGAGGTTGCCTTCATGTTCCCCGGGCAGGGTGCCCAGTACCCCGGTATGACGAGGGAGCTGTACGAGCAGGAGGAGACCTTCCGTACCGAGGTGGACCGTTGCTGCGCGCTGCTGGAACCCGAGCTGGGGTTGGACCTTCGCAGGTTGATCTACCCCGACCCGGCCGGTGAAGACGGTGAAGCCGCCTCCCGCCTGACGCAGACCTCGATTGCCCAGCCCGCCCTCTTCGTGGTGGAGTACGCCTTGGCCCGGCTGTGGATGAGCTGGGGAATCCGTCCCGCGGCGTTAATCGGGCACAGCATCGGCGAGTACGTAGCCGCCTGCCTGGCCGATGTCTTCTCCCTGGAGGACGGCCTGCGCCTGGTGACAATGCGGGCGCAGCTGATGAACGAGCTGCCCGAGGGCGCCATGCTGGCTCTACGGATGAGCGAAGTAGAAGCCCAGGCCTGGGTGGCCGGCGACGTGGTTCTGGCGGCGTCCAACGCTCCCTCCCTTTGTGTTTTGTCCGGTCCCACCGCCCAGATCGAGGATGTGCAGCGCCGGTTGGAGGAGGCAAAAGTGGCAGCCGTCCGGCTGAAGACATCTCATGCCTTCCACTCATCGATGATGGACCCGATGCTGGAGCCCTTCCGGCAGTTCGTCTCCGGGCTGGAGCTTCGGGAGCCGAAGATTCCGTTTGTGTCCAACCTCAGCGGCACCTGGATCGAGAGCACACAGGCCCGGAGCCCGCGCTACTGGGCGGACCACCTTCGCCGGCCGGTGCGATTTGCCCAGGGGATCGACGTCCTGCTGACAGGCGACCGGGTACTTCTCGAGGTTGGTCCCGGCCGGACCTTGACGACTCTGGCTTCGTCGAACCCCGCCTGCCGCACCGCACAGGTGGTGGCTTCGATGGGCGATGCCCGGGCCGGATCGCCGGAGGGTGCCCTTCTCAAGAAGGCCGTGGGGCAGATGTGGCTTGCAGGAATTTCGCCGGACTGGCATGCACTCCACGGTGCCCGCCACGGACGGCGTTTGCCTCTTCCGACGTACCCTTTTCAGCGGCAGCGCTACTGGTCGCTGGACGACAAGGCCGACCCTGCCGGCGGCCTGGCCTCGGCCTGGGGGATCCAGAAGGATCCCGGTGCCTGGTACTACGCCCAGTCCTGGAAGCGCTTGCCCGCAGTTGCCGCCAAGCCGGCGTCCGGCAACGTCTGGCTGGTGCTGGCCGACGAGGGGGGGCTGGGAGCGAGGGTCGCCGCGGCGGCCGCGGCCGAGGGGGCCACTGTGGCTGTTGTCGTGGCAGCCACCGGGTACGAGGAGCTCGGCGAGCGCAGCTACCGGATTGACCCGCTGTCGGTCGACGACTATGGCCGAGTACTGAAAGACCTGGCAGAACAGGATCTCGTACCGGACAGGATCGCCCATTTCTGGGGTGTCACCAACGGGCGAGAGGACCACGTCGACTCCATCCGATGCGGCCGCACGGGGTTCTACAGTCTGATCTATCTCGCCCAGGCTCTCGGCAAGGCGGGGGTGAGCTCGCCGATCAAGATCGCAGTGGTGACCGACGGCGCCCACGCGGTGGTCGGCGATGAGACCGTCGCCGCCGAGAAGCTGTTGATCCAGGGGCCTTGCCGCGTCCTGCCGCAGGAGTTCCGAAACCTGTCGTGCGTCCACGTAGACCTCCGCTCGTCGGACCAGCGGTCACGCTCCGGCAGGCAGGTGGAGGAGCTGGTGCGGGAGATTGCCGCGGAGCCGGGTGAGGCCGTGGTTGCCCATCGCAGCGGCCGCCGGTGGGCCCAGACCTTCGAGCCGGTCTACCTCGACGCCGCCGAAGGCCGCACCCGCCCGCTTCGGGAGAGGGGCGTCTACCTGATCACCGGCGGTCTGGGGGGAATCGGACAGGTGCTCGGGCGCTGGCTGGCCGAGACGGTTCAGGCGAGGTTGGTCCTCACCGCGCGCACCGCGCTGCCGGGCCGGCAGGAGTGGGAACAGTGGCTCGAGGAGCACGAGGACGAAGATCCGGTCAGCCGCAGGATCCGCAGCGTGATCGATCTCGAACAGGCCGGCGCCGAGGTGCTGGTCCTGGCCGCCGACGTTGCCGACGAAGCCGAGATGCGCCGGGTCGTTGAGGCTGCCGTCGCCCGCTTCGGGGAGGTAAACGGGGCGATCCACGCCGCGGGAGTTGCGGGTGGCGGCATCGTGCAGCTCAAGACCATGGAGGCCGCCGACCGGGTCCTGAGGCCCAAAGTCGACGGCCTGAGGGTGCTTTGCCGCGTCCTCCGCCCCCAGCCGCTGGACTTCATCGTTCTCTGCTCCTCGATGAGTGCCGTCCTGGGAGGCTTCGGGCAGGTCGATTACTCCTCAGCCAACGCTTTCATGGACGGAGTTGCCTGGGAGAACCGCGTCTCCGGAGGCCCCCACACCATTTCGATCAACTGGAACGCATGGCGAGAGGTGGGCATGGCGGTGGAGACCGACATGCCCGAAAGCCTGCGGGAGCTTGGCAACCAGTTCAGCTATACCGACGGGGTTCTGAATCGGGAGGGGGTGGACGCGTTCAGCAGGATCCTCGACCGGTGGCAGGAGCCGCAGGTTTCCGTTTCCTTCACCGATCTGCCCCAATTCATGAAGCGGCGCTGGCAAACGGCGGAGGAAGTGGCCGCCCGCACCCTTGGGCCGGTAAGCATCCAGCCGAGGCCAGACCTCCGGACTCCCTACGAGGAGCCGTCGACGGAGACCGAGAAGACCGTGTCGGCCATCTGGCAGGAGGTGTTCGGGTACAAGCAAATAGGCCGCGACGACGACTTCTTCGAGCTCGGGGGGCACTCGTTGCTGGCCGTGCAGCTGCTGAGGCCGCTCCAGGATGCCTTCGACCTGACTCTGACCCTGCCGGCCCTGTTCGAGAACTCGACGATCGAGGCTCTGGCCCGGTACATCGACGCCGCGGTTTGGGCGAGGGTCGGCGTGGCCTCTTCCGAGGATCTGGAGGCGGAAGGTCGTGAAGAGATCACGCTGTGAGTCTTGGAGCAGCCCCCAATAGGATCCCTCACGGCGCACAGGACCTCTAGCCGTTGCCTCCGATCGACCAGCTCGTACAGGAGCTGCGCCGCAAGGACGTCAAGCTTTGGCTCGACGGCGACAACCTGCGCTGCAGCGCGCCCACTGGGGTGCTCACCCACGAGCTGCAGCTCAAGCTCAAGGAAAGCAAGCCGGAGCTCGTTGCCTTCCTGAGGGGTGCCCGGCGCTCCTCCGGCGGGGCTATTCCCCGGGTGCGGCCCATGGCGCGCAAAGGGCCGATTCCCCTTTCGTTCGCGCAGGAGGGCGCCTGGTTCATCGACCGGCTGCAGCCCGGCGTAACCTTCAACATCGCCCTCTCGTGCCGGCTGGAGGGTACGCTCGACCTTCCGTTGCTCAAAAGGTGCCTGAACGAGATCGTACGCCGGCACGAGGCCCTGCGCACCACGTTCGGCGTGCTCGAAGGGCGGCCGCACCAGGTTGTAAACCCGCCCGCCGATGTGCCGGTCACGGTGGTGGACCTCGAGCGGCCGACGCCCGACGCCACTGAGGCGGAGCTTCTCTCGCTCTTCGTTGCCGTGAGCAAGACCCCGTTCGACCTGGAGAAGGGGCCGTTGATTCGGTTGACGGTAGCTCGAATGGGGCCGGAGGACCACGCCATCCTCCTGGCGATCCATCACAGCATCTTCGACGGCTGGTCGGTCAACATCATCGCGGGGGAGGTGTCCCGCCTCTACGAGGCGGTCACGACCGGAGTGTCCGCCGACCTGCCGCCCGTCACGATGCAGTTCGCCGACTACGCACTGTGGCAGCGGGAGGCTCTCGAGGGCGAGCTGTACGGCCGGCAGCTCGACTACTGGAAGCGCGCCCTGGCCGGTTTCACCCCGGACCTCCAGCTGGTTCCGGACCGGGCGCCCTCCACCTCGGAGCTGTTCGTGGGGGACGCCCTGTCGCTGGAGATGTCGCCCGCGCTCGGCCGCAAGCTGCGAGAGCTGGCACAGCAGGAGGGCATGACAATTTTTATGCTGCTGCTGGCCACCTTCAAGCTGCTTCTCATGCGTTACGGGGGCCAGGAGGACATCGTGGTCGGCACCCCGATCGCCACCCGCAGCCAGGAGGAGATGGCCGGCGTGGTGGGCTTCTTCGTGAACATGCTCGCCCTCCGCACCGACCTATCGGGCAATCCGACGTTTCGCGAGCTGCTCCGGCGGGAGAAGCAGACCTGTCTGGCCGCTTACGGCAACCAGGAGCTGCCCTTCGGGTTGATCGTCCAGGAGCTGGTTCCCGACCGGAATGTCGCCAACTCTCCCCTGTTCCAGGCGCAGTTCTCGATGCAGGAGTCCCCGGGGAAGATCCTCGAGCTGCCCAATCTCACGCTCAAGTCCCTGTTCAACTTCTCGGAAAAGTTCGAGGGCCTCAACCGCATGCTGGCGTACGCCCTGCCGGCCTTCGATCCGCTCTCCCTGTGGATCATCGAGGCACCGACCTCGTTCGGGGCCACTCTGCACTACCGCGCCGATCTGTTCGCCTCCGAAACCATCCGCCGGATGCTCAACCACTACCGCGCGATCCTGGAGGCCGGGGTGGCCGACCCCGACGTCCGGATCGCCGACATCCCTCTCCTGTCGGCTTGGGAGCGGGCCGAGATCGTCGGCGAATACGGCACCGTAGGCGGAAGGCCGGCGTCGCAGGAAACGGTCGTCGACTTATTCGAGGCCCAGGCCGGCCGCCGCCCCGACGAGGTTGCGGTTGTAGTTCCGCCTGCCGAGCAGACCGAGTATGCGGAGACCCGCCTTACCTACAGGGAGTTGAACGAGCGTGCCAACCGGCTGGCCCACTACCTGATGGAGCTTGGGCTGGGGCGTGAGGACCGGGTTGGCATCGCGATGGACCGATCGGAGGAGGCAATCGTAGCGGTCTGGGCGGTGCTGAAAGCCGGCTCGGCTTTCGTCCCTCTCGACCACTCGCACGGTCGCGAGCGCCTGGAGTACATGATGTCCGAGGCCAGGATCTCGCTTCTGGTGACCCGGCAAGGGACCCTCGACGCCGGAGGCGCCCCGGGGTTCAGGATGGTCGAGGTCGATTCGGAGCGTGAGACGATCGACAAACATCCCACGGGCAACCCGAACCTTGCGATCCAGCCGGGGCAGCTGGCGTACGTCGTGTACACCTCCGGTTCGACGGGAAAGCCCAAGGGGGTGATGGTGTCGCATGCGAATCTGGCCGCGGCCTATCGGGGCTGGGAGCAGGCCTACGACCTGCCTTCGAAGAAGACCCACCTCCAGATGGCCAACTTGGCGTTCGATGTGTTCGTGGGCGACCTAACAAGGGCTCTCTGCTCAGGGGCCCGGCTGGTGCTGTGCCCGCGGGATACGCTGCTGATACCCGACAAGCTGTTCGCCTTGCTGCGCTCCTACTCGGTGGACTGCGCGGAGTTCGTCCCCGCGGTGATCCGTTCGCTGCTGCTGTATCTGAACGACCACAACGAGAGGCTCGATTTCATGCGCCTGATCGCGGTGGGGTCCGATCGATGGTCGCCGGGCGAGTACGGGCAGCTTCGGATGGCGGCCGGGGAGGGGGTCAGGGTCGTCAACTCCTACGGCGTGGCCGAGGCAACCATCGACAGCTCATTCTTCGAGGACCAGCGCTTCGGGGGAGCCGGGGACGCCATCCTGCCGGTCGGCCGTCCCTTCCCGGGCACGGAGCTATTCGTTCTCGATCCTCGCCTGGAACCGGTTCCGGTGGGGGTACCCGGCGAGCTGTACGTCGGGGGAGTCGGTGTGGCGAGGGGCTACTTCGGCCGGCCACAGCTCAGCGCCGAAAAGTTCGTCCCGCACCCGTTCAGCCGGGAACCGGGGGAGCGCCTGTACCGCACCGGCGATCGGGCGCGATGGCGGTCCGATCGTGAGCTGGAAGTACTCGGCCGGGTGGACCAGCAGATAAAGGTGCGGGGGTTCCGCATCGAGCCGGGCGAGGTGGAGGCCGTGCTGATGGAACGCCCGGGGATAGACCAGGCTCTGGTGGTGGCTCGCCAGGATGCCGGCTCCGAGGAGAAGCAGCTGGTCGCCTACCTGGTGCCCGAGCCCACCGGGGACCTCGCCGATCAGACCGCGGAGCTCGGCTCGGACTGGCAGGCGTCCCTTCGGGATCGTCTCCGGTCGAAGCTGCCCGACTACATGGTCCCGACGTATTTCGTCCTGGTGGAGGCCTTCCCCCTGACGCCGAACGGCAAGATCAACTACCGGGCCCTCCCCGCCCCCGATGCCTCGAGAGCCGGGCACGAGGAGCTGACCCCGCCGCAGACTCCCACGGAGGAGGCGCTGGCCGTCATCTGGAAGCGGGTGCTCGGCGTCGAGATGCTGGGGACCAACAGCGACTTCTTTGCCCTCGGCGGCCACTCGCTGAAAGCCAGCGAGATCGTCTACCGGATACGGGAGAGCATGGGTGTCGAGCTGCCCCTGAGAACGATCTTCGAGTCCCCCACCATCCGGGGGCTGGCCCGGGCTATCGAGCAGACTCAGACCCCTGAGTTCGCCCTGCCTCCCATCGAGCCGCAGCCTCGTGAAGGACTGATCCCCCTCGCCTATGCCCAGGAGGGGGCCTGGTTCATCGACCAGCTCCAGCCGGGGGTCCCGTTCAACATCCCGCTGCCCTGGCATCTCCGCGGCAACCTCGACATCACTCTCCTCGAGCGGGCGCTGGCGCGGGTCATCGACCGGCACGAGGCGCTGAGGACCACCTTCTCCTCGGAGGACGGGCAGCCCTTTCAGCTGATCGCGGAGACGATTGCCGCCCCGATCACGGTGGTGGACTTGAGGGACAGCCCCACCGATACGGTGGCGCGGGAGCTGATCGGCAAGCTCATCAACGCCGCCGGCCGCTCGTTCGACCTCGCGCAGGGTCCTCTTATCGAGCTGAACGTCTTCCGGCTGGCCGATGAGGAGCAGGTGCTCCTGTTCACCGCGCACCACATCGTCTTCGACGGGCACTCGGTGGCCGTGCTGGCCCGCGATCTGGCTACCTTCTACGAGGCGGAGCGCACGGGGGTCGCCCCCAACCTTCCTCCTATGCCTATCCAATACGCCGATTACGCCTTGTGGCAGCGGCGGCTGCTCTCGGGTGACTTCCTGGAATCACAGCTGGCCTATTGGGCGGAGACGCTGGCCGATGTCCCGGCCGGGCTTAACCTCGTAACGGACGAGACGGCTCGGACCGAGGACGAGCTTTTTGCCGGCGAAGCGGTGACGAAGGTCTTCTCCAATGCCCTCTCGGCCCGGCTGCGCGAGCTGAGCAAGCAGGAGGGGGTCACGTTGTTCATCCTCTTCATGGCGGCATACAAGCTGCTGCTGGCTCGCTACACCGGGCAGGAGGACCTGGTGGTGGGCTCGCCCGTGGCGAACCGCAGCCAGCCGGAAACCGCAAACCTGATCGGGTTCTGCGTCAACATGTTGGCATTTCGAACCGACCTGTCCGGAAACCCTACTTTTGCCCAGCTGTTGCGGCGGGAGAGGGACGTGTTCCTGGGGGCGTACTCCCATCAGGAGCTTCCTTTCGGGCTTCTGGTCCAGCATCTTCGGCCGGACCGGCACCTCAGCCACTCCCCGTTTTTCAGCGTCGGCTTCGGACTGCAGCAGGCCGGGACCCAGGCGGTTCAGGTGTCGCAGTTCGAGACATCGTCCCTACAGGGCCTGGATGTGAAGACGTTGCGCGAGGAGCTGGAGAAGCGCCGCGCCGAGGTTACCCCGTCCACCGACCTGCTGTTCATGCAGGTAGCCGACTCGGGCGCCCAGATTGCGGCCGTCTTGCAGTTGAGCTCGTCGTTGTTCTCGGCCGGCACAGGCGAGGCCATGATGCGGCACTTCGAGCGCCTTCTCGAAACGATTGCCGAGGATCCCTCCCGGCCCCTTTATGGCATCCCGTTGCTGGAGCAGCCCGAGCTGGATCGCCTCTTGGAGGAGTTCAACCCGCCGGCACTCGAGGTACCGGAGGCGATCGGATTCCATCGCTTGTTCGAGGCCAGGGCCGAGGCCTCCCCGGACACCGCCGCGGTGGTCGTTCCCTCCGAGCCGGGCAGCCCCGAGCCGGAGGAGACCTTGACCTACGGCAGGCTCAACCGGCGGGCCAACCGCCTGGCCCGTCTGCTCGCCGACCGGGGAGTAGGCCCCGAGTCCCGGGTGGGCATCTGCATGTTCCGCTCGACCGATATGGTTGCGGCGGTTCTGGCGGTGCTTAAGGCCGGAGCGGCCTACGTGCCCCTCGACCCGGCCCCCGGCCCCGAGCGGCTGCGCTTCATGCTGGAGGATTCCCGGGCGGACGTGGTGCTCACCCACCGAAGGCTTTTGTCGGACTGGGACCTGACTGCCCAGGTCCTTGAGCTCGACCACTTGGAAGACGAGATCTCGCGACGGCAGCCCACCAACCCGCCGGCCCCGCTCCACGGCGACCAGCTCGCCTACGTGATCTACACCTCGGGCTCCACCGGGCGTCCCAAGGGGGTGATGGTCACCCACCGCAGCCTGGTCAACGCCTACCA
>Ga0299913_10001520_pt1 | contig 17302 bp, 15 predicted proteins | sample RVTome_9_FD_201360 | JGI IMG/M metagenome (GOLD analysis project Ga0299913, IMG submission 201360) | Soil microbial communities from uranium-contaminated site in the Upper Colorado River Basin, Wyoming, United States - RVT155D38 (version 2) ... | reverse complement strand
CGACAACATCGACTATGTCCGTCGTGACGCGTACCTGATCGGCGTCGCGGTCGGGCCGGTCGACATCGAGCGACTCCGCCGCTACACGTTCGTCGGCGAGCGTGGCCTGACCCTGTACGAGCCTGGATCCGGCGCGCTCGAGATGTTCCTCACCGCGCGCCTGTTCCTGTACCAGCAGGTCTACTTCCATCGGACGGTCCGCGCCATCGACCTCGACCTGCGTGACGTGTTCGGCCCCTCGGTCCGGGCGATCTTCGGGTCGGAGTCGCCGGCTGACCGGCTCGCCGACTACGCCGATCTCGACGAGTACGCGCTCCTCCACCAGGCGGCGCGCTGGGTCCGTGGCGAATCGGTGGCCGGGCCGGGCGACGCCACGCCCGAGCCGGGCGACGGCCGCGTGACACCGGCCATCGCCGAGGCCTGGCGGGCGGTCCTCCTGCGCCGGCCGCACTGGCGGGCGGAGGCGGAGCTGCGGGCCGAGTACGAGGCCGGCGGCCGGCCAGATGCCGAGATCGCGGCGCTGGGAACCGCCGAACCGGGCCGGATCGAGATCGACCTCGCCGAGGTCGATGCCCGGCCCGCCGAGGCGACCGCGACCGATTCACTCCTCGCGGTCGAGGGCCGCGACGGTGGGCCGGGTGTGCCGATCAGCCGGGCGTTGCGCCGAATCCCGGCCTGGGCGTTGATTGCACGGCGTTACCGCCGGCATCCGGCCTGACGGCTACGGACGCGGCGGCAGGACCAGCAGCGGATCCACCCGGGCGATTTCCCAGCGCGGCAGCTTCATGCGCTTGACCGTGTCCGGATGGAGCCCGAAGCGCTCCGTCTCGAACGGGCTGAACAGGCCGTAGTGGAGGTGGCAGCCCGAAGCGCGGCCGGTCGCGCCCTCGTAGCCGATCAGCTGGCCCGCTTCGACCGCCTGACCCTTCTTGACCGTGACCTCCCGGAAGTGGGCGTAGATGCTGCGGTAGCCGTTGCCGTCGTCGATCACGACGACGATCGGGAGCGAACTCCACAGCCCGGTGTCATCGAGGCGCTCGTAGTACGGGCCCAGATCGCCCAGCCATCCGACGTGGTCGTCGAACCGCCGCCCGGCGGCCAGCACGACGCCCGAATGCGCCGCAACGACCTTGTCGCCGCAGAACGTGGCCAGGTCGATCCCATCATGGAAGCGCTCGCCGTCCACGAGCCGCGTTCCCCATTCGGTGTGTTCAAAGCCGAGCGTGAGGCGGCCCTTGGGCAGCGGCCACTGGTAGCCGCCCAGGACGTCAACCGGGGGCGCGGTGGGCACGGGCGGCGGCGTCGGGAGGAACGTCGAAAGCGGCACGTAGCCATCGGGGCTCGTCGTTGGCTTCAGTTCCCCTGGGGCGGCCGGCGCATTGGGGGACGGGTTGGCGACGGGCTGGCCGGCGACGTCGCTACCACCGCCCGCGGTCTCGGCGCTCAGCGCCGGTGAGCGAAGCGCGTCACCAAAGGCCCCGACCCCGAGGAACGCGGTCGCGAAGACGATGGCCGCGACGAACCATGGCCGGCGCCGAAGGCGCAGTCGGGGTGACACCGCCGCTGTGTACCACGGCGTGCGCGCCCGGCGCAACCGCCGAACGGACTACAGGCGGACGCCAGCCACCACGGCCACGACAAGGGCCAGGTAGCCGAGGTAGAAGAGACCGCCGACGAGCAGGTTCCGGCCGGTCAGCGTGCCGCGTCGGGCGAGCGGCAGGAAGATCGCCGCCGACGACGCGAGGGCGATGCCGGCCGAGGCGAAGGCGACGTACGAACCTTCGGCGATCGACCACGCGTTCGATGCGAAGAACAGCGCGACGACGGTCGGGATCGTCGACTGGAAGACCATTGCGCCGGTGATGTTGCCCATCGACAGCGTGTCCTTGCCCTGGCGAACCCAGATGATCGAGTTGAACTTCTCGGGCAGCTCGGTGGCGATCGGCGCGATGACCAGCGCGAGCAGCAGCTCGTCGACGCCGATGGTGGACGCGACCTGCTCGACCGCGTCCACGAAGGCGATCGCGCCGACGATGATGCAGCCGAGCGCGAACAGGACCTGCAGGTTGACGACCCGCAGCCGAGGAACGTCCGGATTGCGTCCGTGGGCGTTCCGATCCAGGCGGCGGAACCGAAGGGGCGCGAGATCCTCGAGGTCGATCTCGGGGTCGGCTTCGAAGTGGACCTTGACGTACCAGACGTAGATCGCGAGCAGCCCCACGCCGACGATCCACTTCGGCCAGACCGGATCCGGCGGCAGGAAGGCGGCCCCGATCGCGATCGTGTAGGCGATCGCGAAATAGCGCATGTCGTGGGTGAGTGTCGGCGCGTGGATCTGCATCGCCTCGCCATGCACACGGCGCGTGCGGAACGCGAGCACGCCGAGGCCGGTCACGAACATGGCCAGCGTCGAGAGCATGAACGGCGCGCCGAGGATTGCGCCGATGCCGACCTCGTGCGACGCCGCGCCGGACGCGAACAGGATCGCGATGATCGGGATCATCGTCTCGGGCAGGGCGGTCCCGACGGCGGCCAGGACGGACCCGACCGCGCCCTCGGCCAGGTTGAGCTTGCGGCCGACCCATTCGACCCCGTTCGTGAACAGCTCCGCGCCGACCAGGATGATCAGCAGCGCGAAGAACAGGACCAGGACCGCCACGTGTTCTCCTGTCGGCCGCAGCCTGTCGAAGGGCCGCGTGTCTCGTCGGGATCGCAGGCGGTGCTGGGCGAGTCAAGCCTGCAACGAACCACAACGATACTGCCCGCCGCCCTTCGGGCGCATGCCCGTTGACAGCCTCCCGGTCGGGCGTACGGCGATTACGCCGGGGCCTCCGAGGGGGCGGGCGTGGACACGATGCGCCGCGCCCGACGCTCCTGGACGACGACGAACGCGACCATGGCCAGCGTCAGGGCGACGACGCCCCACACGAGCGAGCTCGTCGGCGATACGCCGGCCCGCAACTCGCCGCTGAAGATCACGGCGACCGCCGTCAGGGCGGCGCCGTTGAGCACGAACAGGGCGGCGGGTGCCCGGATCTCCGCCCAGTCCCTGGCGAAGGCCATCGTCCCGCTCCAGACGGACCAACCCAGGAACCAGGCCGCCACGATCCGCGCGTCCAAAGGATTGAGCTCCCAGGGCCAGCGGGTGGCGGCGAACTCCGGGTTGATGACGAGCAGCAGCCCGTGCATCAGGAGAAGACCGGCGGTCAGGACGAGGAACTTCCGGAACAGCGGATGAAGTGGCCCGGCCTCGATCCGTGGCTCTGCGCGAAGGATGCCCCGCGGGATCAGGTACAGCATCGAGACCGGCTCAAGTACGTAGAGGATCACCCAAATGTGGGCGGTCGGCGGCAGGAACTGGGACCAGGTGAACTGCTCGATGTGCCAGTAGCTCGCGAGCAGGAGCGTCCCGGTGAACGCCAGGTTTCCCCACACGGCCCAGCGGAGTCGGAACCAGTCGGGCTGTCGGGCAACGTAGAGGAAGAACGCTGTCCGGAAGATGTACCCGGCACCGATGAACGCCTGCGCGTAGCGCGGCTGCACGTCCCACGCGAAGTGGGTCGGGACGGACTGTGAAAAGAACAGCATCCAGATGGCGAACCACGCCGCCGCAGCAGCGCCCAGATACCCCCACAGCCGCTGCTCCAGCGGCGGCTTCGGCCTCGTCGTGGGCCCAATCATCGCGCCACCCCTTGATCGGACGTGCCCGCGCCATCAAACGCCGGACGATCCGCGAAGTCAATACGAGCAGCGGCGCGAGCGCCCGGGGTCCAGACGCTGTAGATCGGTCTTGGCCAACAGCCCGACGACGCGCAGGTGCCGCCGGAAGCGGGCCGCGTTGACGGCGAGCCCGCTGGCCTCCAAACGGCGGCCGGTCGCCGGTCTTGTCCGTGACGTCGGACGGAGGCGCGTGCCGCGCGGCGCGTCGGGCCCCGCGCCGATTTTCGGCACATGCCCGCCGGGCGGTCGCACGTCAGGCCCGGCCCTGCTCGCTGCGTCCTTCCCGCGCACGAGGCGGCCTCGTCGGCATCCCATTCCCCGTCACCTGACCGTCCGGTGAGCCTTCTGGCGGGTAAGGCTGGACGTACACCCGTGAGGCGTGAATCTGCCAGAATCCGTCGCTGGCGCCGGGGCGTGGGGCGGAGGAAGGACAGGCGCTACCATATGCCGGTCGCGCTTGGTCGCGACAACAGGCCGCCCGTAGCTCAGTGGATCAGAGCGACTGACTTCGGATCAGTAGGTCGGGGGTTCGAATCCCTCCGGGCGGGCCACCTTCGCGTTCGTGCGCGGTGTAGCCTCGTGGCGTGGACGTCCCGAACCCCGCCCTCGAGCCCGCGGTACCGGCATCCTCGTTCTCCGCCCGGCTGTGGTCGCGCGCCACCTCGGCTCCCGCGTACGTGGCGACGGCCGGTGACCTGCGCACGTTCTCGCTGGCCGGGCTGGAACTGCCGATCCGGGCGTCGATCGCGATCGCGATCGTGACGTTCGCGGTCCTGATCGATTTCTCGCGGGCATTCCTGCCCCCGGACGTCGCGAGCCTTGGCCGGGCGCCCGAAGCGATGCGCTTCGTCGCGGTCGAGCGGTTCGTCCTGTTCGGGCTCATTCCGCTCGCTGCGGTCTTCCTGCTGCGCGACCGCCCGTCGCGCTACGGCCTGACGCTCGGCGAGTGGCGCTGGGGCATCGGGCTGATGCTGGCCGGGTGCGTCGTGATGACTCCGATCGTGCTGGCCTTTGCCCAGCTGCCCGACACGCGCGCCTACTACGGCCCGAGCCTCGCCCCGATTCCGGACCTCCTCGTGACCCACGCGCTTGACCTGGGCGCCGCGGAGTTCGCCTACCGCGGCCTGCTGATGCTGTCGCTCGTCCGCGTCATCGGGCCGCTCGGCGTGCTCGTGGCGACGCTGCCATTCGTGTTCGCCCACATCGGCAAGCCGCCGCTCGAGCTGTTCTCGACACTGGGCGGTGGGATGGCCTATGGCTGGCTGGCGTGGCGGACCGGTTCAGTCGTGTGGGGGACGATCGCGCACGTCTACATCCTGACCCTCGTGACGCTCGCGTCCGGCTGACGCGGCGAGGCCGGTCATGAAACGGCGAGCACGTTCGAGACCGCGCCTATCAGGCCGGCCAGCGTCGCGAACGTGAGGACCGAGGCCGCGAGGCCCTCGCGGATCCGGGCCAGCACCGCGAAGACCATCGCCGCGAACCCGATCAGCCCGACCTTGAGCGCGACGAGCGCGCCGAGCCCGAGCGACGCACCGAGGTACGCGACGATCGGGTTTGCCTCGGCATCGAGTCCGCCGATCGAGACCATGTTGAGGAATGTCGCGAGATCGGCCAGCTGGGCGACCGAGATGGCGGCCAGCGCCGCGATCGATGCGAGCAGGACGCGCAGCCGGGCACTCCCCGGCGATTTGCCACGGATCGGGTGCACGGCGTCCATGGACGAAATGATGCCGTAAATGCCCCACTCGCCACTTATCAGCACCCCACCACCGACGTGACAGTCCCATGACACGGGGGCGCTGCGTCGTTCGACGCAGTCGAACCGGGCCGGTCGGCGGGGCTGCTCGGGCCGATGGGCACTGGGCGGGTCGCGTCCGTGCCTCCCATGCTCGGTGGCCAAGGAGGCCCGAATGCGGACCGAACGCATCCTGATCATGGGCGCCGCCGGGCGCGACTTCCACAACTTCAACGTCGTCTACCGGGACGATCCGGACACGCAGGTGGTCGCCTTCACCGCGACCCAGATCCCCGGGATCGCCGACCGCCACTACCCGACCGCCCTGGCCGGGACGGCCTACCCTGCCGGAATCCCGATCGTGAGCGAGACCGAGCTCGAGCGACTGATCGCCGAGCACGACGTCGACGCGGTGGTCTTCGCCTACAGCGACGTCGCCCACGAGACCGTGATGCACGCCGCGTCCCGGGTCCTTGCCGCTGGTGCGGACTTCCGCCTTCTCGGACCCGACCGCACGATGCTGCGCAGCAACCGGCCGGTCGTCGCGGTCGGGGCGACCCGGACCGGCAGCGGCAAGAGTCAGACCACCCGCCATCTCGCGGCGCTCCTTGCCGCGCGCGGCGTGACGCCGGTCGTCATCCGCCACCCGATGCCCTACGGCGACCTCGAGCGCCAGCGCGTCCAGCGCTTCGCGTCCTATGCCGACCTCGACCGGCACGACACGACGATCGAGGAGCGCGAGGAGTACGAGCCGCACCTCGACGCCGGGCGCGTCGTCTATGCCGGCGTTGACTACGAGGCGATCCTGCGCGAGGCCGAGGCCGAGGCGGACGTGATCCTGTGGGACGGTGGCAACAACGACTTCTCGTTCTACCTCCCGGACCTCTTCGTCGTCGTGGCCGATCCGCTGCGACCCGGCGACGAGCGCCATTACCATCCGGGCGAGACGAACCTGCGCCGGGCCGACGTCGTGATCATCAACAAGATCGATGCGGCCGACGCGACCGCCATCGCCCAGGTCGGCATGAGTGTCCGCGAGCTCAACCCCGGAGCGTCGCTCGTCACGGCGGCCTCCGAGCTCGCGCTCGAGGGCGCGGACATCGCCGGCAAGCGGGTCATCATCGTCGAGGACGGGCCGACCCTGACCCACGGCGGAATGCACTTCGGTGCCGGTGTCGTCGCCGCGCGGCGATTTGGCGCGGCCGCGATCGTCGACCCGCGACCGTTCGCGGTCGGCTCCATCGCGGAGGTCCTGGCGCGTTACCCGGATCTCGAGTCACTCGTTCCGGCGATGGGCTACGGTCCCGGTCAGATTGCCGATCTCGCTGCGACGCTCGACGCCGCCGAGGCCGACCTCGTGCTGTCGGCCACGCCGATCGACCTGACCCGCGTCCTGACGACGATCAAGCCGATCACCCGGGTCCGCTATGAACTCAAGCAGATGAGCGGCCCGGCCCTGGGCGACCTGCTCGAACCGATCGTCGAACGGGTGCGCGGGCGCCTGGTGACGAACGGAGCCTGATCTCGGGGCGCGGGTTCGACGCTCTACCGGGCTCAGCCGGCGCCGAACCGCCGGACCTCGGCGTCGAGGTCCAGGGGCATGACCGCGCCCCGGCGTTCGAACTCGCCCCATGCCTCGCGCGGGACCCGCCACATGATCTCGAACTCGTTGCCGTCCGGGTCGCTCCCGTAGAGCGACTTCGAGACGCCGTGGTCGCTCGCGCCGCCGAGCGCGCCGGCCTCCGCGAGGACGCGCGACGCCTCGGCGAGGTCCTCGATCGAGGGCACCTCCCAGGCGAGGTGATAGAGCCCGGTGGAGCCACGGGGCGGGCGAGGCGCATCGGGCCCGACCGAGAACAGCCCAAGGTCGTGGTGGTTGTCGCCACCGCCGGCCCGCATGAACACGGCCTGCCCACCAAACTCGGTCGACACGATCTCGAAGCCGAAGACCCGGGCGTAGAACTCGGCGGCGCGGGTGGCTTCGCGCACGAACAGGACGGCATGGTTGAGGCGGGCGACCGGGATGCTCATCGGCGTAGTCTGCCGGAGCGCGGCGTCGCGCGGTAGACTTCGCCCGACCCCAAGTGTTCTCCGCAGTCTCGGTGCTGCGGTCCGTCGACTCTGAGCAGGTGGTGCCCATGAATGTCGGTGTCGCCAGGGAGACCGCGCCAGGAGAACGGCGCGTGGCCCTGGTACCCGAAGCGCTCGGCAAGCTGCAGGCAGCCGGGCTCGAAATCCTCGTCGAAACCGGTGCTGGCGCCGGCGCGGCGATCCCCGACGCGGTCTTCTCCGAGGCCGGCGCGACGATCGTCACGACCGACCAGCTGTACCAGCAGGCGGACGTGGTCCTCAGGGTCGCCAGGCCCGCCGCTGCCGAGGTCGCCAGGCTGCGTTCGGGGCAGGCCGTCGTCGGCTTCCTCCAGCCGCTGATCGACCCAAAGCTCGCGGGGGAGCTCGCAGCGAAGGGCGTGACCGCGATCAGCCTCGACGCGATCCCGCGCACCCTGTCGCGCGCGCAGACGATGGATGCCCTCTCGTCGCAGGCCAACGTCGGCGGCTACAAGGCGGTGCTCATCGCGGCCAACGAGTACGGGCGCTACTTCCCGCTCCTGACCACGGCCGCGGGAACGGCCCGACCGGCGAACGTGCTGATCCTCGGGATCGGCGTGGCCGGACTCCAGGCAATCGGCACGGCCCGCCGCCTCGGTGCCGTCGTCAAGGCCTACGACGTCCGGCCCGAGACGCGCGAGCAGGCCGAATCGCTCGGCGCCCAGTTCGTCAAGCTCAAGACCTCGATCGACGCAACGGGCGCCGGCGGGTATGCCCGCGAGTTGACCGCCGAGGAGCGGGCCGCCCAGCAGGCCGAGCTCAACGAGGTCATCGCCGGGATGGACATCGTGATCACGACGGCCCAGGTTCCGGGGCGCAAGCCGCCGGTGCTCGTCACCGCCGATGCGGTCAAGGGCATGAAGCCGGGGTCCGTGATCGTCGACATGGCGGCTTCGGCGCTCGGCGGAAACTGCGAACTGTCGAAGGCCGGCGAAACCGTGGTGACCGACAACGCGGTCACGATCGTTGCCCCCGAGAACCTGCCGGCGTCGATGCCGGCGGGGGCCTCGGCCTTCTATGCCCGCAACATCTCGGCGCTCCTGCTTGGCATGGTCAAGGATGGCAACCTCAGCCTTGACCTCGACGACGAGGTGACGAAGGCGACCGTCATCGCCCATGACGGCCGGGTCGTGTCCGAGCCGGTCGCCAAGCTGCTCGAGGCCGCGCCCGCCGCGGCGGCGGGCCCGGGAGGTGCCGCATGAACGATCCGCTGCTGACGAACTTCATCATCTTCACGCTCGCGATCCTGTGCGGCTTCGCGGTCATCTCGAAGGTGCCGGCCACCCTGCATACGCCGCTGATGTCTGGTGCCAACTCGATCCACGGCATCGTGCTGGTCGGCGCGATGGTGATCGCGCTCCACGCCACCGATCCGCTCGGCCAGTTGATCTCGCTCGTCGCGGTCGCGTTCTCGGCGATGAACGTCGTCGGGGGATACGTCGTGACCGATCGGATGCTCCAGATGTTCCGCAAGCGCGGCGCGCCGGCCCCCCCGCGACCCGACCAGGTCGCCGAGCAGGTGGAGGGCTAGGGGTCCGTGGACACACTCGACGTCATCATTCGCCTGGTCTGGCTAGCCGGGGCTGCGGCGTTCGTCCTCGGACTGATGCGGATGAACTCACCGGCAACCGCCCGGAACGGCAACTTGCTGTCGGCCGGAGGCATGGCCTTCGCGGTCGGCGCGACCGGCGTGCTGCTCCTCAAGGACGGTGCCAGCGGCACGGCCTGGCTGATCATCGCGGTCGGGATCGTCATCGGCGGCGGGCTTGGCCTGTACACGGCCCGGACGGTCGCGATGACCGCGATGCCGCAGCTCGTGAGCCTGTTCAATGCGGTCGGCGGCGGCGCGGCGGCCCTCATCGGCATCGACGAGTACATCCGCCTGGTGGCGGCGCCCGAGCCCGCGCCGGTCACGACCACCGTCTTCGTCGTCCTCGACATCGTGATCGGCAGCGTGACGTTCAGCGGGTCGCTGATCGCGTCGGGCAAGCTCATGGGGCTGTCGATCACGCCGTCGCGACCGGTCATGGTCCCCGGCGGCCAGCTCGTCACGCTGGCCCTCGCGGCGATCGTCGTCGTCTCGGCCGGCTACCTTTTCTTCGTGGCCGAGAGCCTTCCGCTGATCGGCGTGATCCTCGTCGCGTCGCTGGTGTTCGGCGTCACGATGACACTCCCCATCGGCGGCGCCGACATGCCAGTCGTGATCTCGCTCCTCAACTCGTTCACCGGCACGGCCGTCGCGATGGCCGGGTTCGTGATCGACAACATCGTGCTGATCATCGCCGGCGCGCTCGTCGGGGCGTCGGGCGCGATCCTGACCAAGCTGATGGCCGACGCGATGAACCGCTCGGTCCTGAACATCATGGTCGGCGGGTTCGGCGGTGGCGAGGGCGTCGCCGGCGCGGTGGGCGGCGAAGGCGGTTCGGTCCGCGAGCTGAACGTCGACGACGCGGCGATCCAGCTGGCGTACGCCTCGTCGGTGATCGTGGTCCCGGGTTACGGCCTCGCCGTGGCGCAGGCGCAGCACTCGGTGCGTGAGCTGGCCGAGATCCTCGAGGAGCGCGGCGTCACCGTGAACTACGCGATCCACCCGGTCGCCGGCCGGATGCCGGGACACATGAACGTGCTGCTCGCCGAGGCGAACGTCCCGTACCCGCAGCTCCGCGAAATGGAGGACATCAACCCGGAGTTCGACCGGGCCGACGTCGCGCTCGTCGTCGGCGCGAACGACGTGACGAACCCGGCGGCGCGCCGTCCGGGGTCGCCGGTGTCGGGCATGCCGATTCTCGACGTGGACCACGCCAAGTCGATCATCGTGATCAAGCGCTCGATGGGCCGTGGGTATGCGGGCATCGACAACGAGCTGTACACGAACCCGAAGACAGGGATGCTCTTCGCGGATGCGAAGGACGGGTTGGCGGCCCTGGTCGCGGCGGTGAAGGCAGTCTAGGTCTGGGGCCTCGGCCGCGGCCGCTGACCGGCGTTCGTGGGTTGCTTCTCGCCCATTCCCCCCGGACTGATAACCGGCGCGGACGCCCGATTGCCTGCTGCGTAGTCAACACGCGACTAGTAACGACGATGCGAGACGCGATCTGGGCCCAACGAGCCGCTCGGACCACCGAGCCCATCGATCCCACGCTCAAAGCGACCCGCCTCGAGCCCGCGCGGGCTGTCCGGCCTGGCCGCCGGCCGCGAAGGACACGCTTACGAACCGCGTGATGACTATCTGAGAAGCAGATCGGCCCGCCGCGCGCGGAGCAGCGGCCGCGGCCCGGCCCGGGTCGAGACCGTCAGTCGCCGGCCGGGGCCGTCGTCGCCACCTCGACACCTTCGAGGCGCTCGAGCTCCTCGAGGATCTGTGCCGCGTGCTTGGTGGTCCGGCCACGGATCTCGAGGTCCACCCCGTGCACGCCTTCGGGCGATCGGCTGCTGGCCAGGTGCCGGATGTGGTCCTCGCGTTCCGAAAGTGCCTCGAACAAGCGGCCCAGCGCACCCTCGCCGGCGACGTCGATTCGCACGCGCAGTCGGCCGCGCTCGTTCCCGGCGATCCGGTTCTCCACGAAATGCAGCGGGCTCAGCGAGATCAGCACGATGACGGTCGCCGCGACCGCCACGACCCACGCCCCGGCGCCGGCCGCCATTCCGACCGCGGCGACGGCCCACAGGCTTGCAGCCGTGGTTAGGCCGCGCACGGATGCGCCGTACTTGAGGATGGCCCCCGCTCCGAGGAAGCCGATCCCCGACACGATCTGCGCCGCGACCCGGCCCGGATCGGAGCCGGTCCCCGGAAACGCCACGATCGAAAGCACCGTGAACGTCGCCGAGCCGACCGACACGAGCAGGTGCGTGCGCATCCCGGCCGGGTGGTCGTGCACCTCCCGCTCGAGCCCGACCACCGCCCCGAGAATCGCGGCCACGACCAGTCGAACGACGAGATCGAACTGGAACGGGATGTCGGTCGGCATCGCGGCAAGGATAGTCCCGTGACCGATGCGTCCCGAACGCACCGCGGCAGGTCGCGTACCATCCGCGCAACATGACCCAACGAATCGATCCCCCGGCGCCGAAATCCCGCAACCGCGAGCTCGTCGCGGCCGCCCTCGCGGGTGTCGCCGTGGTGATCGTCGCCGTCATCGTGCTCCAGCTCCTCGGCGGCTCGCCCGAACCGCAGTCGAACGCGACGACGCTTCCCGAGACGAGCCCGAGCGCGTCCGTCGAGCCGAGCCTCTCGCCATCGCCGAGCGCGCTCCCCTCGCCGACGCCCAGCCCGACGCCGACCGCCACGCCAACGCCGCCCCCGACGCCGACTCCAACGCCACGCCCGACTCCGAGGCCGACGCCCACGCCGACCCCGGCGACCGAACCGGAGATCGTCAGCTTCATCGCCCCGGAGACGGCCGACTGCAGCACCGGTGTCGCCGAGGTCCACCTCACGTGGCACGTCGAGCGGGCTACCGGCGTCACGATCTCGATCGACGGCCCCGGGATCTTCGACTCGTACCCCCCAACCGGCGAGGCCGACCTTCCGTTCGGGTGCGGGGACGAGACGCAGCACACGTACCTGCTCACGACGACCGGTGGGACCGGGCCGGCCGACACGCTCGAACGAGTCATCACCCGGGCGCCCTGACGCCGGCACTCAGCCGGGCGCCGACTCCTCTTCGGCCACTGTGACGTCGACGACTTCGGCGCCGAGCGCCCGGACGAGTGCGGCCGGCGCGAGGTGCACGTTGACCCCGAATGCCCCGCCGCCGATGGCGAGGACCGGCTCGGTCGCCGCCCACGCATCGAGGATCACGGGCCAGGCGTGCGTCGAACCGAACGGCGTGATCGTGTAGCGCTCATAGCCCGTGGCCGCCCGGGCCTCGTCGGCGTCGGGCAGCGTCAGCCGGCGGACTCCGAGGTGGGAACGGAGCTTCGGCCAGTCGAAGCGGCGCCCGGCGGGGACCAGCACGAACAGGTAGTCGTCCTCGCCGCGGCGCACGACGATCGTCCGAAGCAGGGCCCGAAGCGGGATCCCCTGGAGGTCGGCGCTCTCCTCGGCGCTGCCGGCACGCCGCGTCCGCACGACCCGATGGTCGACGCCGGCGGCGACGAGGGCGGCAAGCGCGGGAGTGGAGACGTCCATGGCCGCCACTGTACCGATCCGTCGGCGCCGGCGCCGGCCCGGAGGCGCCCGCCCTAACCGTCCTCGAGCGCGATCCTGACCCGCTTGTTGATGCGGCCCTTCGACTCGTAGCCGGTCACCCGGATCCGGCCCACCTCGCTCGTATTCGAGACGTGCGTCCCGCCGTCGGCCTGCAGGTCGAGCCCGACGATTTCGATCGTGCGGACCTCCTCGATGCCCGGCGGCAGGAGGTTGATCTTGGTCCGGATCAGGTCGGGGATCGCGAATGCCTCGTCGCGCGGCAGGACCGCCACGCGAATCTCGCGTCCGGCCGCGAGCTCGGCGTTGACCTTCGCCTCGATCTCGCCGACCAGGTCGCCGCTCATCCGCTCGAACTCGAAGTCCATCCGGCCGCTGCCCGGTTCCATGTTGCCGCCGGTGACCTGCGCCCCGTAATCGCGCCAGACGACCCCGCACAGGGCGTGGAGCGCGGTGTGCGTCCGCATCAGCTCGAACCGCCGCGCCCAGTCGATGTCGACCCGAAGCATGTCGCCCTCGGCCGGCGGCTCGCCGTCCGACGGCTCGAGCTCGTGGCCGATCTCACCACCGATCTTGCGCGCTGCCCGAACCGTCCAGGTCCGCCCGTCGTCCGCGCGCAGGAGCAGCCCGCGATCCGCCGGTTGCCCGCCTCCGCCTGGGTAGAACACGGTCCGATCGAGCACGATGAGCGGGGGTTCGCCGGCCTCGATGCCGCGTACGCGGGCCTCGACGGTGCGTGCGTAGGCGTCGCGGTAGCAGAGCTGCTCGCCCGGCGTCATCGCGCCACTACTCGGCGGTGACGTCGATGGTCATCGTCGGATGAACCGAGCAGATGAACGTGTACGCACCGGCCTCGAGTGCCGGGACCTCGTAGACGATCTGGGCCGGGCCGGTGATGACCTCGCCGTCGAACACCTTCGTCCCGGCGTCGTCGAGGATGTCGACATCGTGCGGGATCGCTCCGTCCTGGTTGTCGAACTCGATCTGGAACGGGGCGCCGGCCGGGACGGTCAGCGTGGACTGTTCGAATGCGATCCCGACAGCGGTGATCTGGACCGCCTCGCCGCTCGGGCCGTTCGTGGGCGCGGCCGAGGCCCCGTCGGTCGGCGCCGGACTCGCAGGCTCCGCCGACGGTTCGACGCTTGGAGCCGGCGTCGCCGAGGGCGGTGGGGCATACGTCCAGCCTGCTTCCTCGGCGGTGCAGCCGGCGATGACGATGGCGGCAAGGGCCAGGGTGGCGATGACGATCGGCGCGGAGCGAACGGGTCGCATGGGCAGTGGATACCTCGACACGTGGAATGCGCCGACGCGGGGCAGACGGTCGGCCGCCACCCGAATCTAGCGTCCCTTGGAAATCCGTGTGGCCGGTCCTGCCCCACCGATCGGTACCATCGTCCGGGTTGCCTCCGGGACCGGACCGGGACTAGCCTACTGGTCCCGACTTCGGGCAACCGTCACGCGTCCGCCCGGACACGGGTCTTCGGCGCATCGAAGCGCCGCTCGTCGCGCCAGCTTCATGATCGCACCCCCCGGCGGATGCCCATTCCTTCGGGTGACCAGCGAGACCTCGAGACCCGGAGACCTCCCTCCGGGTCTCGTGGCATCCGGGACATCCGTCATGGCCCGCGGAAGGGTCAGTGGCGTTCGGTGAGCCCCAAGCGGATGGCCACGGCCGCTGCCTCGACGCGCCCCGAGACACCGAGCTTGGCGAGGATGTTCCCGACGTGCACCCCGACCGTCTTGCGGGTGATGAACAGGCGCTCGCCGATCTCGGGGTTCGTGCGGCCCTGCGCAATCAGCCGCAGGACCTCTCGCTCGCGCGCACTGAGCCCGAATGTGCCGTGGCCGTTACCGTCGACCGCGGGCTCGCCGGCGACGCCCAGCACGAGTGCCGACGGGCGGCCGGGGGCGCTGTCCGCCGAAGGAACGGGTGGTGATGCCGGCGCCGCGATGGGCGCGGCGTCCGCGAGCAGCGCCTCGACCTCGTCGGGTAGGGGAATGAGCGCCCGCTGCCCGAGCTCGCGCAGCTGCCGGAGGAGCGGCCGCGCACCGAGCTTCAGCGCGATGCCGGTCGCCTCGAGCAGCGGCCGGCGCGCGGCGGTCCGGCCCGACCGCCCGTCACGGGCAAGGTGGGCCTCGGCCTCGCGCCAGCGAGCTCGTGCCATCTCGTACGGGGCGACCAGCCGACCCCACGACTGGGCGACGGCGGCCCACGCGACGGGATCGTCGCGGTCGTCGATCCGGGCGCAGTACGCCCGGGCCGTGGCGAGGTACGTGTCGGCGGTCCGGCGCGAGCCGATCGTCGTCGACACGCCGTGGCGCTGCACCACGGCGGCGGCCTCCTCGACGATCGCCGGGGTCCGGGCACGGATCGCGGCGAGCGCCGGGAGGTCATGGCGCTCATGGGCCTCAGCCGCGGCAACCGAGTCGACCTCGGCGGCCATGGCCGCCATGCGAGCGGTCAGGACCCAGTCCTCGGTCCCGCGCACGAGCTCCCACCCGCGGGCGGCGACCCGTTCGGCATCGGCGACGTCCCCGCGCCACAGGGCGAACGACGCGGAGGCAAGGTAGAACGGCACGGCCAGCTGCGAATCGCGCACGGCCTCGAGCTCGAGCAGCGTTTGGCCCAGCAGGCGCCCGGCCGCCTCGCCGGCATCCAGCTCGATCTCCACGGTGGCCAGGTTGACGATCGAGTTGAGGAAGTTGATGCCGACCGGCAGCCATTCCAGCGACGTCTCGCTGAGCGCGCGAGCCTCGTCCCACCGCCCGAGAATGAACAAGGAATCGGGGGCGTTACCGCGGAGGAAGTTGCCATACACGGCCTCGAGGCCGGCCGCCCGCGCCTCGTCGATCCCGCGGTAAGCGACGTCCACCGCCTCGGCCCGCCGGCCGACCAGATCGAGCACCGTGGTGAGATTGGCCCGGATGCGGAATTGCTCGTCGACATCGCCGCTCTCGGCGGCCATCCGGGCGGCCTCGTCGAGCAGCGCAATGGCCGACTCAGGGTCGTTGCCCCAGGCGAGCGCGACCGCCAGCGTCGTCGTCGCATGTGCTTCCTGCGCGAGGGCCGCCGGCAGGCAGGCCCGCGCGACGCGGATGGCTTCCCGGGCAAGCCCCTCGGCCTCGGAGAACGTGCCGTCGAGCATCTTGAGCTGGGCGAGCGCCGCGAGCACCGTGGCGCGCTCATGGGTTGGCTCGTCGGGGACGAGATCGACCGCCCGCTGGCGCGCCGCCATGGCCCCCTCGGCGTCGCCGACCGCCCGTCGATAGTGACCGAGGCGCTCGTGAAGCAGTCCGAGGCGAACCCGGTCACGGCGGCCGTCGAGGCCGGCCATCGCCGACTCTGCGAACGCGATCGCCCGCGTGGCTCGACCGGCCGCGAACGCCGCCTCGGCCGCCCGTACCTTGAGCGTGGTCTGGTCACCGTCCTCGGTCGCGATCGACAGCGCGGCCTCGATCGCATCGAGCTCGTCGGCTGGGGCGTTGACGTTCGCAGCATCGGCCGCCGCCGCGAGGAACGCGTCGCGCGCGCCGTGGTGATCGTTCGCCTGGAGCAGGTGGTGCGCTGCCACGCTCGGCCGATGGGCCACGGCGGCAGCAATGGCGGCGTGATAACGGACACGCGTGAACGGCAGCAGGTCCTCGTCCACAGCGCGGGCGATCAGCTCGTGACGGAAATCGAGGTGATCTTCGGTCTCGACCAGGAAGCCGTGCTCGATCGCCTCGGCCAGGCCGGTCGTCAGGTCCGCGTCCAGCACGGAGCCGGCCCGCCGCGGGGCGCTGCTCGAGCGCGGCGGCCGGCGAACGGCCCCGACCTCGAACGTTTCGGCCGCCTGCGCGAGCTCCGCAGTCCGAAGAGGCACCCCGGCAGGGGCCATGAGCCGGAGGACCCGCCGGCACTCGGGGCTGCGGATCGCGAGTCGAGCCCGGATGAGCGCCTCGAGGGTCTCGGTCGGTGAGACGGTCGACAGCTCGCGCCGAGCGGCAAGGAGCTCCTCGGCGGCCAGCGGGTTGCCGCCGGATCGTTCCGCGACCAGCAGCAGGACGCTGGCCGACGGTCGCTCGCCCTCGATCGCCTCGATCAGCCGCCCGATCTCGCCCCGTTCGAGCGCTGCCAGGACGAGCTCGGGGACAGACCGAGGCGCACTTGCGATGAGAGCGTGGTCGGCGGACCACGGATCCGACCGCGTGACCTCATCGGGGCGGTGGGTGATGACGAGCGTGAGTCGCTGCGATCGGGCGATGCGCGCGAGGAACGTCGCGAGCGCCCGGGTCGCCGCATCGGCCCGATGGACGTCCTCGAGCATCAGCACGACCGGCTCGCGCTCGCCCAACCGCCCGAGCATGCCGAGGACGCCCTCGAGCATTCGGGCCTGGCGGCGTTCGGGGGCTGTCGTCGTGGGACGTGCCGGGAGCACCCCGAGCGGGGCCAGCCGTTCGCCCAGTTCGGGCACGAGCCGCACTGCGTCCTCGATAGCCGGGCCGACCACCGCGGCGAGCGCCGTATCGTCCAGCGAGGCGAGGGCCGGTCGCAGCGCGCGGAGCACGGGTGCGAGGGGTGCCTCAGGTCCGCGCGACGCCACGCCTCG
>Ga0299913_10001518_pt1 | contig 17324 bp, 15 predicted proteins | sample RVTome_9_FD_201360 | JGI IMG/M metagenome (GOLD analysis project Ga0299913, IMG submission 201360) | Soil microbial communities from uranium-contaminated site in the Upper Colorado River Basin, Wyoming, United States - RVT155D38 (version 2) ... | reverse complement strand
GCTCACACGGGGCAGTAGCTCACGCGGGGCAGTAGCTCGACACGGGGCTGTAGCTCAGTTGGGAGAGCGCCGCCCTTGCAAGGCGGAGGCCGTCGGTTCGATTCCGATCAGCTCCACCAAGCCCATCGCGGGCGAGACCCGAGGCGATCGAGTCGCCGGCGCTGGCATGCGCGGTCGAGTGGAGGCAGCTCCACCCGAGCGCGGATCCCAGCCCGAACGGGGTCCCTGGTCTTTGACAACTGAATCGGGTTAGAAGCGATAGGATTCGCCGAGAATCCGAGAATTACAAGGCTCAAGGTTTCTAGACCAACGAGTTTGGTCAAGCTACTAAGGGTGCACGGTGGATGCCTTGGCGCAGAGAGGCGATGAAGGACGCGGTAAGCTGCGATAAGCTCCGGGGAGCCGCAAGCAGGCTTCGATCCGGAGGTGTCCGAATGGGGAAACCCGTCAGGAGTCATGTCCTGACACCGCAGGGTGAACGCATAGCCCTGTCGGGGCCAACGCGGGGAAGTGAACCATCTCAGTACCCGCAGGAAAGGAAAGCAACAGCGACTCCGTCAGTAGCGGCGAGCGAACGCGGATCAGCCCAAACCGGTGAGGTGTAAGCTCGTAGGCGTTGCCTCATCGGGGTTGTGGGATGCTGCTCGGGCCGGCTACGACCGGCCCGGAGAGTTACAAATCACCAGCCTAGCCGAAGGTCACTGGAAAGGGCCGCCAGAGCGGGTGACAGCCCCGTAGGCGAAAGGTTCGGTGACTCTCCTGCAGCACTCCCGAGTACCACGGGACACGGGAAACCCCGTGGGAAACCGGGTAGACCATTACCCAAGGCTAAGTACTCCTCTGCGACCGATAGTGAACCAGTACCGTGAGGGAAAGGTGAAAAGAACCCCTGTTAGGGGAGTGAAATAGTACCTGAAACCGTGTATCTACAAGCAGTGGAAGCACTATGCTCCGGTCTTCGGACCGGTCCACGTGCGACCGCGTGCCTTTTGCATAATGAGCCGGCTAGTTACTGTCTCTGGCAAGGCGAAGCGACGTGCCGAGCCGCAGCGAAAGCGAGTCTGAACAGGGCGATCGAGTCAGGGGCAGTAGACGCGAAACGAGGTGATCTACCCATGGCCAGGGTGAAGCTGAGGTAACACTCAGTGGAGGCCCGAACCAGTGTCGGTTGAAAACGGCTTGGATGAGCTGTGGGTAGGGGTGAAAGGCTAATCAAACCTCGTAATAGCTCGTTCTCCTCGAAATAGCTTTAGGGCTAGCCTCGTGGATTTACATCGCGGAGGTAGAGCACTGGATGGACTAGGGGCCCCACCAGGTTACCGAATCCAACCAAACTCCGAATGCCGCGAATGCCGACCACGGGAGTCAGACTGCGGGGGATAAGCTCCGTAGTCGAGAGGGAAAGAACCCAGACCGCCAGCTAAGGTCCCCAAGTATCAGCTAAGTGGGAAAGGATGTGGAGACGCCCAGACAGCCAGGAGGTTGGCTTAGAAGCAGCCACCCTTTAAAGAAAGCGTAACAGCTCACTGGTCAAGTGGCTCTGTGCCGAAAATTCAACGGGGCTCAAGCTGATCACCGAAGCTGCGGAATTCCAGGTCCCTTCGGGGGCCGGGGATTGGTAGAGGAGCGTTCCGTAGGCGCTGAAGTCGGACCGTGAGGACCGGTGGAGCGTACGGAAGTGACCCTGCCGGCACAAGTAGCGATAAAGCGTGTGAGAACCACGCTCGCCGTAAGTCTAAGGTTTCCTGAGGAAGGTCAATCCGCTCAGGGTTAGTCGGTCCCTAAGGCAAGGCCGAAAGGCGTAGTCGATGGGAAACAGGTGAATATTCCTGTACCACCTTCGGATCGTTATCACCGATGGGGTGACGCAGGAGGATAGCTCGGCCTACGATCGGAAGTGTAGGTTCAAGCGTGTAGGCGGGAGCGGTAGGCAAATCCGCTGCTCCACAACGTCGAGACGCGACGTCGAGCCCTTCGGGGCGCAAAGCGAGTGATTCCATGCTGCCAAGAAAAACCTCTAGGGAGATTCGCGGGTGACCGTACCGCAAACCGACACAGGTAGACGGGGAGAGAATCCCAAGGCGCTTGAGTGACCTCTTGTGAAGGAACTCGGCAAATTGACACCGTAACTTCGGGAGAAGGTGTGCCGCGGCGCGTGTAGGAGTTCGCCTCCGAAGCGCACTGCGGTCGCAGAGAAATGGCCCAGGCGACTGTTTACTAAAAACACAGGACTCTGCAAAGTCGAAAACGACGTATAGGGTCTGACGCCTGCCCGGTGCCGGAAGGTTAAGAGGAGCGGTTAGCTGGTCTTCGGACCGGCGAAGCTGTGAATCGAAGCCCCGGTAAACGGCGGCCGTAACTATAACGGTCCTAAGGTAGCGAAATTCCTTGTCGGGTAAGTTCCGACCTGCACGAATGGCGTAACGATCTGGGCGCTGTCTCCACAAGAGGCTCAGCGAATCTGTAGCACCGGTGAAGATGCCGGTTACCCGCATGTAGACGGAAAGACCCTGTGCACCTTTACTGCACCCTGGCAGTGAACCCCGGTGCGTTATGTGTAGGATAGGTGGGAGGCTGTGAAGCCGGGCCGCTAGGCTCGGTGGAGCCACCGGTGAAATACCACCCTTAACGTACTGAGGTTCTAACTCAGGCCCGTGATCCGGGTCGGGGACATTGTCAGGCGGGTAGTTTGACTGGGGCGGTCGCCTCCCAAAAGGTAACGGAGGCGCGCGAAGGTTCCCTCAGGCTGATTGGAAACCAGCCGTAGAGCGTAAAGGCAGAAGGGAGCTTGACTGCGAGACTTACACGTCGAGCAGGTACGAAAGTAGGCCTTAGTGATCCGGTGGTCCCGCATGGAAGGGCCATCGCTCAACGGATAAAAGGTACGCCGGGGATAACAGGCTGATCGCGTCCAAGAGTTCACATCGACGACGCGGTTTGGCACCTCGATGTCGGCTCATCGCATCCTGGAGCTGAAGCCGGTTCCAAGGGTTCGGCTGTTCGCCGATTAAAGCGGTACGTGAGCTGGGTTTAGAACGTCGTGAGACAGTTCGGTCCCTATCTCATGCGGGCGTAGGATACTTGAGAGGATTTGTCCCTAGTACGAGAGGACCGGGATGGACGAACCTCTAGTGCACCAGTTGTCGCGCCAGCGGCACAGCTGGGTAGCTACGTTCGGAAAGGATAACCGCTGAAAGCATCTAAGCGGGAAGCCCCCCTCGAGATGAGGTATCCCCTGAGACCCCTCGCAGACGACGAGGTTGATAGGCAGGAGGTGTAAGCCGCCGCAAGGCGCTGAGCTGACCTGTACTAATCGGTCGATCGGCTTGACCATTATTCTCGCTTTTCGACGGATCCTATCGCTGCTGACCCGATTCAGTTCGTGCCGGGCGCCCTGAGCGCTCGGTGACCAGGCTCTTTTCAGATTCCGGTTTTCCCGGTGACTCTGGCGAGGGGGAAACACCCGTTCCCATTCCGAACACGGAAGTTAAGCCCCTCAGCGCCGATGGTACTGCGCTGGAGACGGCGTGGGAGAGTAGGTCGTTGCCGGGAGTATTCTTCGCGGCCCTCGAGGTGACTCGGGGGCCGTTTTCTTTTTGCGGCCGACGTCGCTCCCTGCCAGCCCTGGTGCGCATGCAAAAGTGGCGATCGGTCGATGGACTGCTTCTTGCTCTCGACGGGTCGCGGGGACCACCGTATGCCCGACCTCCAGAGACCCCGACTCCTCCGATCGTTCTGGCGCGAGCTGCGCACCGGACCGTCGAGGTCGCTGATCTCCGCCGGGTTCGACGGCGAGGTGCTGCTCTCCGGTGTGCGGGTGGTCGTCATCCTGGTTCTGCTCGCCTTCCCGCTCGTGCGGGTGATCGACCAGCCCTACGACCCGGGCGCCTGGTACCGGCTGGGGATCGCCGGTGCCGCGCTTCTCTACGCGCTCGTCGTCTTCGTGCTCTGCCGGCGGGGACGGTGCGGCGAGACCTTCGGCTACGTCACCAGCGCGCTCGACGTCACCCTGGTCACTGCGCTTCTCGTCACCTACCTGCTCACCGGCTCGCCGACACGGGTCGCCCGTAGCGACGTCCTCTACGCGCTCTACCTGCTGGTGATCGCGGCCACCGGCCTGCGTTACAACGTGCGGATCTGCGCGCTGAGCGGCGTCCTCGCCGCCGGCCAGTACGCCGGCGTCCTGTGGCTGGCCGACCGCCTGTGGCGGCCCGGGCCGGACTGGGCGCCGCCCCAGCCGGCCGGCGCCGTCGACTGGCGGATGGAGAGCGCGAGGGTCGGGCTCCTCGTCGTCGCCACCGTCCTCAGCGTGGCGAGCGTCCTGCGGGCGCGGGAGCTCCGGCGCGAGGCGATCCTCGACCGCCTGACCGGCCTGTACAACCGGGCGTACTTCGACGAAGCCCTGGCCGAGGCGGTCGACCGCCACGACGGGACGGCCCCGCTGAGCCTGGCGCTGATCGACCTCGACGACTTCAAGGCCAGCAACGACTCGTTCGGGCACCGGACCGGCGATGCGCTGCTCCGCGAGGTGGCCGGCGTCCTGCGCGCCCACTTCCGCGAGACCGACGTCGTCGCCCGCTACGGTGGCGAGGAGTTCGGGATCGTCATGCCGGGCACGGCCCTGGGGACCGCGATGAGCCGGGTCGAGGCGGTGCGGGAGCTGATCTCGCGCCAGCGGCTGCGGCCGGCGGGACATGACGTCGAGGTCCGGCTGACCGTGAGCTGCGGCGTGGCGAGCTGGCCGGAGGACGGCGAGGAGATCTCGGAGGTGGTCGCCCGGGCGGACGACCGGCTCTACCGCGCCAAGCACCTCGGCAAGGACCGGGTCGAGGGGCGCGCCGGAGTACCGCAGCGGCCGCCGGTGGCGATCCGTCCGCCCCAGCGCCTCGGGAGGCCGGCGTGAGGCGACCGGGGAGCAGCCGGCTCGCTACGGATGTCCGCCGGGCGCTCTCCCCGCTCGCCCGCCGCGTCGTGGCGCCGCTCGCCCGCCGCGTCGCCGCCATGCTCGCCGCGGTCACGTTCGCCGCGCCCATCCTCGCCTCGGCGGCACCCGGCCCGGCGGCCCCGGCGGCGATACCGGTGCCGCCGGCGCCGACCCGCACCGCGGGGCCGCCGCCCGGTCCCCCCGGACCGCCGGCCGCTTCCCGGGGCGGGCGCGCAGCCGTCGAGCTTCCCTCCGGGGTGCGCTACGTGGACCTCGAGCCGGGAGAGGGCGACCCGGCCAAGCGCGGGCAGCGGGTCACCGTCCACCTCGTGGGCGCCCTGGAGAGCGGCGAGGTCGTCGTCTCGACCCGCGAGCGCCGCCGCCCCATGCGCTTCCGGCTCGGCGACGGCGAGGTGATCTCCGGGCTCGAGGAGGGGATCGAGGGGATGCGGTCCGGCGGACGCCGGAAGGTGGTCGTGCCGCCGGGTGCCGCGTACGGCCGCCGCGGCGTCGCCGAGCGGGTCCCCCCGGACTCGGTGCTCGTCTTCGAGATCGAGCTCCTCGAGATCCGCTGAGCGGGCCGCCGCCCGCCCGCTGCGGCCGAGGGCTGCCGGCGCAACCTGGTCGGCATCGTCGCCGGCTCGCGGACCGGCGCCGGCTTCGACGTGATGGTCGCCGACGGCCGGCCGTTCGAACAGCTCCTCCGGGAGTCCTCGGCCGACGCCGACCTGGTGATGATGGGGGTCGCCGCGCCCGACTCGGTGCCCGACTTCGCCGCCTACTACGCCGCCCTCCAGCGCCGCGTCGAGGGCCTGCCGACCACCGTCTTCGTGCTCGCCGCCGAGGACCTGGCGTTCGGCGAGGTCCTGATCCAGCGCCAGCCGATGACGGCGGGTTGACCGGCCGGCGCTCTCAGAGGCCGAGATCGGCGACGACCGCCCGCGCCGCGTGGAGGCCGCACATCCCGTGGACGCCGCCGCCGGGCGGGGTCGACGCCGAGCACAGGTAGAGGCCGTCGATCGGCGTGCGGTAGGGGACCGGCACCGCGATCGGCCGGGCGAGGATCTGGTAGAGGTTCTGGGCGCCGCCGTTGATGTCGCCGCCGACGTAGTTCGGGTTGTACTCCTCGAAGGCGGCCGGAGGGGTCGCCTGGCGGGCGAGGATGCGGTCGCGGAAGCCGGGGGCGAAGCGCTCGATCTGCCGCTCGATCGGCTCGGTCATGTCGGCGCGCGAGCCGTTCGGCACGTGGCAGTAGGCCCACACGGTGTGCTTCCCCTCCGGCGCGCGGGTCCGGTCGAAGAGGCTCTGCTGGGCGAGGAGCACGAAGGGGCTCGCCGGGACCTCGCCGCGCCCCACCGCCGCCTCGCCGGCCGCGATCTCTTCGAGGCCGCCGCTCAGGTGGACGGTGCCGGCCCGGAGGCAGTCCTCGGCGGCCCACGGGATCGGCCCGTCGAGGGCGAGGTCGAGCTTGAAGGCAGCGGGACCGTAGCGGTACCCCTCGAGCCGTCGGCGGTAGGCCTCCGGGAGCCGTCCGCCGGCCAGGGCGAGGAAGGGACGGGGCGACAGGTCGCAGACGACGGCGCGCGACCGCGGCAGCTCGGCGACGTCGGCGACCGGCCGCCCGGTCTCGATCTCGCCGCCGAGCGAGCGGAAGTAGGAGGCCAGCGCGTCGGCGAGGCTCTGCGAGCCGCCCCGGGGCAGCGGCCAGCCGCCGGCGTGTGCGGCGGCGGTGAGCACCAGCGCCACCGCCGAGGTCGCCACCCGGTCGAGTGGCTGCATCCCGTGCGCGGCGATGCCGGCGAAGAGGGCCCGCGCCGCCTCGCCGTCGAAGGCGCGCCGTGCCAGCGTCGCCGCCGGCAGCAGCGCCGGCAGCCCGAACCGCGCCAGGGTCAACGGGTGGCGCGGCAGCCGGAGGACCGGGCGGAGGACCTCGACGGAGAGCGCCTCCCAGCGCTCTGCGAGCGGGCCGACGAGCCGCCGCCAGGCCCGCCCGTCGCTGGCCCCTAGCCCGGTCGCGGTCGCCGCCAGCGACCGCTCCAGGACGACCGCCCGTCCGCCGTCGAGCGGGTGGGCGACCGGCGCGCCGGGGTGAACCCACTCGAGCCCGTGGTCGGCGAGCGGCCACTCGGCGAAGCAGGGTGAGCCCGCGGCCAGCGGGTGGATCGCCGAGCAGACGTCGTGGACGAAGCCGGGCAGGGTGAGCTCGGCCGAGCGCACGCCGCCGCCCGCGGTGGCCCGGGCCTCGAAGACCTTCACCGCCAGGCCGTGCCGCGCCAGCTCGATCGCGGCGGCGAGCCCGTTCGGCCCCGAGCCGACGACGACGGCGTCGAGCGACGGGACCACGAGCTGCTAGGTCCCTGCCCCGAAGGCGATCGGAGGGAGCAGCGCCTCGGGCACGCCGAAGGCGTCGACCAGGGGGACCGCCGCGGGCCGCAGCTCGGCGCACAGGGCGAGCACCTCGGCACGCAGCGCGCCGGCCTTGGCGCCCTCGAGGTAGCCGTTCTCGAGGAACCAGCCGGCGTCCTCCTCGATCCGCCACAACGACCAGAGAGCGCAGAGGTCGGCGAGCGGACGGGCGAGCTCGCCGCCGGCGGCCTCGACCGCCGCCTGGAAGCTCTCCAGCACCACCCGCTCGGCGTAGGCGCGCGCCAGCGCCAGGAGGTGGTCCTGGCACTCGTTGAAGGCGTCGTACGAGTCCATCCCGTCGTCGAGGCGGTGCTTGATCCGCCGGGCGACGGTCGCGAGCAGACGCTCCTCGCGGTAGCGGAAGGCGCCGAGGTGGAAGGCCGGGTCGCGCAGGTGCTCGCGGTCGGTCCGGCGCACGACGACCGGGTTCATCTCCGCGAGCCGGGCCGCCGCCCGCCCGAGGACGTCGCCGACCAGGTGGAAGACCTGCATCTCGCCGAACCGCTTGCCGTACTCGCCGAGCCGGGCGCGGGCGACGAGCTGGAGCAGCACGGTGTTGTCGCCCTCGAACGTGGTGAAGACGTCGGTGTCGTTCTTCAGCCGCCCGAAGCGGTTCGCGGAGAGGTAGCCCTGGCCGCCGCAGGCCTCGCGGCACTCCTGGAGGGTGTCGACCGTCTGCCAGGTGGCCGCCGCCTTGAGCGCGGCGGCGAGGGCCTCGACCTCGCGGGCGTCCTCGTCCGTGCGCTCGACGAAGCGGCGGGCGAGGCGGCGGGCGGCGAAGTGGTAGGCGTAGGCCGCCGCCAGGCGGGGCAGTAGGCGCCGCTGGTGGCTCTGGTAGTCGAGGATCTGTCGCTCGAGCTCGCCGGGCGGCCCGAACTGGCGGCGGTGGACGCCGTAGCGGACGGCGATCGCCAGCCCGACCTTGGCGGCGGAGACCGCGGCCGCGGTGACGCTGATCCGCCCGCCGACCAGGGTGCCGACCATGGTGAAGAAGCGTTTCGCCGCGCCCGGGATCGGGCTCGAGTACTCGCCGTCGGCCGAGACGGCGGCGAAGCGGTCGAGGAGGCTCTCGCGCGGCACCCGGTGGCCGTCGAACCGGATCCGCCCGTTGTCGACCCCGTTCAGCCCCTCCTTCTCGCCGCAGTCCTCGATCCGCACCCCGGGGAGGACCGCGCCCGCCTCGTCGCGGATCGGCACCAGGAAGGCGTGGACCCCCAGCGTCTCTGCTTCGGGATCGGCGCCACCGGCCGAGCCCGACTCGCCGAGGACGAGCTGGGCGAAGACGGTGACCATCCGGCCGTGCGCGGCGGCGTTGCCGATCCAATCCTTCCGCGCCAGCTCGTTCGGGGTGGTGATCACGAACTCCCCGGTCTCGCGGTCGTAGCGGGCGACGGTCTCCAGGTCGCGCACGTTCGAGCCGTGCCCGGTCTCCGACATCGCGAAGCCGCCGGCGAGCTCGAGGCGGCCGATCGCCGGCAGCCAGCGGCGGTGGTGCCGTTCGCTGCCGAGCTCGAGCACGCTGCCGCCGAACAGCCCGAACTGCACCCCGAACTCGACGACCAGCGACAGGTCCCCGAAGGCCAGGGTCTCGAAGGCGGCGACGAAGGCGCCGAGGTCGCCGCGCCCCCCGGCCTCGGGCGGGAACGACAGCGACCCGAGCCCGCGCCGGGCGAGCTCGCGCAGCCAGCCGAGGACGAGCTCGCGGTATTCGGCGGTCGGGATGCCGTAGCGCGGCGCGAAGGCCGGCTCGGCGAGGATCGCCCGCACCTCGTCCCGGACCTCCCGGTGCTCGCCGTCGAGGAGGCGCCGGAGCGCCGCGACGTCGAACGGCGGTGCCGGCTCGTCGACCGCCGCCCGGGGCCGGGGCCGCTCCGCCGCCAGCACGCCGCGGCTCGCCTCCGACCCGTCGACCCCGAGCGCGGCCTCGAGGTCGTCGAGCGCCTGGCGGACCTCGGCCGCGGGCGCCCCGCCGCCGCCGCCGCCCGCCTCGCGCGCCAGCTCCATTCCGAGCTCGGCCAGCCCGACCCGCCGTCCCGGCGGCAGCTCGGGCGCCGTGCGCTGGATCAGCCGCAGGATGGCAGTCAGCTCGCGGGCCGGCGGCGGCGCGGCCGGGTCGAGCCAGCGGGCGAGCCGCTCCCGGCTCCGCCGGTCGAGCCCCTCGACCGCCTCGACCCGGGCCGAGATCGCTGCGATCTCCTCCCCGCTCAGCTCCCCGTCCGCCCAGGCGACGTAGACCATCGGCAGGAACGGCAGGAGCGGCCGGTCAGCCGGGACCGGGAAGCCGGCAGGGGCCGGATCGCCGCGGCCCGGCTCGCTCATCGCCCCGCCTTGCCTGCGCGCAGCGCCCGCCGCGCGTCGTCGTCGAGGAAGGCGGCGGCGAGCGCGTTGCGCTGGAGGGCGGCGAGGTCGCTTTCGCCGAGGCCGAGCTCGTCGCGGGCGACGCGGTACTCGTGGGGGAGGTCGATCGCCGAGATCGACGGGTCGTCGGTGTTCAGGGTGGCGCGGACGCCGCGCGCCAGCAGCTCGGGCAGCGGGTGGTCGCCGTAGGAGGGCACGGTGCTCGTCTGGACGTTCGAGGTCGGGCAGACCTCGAGCGGGATGCCGCGCTCGGCGAGCAGCTCGACGAGCGCCGGGTCTTCGACCGCGCGCACGCCGTGGCCGATCCGCTCGGCGCCGAGCTCCTCGATCGCCTGGCGGACGCTCGCGGGCCCGGCCGCCTCGCCGGCGTGGACCGTGACCCGCAGGCCGGCGTCGCGGGCGCGGCGGAAGTGGTCGACGAAGAGCTCGCCCGGGAACCCGGCCTCGTCGCCCGCCAGGTCGAGCGCCACGACCCCGCGGTCGCGGCAGGCGATCGCCGCCTCGACCTCGCGCCGACCCGCCTCGGGGCCGTACTGGCGGGAGACGATGCCGATCAGCGCCACGCCGACCCCGAGCGCCTCGCCGGCCGCGGCGGCGGCGTCGCACACCGCCTCGGCGACCGCCCGGGGCTCGAGGCCGTGGACCTCGCCCATGAAGGCCGGGCTGAAGCGCAGCTCGACGTGATCGATCCCCTCGGCGAGGGCGTCCTCGACGTTCTCGCGCACGATCCGCCGCACCGCGTCGAGGTCGACCATCACCCGCTGGAGCAGCGCGAAGCGGGCGAGGAAGCCGACGAGGTCGGCCGTCGGCTCGAGGACCTGGACGTGCGGCCTCAGCCCCTCGACGGTGTCGGCGGGCAGCGGCAGGCCGTGGCGGCGGGCGAGGTCGAGGACCGTCTCGGTGCGGACGTTGCCGTCGAGGTGCCGGTGGATCTCGACGACCGGCTCGTCGGGCAGCGGATAGACGGCGTGGGGCGAGGGTGCCGGCGACATCGCCACAGGCTACTACGGCGGTCCGTGCGTCGACGACGGGCCGGGACCGTAGAGAGCCGGGTGGACGGCCGCAGGAGACCTCGCGCGCCGTCCTGAACGAAACCGCCTGGACGCAAGAACGGGCCGTCCGCCGGAGGGGCGGACGGCCCGTCGTCGAATCGTTCGCTGAACGGCAGCCTAGGCGTCCGGCTCCTCGTCCTGCGGCGGCTCCACGTCGACGTCGACGTCAGGGACGGTGATCGTCTCCTCGTCCGTCGTCACCTCGACGTCGGCGGCGTCCACGTCGTACTCGGGGAGGTTGCCCTCCTCGGTCTGCTCGACCTCGTAGGCGGGGAGCTCGCCCTCCTCGGTCTGCTCGACGGAGCAGCCGACGGCGAAGCCGCACAGCAGGGCCACGGCCATCAGCGGCGCGGCCCAACGCGATCTGCGTTTCCAATCGGTCATCGTGTCCTCTCCTTTCATCCCATCGGCGGCGTTGGGGCCGCCTCGGTCCAGCGCGATCACCGCGCCTGGGTCGAGATCAATGAAAGAAGCGTGCCGCCTCCCCCGTTTCCCTGTCGCGACAGGGGTTTCGGGCCTCAGTCCCGGGCACCGAAGGCGTCGTCGTAGCGGCGCCAGAACTCCTCTCGGGTGTAGGCGTGGGACTGGGTGCCGTAGCACTCCACGGCGTAGACGGCGGCGACGCTGCCCATCCGGCCGCACACGCCGAGATCGGCGCCGCGCAGGAGGCCGGCGACGAAGCCGCCCCGGTAGGCGTCGCCGGCGCCGGTCGGGTCGACGATCTCGCGGGCCGGGGCGGCGGGGATCTCGATCGGCTCGCCTTCCCGGGGGTGGATCCGGCTCCCCTCCTCGCCGTAGGTCACCACCCACAGCTCGGCGAGCTCGTGCAGGCCGGCGAGGTCGAGCCCGGTCTTCTCGCGGAAGACGGCGAGCTCGTAGTCGTTGACGATCACCGCCTTGGCGCCGCGGGCGGCCTCGGCCAGGCTCTCGCCGTCGAGGGCGATCACCTGGAACGACGGGTCGAAGACCACCGGCATCCCGGCCTCCCGTGCCTCGCGGCAGTGGCGCAGCATCGCCCCGGGGTCGTCGGGGGCGACGACCGCGAGGCGGGCGTCGGGCGCCTCGTCCGCCGCCGCGGAGAGCGACAGCTCGCCGGCCCGCTTCATCGCCCCGACGTAGAAGCCGGTGATCTGGTTGTCCGCCATGTCGGTGGTGATGAAGCACGAGGCGGTGACCTCGTCCTCGTAGATCCGGATGCCGTCGACCTCGACCCCCTGGCCGGCGAGCCAGTCGCGGTAGTCGCCGAAGTCGCTGCCGGCGGTGGCGAGGATCCGCGGCCGCTCGCCGAGCAGCGCCAGCGTGTAGGCGATGTTGCCCGAGCAGCCGCCCCGTTGCTTGCGGAACTCGCTGACCAGGAACGAGATCGAGATCATGTGGATCTTCTCGGGCAGGATGTGGTCCTTGAAGTGCCCGGGGAAGTCCATGATCTGGTCGAAGGCGAGTGAGCCCGCGACGAGCACCCGGCCGTCGGCGCTCGGCTCGCGGAAGGAAGACGGCGATCGGGTCACGGCGGCAGCTCTCGGAGGTGGTGCGGGACCTGGGCTGGAGAGGGGCGGGTAGGGCGCTGGGCGGTGTGCCGGGCCGTCTGCAGCGGCCGACCGGGCATTGTCGCAGAGCGGCCGCGCGAACGCAAAAGCAGGGCGGCGGATCGGCGCCGCCGGCGGCGTCTACGGCGTGCGGACGATGAGGGCCCGCGGCCCGGGGGAGGCAGCCCTCGTCACGTATGCTCGGACGATGGAAGACCCGCGGATCGCCTCCCTGCGCCGGGCGCTCGCCGGGCGGCCGGCGGAGAGCGCCCGGCGCGAGCCGGGGACGCTGGAGGCGGGGGTCACGCTGGTGCTGCGGGCCGGCGCCGAGCTCGAGCTGCTCCTGATCGAGCGGGTCGAGCGGGCCGGCGACCCGTGGTCTGGCCACATGGCGCTGCCGGGCGGCATGCGCGAACGCTCCGACGGCGACCTCCTGGCCACCGCGCTACGCGAGACCCGCGAGGAGGTGGGTGTGACGCTCGACCGGGAGCTCCACCTGCTCGGCGCCCTCGACGAGGTGCACCCGGGCAGCCGGCGGCTGCCCAGCCTGGTCATCGCGCCCTTCGTCGCCGCGGTCGGCCCGCACGTCTCCGCGGTGCCCGACCCGGCGGAGGTGGCGACCGCGCTGTGGGTCCCGCTCTCCCGGCTGCGCGGCGAGGACGCCGTCTCCGAGGTCCTCGTCGAGCTCGACGACGGCGCCCGCCGGTTCCCCTCCTTCCTCTACCGCGACGACGCGCGCGACTACCAGATCTGGGGCCTGACCTACCGCATCCTCACCGGCTTCCTCGAGCTGGCGGACGTGGCGGTGGCCGAGGGGCTGACCGTCGAGCCGGCCGGGCGCGGCTGAGGCCGCCGGCGGCGGTCAGGGGAGGGCGGCGAACGGCACGCTGACGGCCCGCAGCCGGGTACCGGCCCGCGGCGCGGCGTCCTCGGGCGGCGTCTCGACCCAGACGACGAGGAGGGCGTCGCCGGTGCGGGCCATCCGGGGAATGCCGCTCGCACGGGCGGTCGAGGTCCGGGCGAGGAGCCGCGGCTCGCCGAGGCTCCCCTGGGGACGGAGTCGGCGCAACCGCACGCCGCCGTCCGCCGAGAGCCACGAGACCGCCGCCGAGCCGTCCGGCAGGGTCACCGCATCCACCCGGCCGAGGGGTCGCTCGTCGTCGACCAGGGCCGGCGGTCCGAAGCCGCCACCGGGCTTCCGCCAAGCCGTCTCGACCCGCGGCCGGTCGTCGGCGGCCGTGAACCAGGCGACGGCGGCCCGGCCGTCGGCCACCGCGACCGCCGGGCCGTTCACCGGACAGGCCGCGATCCGCCAACCCTCGTCCGCGATCGGCACGGGACCGCTCCACGACCCGCCGCGGCGGACGAAAGCGAGGTTGTCGCGGACCTCGTCGGCGGTCCGGCCGCGGTAGGCGAGCAGCAGGCCGTCGGCCGTCCACCCCGCCGCGGTCGGGCAGCAGTCGCACACCCGGTCGTCGAGGAGGCGCTCACCCTGCGGCCCGTCGGCGCCCACGCGCGCGGTCCGCAGGGTCATCGGTCCGCCCGAGGGCACCTCGCGGCCGTCGAGCCAGAACGCCTCGAACCCGCCGCGCGGGTCGCCGAGCAGCGTGACGAAGCCGTGCTCCGCGGGCACGCCGTCGGCGTGGAGCGGGCCGAGCCGCCGCCAGCTCGCCCCGCCGTCGTCCGACCGCGCCAGCTCGATCCCGTAGTCGTAGGCGCCCTCGCCGGTCATCTCCAGCCAGTGGGCGAGCAGCGTGCCCTCGCCGTCCTCGGCGACGGACGGCACGTCGGCCCAGTTGGCGAAGAAGCCCTCACCGGCGACGACTGTCGACGGCTCGCCCCAGGCGCCGTCGCGGAACCGCGCCACCCGGAGCCGGTGGCCGTCCTCGTGCGGCTCGAGCCAGGAGAGCCAGGCGCCGCCGCCGGCCGCCGGGGCGAGCTCGGGGGCCATCGCGCCGGGGCCGGCAGGCGGGTCGTGGGGGACGACCTTGCCGTGCCTGCCGACGTGGACCGTGCCGTCGGGAGACGCGCCGGCTGATGCGTCCTGGCTCGCGGGAGTGGAGCCCCGATCGATCCTCCCGCCGTCGCCGGCCGGCGCGCGAGCGCAGGCGGCCCCGGCGGTAACGGCCGCGAGCGCGATGGCGAGGCGGGCGAGACGGGCGGTCCGGCGCGGGCGCGGGCCGGGGACCGCCGGAGAGAGACGCCGTCGCGGCCCGTCCTCGCGCCCTTGGGGGGCCCCGATCGGTGCTGCCGCTGCCTCAGCCATACGTCGCCCCCGGCTCGTGGACCTCACCGCCGGTGAGCTCGTGGAACGGGTCGACGACGCGGACCTGCCCGTAACGCCTCCCGTGCTGGAAATCTTCGCTCCAGATCTCCGGCAGGCCGTAGACCTCGGCGTAGGCCCACAGGTGAGCGTCGAACCAGGAGAGACCGAAGACCGCCGTCCCGCGCAGCGCGGTGCGCACCACCTGGGCGTTCGGGTAGAGGACCGGGGCGAGAAGCATCAGATTCTCCACCTCGCGGAGCACCTCCCCCCGGGGAAGCAGCGGCCCGCCGATCTCGGGTCGGAAGCGGGTCGTCGCCGCGACGAACTCCAGGAGCGCCTGGTGAGGGAAAGCGATCGCACGGTCTGCGATCGCCCGCCGGAGGAGATCGGTCGCGATCTCCTGTTTCTCCAGGTCGCGCGGGTCGACGCGGTAGACCAGCACGTTCGTGTCGACGAGCGCCTGCGGAACCTTCACTCCTTTCGATCCCCGAGCTTTCGGCCGCCGCGCTCGTAGAGCTCCTCCCGCGCCCAGCCGCGGGCTGCTTCATGTCGGCGACGGCGGTCCCGAGGGGAGCCCTCTGCGAGCGTCTCCGGGCTCTCGGGCCCCCCCGAGCCCACTTTCGGACCCGCTTCCGGATCCGTGTCGGGGTCGGATGCGAGGTCCCGCCGGCTCCTGGTCCGGTCCTCCCGGGCATCTGCCTCGCGCCGGAGCGCTCGTAGCCGCCGATGGGTTTCGTCGAAGATCGCCAGCCGTTCCTCGACGGGGATCTCCTCCGCGCGCGCCGCGCCGGGGGGGACGACCAGGACCGACGGGCCCGCGGGCACCCACTCGATCTCGTCGCCGGGGGCGATGCCGTATCGCTCGGCGATCGCCTTGGGGATGGTGACCTGGAGCTTCGAGGTGACCTTGCTCATGCGTCCTTACTATGACAAGGAGGCTGTCCTTGTCAAGATCGGCCGGCTCTGAACGCGGTCCGATGGGTCACCGCAGCCTCAGCCGCCGATGTACGACATCTCGACCTTCGGCAGGCCGGCGGTGGCGGCGGAGCGGAGTTCGGAGTAGCGGTCGTCGCGCTGCCGCCAGACGCCGGCGAGCCGGGCAGCGAGCTCGTCGTCGGTGGCGCCGGCGCGGAGGGGGCCCTTGAGGTCGGTGCCGCGGGCGGCGAAGAGGCAGGTGTAGAGGACGCCCTCGGCCGACAGGCGGGCGCGGGTGCAGTCGCCGCAGAAGGGGCGCGTGACCGAGGTGACGATCCCGACCTCGCCGGAGCCGTCGGCGTAGCGGTAGCGGCGGGCGACCTCGCCGGGGTAGGCGGGCGGCGCCGGGACGAGCGGAAGCTCGGCGGCGATTCGGGAGACGACCTCCTCACCGGGCACGACGTCGGCCATCCGCCAGCCGTTCGTCGACCCGACGTCCATGTACTCGATGAAGCGGACGGTGACCCCGGTGCCGCGGAAGCGGCGGGCGAGGTCGACGACCGTGTGGTCGTTGACGCCGCGGTGGACGACCGCGTTGACCTTGACCGGCGCGAGCCCGGCGTCGAGCGCGGCGTCGATCCCGGCGAGCACACGCGCCACCGGGAAGTCGGCGTCGTTCATCGCCCGGAAGACCGCGTCGTCGAGCGAGTCGAGCGACACGGTCACCCGGTCGAGCCCGGCCGCCGCCAGCCCGCGGGCGGCCGGCGCGAGGAGCGCCCCGTTCGTCGTCAGCGCCAGCTCGATCCCCGGGATCCCGGCCAGCATCCCGACGAGCACTCGCAGGTCCCGCCGCAGCAGCGGCTCGCCGCCGGTCAGCCGCACCTTCCGCACCCCGAGCCCGGCGGCGATCCGCACCAGCCGCGCGATCTCCTCGTAGGTCAAGAGCTCCTCGCGCGGCAGGAACTCGAACCCCGGCCCGAACACCTCTCGCGGCATGCAGTACCGGCACCGGAAGTTGCACCGGTCCGTCACCGAGACCCGCAGGTCGCGGAGGCGCCGGCCCAGCCGGTCGGTGGGTGCGTCGAGGGAGGCCATCGACAGTGAGCAACAAGGCGTCGGACGATCCTACTCCGCGGCCGCGACATCACTACGGTCGCGCGTCGCTCGCTCCCCGGGCGCGGGCCGTCCGTCATCACGATACGTATCCCTTTCGCCCCTGCTACGATGACCGTCATGGAAGCCGCCGTCCGCGCCCCTGCGCCCCACCCCGAGGCCGTCCCGTCCCGACGGCTCGACCACGACAACATCGTGGTCTTCGACGGTTTCACCTGGGGCGACTTCCAGCGCCTGCTGTCGATCCGCGGCGACCGTCCGGTGCCGCGTCTCGCCTACCTCGAAGGACTGGCCCACCAGCCGTGCGATCCGTGAGTACCGCAAGGCCCTCCAGAGCGGCGAGGGCTGACCCCGAGGCATCCCGCCGGCCCCGGCGGCCGCCCTCGACGGACGGCCGCCGCCCCCTCCGGATCAGTACCGGTAGTGGTCCGACTTGTACGGACCGTCGACCGGCACGCCGATGTAGTCGGCCTGCTCGGCGGTGAGCTCGGTGAGCTCGACGCCGAGCTGGGCGAGGTGGAGCCGGGCGACCTCCTCGTCGAGGGTCTTGGGCAGCACGTAGACCTTCGTCTCGTAGCTCTCGGCGTTGTTCCACAGCTCGATCTGGGCGAGCACCTGGTTGGTGAACGAGGCCGACATCACGAAGCTCGGATGGCCGGTGGCGCAGCCGAGGTTGAGCAGGCGGCCCTCGGCGAGCACGAGGATCGAGTGCCCGTCGGGGAAGACCCACTCGTGGTACTGCGGCTTGATCTCGACCTTCTCGA
>Ga0299913_10001517_pt1 | contig 17333 bp, 17 predicted proteins | sample RVTome_9_FD_201360 | JGI IMG/M metagenome (GOLD analysis project Ga0299913, IMG submission 201360) | Soil microbial communities from uranium-contaminated site in the Upper Colorado River Basin, Wyoming, United States - RVT155D38 (version 2) ... | reverse complement strand
ACGGCCCCATGACGAACGCGCTCGAGCCGGACGAGGTCCTTCGCGAGGTGCGATTCCGGTTGCCGGAGCCCGGGACGGGGTCCGCGTTCGTCGAGCACGCCCGTCGGTACGGGGACTTCGCGCTCGCCGGCACGGCGACGATGATCGGTATCGGCCGCGATGGGCTGGTCTCGACCGCGCGGATCGCGCTCCTCGGGGTCGGTGGGGCGCCCGTGCGAGCCATGGAGGCGGAACGCCACCTGGAGGGACAGCCGCTCAACGATGCCTCGATCGGAGCGGCTGCCGCGACCTGCCGTGAGACGGCCCAGCCTCCCAGCGACATCCACGGATCGAGCGAGTATCGCCGTCACCTGGTCGGCGTGCTCGTGGGTCGCGCGCTCCGGCTGGCGGGCGCTCGCGCGCGGATCGCTCCGGCATGAACGGGCAAGAGATCGCGCTGGAGGTGAACGGGAACGTCGTCCGAGGCACGCCGGAGGCTCGGAAGACGCTCGCGGACTTCCTGCGCGAAGACGTGGGTCTGACCGGCACGCACCTGGGGTGCGAGCACGGGGTCTGTGGTGCGTGCACCGTGCTGATCGACGGCCGAAGCGTGCGTTCGTGCCTGATCCTGGCGGTGCAGACCGAGGGGCACGTCGTGCAGACGGTCGAGGGTATGGCGCAGCCCGACGGGAGTCTCCATCCGTTGCAGGAGGCGTTCTCCGAGCATCACGGGTTGCAATGCGGCTTCTGCACGGCGGGCTTCCTGATGGCGGCGGCCGAGCTCCTCGACGAGAACCCGCACCCGGACGAGCGGGAGGTTCGCGAGGCCCTGAGCGGGAACCTGTGCAGATGCACCGGCTACGTGAACATCGTGAAAGCCGTGCTCGACGCCGCCGATCGGATGAGACTCGAGTGAAGCCGCTGCTCGAGGAGCTGCCGGAACTGGCACGCCCGCGCTCCGTCGGGACCAAGGTCCGCCGGCGGGAGGATGCCCGTCTCCTCACGGGGCAAGCCACCCACGTCGGCGACATGCATCTCCCGGACATGCTGCACGTCGCCATGGTCCGGAGTCCATTCGCCCACGCGCGGATCGTCTCCATCGACCTGGATGTCGCGCGGACGGCGGAGGGGGTCGTGGGCGTCTACACGTCGTCGGATCTGGACGGCAAGGTGAGCGCGTTCGTGGAGTCGGCACGCGAGGATCTCTCCCCGAAGCTGGCCGAGCTCGTCGACATCGAGGTGAAGAGCCTGCCGATGAGCGTCTTCGCCTCGGACCGCGTGTTCTGGGTGGGGCAGCCGGTGGCTGCCGTCGTGGCGACCGACCCATACCTGGCGGAGGATGCCGTCGCCCTGATCGACGTGGACTACGACCCGCTTCCAAGTCTCGTCGACGTCGAGGGAGCACTCGAGGAAGGAGCGCAGGTCCTCCATCCCGAGCTGGGCAACAACGTGCACAGCCACCTGCTCGTGGAGTGCGGCGACGTCGACCGTGCGCTGGCCGGTGCGGAACACCGCCTGCGTGAGCGGTTGGAGATCGGACGACAGATCTCCAGTGCTATCGAGCCGCGCGGCGTACTGGCGACCTTCGACGGATCGGAGCTCACGATCTGGGCGACGAACACCAAGCCTCATCTCGTGCGCACGATCGTGTCCCGCATGCTCGATCTGCCCGCGGACCGGGTCAGGTTCGTGAGCCCGGACATGGGTGGCAGCTTCGGCGGTGGGATCTTCTCGGAGGAGATCTTGATCCCGTTCCTCGCCACCGAGCTTCAACGACCCGTCCGCTGGATCGAGGATCGGCGAGAGAACCTCCTGGCGACGTCGCATGGACGCGATCAGATCCATGACGTCGAGATCGGGTTCCAGGGGGACGGCACGGTGGTGGCCCTTCGAGACCGGTACCTGATGGATACCGGCGCGTACAACACGTACGCCGTGACCGTTCCGTACAACACGGTGGCGCACATGCGGAGCCAGTACCGCATCGACCATTTCTCCGTGGACGGAACGGTGGTGGTCACCACGAAGGCGCCGGCCGTGCCGGTCCGGGGGGCCGGCCGTCCGGAGGCGACCTTCGTGATCGAGCGCTCGATGGACATGGTGGCGCGCGAGCTCGGACTCGACAGGGCGGAGGTGCGACGGCGGAACCTGATCCGGCCCGAAGAGATGCCGTACGACATGGGCATCCCGTACCGGGACACCGTCCGGATGACGTACGAGCCAGCCGATTTCCCCGCACAACTGGAGGCAGCGCTCGAAGCCTTCGACTACGAGGGGTGGTTGGAGCGTCAACGCGTCGCTCGTGCGGAGGGTCGCCGCATCGGCATCGGCATCGCAGCGTTCGTCGAAGGGTCCGGTCACGGGCCCTTCGAGGATGCGATCGTCCGCGTGGATGAGGGTGGCCGCGTCACGGTGATCAGTGGTGCGCGGCCGCATGGACAGGGGCACGAGACGATGCTCTCCCAGGTGGTGGCCGATCAGCTCGGGATGGATCCCGAGAACGTCATCGTCCGCACCGGAGACACCAGCCTGCTGCCCGACGGTCGAGGGTCCTTCGCGAGCCGCACCGCCGTCATGGCGGGGAACGCCGCGGCCATGGCGGCGGCCAAACTGCGGCAGAAGATCCTCCGCGCCGCTGGGGAGATGTTGGACGCGGACCCGGACGAGCTGACGCTCAGGGATGGCTCCATCTTCCGGGGTGCTTCTGACGCCGTGCTCGCCCTCCGCCAGGTGGCCGTGAGCGCGGCGCCGGGACCGACGAGCCAGCGCCCTCCCGGGGACGGAGAGGGCCTGGTGGAGACCCATCACTTCGTTCCCCCCACCGCCACGTTCGGGTCGGGGACCCATGTCGTTGCCGTCGAGGTCGACGGGGAAACGGGTGGCGTCCGGATACTCGACTACATCACGGTGGACGAGTGCGGCACGATGCTGAACCCCACGATCGTCGAGGGGCAGGTGCACGGGGGGGTCGCGCACGGGATCGGCAACGCCCTCCTGGAGGAGGCCGTCTACGACGAGGACGGGCAACCGCTGACGACCACTTACATGGACTATCTGCTCCCGACGACGATGGACGTGCCGCCCATCCGAGTCGGCCACCAGACGTTCCCGTCGGATCGGAACCCGCTGGGAGCGAAAGGGGTCGGGGAGGGCGGGGCGGTCGCCGCTCCCGCCGCCGTCATCAGTGCCGTGGAGGACGCTCTCGGGCCGGGCGCTGTGCGACTCACCCGGATCCCGCTCGGGCCCGAGCGGATCGTCGGGGCGATACGGAAGGCGGATGCCGGAACGGATCCGTCCCGGCGAGTCGACGGATGAAGGTGGCCGTGGTGGGAACCGGCGTCGGCGGTCTTGCCGTCGCCGGGCACGCCGGCCTCGTGGGCGTCGATGTCGCTGTGCACGACGTCCGCGAGGAGGCCGTCGGACCCGTTCGCGAGCGTGGCGGCATCGAGGTCCGTGGGAAGGAGGAGGGATCCGCTCCGGTCGTGGTGGCGAGCACCGACATCGAGGAAGTCGTGGAAGGCGCCGACGTCGTGGTCGTGACCACCCAGGGTCCGGAACAGGGGGAGGCGGCGGCGTCGATGGCTCCGTCACTCACCCCGGACCAGGTGGTGCTCGTGATGCCCGGATGCACGTTCGGCGCGGTGGAGGTTCGCACCGTGCTCGAGGAACATGGCGCCGAGGAGGTCGGGGTAGCCGAGACGGACAGCTTCCCGTATGGATGCGCCGTCCCCGAGCCCGCGGTTTCGCAGATCACCAGCGTGAAGAAGCGGTTCGGGGTCGCGGTGCTCCCTCCCGAGCGGAGGGGGGAGATCGTGGGTCTCGTGCAGTGCGTGTTCGACACCGCCGAGGCCGCTCCGAGCGTTCTGCACACGGGGTTGAGCAACATGAATGCGATCCTCCACGTCGCGCCGATGGTGGTGAACGCCGGGCGGGTCGAGCACGGGTCAGCGTTCGACTTCTACGGGGAGGGGATCATGCCCTCGGTCGCTCGTGTCGTCCAAGCGATGGATGACGAACGCGTCGCCGTAGCGGGGGCGCTCGGGATCGAGGTGCAGACCCTCCGGGGATGGGTGGAGACCACGTACGGCGTCGAGGGAGAAGATCTGTTCGAGGTCATCCAGACCCTCCACCGAGATGTGTACGGACCGCTCGCCGCACCCACGTCGTTGCACCAGCGGTACCTCACGGAGGACGTGCCGTGCGGCGCGGTGCCGGTCGCAGACCTCGGGCAGCAGCTCGGCGTAGCCACGCCGGTCACGGCCGCCTGCATCACCCTCGCCGATGCCCTCTCGGGCACGGATTGGGCCGAGAACGGCCGGACGATGAGGAAGGTTGGCCTCTCGGGGCTCACCACGCAGGAGATCCGCGCGCGTCTCGTGGCCTGACGACGTCGCCCGGTTACGAGTCACCTTTCGCCGAGATCTCCTCGATCATCCTTCGGATGCCGAACCACTGACTGCCTCCGACCGTGATCGGTGCCCGCCGGCCCAACCCCCGCGCCCACACGGCCCGATGTCCCAGACTCGCCGCGAGCTCAAGATCCGATCGGTCGGGAGGCGGGACGATGTCGAGGACGAGAGTTCCCTGGGGGAGGCGTTCCAAGACGGAGCGATCCACGACGCGTGCCGGGACCGTGGAGAACACCATCGAAAGCTGGGATGCGAGCTGCGAGAGTCCCTTGAGGGGGAGGCTCCTCGCTCCGTCGGCCGTCGCCGCCGCACGCTGGATCGGGTTCCTGGCGGCGACATGAACGTCAGCGCCCAGGGCCAGCAATCGGCGCGTCAGGACGGATCCGATGTTGCCGAAGCCGACGACGGCTACCGCCGCGCCGTGGATCGTGACGTCGGTGTTTGCGATCGTGGTCTGGAGGACGCCTTCGACGACCGCCGCTGCTCGAAGGCGCATGAGCTCCGGATCGGGATCGTATTCGTGCATCGTGAGTGGGAGGTTCTTCGATGCTTCGGCGAGAGGGGGTGTGACCCGTCCACAGATCACGTGCGCCCCTAGGCGTAGTTCCGTGAACAGCTGCTCCTCGATCCGGATCGGCTCGGGAGCCTGGAGTGCATAGAGGGCTCCGTCCACCCCCCGAGGGATCGGCAGGAGCGCGTAGTCGGCATCGCGCATCGCCTCCACGGCCGTGTCGGTGTGCGTGACCCCTTCGATCCCGGATCCCGGCCACGGGAAACCATGCGCGCGCACCGCGGCTCCCGTTCGGGCGGCGAGCCGGGCGATCTCTTGCTCCCGTTCGTCACCACCGACGATGGCGATGGAGAGCCGGCTCCAATCGACCCCCGTCAATGGATCACGTCGGTCCGGTCCATCCCCAGGAGACCGCCTCGTCCCCAGTCCTGCTTCGAGACCTCGAGGAAGGTCACCTGGACCATCTCCCGCCTCGAGCCCGCCTCCTCCACCAACGCATCGGTGATGCGGTCGATGATGCGCCGCTTCTGCTCGCGGGTTCGACCCTTCAGGAAGTGCACCGTGACCTGCGGCATGCCTTGGTCCTCCTACGCTCTCGGCGTTGCTCAGAGTCCGAGCTTCGTCATGGCGGCCGCGTGATATCGATCTCCGGCGGCGGCCCCTGGGGGCGCGACCTCGTCGAGTCGTGCGATGTCCTCGGGCGTCAGGTCGACGCCCAGGGAGCCGAGGTTCTCCTCGAGGTAGCTCTGATGCTTCGTGCCGACGATCGGGATCACGTCGTGCCCTCTGGCGAGGACCCAGGCCAGGGCGAGCTGCGACAGGTTGCAGCGCTTCCCGTCGGCGATCTCGCTCAGGTGATCCACCAGCTCCAGGTTGCGAACGAAGTCGTCCCCTTGGAAGCGAGGGAACTTCAGGCGGTGGTCGTCGGGAGGGAGGTCCTTCGCGGTGTCGCGGATCCGTCCCGTGAGCAACCCTCGCCCGAGCGGGCTGTAAGCGACGAACCCGATCCCGAGCTCCCGGACGGTGGGAAGGATCTCGGCCTCGACGTCGCGGGTGATCAGGGAGTACTCCGTCTGGAGGGCCGCGATCGGGTGGGTGGCGTGGGCCCGTCTGATCGTGCCGGCGCCTGCTTCCGAGAGACCGGCGTACCGGACCTTCCCGGCCGCGATCAGCTCCGCGACGGCGCCGATCGTTTCCTCGATGGGTGTATCCGGGTCGACCCGGTGCTGGTAGTAGAGATCGATCACGTCGACGTCGAGTCGCCGGAGGCTCGCCTCGCAGGCCTGCTTCACGTACTCAGGGCGTCCGTTCACGCCGGCGAAAGCTCCGTTCTGGTCCAGGAGGTTGCCGAACTTCGTTGCGAGGATCACCTGCTCGCGACGGCCCCGGATCGCCTCGCCCAGCAACTCCTCACTGTGCCCCTCGGCGTAGACGTCCGATGTGTCGATGAAGTCCAAGCCCAGGTCCAATGCTCGCCGGATCGTGGCCACGGCGCCGTCGTCATCCGGGGTTCCGTACCACGCGACGCCCATGGTGCCGAGACCGAGCGCAGAGACCACCGGTCCGTTCGTTCCGAGCGTCCGTCGTTCCACGGTCACCTCCCGGGCCGTCGGCTGACGACCCTCCGCTCTCCGCCGCAGTGCGGATGGCCGGGATCGCTCCCGATCATCCACCTCCTCCGGGTCAAACTCGAACTTGACTTCCGAACGTACGTCAGATACAAGCTGGATTCCTAGATGGTCTAATATCCTACCAAAGCAGGTAGTGTCGCCGGAGATCGAAGGCTGTCGAGACCGAGAGGCTGTCCTTGCCGGAAGTCGTGATCACGGGCGTGAGCAAGGCGTTCCCGCGCCAGGGGAAGGACGGGATGCTCAGCGTCCTCAACGACGTGAACCTCGCGCTCGCGGAGCAGACTTTCACCTGTCTGGTCGGCCCCAGCGGATGCGGGAAGTCCACCCTCCTCCGGATCATCGACGGCCTGATGGCTCCGGACACGGGCGAGGTTCGCATCGGGGGCGAGCGCATCACGGCGCCCTCGCTCGACCGAGGCTTCGTGTTCCAGCACTTCAACCTCCTGCCGTGGCGCACGGTGATGGGGAACATCGAATTCGGACTCGAGAACCTGGGCATGAAGAAGGATGAGCGGCGGCCCCGAGCGGCCGAGATCCTCAAGCTGGTCGACCTCGAAGGGTTCGAGAGCTACTACCCCGGGCAGCTCTCGGGGGGGATGCAGCAGCGGGTCGGGCTGGCCCGTGCGCTCGCGGTCGACCCGTCGCTGCTGCTGATGGACGAGCCCTTCGGGTCCGTCGACGACCAGACCCGGATGCTGCTCCAGGAGGAGCTCCTCAACATCTGGGAGCGAGATCAGAAGACCGTCGTGTTCGTCACGCACGACATCGAAGAGGCGCTGTACCTCGGCGATCGAGTGGTCGTCATGCGTGCCCGCCCGTCACAGATCTCGAGGATCGTCGAGGTCCCGTTCGGACGACCGCGATCCGACGCGGTTCGCGGGTCTCCCGACATGGCGAGGCTGAAGCAGGAGATCTGGAACGAACTGAAGGTGGGCGCCACCGTTGAGGGGTAGCAAGGGGGTCGGCGCCGAGGTCACCAGGCGCGAACGGGTTCCCGGGACGACAGAGGGCTCGACCGTCGACGCAGGTGCCGGCGTCGTTTACGCACCTCCCCACGATCACTGGATCAAGACCCTCCTGGACAAGACGTGGTTCCTGCGGCTTGTCGTCTATGGGGCTCTCATCCTCGCCTTCCAGATCGTCGCCGTACGGCAGGGCCCGTTCTTCCTGCCCACGGTTCCGGACGTACTCAAGGGGATCGTCGAGCTCTTCACGGCCGGTCACATCCTGGTGCTGGGACCGACGCTCCAACAGCTCACCGTGGGCTTCCTCCTGGCGATCGCGATCGCCGTCCCGATGGGCGCGTTGATGGGGCGGTTCGGCTTCGCCGAAGACCTGCTGGCCCCGTGGGTGAACACGATCTACGTCACCAGCAAGGAGTCCCTGCTGCCGATCATCATCCTGATCTTCGGGCTGGGCTTCGGCTATCGGGTCATGGTGGTGATCCTCTTCGCGATCTTCTTCCCGGTGATCAACACGGCCGCCGGCGTGCGCTACGTCGAGCGTGAGCTTCGGGAGACGGCCCGCGCGTTCGCCACACCCCGCTGGCGGATGTTCACCAGGGTCTATCTTCCCGCCGCAGCGCCGTTCATCGTCGCGGGGATCCGGATGGGCCTTGCGATGGCGATCAAAGGGATGGTGATCGCTGAAATCTGGGTCTACATCGGGACCGGAGAGCTGCTCACCGCCTTCACCCTCTCTCCTCGGCGCCTCCACCTCTACTATGCGCTCGCCGTGATGATCATCGCGGTCGCCATCATCCTGAACGAGCTGCTCAAGGTGGCCGAGCAACGGCTTCGCCCGTACGCGCGGGTGCAATCGCGAGAAGCGTTGTGAGCATATGAACAGGACGCTCACTGTGAAGGCGGGCCGTTGGGCGTTGTCCGTCGGACTGTTCTTCGCCATCTGGGAGGTCGTCGGTCGAAGCGGGGTCTTCCTGTCGGTCGTACCGGCGAGCGAAACGATCCCCGAGCTCTTCCACTTGTTCGGGGAAGGAGACATCCTCGTGGCGGCACAGTCCACGCTGACGCTGGCCGCGACGGGGTTCCTGATCGGGGCAACGCTCGGCGTGGCGGTCGGCACATGGATCGCATCCTCCAAGCGAGCCGCCGCCGTGCTCGACCCGCTCGTCAACGCCTCGTTCTCGATCCCCTTCGCGATCTTCATCCCCGTGATCTCGATCTACTTCGGCCTCGAGTTCACAGCCAAGGTGTTCCTGGTCATCCTCTTCAATGTCTTCATCATCATCATCAACACCGCCACCGGGATCCGCGAGGTGCCCTCGGGTGCGCGGGAGATGGCGAGAGCCTTCGGCATCGACCGGTGGGGGATGTATCGCAAGGTCGTGTTCCCGTGGGCGAGCCCGCACATCATCACCGGACTGCGGCTGGGTGTGGGGCGGTCCGTCCAGGGGGCGATCCTCGCCGACCTGTTCCTCCGGGCCCAGGCGCTCGGTCTCTTCATCGTGGACGCACAAGGGAGGTTCGACATCCCGCGGCTGCTCGCGACGGTCTTCTTCGTGACGATCCTCGCGGCGGGTGTCATGGGAATCGCACGGCTCATCGAGTGGAGGCTGCTCGCCTGGAAGCGGGCGTGACGCGTGGTGCACGGAGTAGAGGGGAGGAGGCTGAGGAGCTGAAGGCGATCGTTCTTTGTCGGTAGGTCGATCTATCGGTCGGCACGACGACCGAAAGGGGGGTCAAGTTGAAGCGACGACATCTGAAGGTGGGGGCTCTTGTCTCTGTGTTGACGCTGCTGGCGGCAGCGTGCGGCGATGACGGTGGAGGTGACGGGGACGGAGATTCGTCCGCGGCGGTCGTCCGCCATGCGGCGGGGTCGACGGCCGATGCCTACATCCCCCAGTACCGCGCCGCCGAGCTGTTCGGGGACCAGTTCAACATCAGCACCGACGAGCACATCCAGCTGTTCGAGGAGGGTTCACTCGCGGCCCAGCTCGTCGCCTCCGGTGACGCCGACGTGGGCTCGGGCGGATTCACCAACATGCTCCAGCTGCTCGAGGCCGGAGAGGAACTGAGGGTCTTCTGTCCCAGTCAGAAGGACAGCACCGAGCACCTCGTCGGCCGCACCGACAAGATCACCTCGCTGGATCAGATCACCGATCCGGACGTCAGCGTCGCGGTCGAGAGCGCCGGCGGGTTCCTGAATCTCCTGATGAACCTAGTCTTCCTCAATCGCGACCTCGGGATCACGACCGACGACCTCACCAACACCGTCATCCTCGAGGACGGGAGTCTGCGCCTCGCAGCGCTCGCTTCCGGCGACGTGGATGTCGGCTCGCTCGACCTGTTCGAGCAAGCCGACCTCAAGGCGGAGTTGGGTGAGGACGCGGTCACGGTCTTGAGCGTGGTCGCGGACGACACGGAGTTCCTGTCGAACGTCCTGTGGGCCAAGAAGGAATGGCTCGACGAGAACCAGGACGTGGCGGCACGCTACTGCGCGACGGTCCTCTACTCGAACCGGCAGCTGGCCTCAGACTTCGACCAGTACCTCGCGGCCTTGGAAACGTACGTCGCGGGTGGGGTCGAGGACGAAGAGGTGGCCCAAGCGAACTGGGACTTCGCGCGCCAGTACGAGATCTGGCCCTACAACACGAGCGTGCTGAGTGAGGACGTGATCGCGGACCAGATGACGGTTTCGGTCGACACGGGGATCATCGAGGCGGAGAGCGCCAACTTCGGCTTCGAGGACCTGGTCGACACGGAGGTGCTCGCGCTCGCACAGGAGTACCTCGGTGGCGACGTGACCGCGGCCGACATCGAAGCGGGAGAGATCCCCGAGCCGAACGTGTAGGGGTCGCTCCGCAACAGACGAAGAGAGGGAACACCGGGGCCCCCGGAGCGGGGGCCCCGGTCTCCCCCTCCATCCAGGATCCGAGGTGCCATGAGCAGATTCGTCCTTGTCCACGGGTCTTGGCACGGTCGGTGGGTATGGGACCGGGTGTCGGCGGACCTGCTGGCGCGGGGGCACGAGGTGGAAGCACCTGATCTGGGCGGCCGTGGCCAGGACCCACGGCCCCCTGCGGAGATTACCCTTACAGACCACGTGGACCTCGTGTCGGAAGCGGTGGAGTCTTCGCACCTCCCGGCGATCCTGGTGGGGCACAGCTTCGGCGGGTTCGTCATCAGCCACGTCGCCGAGCGGGTACCGGATCGACTGGAGCTCCTCGTGTACCTTGCCGCGTTCCTTCTCCGCGACGGTGAAACGGTGCTCGGCGTCGCGCGTCCGGCCCCGGCGGCCGTGCCCCACGTCGACGTGCGAGAGGATGCCGGCCTGATCTCCGTTCGACCGGACGCGGCGCGGGAGGTCTTCTACCACGACTGCTCGGCGGAGGACGCCGACCGCGCCACCGCGCTCCTCGTCCCCGAGGCTCTGACCCCGCGTCGCACGCCGGCCGAGCTCAGCGCGGAGCGGTTCGGTCGGGTTCCCCGGGTCTACATCGAGACGGTCGACGACCGGGCGCTCCCGCTCGAACTCCAACGACGCATGCAGGCTGCCCTTCCGTGCCGGGACGTCGTCTCGCTCGAGTCGGGGCACTCCCCGTTCCTCTCGATGCCTGGAACGCTCGCCGAGCGCCTCGCCGAAGCGGCGACGAGCACCGGAGACACCTTCCGCCGGCGGGGCTCCTCTGTCCCCTGAGGCGTGGGCCCTGCTCTCGGCGTTCTGCTTCGCGGGCTCGCACGTCGCGTCCAAGCGAGGGCTCCAGGACACCAGCGTGATCGCCGCGTCGCTGATCGTATTGAGCGTCTCCTGGGTCGTGATCCTGATCTCTGTCCTGTTCGACCCTCCCGCCGAAGTGACCGGGAAGGCGGTGGCCGTCTACAGCGGCCTCGGGCTCATCGTCCCAGCCATCTCGCGGTGGTCGGTCCTGAGATCGGTGGACATGCTCGGACCATCGATCGCAATCCCCATCCAGCAGGGGCTGCGTCCGCTGCTGGCGGTGAGCGGCGCGATCCTCCTTCTCGGAGAGAGCCTCGACCTGCCACGACTCGTCGGCGTGCTCGCGATCGTGGCCGGTGGGTGGCAGCTGTCCCGACGACCGCGGGAGGGAGAGGGGGACAAGTTCGGAGCGGCGGTGGTTGCGGCCGATGGTCGCTGGGCGCTTCGCCGGGGGATCGTGTTCCCGTTCATCGCCGCGATCGCGTACGCGGCGTCAGACCTCCTGGTTCGGTTGACGGTCGGAGGTGACCTGGCGGAACCGGGCTTCGCGGCGATGGTGAGCACCGGGACGGGGCTCGCAGCGTGGTTGCTCATCGTCGGGGCGGTGCGGTCGGTCCGCGCGGGGGTTCGGTTCGGTCCTCGCGCGTGGTGGCTCGTCCTCGCCGGCGTCCTGATCGGATTCGCGATCCTGGCCGTCTACAACGCGTTCCGTCGAGGAGAGGTCTCGGTCGTGACGCCGATCAACGCCGTGCAGCCGCTCCTCGTGCTCGTCCTGTCTTCGCTGTTCCTTCGCGATCTCGAGCAGATACAACCGATGACGGTGATCTCGGGTGTGGCGATAGTGATCGGGGTGATCCTCGTCTCGGTGTAGGCGGAGATCCGTCCACGATGCGGGAGAGTGATGATGTCGAGATGGTGGGAAGAACGGATCCCTCGAGAAGATCGGGCGATCTACGACGCGGCTGGGTACGGACGACGAGGGATGCGAGGTGTGAGCCCGGCCATCCTGGTGATCGACGTCACGTACGGGTTCATCGGACGTGAGGCGATGCCGATCCTGGAGTCGATCGCCCGCTACCCGAACTCGTGTGGGCAGCGCGGATGGGATGCGATGGAGCAGGTCGCCCTACTCCTGGAGGCCGGCCGGGAGGCCTCGCTCCCCATCTACTACACGGCGGGGATGACCGATCACGTGGTCCGACACGCCGGTCGTTGGCGCGAGAAACATCCGCGTACTCTCGACCAACCTGAGGACGCGCAGGTGATCCCCGAGAGGATCGCTCCGCAGGAGGGCGACGTGGTCATCCGTAAGACGAAGCCGAGTGTCTTCTACGGAACCCCGTTGTTGTCCTCACTCGTGGATCAACGCGTGGACACGGTCATCGTGACCGGGTGCACGACCTCCGGGTGTGTCCGGGCAACGGTGGTCGACGCCTTCTCCAACGGCTTCGCCACTCTCGTGGTCGAAGACGGCGTCTTCGACCGAGGGGAGCTGAGCCACGCCGTCAACCTGTTCGACATGGACCAGAAGTACGCGGATGTGATCACGGCGGACGAGGCGCTCACGTACCTTGCCACCGTGTCGGCCGCGACCGGTCGAGAAGATCCGACGTCATGATCTTCCTGTCGGCGGACGACTGCAGTCACCTCCTCGATCCGGTCGCTGTGCTCGAAGGTGTCGAACAAGCGCTTCGGATGGAGCACGCCGGGACCGTGCGCTGGTCGAGTCCGCGGAGCATGCGCGTCACCGCCGGAGAGGAAGGAGACGGTCGGCTCCGCGTGAAGGCCTGCGCGTTGGACGCGAACGGGATCATGGGTGTCCGGGTCCTGCTGTTCCCGGGTGCCGGCGCGGACACACGCTGGGTGCTTGTGTTCGACGACGCGACCGGTGAACCGTTGGGGATCGTCGACGAGGACTGGACGTATCTGCACCGTTCGATCGCGTCGGTCGCATCTCTGGCGCACAGGTTGAGCCGATCCGAGGTCCGGGCGGTCGGGCTGATCGGCGCCGGCCGCATCGCCCGAGCCGCCCTCCCGTACGTGGACTTGCTCTTCCCCGGTGCGTCCCTCTTGATCGCTTCACGTCGCGAAGAGACCCGGGCCGCGCTCGCCGCGCTCGCCCGGGATCAGTACGGCATCGAAGCGGATCCCGTGCCGATCGAGCGGGCCGTGCGCGACACACAGGTCGTCCTCGCCTGCACCAACGCCGCCTCGGCCATCATCGACGACGCATGGGTGGGGTCGGGCGCGGTGGTCGGCTCGCTGGAGCCCAGGGAATGCGACCCGTTGCTCTTCGATCGAGCCGACCTTCGGATCGTCGACAGTCGCGAGCAGCTCCAGGATGAGCTGTCCGAGACGTTCGGGCCCGGCGCCTACGAGCGGATCGATGCGACGATGGCGGAGGTGATCGCGGGGGCGCATCCGGGCCGTACGGACGAGGGCCAGCGCATCGTCGTCTTGAGTCAAGGGCTCGTCAGTCAGGATGTGCTGCTCGCCGCCCGCGCGTACCACGAAGCGATGGCGCTCGGGATGGGGATCCAGATCCCCATCCCGAGCACGATCGCCCCCGCATGAGCCGCGGAGGCCGACTCTCGCGCGATCCAGCTGTCACCGCCCTCGCTTGTATCAGAGGTCCGATGTATGTCATAAAGCACGGAAGCCGGGTTCGGGGAGGAGGTTCGGATGCCTGACACGCGGGAGCACCTCGCGCTCACTCACGAGGGCGCGGCGAAGGTCCTTGAAGCAGCCGTGAAGAAGGGCGCAGAGATCGAGGCCCCGCAGTGCATCGCGGTGACGGACGACGGGGGGCACCTGCTCGCCTTCGCCCGGATGGACGGAGCCAAGGTCCTGAGCGTCGACAGTGCGATCGCCAAGGCGAGGACTGCCGCATCGAGCCGCCGCCCCACCGGGGATCTGTCCGAAGAGCTCGAGCGGCGGCTCGCCTTCGCCACCCGGGGGAAGCTGACGAATCTCCTGGGAGGACTCCCGATCGTCGTGGAGGGGCACGTGATCGGTGCGATCGGCGTGGGATCGGGAACGGGCGAACAGGACATCGAGGTGGCGCGAGCGGGCGTGGCGGCGCTGGCCGGTGCCCAGGGCTGGTAGGGGGATCGAGTGAAGATCACACGGATCGAGACGTTCAACGTGGCGCTCCCGTGGCGTCGGCTGCACAAGATGGCCTTCCCGTCCGGGGCGATCGGCAACTACGTGATCGTCAGGGTGCATACCGACGAGGGGATCGAGGGCCTGGGCGAGGCCACCGTCATCAAGGAGTGGGGAGGGGACTACGGGCGGTACTTCGGCGAATCTCCCGAGCTCACCGTGGCGGTGATCGGCTCCGTCCTCGCGCCCGCACTGGTCGGCGAGGATCCCTTCGCCATCGAGAAGGCCCACCGCAAGATGGACCTGGCGATCAAGGGATACCCCTACGCCAAGACCGCGCTGGATGAGGCGCTCTACGACATCAAGGGCAAAGCGCTGGGGGTTCCCGTCTACGAGCTCCTCGGGGGGCTCTTCCGGGAGGAGATCCCTCTGGCCCACTCGCTCGGATGGATGGAGTACGACGTGGCCACGGCGGAGGCCGCCGCTGCGGTCGCGGAGGGGATCCGCACGATCAAGATCAAGGTGGGGCGCTCGGCGGAGTACGACGTGAAGATCGTTCGCGAGGTCCGACGCACCGTGGGAGACGATGTCGACATCGTCGTGGACGCGAATCAGGGATGGCCCACACCGAAGTACGCCGTGACGATCCTTCGCCAGATGCAGGAGGAGCGGATCCGCTACGCCGAGCAGCCCGTCGAGGGCCTCGCCCGCATGGCGCAGATCACCCGGGTCGTGGACGTGCCGATCATGGCCGACGAGAGCGCCTGGACGCCTCAGGACGTGCTCGAGATCGTCGAGCGGGGTGCCGCCGACATGATCTCGCTCTACACCACCAAGCCGGGTGGGCTGTTCAAGGCGAAGAAGGTGGCCGCCGTGGCGGAGGCCGCGGGCCTCCCTCTCAACGTGAACGGCTCACACGAGACGGGGGTCGGCAACGCGGCCAACCTCCACCTGGTCGCATCGACGGCGGCCGTGACAGAGGCAGGCGTCTTCCCGGTCACGACGATCAAGGGCAACGAGCCCACCCAGATGGCGGGGAAGATGTACCTGGACGACATCATCACGCAACCGTTCGAGTACCGGAACGGCAACCTGGTGGTCCCCTCGGGACCCGGCCTCGGGATCGAGCTGGACGAGGACAAGGTCGAGACCTATCGGGCCGAGGGCTAGGGGACGTGTCGATCCGGAGCGTTGCCGTCCTCGGAGCCGGGAACGGTGGCTGCGCCGCGGCTGCCGATCTCGGCAGCCGCGGCTACGAGGTCCGCCTTTTCAACCGTTCCCCGGAGAGGCTGGCTCCCATCATCGAACGGGGCGGCCTGGAGAAGCTCGGTGCGACGGGCGAAGGGTTCGTCGAGCTCCCCGTGATCACCACGGATCTCGCGGAGGCGGTCGCGGGAGCCGACCTGGTCATGCTGACCGTCCCGATCTCGACACATCCGTTCTTCGCCGAGGGCCTCGCCGAGCTCCTCGATCCGAAGCAGGTGCTCTTCCTCAACCCGGGGCATATGGGGGGCGGGTTGTTCATGGCCCACGAGCTCCACCGGCTCACCGGACGCGTCGACGTTCGCATGTGCGAGGCGAGCACCCTCACGTACGCGTGCCGGATGAAGGGCCCGGCCACTGTCAACATCCACTCGACGATGACGAACCTTCCGTTCGCCGCGTTCCCGGGGCGTCAGCAACAGGAGCTCTACGCGGTGGTTTCGTCGATGTACCCCGAGCTCGTCCAGGCGTCCCACGTGCTCGAGACGGGATTCCTCGACATCAATGCCGTCGAGCATCCGCCCCAGATCATCTGCAACGCCGGCTGGCTCGAGCACACCAAGGGCGACTACCTCTTCTACTACGAGGGCACGACGCCGTCGGTCGGCCGCGTCATCGATGCCGTGGACCTCGAACGGTTGGCGGTCGCCCGGGCGGCCGGCGTGCCGACGAAGCCGTTCGTCGAGATCTTCCACGAGATGGGGTACACGACCGTGCACGCGGCCGAGGTGGGGTCGGCGTACGTCGCGCTCCAGGAGAGCGCGCCCAACCGGTGGATCAAGGGGCCGCCCAGCCTCGATCATCGGTACCTCCATGAGGATGTCGGCTGGGGTCTCGTGCCCTGGTCGGAGATGGGACGCGCGTACGACGTTCCCACCCCGACGATGGACGCGCTGATCGTCCTCGGCGGGACGCTGAACGATCGCGACTACCGTGTCGAGGGATTGACGCTCGAGCGACTGGGCCTCGTCGGCGTGGACCCCGCGGACCTCGAGGCGTATCTGCACGACGGGATCCAGGGCTAGGAGTCCGCCGTGGCGATCGGACCTCGGGAGGTCGCGGCGACCGGTCTCCGCGTGTCCCCCCTCGGATTGGGCTGTTTGACGATGAACGACTTCTACGGTGCGGGCGATGAGGCCGAGGGCGAGCGAGCGATCCATCGCGCACTCGACCTGGGCGTGACCCTCGTCGACACGGCCGATGTGTATGGCGGGGGAGCGAACGAGGAGCTGGTCGGCCGCTCGATCAGGGCTCGGCGCGACCAGGTGGTGGTCGCCACGAAGTTCGGGAACATCCTCGACGAGCGGGGGAATTTCGCGGAGGTGGACGGGCGACCGGCGTTCGTCCGGAAGGCTTGCGAGGCGAGCCTGAGGCGGCTCGGCGTCGAGACGATCGACCTCTACTACCAGCACCGCGTGGACGTGGACACCCCCATCGAGGAGACGGTGCGAGCGATGGCAGAGCTGGTGTGGGAGGGCAAGGTCCGCCATCTCGGGCTGTCCGAGGTGTCATCCGCCACGCTGCGGAGGGCGCAAGCCGTGCATCCCATCTCCGCCGTGCAGACCGAGTACTCCCTGTGGAGCAGGGAACCGGAGCGGGGGATCCTCCCGGTGTGTCGAGAGCTCGGCGTGGCGTTCGTCGCCTACAGCCCGCTGGGCCGAGGCTTCCTCGCCGGCGGGGTGAGGCGCGACAGCGACCTGGCAGCCGACGATCGCCGACGGCGGATCCCTCGATTCCAGGGCGAGCACCTCGAGCACAACC
>Ga0299913_10001514_pt1 | contig 17345 bp, 10 predicted proteins | sample RVTome_9_FD_201360 | JGI IMG/M metagenome (GOLD analysis project Ga0299913, IMG submission 201360) | Soil microbial communities from uranium-contaminated site in the Upper Colorado River Basin, Wyoming, United States - RVT155D38 (version 2) ... | reverse complement strand
GACGTCTGGGGCCCGTTGCACGGGGTGCCGATCACGATCAAGGACTGCTTCGAGACAGCCGGCCTGAAGACGACCAGCGGATTCCCGCCGCTGAAGGCGCACGTACCGACGGAGGACGCGACTGTAGTCGCCCGCTTGCGCGCCGCTGGCGCCGTCGTGATGGGGAAGACGAACCTCGCGCTTCTCGCCACGAACTGGCAGACGGACAATCCCGTCTTCGGTCGAACGAGCAACCCTTGGGACCACACTCGCACCCCCGGCGGCAGCAGTGGAGGCAGTGGTGCCGCAGTCGCCGCTGGTTTCTCACCGCTCGACATCGGGAGCGACATTGGTGGCTCGATTCGCGTGCCGGCGCACTTCTGCGGGATCTACGGATTCAAGCCCACGGAGCACCGCGTACCCTCCACCGGACACATTCCCGACTGGTACATTCCCGGGATGACGCCGAAGGGCAGTGTGCGGCACATGGGCGTCTACGGACCGCTGGCTCGCTCCATGGCCGATCTGCGCCTCTGCCTCTCTCTCCTCGCCGGTCCCGACGGCCGCCAGCCCGAGGTCCCGCCACTGCCAGTCACCGCGGAGTCGCATCTGCCGCCGGTTCAGGAACTCCGAATCGCCTGGACTGATCAATTCACGAACGCCGCCCTGAGCGCGGATACGCGCGCCACGCTCGAAAAGCTTGCCACGACGCTCGAGCATCACGGCGCTCGCGTAGAGCGAATCCAGCCCCCGATCGATTTCAAATCCCTCTGGCGGACCTGGGGCGAGATCTCGGCCGCCGAAGTGGGCGGGCCGATGCCGTTCCACCTCCGCAACCTGATGCGTCTGCAGTTTCTCCTCATGCGGGACCGATCCCCGATTCGCAAGGGGATGCTCCGCGGCACTCGCCTCAGGATGCGGGGGCTGACCGAAGCGCTGGAGTACCGGGACGAGATCATCCGTGGTCTCGACGGCCTGCTCGAACGATTCGACGCATGGCTTTGCCCGGTGACCTCCACACCCGCCTTCACCCATCGAAAACCCGGCAGGCCCATCGAGGTGGACGGTCGACAGATCTCCTATTTTGTGGCTGTCGGTGGATATGCGACGCCATTCAGCTTGAGCGGTCACCCCGTGGTCGTTCTCCCCGCGGGCCGGTCGAAGGAAGGCTTGCCGATTGGAGTGCAGGTGGTGGGGAAGCGCTGGGCGGACGAGCAACTACTCGCCGTCGCAGCATCATTGGACCGACTCATCGTCGACCTGCGACATCCGCCCGGCTATCTGGCGCCAGCCACAGGACGAGAGTCGGAGCCGCCTACCTGAGCTCCGCCGTTGGCGCCGCACGAGTCGTGTAGCGGTGAGCGCCCTCACACCGTGCCTTCGGCGGCGGGCCGGAGGCGCGTCGACGACTTGCGCGACTGAAACTGCAGGTGAAGCCGCTCCGAGGGGGAGGTGGCGCGGGGGCAGGACTCGTTCTGTGGTCGGCGCGGCGGAGCCGTGCTGACCAATGAGCTGGAGAGGACTCGACCCCGCTCGCGCCGAGCGAAACGAGGTGCGGCGTGGCTGAGGACTGCAGCGGCAAGCCACCTCGCGGATGTCCTTCCTGAGACATAGGTAACAGGGTATTCCGGGCACATCTGGTGACCGCCCGGGATCTGGCGCTGGTCACGGGACTGTCTGTGCGGGCGGCTGCGAAGGAGCTGAAGGTATCGCCCTCCGTCTTGCAGCGCGCGCGACGTTATGCGCAGGCGAGGCACAACATGGCTAATTGCGACGGCTCACTCGGATGCGGCGATACGTCGCCCTGCGTGCCGCTCGGCCCCGTGCCGCCGAACGACTGAACGCCAGCAATCGCGCGGGGTGAGGGCCATCACTTGTCCGCGTTGTCGAGCATCCAGATGTTGCCGGTGGCGGTCGTCATCGTCAGCATGGCACGACGCGCCGAGATGTCGATCTCGGTGTTCGCTACGTCCTGCGAAATCATGCGGCTCGGCGCGTCGAAAAACGTGACGCTGAATGGTTGTCCGATGGGCTTCCCACGCTCCGGGTCAAATCGGATGCCCCTCAGATTGAAGAATGAGGTGTCCTGCTTCGACAAGAAATAGATCGCCCGGCCGTCTGGAGCCCATCGAGGCTTATCGGTCCACTCGTCCTCGGCAGTGATCCAGGTCCACTCATCGCGGGGTGCTCCCGCGGCTGGTACGACAGCTATCTGCGAGCGCGGCGGTTCATCTCGCACCGCCAAGAAGCTGAGCCACCGGCCGTCTGGTGAGTAGCGGCCTTGCCAGATTTTCGCCTGCGTATCCTGAACGAGCACACGCTCAGGAGCTGTCGCAGCCAGCTTCCCCACGGGCCACCGCTCCAAGCGAGCCATCCCGGTGTAGAGCGGGGAGAGATACACCCCCAGAATGGCGCGACCATCCCGTGTCCAGTCGCTTGGGAGCAGTACGCTCTTAGTACTCCAGCCGCCGAGGATGCGCTCCGCGCCTCCCAACTCACGTACCGCCAGCGCCCATTCCCCTGGGGGCTTCCGGTCGCGGCGAAAGAGGTTATATGCGATCATTTTTCCGTCGGGGGACCAGCTCGGCCCCAACGCATTCTGGGCGAGCAGCTCGCTGGCACCGCTCTCAATCTCCGTCAGCCACAGATCCACACGGTCACTGCCTGCGCGCGTCAGGCCATAGGCGATACGGCGACCGTCCGGGGAGATATCGCCGCCTCGTTGCGCTCCTCCCTCTTCCGGGCTCACCGGCCGACCCTCGCCAGTCACCCGGCCAGCCGCGGCGTCAAAAGGAAAGACCCACAACCTCACAGATTCGCGCCGGGCCGTAAAGGCCAGTCGCGTGCCGTCCGACGAGAGCGCAACGGCCACATCAGCGCCAATGCCGGTGGTCAGCCGTTCGGCCGAGAGCCATGCGAGCGTGCGCGGGTCTACGCGGATCTTCCACACATTCCGCACTTCGTTGACCATCGCCTCAACGAACAGTGCGTCGCCTGTGGCATTCCACTGAAACCGCAGCACGCGCGTCCCCATCGCGCGACCCGCCAATGGGAGTCCCGGGGCGATGGGTGATGTGGTGACATGTCCGTCTTCCGCGGAAACGGTAAAGAATCCGAATCCAGTCTGCCGCTGAATGCCGAGCGCGGATATGCGGCCGTCCGGGTGGAACGCCATCCAGTCCCAGAGGCCGCCGCGCAGGAAGTTCTGCAGTGATTCTCGCGGCGGCTCTCCGCCGTCAGCTGAGACACGGTACACCCGGGCCAAAAAACCGGGTTCACCAACGTGAAACATGATTGCCGCCCCGTCAGGGGACCACTGCGGATAATCACCGAACGAGCTGAGTTGCCGCGCTCCCCCCCTTAGCGCAGGCACCACGAAGAGGCCCTCACCCTCACGGCGGAATGCGATGTTTTGCCCATCCGGCGACCATGCAGGCTGAGTGTCCGGCGCGGGCGACTTCGTGATCTGCACGGGCTCACCGCCGCTCACCGCCTGCGACCAGATGTCGAAGTTGCCGCTGCGATCCGACGCGTAGGCGATCCTGTTGCCGTCTGGCGACCATGTCACGTCGGTTTGGAGGCCGGGGCCGAACGTCAGGCGCGTCAAATTGCGCTGAACCAGCGGGCCGGTGGGTGCGGCTGGTGTCTGCTCCGGGCGCGTCGTTCTCAACGCCCACACTCCCAGCACCGCACAAAGGACGAGCACGATGGCTGCCGCGATGAGCCCCGCGCGACGCCTGCGCGAGGGCACGGAGGGGACGGTCTGACTAAAGCCGCTAGCCACAGGCTCCGTGGTGATCGGTGTGCCCGGCGTGTTCCCGGGGCGTGCCTGCGACTGGATCTCTTCACGAAGTGTTTGCAGGTCGAGGAGCAGGTCCTGCACGGACTGATACCGCTGGGAGCGGTCCTTCCTCAGCGTCTTCGTGATGATGCGCTGCACTTCGGCCGGGGCCGCGGGGTCGAACCGCGCTACGGGCAGAGGCTCGTTCTGTAGTATGGCGGCGAGCACATCGCTGCTGCTCTGCCCCGGAAAAGGACTGCGCCCTGCGACCATTTCGTACAGCAGCACGCCGAGCGACCAGATGTCGGTCCGCGCGTCCATTGGCTGCCCTCGCGCCTGCTCCGGTGACATGTAGGCGACCGTCCCGACGATGGAGCCCGCCTCGGTGCGGAACGCGGTCTGCGTCACTTCGGTTACGTCGGACTCTGCCGGGAGCGTGAGCTTCGCGAGGCCAAAGTCGAGCACCTTTACGAATCCGTCGGGCCGGAGCATGACGTTTTCCGGCTTGATGTCCCGGTGCACGATGCCGGACGCGTGGGCGGCAGCCAGTGCGGACGCAATCTGGATCCCGATGTCGAGGGCTTCCCGAATGGTCAGACGTTCGCCCACGAGCCGTGCGCGCAGCGTGCGGCCTTCCACGTGTTCCATCGCGATGTAGTGTTGGCCGTCCGCCGTCGTCCCGAGTGCGTGAATGACGCAGACGTTCGGATGATTGAGGGCCGATGCGGCGCGGGCTTCCTGCTGGAATCGCCTGACTCGCGTCGTGTCACGCGTCAGGTCAGGGGGGAGGAGCTTGAGCGCGACCTTGCGTCGCAGGTGCACCTCCGTGGCGAGCCAGACCTCGCCCATGCCGCCACGGCCGATGGGGCGTAGGAGTTCGTAGGCGTCCACGCGGCCGCCGGGGGCAAGCGGCATCGGCAAGGGCGGATTATACCGGCGCTCCTGTGAGAAGCCCCTCGTTCCCCTGCTCAGCTGAGGACTATCACCCCACAGCCGTCTCGCGCGCGCTGTCAGGGACCCGGGCCGCTGTGCCGAAATCCTCCCGGGGAAATTCGCCGTTTCCGCAGAGATTCAGGCCGAAACCGGATCGCCCTCGCCGTACCACCAATCGGATGTATATGGGACAGCGGCTCCGGCCTCCGGCCCGGCCACTCGAAGCCTTGCACGCCGCCAATCCCGGCCGTCGTGCAGACCCGTTGCAAACACGCCCGCCTGCGACCCGGTGGCCGATGGCAAGCCTGCCCCCGCAAACGACTCTAAGTTGTTAGTGAACTAGGGCTGAGGAGTGGCGCGCCCTGCAGGACTCGACCCCGCTCGCGCCGAGCGAAGCGAGGTGCGGCGTGGCTGAGGACTGCAGCGGTAAGCCACCTCGCGGAGCGAGGTGGCGCGCCCTGCAGGACTCGAACCTGCGACCTCCTGGTTCGTAGCCAGACGCTCTATCCAACTGAGCTAAGGGCGCGTGTGAGGTCTTCTGGACGCCGCCGGCGGCGCCCGAACGGGGCCGCAGCCGCGTCACGAATCAGCGAGTATAACACACGGTCCAGGTCCATCCAGAGCGTGCCGCACGGCACGGAACGGCGTCAGCGCCGCTCCCCCTTCACGAACTTCACCGACGTCTCCAGCGCGTCCAGCGCCGAGTCCAGCAGCACTTCTCCGTGCGGCAGGTCAGGGCGCTTCTGCCCCTGTGGACCGAGCACGAAGTCGTGATACCCGTGCTCGTAGACCTCCATCCGCACCGCCTTCCCCGCCCGCTCCAGCTCGTCGTGCAGCGTTGTCGCAATGCCCTGGAGACGGTCGGCGGTGCCGACGAGGATCAGCAGCGGCGTCCGGATGGGCTCGATGTTGCCGCGCGCCACGGCCGGATCCGCCGCGGGTGGATCGGCTGACGCGGCGCCCGGCGGCGCTCGCCTGACCCCGAGAAACCAGAACGGCGCCGGCGCGCCGAGCACCGCGCGGTGGATGTCCGGCACGCGCGAGACGAGATACATCACGAGATTCCCGCCGAGGCTCACTCCGTAGAGGCTCACCCGCGCGCGATCGACGTACGGCAGCGCCCTGACGTGCTCGACGACGCTGATGCCATCGTCGATCGAGGTGACGTGCGTCTCGGAGGGCGTGGACACCGCGTTCCAGTCGCCGCCGCGATAGTCGCCCACCACCACGACGAAGCCTTCCTGGAGGAAGCGTTCCCAGACGGGACCGCCGTGGTCGCCGCGTGACCAGCCGACCAGCTGCTCCATGCCGCGCCCGCCTGGCGCGCCGTGAAAAATAACGATGGCCGGGAAGGGACCATCCCCCTTCGGCTTGCGAATCGCGGCCGCGACGTAGAGGCCGTCCTTCGTCCGGATGTAGGTCTGCTGGACGGGTGAGTCGGCCTCGCTCACGACGCGGACGTACTTGTCGTGCGGGAGCGGCACGGAACTGCCGGAGTTGCGGTGGACCTCTGCGAAGACGGCGACCGGGACGAGCACCGCGAGAACGGCGGCGATGAGCTTCATGGGGCGAGTATGGTTCGCGGCCCTCGCCGCACGCAACCGCCGGGGGTTGGCGGTTCGGGGTTCAGGGTTGGCGGTGAGACACCTCATAATGACGTATGGCTGTCGAGGAACACCGGCGCACTTCACCCACGAGCGTCCGCTGCGCCGTGATCACGATCAGCGACACTCGGACGCAGGACACGGACACCAGCGGCAGCGCGATCGTGGAGCTCCTGACGCAGGAGGGGCACACCGTCATCGAGCGCGGCCTCGTGCGCGACGATCCGGACCAGATCCGGACAGCGCTGCAGGAGTTCCTCGCGCGCGAGGAGGTGCAGGTGGTGATCTCGACGGGCGGCACCGGCATCAGCGGGCGGGATTCCACGTTCGAGGTGGTGGACGCGATGCTGGAAAAGCGCCTCGACGGCTTCGGGGAGCTGTTCCGGATGCTGAGCTACACGGACATCGGTCCGGCAGCCATGCTGTCCCGTGCCTGCGCGGGCACGGCGCGCGGACGGCTGCTCGTGGCCCTGCCGGGCTCCGAGTCGGCCGTGCGATTCGCGCTGCGCAAGCTGCTGCTGCCGGAGCTGGGACATCTCGTGCGGGAGGTCACCCGGTGACAACTCCCAACTCCCGACTTCCAGCTCCCAAGGTGGAACGCACGCTCGTCTCGATCCACGAGGCGCGCGCCATCCTCGATGCAGCCGCAGTGCCGATCGATCGGATCGAGACGCTGACGCTCCATCAGCTGCCCGGACGCGTTCTCGCAACGCCGATCGTGGCGGCCGCGGACGTCCCGGCGTTCGCGCGTTCGGCCATGGACGGGTACGCCGTCATCGCCGCGGACGTGGCGTCGGCCCGTGACGATGCACCGGCCGAACTGCGGCTGCTCGAATCGGTCTTCGCGGGCGGCGTGCCGACCCGGCCGGTCGAGCGCGGCACCTGCACGGCCATCATGACTGGCGCGCCGATTCCAAACGGCGCGGATGCCGTGGTGATGGTGGAGCGGACGCGGGGCGACGGGGATCGCGTGCTGATCGCGGACGGCGTCGAGGCCGGGGCGAACATCACGCCGCGCGGCAGCGACCTTCGCGCCGGACAGCCGGTGCTCGCGGCGGGCGCGCTGCTGACGCCGAGCCGCGTCGCGGTGATCGCCGCCGCCGGGCTCGACCGCGCGAGCGTCTACGCGCGTCCCCGCGTCGCGGTCCTCGTCACCGGCGACGAGGTCGCCGCTCCCGGAACGACGCTCGGACCGGGACAGGTCCATGACGTGAACAGCATCTCGCTGGCGGCCACGATTCGCGAGCACGGAGGGGAGGCCGTCACCGCGGAGGTCGTGAGGGACGACCCGGCCGCGCTTCGGGCAGCCGTGGACGCCGCGCTCTCCTGCGACATGGTGCTCGTCACCGGCGGCAGCTCCGTCGGCGAGCGCGACTACGTCCTCGACCTTCTCGCGGAGCGCGGCGAGGTCCGCTTCGCCGGCATCAGGCTCAAGCCCGGGAAGCCGACCATCTTCGCGCTGATCGACGGACGTCCCGTCTTCGGCATGCCGGGGAATCCCACCTCGTGCCTGTCGAACGGCTACCTGCTGGTCGCGCCGATGCTGCGGCGGATCGCCAGGCTCCCACCGCTCGCGCCGCGGACGGTCCGCGCGCGGCTCGCCCGCCGCGTCTCGTCTCCCCGGGGGCGCCACCAGTTCTACACGGTCCGCCTGGAGGGCGGCGTCGCGCACCCGGCGTTCAAGGGCTCGGGCGACATCACGAGCATCGCGAACGCCGACGGCTACTTCGAGATTGGCGACGAGACGGAGAGCGTCGAGGAAGGCGCGGAGGTCGAGATCATTCTGTGGTAGGGGCGACCGGCCGGTCGCCCCTACACATTGGGATACGCACCCACCCGGCTACTTGCCGAGCAGCCTGTTCACCTCTGCCCAGTTGACGATGTTCCACCACGCGCTGATGTAGTCGGGACGCCGGTTCTGGTACTTGAGGTAGTAGGCGTGCTCCCAGACATCCAGCCCCAGGATCGGCTTCTTCCCCTCCATGATCGGGCTGTCCTGGTTGGCCGTGCTCTCGATCGTCAGCTTGCCGCCGCCGTCGATGAGCCACGCCCACCCGCTGCCGAACCGCCCGACGGCGGCCTTCGCGAACTGCTCCTTGAACGCATCGAAGCCGCCGAACGAGCTCTTGATGGCATCGGCGACTGCGCCGGTCGGCGCGCCGCCGGCGTTGGGCGCCATCATCTTCCAGAACATCGTGTGGTTCACGTGTCCGCCGCCGTTGTTGCGGACGGCCGTGCGGATGTCGTCGGGCACGCTGTTCAGATCGCGGATCAGATCCTCGGCGGACTTGCCCTGCAGCTTCGGGTGCTTCTCGAGCGCCGCGTTGAGGTTGTTCACGTAGGCCGCATGGTGCTTCCCGTGATGAATCTGCATCGTCTGCGCGTCGATGTGCGGCTCGAGTGCGCCGGCATCATAGGGCAGAGAAGGAACTTCGTGAGCCATCGGGCATCTCCTTCGGTCGTCGGACTGTCGAACGTGAAATCGTAGTTCGGGGCGAGCGGACGACGCAAACGGGACCGTGGGATGACGGACGAGCGGGCCGCTCAGTTCACCGACAGCATCCGGTCGAGCGCCACCCTCACCCAGTGCTTCTGATCGTCGGGAACGGTAATCCGGTTGTGCACGTCGCCGTCGAGAAGCCCTTCCAGCACCCACAGCAGGTGATTCGGGGACACGCGGAACATCGTGGAGCACAGGCACCCGAGCTGGTCCAGCGACACCACGGTCTTCGCGGGAGCGACCTCGTTCGCGAGCCGGCTGACGAGGTGGACCTCGGTGCCGACCGCCCACACGGCGCCGGCCGGACTCTGCCGCACCTGCCGCAGGATGTATTCGGTCGATCCGATGTCGTCGGCGGCCTGCACCACGTCCCAGGGCACCTCCGGGTGGACGATGACGCGGATGCCGGGGTGCTGCTCGCGCACGAGCGCGATCTGCGCGGCCGTGAAGCGCGTGTGCACCGAGCAGTGCCCCTTCCACAGGATGAGGCGCGACTCGCGGAGCGCATCGCGCGTAAGGCCGCCGTTCAGCTCGTCCGGATCCCAGACCACCATGTCATCAAGCGGCACGCCCATCCGGTACGCCGTGTTCCGCCCCAGGTGCTGATCGGGCAGGAACAGGATGCGGCGCCCGCGCTCCCAGGCCCAGCGCAGCGTCGCCGCGGCGTTCGACGACGTACAGACGATGCCGCCGCGCTCGCCGACGAAGGCTTTGATGGCCGCCGAGGAGTTGATGTAGGTGACCGGCACGATCTCGTCGATCCCGAGGCGCGCCAGCTCCTGCCACGCGGTCTCCAGCTGATCGATGGCGGCCATGTCGGCCATGGAGCAGCCGGCCGCGAGGTCTGGAAGGATGACCTGCTGTCCGGGAGCCGAGAGCACGTCGGCGCTCTCGGCCATGAAGTGCACGCCGCAGAAGACGATGAAGTCCGCCTCGGGCCGGGCGGCGCAGTGCTGCGAGAGGCGGAACGAGTCGCCGGTGACGTCGGCGAACTTGATCACTTCGTCCCGCTGGTAGTGATGGCCCAGGATCAGCAGGCGTCGGCCGAGGGCGTCCTTCGCTTTGCGGATCCGCAGATCCAGCTCGTCGTCACCCAGACCGAGATACCGGTCGGGCAGCGGCTGCCGTTCGGCGAGCGCGGACTTCTCGACGGCGGTGAGCACGGGCAGGAAACCAGTGGCCATGGCTGCTCTCTGCGTCATCAGACGCGACCGGCACCGCGAACCGCTTGTGAAAAGATTCGCAATCTCCGGACACAAAAAAGGCCAGACCCGCCCCCGGCTTTCTACCGGACGAATCTGACTGGATCCACTATATCAAACGCCGGCGGCTCCTGAGGCGTCGTGAAATCGAGTGCCGCCCGACGCCAGCTCGGGCCAGAATCGCCTCCACCGATGACCTTCGTCCGCGACGCCTTCGGATTCCTGCGCTTTGCCGCCGGCCTGAAGGCGTTCGTCAATCGGCCTCTCTCGATCGGCGACACGAAGGCCCTCATCCGCCAGGGCATGCAGCGCCGCAACGAGGCGTTTCTTCGGAAGATCCGGCGCGCGGTGTTCGAGAACCGGAAGAGCCCGTACTCGAAGCTGCTCCGCTGGGCCGGATGCGAGCCGGGCGACATCGCCGTACTGGTCCGTGACGAGGGCCTCGAAGGCGCCCTGCGCCGGCTGTATGACGCGGGGGTGTACGTCACCTACGACGAGTTCAAGGGACGGGCGGCCGCCGTACGCGGCAGCCAGCGTTTCGCGTTCCGCGAGACCGATTTCGACAATCCGCTCATCACGCCGCATTTTCACAGCAGCTCGAGCGGCAGCCGCGGCCGGCCGACGCGTGTCCTCATCGATCTCGATCACATCGCGCAGTCGGCGCCGTCATGGGCGTTGTGGTTCGCGGCCCACGACTGGCTCGAGCGCCCGCTCCTCTTCTGGACCTCCGCACACACCGGCATCGTCAACCGCCAGCTCATCGCGACCAGGATCGGCCGGCGCTATGTGAGATGGTTCGCCACGGTCGCTGGGGCCACGCTGAAGGACCGGCTCGTCGCCCCCACGGTGCATCGCGTCTTCCGCCGGGCGACCGGGTGTCCGAAGCCGGAGTTCGTCCCGCTCTCCGAGGCCGGCCGGATCGTCGACTGTCTCGCCGGCCTCGTGGCCCGTGGCTCCTGGCCGTGCATGGTCACATCGCCCAGCAACGCCGTCCGCGCGTCGCTGTCGGCGCAACAGCGGAACGTCTCCCTTCGTGGCGTCACGTTCCTGCTCGGCGCCGAGCCGCTGACGGCGGCCCGGAAGGAGAGCATCGAAGCGGCCGGCGCCGCCGCGGTGCCGACCTACGGCTTCTCCGAGGGGGGCAACGTCGGCAGTCAATGCCCGAACGCCGCAGCGGCCGACGACGTGCACGTCTCGCTGGACGCCTACGCCGTCATTCAGCGCCCCGTGAATGGCGACGACGCCGATGAGGCGCGCCCGCTGCTGCTGACGGCGCTCAGGCCGGCGTGCCCGAAGGTGCTGCTGAACACGGAAATCGGCGACTCGGCCGTCCTCGAGACCAGGCACTGCGGATGCCTGTTCGACGAGGTGGGCTACCTGCAGCATCTCCACACGATCCGCAGCTTCGAGAAGGTCACGGGGTTCGGCGTCACCTTCGCCGGATCCGATCTGATCCGGGTGATCGAAGACGTGCTTCCAAGGGAATTCGGCGGCGGCGTGACCGACTATCAGCTGATCGAGCGGCAGGACGCCCGCGGGCTGCCCCGGTACACGCTGCTCGTCAGCCCGAGCGTCGGACCGGTGGACGAGCGGGCGGTCGCGACCACGTTTCTCGAGGAGCTCGCCCGCGTGCGAAGCCACTATCGCTACATGGTGAATCTCTGGACACAGAGCGACGGCATCCTTCGAGTCGAGCGCCGGCAGCCGGTTCCGACCGCGGGGGGCAAGATGCTGCCATTCCGCACGCTCGGACCGCAGTGACGCATGCAGGGCCTGAACCTCCTGTACGCCGGGACGCTGCCGCCGCATCCCGGCGGATCCGCCGTTTCCGGATCGCAGATCCTCATCGGGCTGGCGCGGCTCGGCCACGCCGTCCGCGCCCTCGCGCCGATTGCGGGAGACGCACGTGCGGCGGACGACCCGTTCGGAGCCGCGCATCCCGGGATTCCGGTCACGAGATTTCCCGTCCCGTACTACGAAACCGCGCCGAACACGCCGTCATCGGATGACTATCGCCGGCGGGAAGCGGCCGGAATCCGATCGAACCTCGATCGCCTGATCCGGGCGGCGCGGCCGGACGTCATTCTCGTGGGGCGCGAGTCGTTCGCCCCTCACGTCCTGCACGCCGCCCGTGCCCGCGCGATTCCCTGCGTCGTCCGCCTGGCCGGATCGACGACCCTCGGGATCGTGAACGGAACCTACACGGGCTCCAGCGCCGAACGGCTGCTGGAGCAGCTGCGGAGCGCGGATCTGCTCATCACTCCCGCGCACCATCTGGCGGACAGCGTCCGGGCGCTGGGCCTCGAGCGCGTGAGGACGATCCCGAATGGCATCGATCTGCGGAGGTTCGCACCCAGGCCCGGCGACGAACGACTGCGGCGGGCGTTGAACATTTCGCCCGACGATGTGGTCCTGGTGCACGCATCGAATCTCAAGGCGATCAAGCGGCCGCTGGACATCGTGCGGTCCGCCGCCGTGACGCTGCCGCGCCATCCGCGGCTCACATACGTGATCGTCGGAGACGGAGACTGCCGGAAGGCCATGGAGGAGGCGTGCCGTGATGCGGGATTCGCCCAGCGGTTCCGGTTCACCGGCTGGATCGACTACGCGCACATGGCGGATTACATCAGCCTGGCGGATGTCGTGATCATGCCCTCGGAGTTCGAGGCGCAGGCCAGGCTGTATCTGGAGACGCAGGCGTGCGGGCGGCTCCTGCTGGCGAGCGACGTGCCCGGCGCCAGGGAAGTGGTCGTGGACGGCGTCACCGGGCTGCTGTTCAGGACGGGAGACGTCGAGGATCTGGCGGCGCAGACGCTGCGAGCGGCGGCCGACCCCACGCTCCGGGCCGACATCGGCCGCGCCGCTCGCGTCAGCGCCGAAGCGCACGCCATCGACGCCGCCGTCGCCGCGTACGAGACGGCGCTGCGGGACGTCGTGCGGCAGCGGGCGATCTAGCAGTCAGGCCGGCGCCGGCAGGTCATCGGTGCTGGCCACGGCGTCATGGCTCGACGGCTCCGGAAAGCGCCTGACGACGTTGTACAGCGTGTCTCGCTCGACGGGCTCGCGGCCCGCCGCACGGATCAAGTGCGACAGCTGCGCCGGCGTCAGCGCCTCGGGCGTCGTCGAGCCCGCCATGTGGTAGATGTGCTCTTCCTGCACGGTGCCGTCCAGGTCGTCCACGCCGAACCACAGCGCGATCTGCGCGACCTCCACACCGGTGGCAATCCAGAACGCCTTCACGTGCGGGATGTTGTCGAGCATGAGCCGCGCGACGGCGTGGACGCGGAGCGTCTCGCTCGCGGCCGGCGCCGGCAGCTTCCGCATCTGGTTGTTGTCGGGATGGAACGCCAGCGGGATGAACGCCTGGAAGCCGCCCGTCTCGTCCTGTAGCGCGCGCGCCCGCAGCATGTGATCGATCCGCTCTTCATAGGTCTCGATGTGTCCGTAGAGCATCGTCACGTTCGATCGCATGCCGAGGCCGTGCGCGAGGCGGTGAATCGAGAGCCAGCGATCGGCGTCGCACTTGTCGTGGCAGATCTTCCGCCGCACGCGCGGCGCGAACACCTCCGCGCCGCCGCCCGGCAGGGAGTCGAGTCCGGCGGCCATCAGCTCGCGCAGCACCTGCTCGTCGCTCATCCCGTACAGATCGGCGAAGAAAGCAATCTCCACGGCGGTGAAGCACTTCAGGTGCACGTCCGGGCTGATGCGCTTCAGGCCGCTCAGCAGCTCGGTGTAGTACGAGAACGGCAGGTCCGGATGCAGTCCGTTGACGACGTGGACCTCGGTGAGCGGCTGGTCGGCGCGCTGACGGAGCTTGTCCCAGGCCTGCTCGAGCGACATCGTGTACGCGCCGGGGTCGCCGGGCTTCAGCCGCGCGAAGGAGCAGAAGAGACAGCTCGCGACGCAGACGTTCGTCGCCTCGAGGCGGATGTTGTGATTGAAGTACGCCAGCGCGCCATGCCGGATCTCGCGCTCGCGGTTCGCGAGCCATCCGAGCAGAAGGAGGTCGTGCGTGGCGAAGAGGCGGGCGCCGTCCGCGGCGTCGAGGCGCGCCCTGGCCTCGAGCTTCTCGGAGATCTCCTCGAGCCCCGCGGCCTCGAGCCGCTGCCGCATGCTTCCCGGTGTTACTGTCCGCGACACCTGCACGAGAACATCGTACCCGATTCGGGGCCGGATCTCGCTCCGCTAGTCGTCAGGCCCGGAAGCGGGTGACGACGCCGTGGGCACGGCAGCCGGTCTCTCGACGGCCACGTAGCCGCCGCGGCTGCGGACGCGGGCGCCGCGTTTCTTCACCTTCACCTCGACCTTCCGCCACTCGCCGCGGAACTCGGCATTCTTCGGCACGTACGTCAGCAGGTAGTGGAAGCGGCGATCCGCATCGATGTCGCGAAAGCCGCGCGCGAGGTCGTTGGTGCTGTCGATGAGGAATCCACCGGTCTCCCGCGCGAGCAGGGTCAGTCCGACGTGGGGATCTCTTCGAAGCGCATCTTCGTTACGCTCGAGCGTCCGCAGATCGCTTTGCGAGCTGCCGTCCTCGTTCAGCGTGAGACCGGCATTGCCCGCCGCTCTCACCTCACGTGCCGTCGCCAGCATTTCGCTGTGAACCCGCAGGCCCGCGGCATCGATAGTGTAGATGCTGACGTTCGCGGCATTCGCTTCGGCAATGACCCTTTGGAAGTGCGGCATCACCGCTTCGGGCAGCGTGAGACCTTCGCTGAAGAAGACGACCGTCTTTCGCCCCGGCAGCGTGCCGAGCGAGGAGGTCAATGCACGCAGCGCGTTGGTGGTCGCGTAGCCGTGCTGCTCTCGTTCGAAACGCTCCCAGGACTGCTCCGCGCGGGCCACGAGAGCCGCTGCCAGCGCGCTCGCGGGGCCGCCGGCTGCCCCAGTCGGGAACGACGGACCTTCCCACTCCGCACTCGCCGTCGAAGCGTTCGGATCGCCGCTCCCGGATGCCGATGTCGCGCGCGACACGGCGCGAAGCAATGCCGCGCGCAGCGCCTCAGGATCGTTCGTGAAGGGTTGAACCGTGTGGAGCGAGAGCTCGATGACGAACACGCCGGCGAAGTCCGCTGGCCCGCCCGGGGCGTCGAGGTACGTCAGCGCGCCCTTGTACGCCAGCGCTCGGGCCTCCGCCGAAAGCCCGGCGAACACCATCGCGAGGAACGTCGGGGCGTCCTGTGCAGCCCCGCTGGCCGCCTGGCCGCCTGATGACGACGATGGCGCGGCGCGTCCCCTCACGCCGGCGCCGCCGGGAGCCACGAGCGTGACATCCCCGATGGCCTGCGGCACGCCGTCCTCCAGCAGCTCGAAATCGCTCTTCTGCAGGTCGAGGATCGGCCGTCCGCGTCGGTCCCGGACGACGACGTCGACGACGACGGCCGTCGTTTCACCCTTGTAGACTTCCGGATCCTCCGGAGCAGCCGCCGTCAGGCCGCCATTTTCCGCGGAGATCACACCAGCGATGGCGAGGGTCACCGCGACCAGCGTTCGCGCGCTCATGCCGTCCGGCTCCGATCTCAGGCGCAGGCACCGCGCACGAGGATAGCAGCCTGCTCGAGACTGCCAAAGCCTTCAGAACACGGCCGAGCCGGCTCGGCGGGGTATCTCGTCACACCAGAGCTGAACGGGGACGATCCGGGCGCCCACCGCCTGCGCTATACTCCGCTTTCAGCAACTCGCCCGGCGATCACGCGAAGTGGGTGAAAGGCCCACACGGTGCCGCCACTGTAAGCGGGGAGCGCACGTCCGCACGATCCAGGGCAGGCCGGCCCGCCGGCCCGCCCCGGGGGATCCGCCACTGTGTCAGAGGACACGGGAAGGCGTCGGACGCGCCGCGACGATCCGCGAGTCAGGAGACCTGATCCTCGGGCGCTCTTCACCCGGAGGCCGTACATCCACGGCACCCGGGCTCGGCGCGTGCAGACGCCGAAGGAGTGTCAATGGATCCTCTCGCTCGCCTCGCCGGGCTGTTCGCCCGGAAACGGAAGCTCACGTACATCGCGGAACCCCAGGCAGGGCTAAAGCCCTGCCCCACGTGCGTCGCGAGCGTGGTTGTCCTCGCCCTCCTGTTGCTGGCCATCGCGTCGCCGGCGTTCGCGGGCACGCTCCGCGGCGTGGTCGTCGACCCCGCCGACCGCCCCGTCGCCGGGGCAGAGGTCCGCGTCGTCGGCCCCCTCGGTATGCGGACCACCGCGGCGGACGAGGAGGGCCGATTCGAGCTCGCGGATCTTCCGCCGGCGACCTATCACGTGCTCGCGGCGGCGCCCGGGCTGGAGGCGGCCTCACAGCGCCTCGAGCTGGGCGAGGACGCCGAGGTGCGGCTCCGCCTGTCGGTGCGGCGCGTCGCGGAATCGGTCGTCGTGTCGGCCTCGCACGTCGAGGTGCCGCTGTCCGCGGCACCGGCTTCCGTCACCGTCGTCGATCGCGCCGAGCTCCAGGCGCGCCAGATCGATACGCTCGGAGGAGCGCTCAGCCTGGTGCCCGGGATGACGGTGAGCCACAACGGCGGCCCCGGCTCGCTCACCTCCCTCTTCCCCCGCGGCGGCGATTCCGACTTCACCCTGGTGCTGGTGGACGGCATCCGGCTCAACACCTTCGGCGGGACGATCGATCTGTCGCAGCTGTCGCTCGCCGGCGCGGAGCGCATCGAGATCGTGCGCGGTCCGCAGAGTGCGCTCTACGGCTCCGACGCGATCGGCGGCGTGATCCACGTCATCGGACGGCAGGACGGCGGATCCGCCTTCGAGGGGCTCGCCGAGGCGGGCGGGCGCTCGACGACGCGTTATGCGGCCGGGGGTGGGGGCAGCCATCAGCAATGGAGCTGGCGCGGCAGCGCCGAACGGCAGGCGAGCGACGGCGACGGCCGTCTCGCACCCGCCACCGGCGAGCGCGTGATGAACGACGACCGCAGGCTGCTGCAGGCGTCGGCGTCCCTCGGATGGCAGCCGGCTCCCTCCGCGAGAATCCGCGCGACGGCGCGCGTGCTCGAGAGCGAGCGCGGCGCGCCCGGACCCTACGGATCCAATCCGATCGGCGCGTTCGGCGGCGTCGACACCTTCGCCCGCGGGCGCAACGATCACGTCCAGGCCGGCGTGTCGGCCGATCACCCCTGGGCGGGGCGTCTCGCCGAGCGCGTACGGCAGCGATGGTCGCTGGGCTGGGCGGAGCTCGACAGCGACTTCCGCAGCCGGTTCGACGGCTTCATCTCCGAGTCGGCGCTGCAGACCCGGCGTGTCTCGGCACGTTCGCAGACCGACGTGCTGCTGTCGGCCTCATCGAGCGTCTCGGCTGGTCTCGACGTCCAGTTCGAGCGCGCGCGCAGCACCTTCGTGACCGGCGAGCGC
>Ga0299913_10001513_pt1 | contig 17345 bp, 20 predicted proteins | sample RVTome_9_FD_201360 | JGI IMG/M metagenome (GOLD analysis project Ga0299913, IMG submission 201360) | Soil microbial communities from uranium-contaminated site in the Upper Colorado River Basin, Wyoming, United States - RVT155D38 (version 2) ... | reverse complement strand
AAGGTCTCGACGATCTCGAGGTGACCAGGTGCACTCCGGGGCTCGTCGAGTTGACCCTTGGCGACGCCGACTATCGGTTCGCCCTGGGCCGCTACGGCGACACCCGACATCTCGACTCCGATCTCGGTTCGGTCCGTCTCGAGACGATCCCACGCTTCGCCACCACCGAGGCGGTCGAGGCGCCCGGTTCACTTCACTCCCCCATGCCGGGCAAGGTGATCAGAGTCGAGGTCGCCACCGGGGACGAGGTCAGAGCGGGTCAGGTGCTCGTGGTCCTGGAGGCGATGAAGATGGAGCACACTCTCCGCGCCCCACACGACGGAACGGTCGGCGAAGTGGATTGTCGAGCCGGCGATCAGGTGGAAGCGGGGGCCGTCCTGGTCGTGGTGGAGGAGGCGTCTTAGTGGCCCGCCGGCTGCAGATCCACCCACTCCTTTCGCCATTCCGGAGGATCGAAGGGGGAAGCAAAGTAGGTCCTCTGTTCGATCACCTTTCCTCCCTCGATCCTGCCGATGAGGACGACATAGAAGAGCTCCCCGTCCGGATAGCGCAACCGCCCTTCTGCGGTGAAGGTATCTCCGCCTCCCATGACCGTGAGGGGCATGGAGATTGGACCGACCAAGGGGGTGGTGACGACCTGGGTCTCGCCGACGCCGTGCACCGCCGACACCTCCCACTTGGGCCGGCCCCCCTCATAGCTCTCGGTTATCCGCACCCAGTTGTCGTGCCCACGGACCACCTCGCCCGACTGTGGCCAGGTGTCGGTCCAATCCGGGTGGCGGAGGGTGCCCAGGGTCTCCCAATCCCCGGCCCAGGTCGCCTGGACATACCGCTCGGCTAGCTCCTTGCTACTCATCGATTCCCCGTCGTCGGATGAGCCGAACCCTATCGAACGTCTGACTCCTTGGATCTCGCCGAATCGCCGTCAACCACAGGTTGACAAACCTAGGTCTGTCAACCTAGGGTTGACAGATGGAAAACCCGCTACCCCAGTTCGACGCCCTCGTTGAACACGTCAAGACCGGCCATACCCAAGGAACGGCCCTGGAGCATCTCGCCGACTCGGTGGGGATCGCCCAGCATCTGGGTGAACTGGCCGACCACCTGATCGGTCACTTCGTGGATCAGGCCCGCAACTCCGGGGCCTCATGGGCCGAGATCGGCGAGGCCCTTGGCGTCACCAAGCAGGCCGCCCAGAAGAGGTTCGTGCCCAAGACCCGGGTCGGCCATGCCGCCACGGGCCGAGGAGCAACCAAATCGATGTTCCAGCGTTTCACCGACGAGGCTCGGTTTGTGGTTGTGGCGTCCGAGGAGAAGTGCCGGCAGGAGGGGCATCCGGAGGTGACAACCGGGCACATCCTTCTCGCCCTGCTCGACGATCCGAACGGCTTGACCTGCCGCACACTCGCCGCCGACGGCGTCTGGCCGGACAATGTGCGGGAGCGAATTGGCGCCGTCCTGGGCCCGAGTCAGGGCGAGACCAAGGGGCACATCCCCTTCTCCACCGATGCCAAGAAGGTCCTGGAACTGTCTCTGCGTGAGGCAATACGATCACAGAGCGATCACATCGGCGTGGGGCACATCCTGCTCGGGCTCCTCCGCGACGAGAAGTCGATAGGGGCAGTGACGCTCGCCGAGTTCGGGGTCGATCGCAAGCACGTCGAGCGGGACCTCGAGACCTAGTGCTGACTAGCCGCCGAAGGCGGCAAGCACCTCCAAAACGGAGTCGATATCGGCCTCGGTGTGGTCCGCGTTCACCTGGAACCGGATCTCTTCGTCACCCTTGGGCACCACCGGGTAGTTGAGACCGGTGGCGAGCATGTCGTTGTGGAAGAGATGTGCGACCAACGCCGACGTGCGTTCCGTGTCTCTCACCATCAGAGGGACGATGGGGTGCGGGCCGGGGATGGTCTCCAACCCGAGGTCGATCAAACCGGCTTCGAACTTCTCGGTCATCGTCGCGAGATGGCCCAGCAAGTGGAGACCCTCGTCCGAGTCGACAATGGACAAGGCCGCGGTGCCGGCCGCCGCCTCCCCGACCGTGATCGGGTTGGAGTAGATGTACATCGGAGCCTTCTCCCGAAGGAAGGCGACCAGACTCTCGCTGCCGGTCACGTACCCGCCATTCACCCCGAACGCCTTGCCCAGCGTGCCGATCAACACGTCGACCGAACCGGACTCGGTGACCTCCTCGGTGCCACGACCGGTAGGCCCAAACGCGCCCACGCCATGCGAGTCGTCCACCACCAGCACGACATTCTCCGGGAAATCATCGTCGTGGGCTCGAGTCAGCTCCATCAGCGCCTTGAGGTCGGCGAAGTCTCCCCGCATCGAGAACACGCCGTCGGTGACGACGATCGCCCGTCTCCCGGTGCCTGCGGCTTCTCTCAGCATCGCATCGAGAACGGCCAAGTCGAGATGGGGATAGACGTGTCTGGAGGCGGGTCGGGACAATCGAAGGGCGTTGATGATGCAGTTGTGATTCAGCTCGTCACTAAGCACGACCGTCTCCGGTGTGATCAGAGAGGTCAGGCAGGAGACGACGGTGGCATAGGCGGAGGAGAAGATCATTGCGGACCGCCGGCCATGCAATCGTGCCAGCCGCTCTTCGAGATCCAGGTGGGCCTGATAGGTGCCAGAGATGAAACGCACCGCGCCCGGCCCGGCTCCGAACTCACGGGTGGCAGACTCATCCGCCGCGATCACCGCGGGATGACGTGACAGACCCAGATAGCTGTTCGAGTTCATCCGCAGGTATGGCCGTTCTGACCCGGCGAGCCGGAATCGGGGACCAAGCTCACCCCGAGCCGGGTCAACGCCGATGATGACCGGCTCCGATCCCTTACCGGTCCCGGCCTCCTTCATGGCGGCGACGTCGGCGGCGAGCACGGAATCAAGGCGATCGATCGGCATGAGACCCGGGTCTAGCACACCTATAGAGTGCGGATATGACTCGTCTTGGATTCATCGGGTTGGGGATCATGGGCCACGGGATGGCGGTCAACTTGTTGGCCGCCGGAAATGAGCTGACGGTGTGGAACCGGACCGCGGAGAAGGCGGTCGACCTGGTCTGCGACACGGCCCCCAATCCGCACGACCTGGGAGAGGCCAGTGACATCGTCTTCGTCTCCGTGTCCGACACTCCCGACGTGGAGGAAGTGGTGTTCGGCGACCTTGGAGTCATCCACGGGATGACGGAAGGGGACGTCCTGGTGGACCACTCGACGATCTCGCCCGGAGCCACCAGAGACTTCGCGGTGAGAGCCGAGGAACTCGGCGTTGCTTGGCTCGATGCCCCGGTGTCAGGCGGGTCCGAGGGGGCCGAGAAGGGAACCCTTGCCGTCATGGTCGGCGGGTCGGAGACAAACCTGGAACGGGTCCGCCCCTTCATGGAGACCTACTCCACTTCGATCGTCCATGTGGGAGAGGCGCCGGGCTCAGGGCAGATGGCGAAAGCGGTCAACCAGGTCCTCGTGGTGCTCAATCAACTGGCTGCCTCAGAGGCGTTGTTGTTGGCGCAGGGTGCGGGTCTCGACTTGAGAAGGACCCTGGCCGCCGTTGAAGGCGGGGCGGCAGGATCATGGATGCTGTCCAACCGAGGACCACAGATGATCGAGAGGGATTGGAGACCCGGTTTCACCATCGACCTCCAGCAGAAGGACCTACGGCTGGTACTCGAGGCTGCCGACGAGCTTGGTGTTCCAGTGCCCGGGGTCTCGCTCGTCTTCCAGTTGTACCGAGCTCTCCAGGCGCAGGGTCTCGGCCTGGAAGGTAACCACGCCCTGGTCAAGGCGCTCGAGCAGCTGGCCGGTATCGAGCTGAAGGGCTGACGGGTCTGCGCCTCCCGCAATCGCCCTTTCAGGGGACTTCCCCAAGGGATTTGGCCGGAGGGGCGCTCCCGATTGGCGGGTGAAGTCAGCCGAGCAGGTCTTCCTTGACCCTCGCTACATGACCGGTGGCCTTGATGTTGCGGTAGGCCTTCTCCAGGGTGCCGTCGGGCCCGACCACGAATGTGGAGCGGATCAGACCGTCCATCAGCTTGCCGTAGAGCTTCTTGGGTCCCCAAGCACCGAGTGATGTGGCAAGCGTCTTGTCCTCGTCGGAGAGCAGGTCGAAGTTGAGACCCTCCTTTTCCTTGAATTTGGCGTTCTGAGCCGGGGGGTCGGGGCTGACTCCGACGATCTCATAACCCGCGGCTGTGAACTCGTCGTAGCTGTCCCTGAAGTCACATGACTCCAAGGTGCACCCGGGGGTCATTGCCGCCGGGTAGAAGAACATGACGAGCTTGCGCCCGGCAAAATCACTGGAGGAGACGAGGTCTCCATCCTGGTTGGGGAGATTGAATTCAACTGTCTCGGACATGCTCCGAGGGTAGTTGACGATTCCGAAGCATCCCCATTTGGGGTAGTGCTCTAATCCCCTTCGGCGACGGCCTTGGCCTCGGGCGACCTGAGGAAAGTCATGCCACCGGCGAAGAAGCTGAGGGCGGCCGGCAGCCAGTATGAGACGATCCGGTAGATGATCACCGGCGCCAGGGTCTGCCGGGAAGGGAACCCATAGGCCGAGAGGATGAAGACGAGACCGGCCTCGGTGACGCCGAGGCCACCGGGCGTCCCGGGAAGTCCACCCGCCAGTTGGGCTACCCCGAACGCCGCCATCACCTGAAAGACGTTGACATCCAAGCCGAAGGCTCTCAAAACGAGGCCCAACGCCGCCCCCTCCAGGATCAGTCGGCTCCAGATGTAGGTCTGTGACTCCGGCCCGGGGAGATGATCGATGACCGTGGCGTCGAGGCGTTTGCGGATGAACTTGGGAAGATACCTCGAGAGGGATCCCAGCTTGCCGGAGCCGAACATCAGGATCAACCCCGCGAAGAGCACAAAAGGGGCGAGAACCGCGAGACTGACCGAGAAGACCTGAGCCGACTCCCGGGGACGGGCCAGGAGCAGACCCACCCCAGACATCATCAGCAGACCTGCATAGTTGAGAAGCACCGTGCGCACCGCGGCCCCTGTCGTCCCCGGCTCCTCATCTCGTACCGTCCAACCCATGGCAACGGGAGTGATCGCCCCACCCGCCGGAATGAGACGGGCCACCCCGGCTCCGACCAGGGCGGCCTTGAACGCCGAGAAGGCCTTGAGTCTTCCCCCCGCCACCTCGACTGACTCCTTGTAGAGGAGGCCAAAGAACCATTTCGCCGCGATCTGCGCCGCGGCCGCCAACGCGACCAGTCCCCATGCCGTGGACGTCATTCGGGGCAGCTCGAAGTTGTTGAGTACGAAGCCTGCGATTCCGATGTAGAGAATCGCCGCAATGACGGCGATCCATGCGACCCGCCTCGGGCTCACGGGGTTAGCAGGTCGTCAGCCGTACGGGGGAAGTCTTCGCCTCCCGGATCGGTGTCGAATACCGCCCTTCTCATCGCGGGCCGGAACCCAGGTTCGCTATCCGGGTTCCCCTGCATCCTTCGAAGTACGACCACCGCGGAGAGGGCCAGTAACAAGAACGACTCGGTCGCCGGGCGGCCCATGGTCGCCGAGACGATGGGGAGCAAGCCCCAACCGAAGAACCCGCCAAATCCACCGCCGATCCGCCAGCCTGCGACCGACCAGCCGGTCGTCCATACCAAGAGCACCGGATCGAGGGCGAGAAGCAGTCCGGCCGCTGTAGCCAGACCACGGCCGGAGCGACCGCGCATGAAGACCGACCAGTTGTGCCCGATCACTGCCATCAAGCCAACCATGCCGGCGGAACCCCGGCCGAACCCCATATCCATGGCAAGCATCACCGGGAACAGGCCCTTCAGCCCGTCGCACACCCCGGCTGCGAGTCCCCATTGCCAGCCAACGGTCCTCGACAGGTTCCCGGCACCGACATTGCCGCTACCGACGTAGCGGAGGTCGACACCTCGAACGCGAGCGATCACCTGGGCGAACGGAATCGAGCCCAGGAGATACGCCCCTACCAGCAGGACTGGCCAGTACAAGACCCACGTTGAATCTGGCATCTGCACCAAGAACGCTAGCTACTCCTGACAGCTCGGGAAGCAGAAACCAGGGCGGTGGCCCGGTCGACCGGCAGCACCAGACGAAACACGCTCTCATGCGGGGGGGAGAAACGGTGGCCGCGTTTCCTCCCCCAGGAGCGCAGCGACTGTTTCCTCCCCCAGGAGCGCAGCGACGTTGGGGGAGGTGGCCCGCCAGGGCCGGAGGGGGTCTTCGCCCTACGCGGGAGAAAGAAGCCCCCTCCCGGCTCCCCCGGACTCCCCCAACGCTCACTACGTTCGCTGGGGGGAGAAAGGCCGTCGTCACGGACCTCGATCCAGGGCGGCTTCTCAGCCTGCCCGCCAAGGAAAGCGCCCCGGTCGGCAACCGGATTCGCTGGTTATCGTCAGGTGCGATCACAGCGAGGGAGCCCATGGTCATGAAGATCACATACGCAACGATGTCGGCGGACAACGAGCAACTGAACTCCTCGTACGAGACAGCGCTGGAGACGGTGAAACCGCGTCTTGGCCAGACCCACGGCGTGATCGTCAACGGCGAGGAGCGTAAGGACCGCGAGATCTTCGAGGAGGTCTCCCCCATCGACTCGAGCATCGTTGTCGGCAGGTATGCGCAAGCAACCACCGGGGACGTGGACGACGCGGTGACCGCGGCAAAGTCCTTTGCCCCCGAGTGGGAGAGTTGGGGCTGGGAACGCAGACGTGACCTGATGCTGAAGGCGGCTGAGCTGATGGATGCCGAGCTGTTCGAGTTGGGTGCCCTCCTCTCGTACGAGATCGGCAAGAACCGACTCGAGGCTCTAGGTGACGTGGCAGAGACGGTCGAGTTCCTCCGCTACTACGCCCGCCAGATGACCGAGCACAACGGGTTCATAACGCCGCTCAGCTCCCACGGGCCCGACGATGTCAACACCTCGGTGCTTCGACCGTTCGGGGTCTGGGCAGTGATCTCACCGTTCAACTTCCCGATGGCCCTGGCCGGCGGGCCTTCGACCGGCGCTTTGATCACCGGCAACACCGTCGTCGTCAAACCATCCAACGAGGGCGCACTAATGGCGCTGGAGTTCCACCGCATTATGAGAGAGGCCGGGCTCCCCAAAGAGGCTCTCCACGTAATCACCGGGGGCGACGATATCGGCGACCACCTGGCGCATCACGATCTCGTCGACGGGCTCACCTTCACCGGCTCATATCCGGTCGGAATGTATCTCTACCGGACAGTCAACGAGAAGCGCCCCAAGCCGGTGGCCTGTGAGATGGGTGGTAAGAACCCGGCGATCGTCACCGAGACCGCCGATCTCGATGTTGCCGCTCAGGGCATCGTGCGTGGGGCGTTCGGTCTCAGCGGGCAGAAGTGCAGCGCCACATCCCGGGTCTATGTCCACGAAGCGGTTTACGACCAGCTGGTGGACAAGTTGGTCGAGGCGACCTCCAATCTGCGGGTGGGGAATCCGGTGGAACTCGACACCTTCATGGGACCGGTCATCGACCGGGCGGCGGTGGAACGGTTCCAGAGGGCAGTCGACGAAACCAAGAACAGTGGCGGGACGGTCTACACCGGCGGGGCTGTCATAACAGAGGGTGCTTACGCCAAAGGAAACTACGTCGAGCCCACGGTGGTCACCGCACCGCTCGACTCATGGATATGGACCGAGGAGCTGTTCATGCCCCTCGTGGCCGTCACCAAAGTGAAGTCTCTCGACGAAGGACTGGCGCTGTCCAATGACACCGAGTTCGGGCTGACCGCGGGTCTGTTCTCGGGTGACGAGACCGAGATCCAGACGTGGTTCGACGGGATCCAGGCCGGCGTCACCTACGTGAATCGCGCCGCCGGGGCCACCACCGGCGCCTGGCCCGACATCAACCCATTCGGTGGTTGGAAGGGGTCGGGCACCTCGGGAACCGGCGGTGGTGGACCGTGGTACCTCCGTCAATACCTGCGCGAGCAGTCCCGGACCTTGATCAAAGGCTGAGACGCTCCTAGCCCTGTTCGAATCGGAGTCTGAGCCCATCGGGATCGGAGATCTCGAGGGCGTTGTCCGAAGCGGTCATCACGATGTCGAGACTTCCCAGGTGTTGACTCCATCTCTCCAGGTCATCGACGACGAAAGTGACCCCTGACGGACGCTCCTCGCCTTCGACAAGCTCGAGCCGTTGACCACGAGCCGACTGGACCACTTCGGTCACCACGCCACGGTTGGGCGTGCGCAACGATTTGAAGCCGAGACGGCCCTCGTAGAAATTCAACGAGTCGTGGAGCGAGCTCACCCCGATGCGCACCGTTGTGGCCAGAATCGCACCCGGTGCCCGCACCGGGCCCCCGCCGGCCAACACCTGCTTTGCCTCCTCGATGGTGAACCTTCCCGCGGTGACCTCACGGCCGACGATCACGCCATCGAGATGACGGCCTGACGCCTCGAGCCGCACCAGGTCACGCAGGTCGTCGAGGTCTCTCACGCCACCGGCTGCTATCACCGGCTGCTCCACGGTCGCCAAAGACTCGGCCATGATCTGGAGGTTGGGCGGCTCGGCCAGGGCGTCACGGCCCGCTTCGGATATCAAGAACGCCACCACCCCGGCCGAGGACATCTCGATCAGGACCTCCTCGAGGTATCGCCCACTGTTTTGGGTCCATCCTTTGGTGACGATCTCCTCATCGGGACGGACGTCGATCGACACCGCGATCTTGTCGGGGTTGTCACGACACAAATCCCAAACCATGTTCTGGTTCTCGATGGCGGCGGTCCCCATCACTATGCGCCATGCCCCGACTTCGATCAGGCGCTGGGCCTCGCCTTCGGATCTGATGCCGCCGGCGACCTGCACCGGGACCCCGGCCGAGGCGATCATCTCGTCGATGAGATGACGATTGCGATAGTCGCCGTACGCCGCCGCATCCAGGTCGACCACGTGCATGAAGTCGACGCCTTGTGCCCCCCAGTGCTTGGCGCGACCCACAGGATCGTTGTCGAGGGCGATCGCATCGTCGAGCCGACCGCGGGGCAGCCGAACCGAGAGGCCACCCAGGATGTTGACGCGGGCGTACAGATCCATGGAGGGAACCTACCAACCCCGGTGGATGGAAGCCCAACCACCGCCAACGTGAGGCGTCGGGTCAGCCAGATTCCTCACCCTCGATCCCCAGTGCCGATTCTGCGGCATCGAGGGTCTGACCGCCGGCAAGAACCGGGGCAAAGAGATCCCCATGTCGCTGGAGACGCTCCCAGAGATTGGCGATGTTCACCTCCCCGTTTTTGATCTCGGCCACCTCATCCCAGGTCAACGGGGCCGACACCGGCGCCTCGGGGCGGGGTCGTACCGAGTAGACAGAGGCGACGGTTTGCCCGAAGGCGTTCCGGTTGTGATCGACGAACACTTTGCCCTTGCGCCGGGGCTTGTCCCACTCCATCGTCAGGTCGTCGGGGTTGGCCGCGGCCAGATAGTTGCCGACCTCGCCCACGAAGCGACGCACCCGGGAGAAGGAGTGAACCGGCTCGATCGGCACGTAAACGTGCAGACCCCTCGACCCGGAGAGCTTGGGATAGCCGACCAATCCGAGCTGGCCGAGGGCCACTTTGAGTAGCTGGCCACCGGCCACCACCTGCTCCCAGGTCGATCCGTCTGCCGGGTCGAAGTCGAAGATGGCGTAATCGGGGTTGCCGAGTGTCCCTCTCCGGGAGTGAAACGGGTGGACCTCGATGCAGCCCATGTTGGCAAACCACATCAGTGCCTCCCGGTTGTCGGCGAGGAGGAAGTCGATGACGCCGCCCTGGGAGTCGGAGTCCACCGGTGTCGTTTCCATCCAGTCCGGCTGGTGACCGGGTGCGCGCTTCTCGTAGAACGACGGTCCCTTGATTCCGTTGGGATAGCGGCTCATCGAGATCGGTCTTCCTTCCAGGTGGGGGAGAAGGACAGACGCCACCGAGGCGTAGTACTGGATGAGGTCTCCCTTGGTGAAGCCTTCGTCGGGGAAGAACACCTTGTCCAGGTTGGAGAGACGCAGCGGGCGGTCGAGATCTAGCGGTCTGAAGGACTCCCCCTCTTTGACCGCCATCACCGGTGCGGGGAAGGTGATGGAGGCGTTAGCCACCGGCCGACCCTCCGTCTTGTGCCCGGCCTTGGCCATCTGCTCCTTGGCCTCGTCCCAGATCCGATCGTGACTAGCCAGGTCCCGCGCCTCGGAGATCAGGACCATCGAGAAACCCGCCTCTTCGGCTGCATCGACCAGCGGGCCCACCCGCAACGTCCCGTCACCGTAGGGAATGTGACGGATCTCCCCACCCGCTCCGAATTCGTTGTCCGAGAACTGGGTCTGCAGGGGGGAGATCATCCAGCCGGGGAAAGACGTCTCGATGAAGGCCAGAACCGCGGCAAAGGCATCCTTGCCGGTCAATCCTCCCCCGGTCATGGCGTGGACATGGGCCCAATCGACGACCGGGCGCACGAAGGGGTATTCGGATGCGAGCTGGGCGATGTCCCCGAGGCTTCCAAACGACCGGTTGTTACCGGCAGTCTCCAGACCCATGCCGACCCCGATCCCTTCGACCTTTGGCGCCACCTGGTCGAGGCGGGACCGAATCCGATCCATGAGCACCTCAGGGTCTTCGGAGTAGTTGGACCCGAAGTGGGCAACGATCACGGGCGCACCCAGCCAACGACCTAGCTTCATCGTGTGCTCCAGGGCGGCCAGCGACTGGCGGCCCCGGTCCTCGTCGGGCAGGGTGAGCCCGGCGAAGTACGGAGCGTGGACCGAGAGACGGAGGTCACGCTCGGCTGCCAACTCGCCAAACGTCTGGCAACGCTTCTCCTTCCAGGGAAAGCCGTCGACAAAGGGCAGCTCGAGGGCGCGATGGCCCTTCTCAACCAGACCGTCGAGAAAGTCAGCATCCTTGTCGTCTACGGGCGGCAGATGCGATATGCCGAATCGGATCGTGGTCACAGGATTGAGGCTATTGCTCTCACCCGGTTCGGGTTAGTCACCCTCACGGGCAACGCGGCCTATCTCGTCCATGGCGTCGCCCAATTCCCGCGCCCGGTCGGGCCCCAGCGTGTCGAATACCAGTCGCCTGACCTGAGCCAGATGAGCGGGAGTGACCTTCTCGACCACTCGCACCCCCTCTGCGGACAGTGTCGCATCTGTGCCCCGGCGGTCGGTGGAGCACCGGGCGCGGGTGACCCAGTCCTCTTGCTCCATGCGAGCGACAGCATGCGACAGCCGGCTGGGGGAGAACCCGACGTCGCGGGCGAGATCACTCATCCGCAAAGTCCGATCGGGCGCCCGGTGGAGCCGACTCAGGATCTCGTAGTCGTCGTGGGTCATTCCGGCCTGGTCCCGGAATTGGCGATCGAGGGCATTGGACAAGTCGCGCATGCCTCGAACGAGCCGGAACCACGCCCTCAGTTCACTTCGAGCCAGAGATGGCATGAGCGGAGAGTACCAGGAATATTTGAGCCTTCAAGGATCTTGGAGACTATCGTCCGAGGAGAATTGCCGCCATCTGGAGTCGAAGATGCCAATCCACCGTCTCAATCATGCGGTCCTGTACGTGAGGGATTCCGCCCGATCTGCCGAATTCTATAGCGAGGTCCTCGGGTTTCGACGTCTGCCGGTTCCGATCCCCGGCGCCGTCTTCCTCCAGGCCGAGGGCTCCACAAACGATCACGACCTGGGTTTGTTCTCCATCGGCGACGGTGCGGCCGACTCGCCGGCGGGTCGTCAGGCAGTCGGTCTCTATCACCTGGCCTGGGAAGTCGACACCCTGACCGATCTGGCCGAGATCAGTAAAAAGCTCTCCGAAACCGGTTCTCTGGTGGGTGCGACCGATCACGGGACCACCAAGGCTGTCTACGGGAAGGATCCCGACGGGATCGAGTTCGAGATCGCGTGGCTCGTCCCCGCCGACCGGATCACCGAGGACATGGCCATGACCGCCCGGCCGCTCGACCTGGCCAAAGAGATCGAGCACTTCGGTGGCGACACCCTGGGAGGGATCGGCATCAGCCGGGCCCGCCCGGTCGACGCATAGCAACCACCATCGTGTCGTGCCGTTCGGCATCTTCCACGGGCAGCCGTCAAGACGGCCACCACCAGTACTCTTGACCCCCGATCGGGGTCTCTAGCTCAATTGGTAGAGCAGCGGGCTTTTAACCCGAAGGTTGTGGGTTCGATTCCCACGGGACCCACTTCGGAAAGGTCAAGTGTCGCTTGGCCTTTCCGGAGGTCGCCTTCATCCGTTGCTGGATCCCTGTCCGTCTTTGTCCGTCGTTTGTCCGTCTGAGATCGAGCGAACGCATCATCGAGGGCCTCGGCCAGCGCCTCCTGCTCGGAGGGGAACAAGTGGCCGTAGATGTCCATGGTCACCATGATCGATGAGTGCCCGAGGAACCGCTTGATCGCCTCGGGGTGCACTCCCTGGCTGATCAGGATGGCGACAGCGGTGTGACGGAGGTCATGGACCCGGAGGCCTTCGGGAAGCCCGGCTGCCTGCACTGCCGGCCTCCAGACGTTGGAGCTGAAGTTCGAGTTCCGCATCGGAGCGCCTTTGCTCACCGTGAACACCAACGCATCCGGATCCTGTGCCGAATGGTTGAGGAAGTGGTGGTTGAGCATGTCACGGAGGAACTTGGGAAGGGTCACGACCCGGTCCCGGTAGTTCTTCGTGGGGCCGAAGTGCAGCTCTCCGCCGACCTCTGAGAGACTCTCTACGACCTCGAGCTTTCCTCTGAGCACGTCGATTCGCCGGCGCCGCAGTGCAGCGGCCTCGCCCCATCTCAGGGCGCCATAGGCAAAGACGTAGATGAGAGCCCTATACCGGTCCTCGACCACATCGGCCAGCCGATCGACCTCGGAGGGAGTGAGGAAGAGCTGCTCGCGACGCGGCTTACGTGGGAGATCGACTCCCTCGGCAGAGTTAGCCGGTAGATAACGCGCTCTGACTGCTGTCTTGAGAATCTGGGAGAGAACGTTGTGTGCCTGACGGATACGAGAGGCCGATAGCCCGGAGGCCTTAAGGTCGGCCACCCAGTCCTCAATCGACAGTGAGTCGATGCGGTCGAGACGGCTGGCGCCGAACCGTGGAAGGATGTGCACTTTGAGGAGGGACTCATAGCCGGCGAAGGTCTTCGGCTTGAGATGCGTGCGGTTCGCCAACCAGCCCTCCGCCCATTCCGCGAATCTCGTGGAGGAAAGTTCGGGATTGATCCACTCGGCTCGTTGTTTCTGTGCTTCGACGTGGATCAGGTACTTCTCGGCGTCCACCTTGCGGGGGAACGTCTTGGATCGCTCCCGGCCGGTGGGGTCGATGTAGCGGACCTGCCACTTGGTGACGTCGACGGGGTGGCGTCTGATGTGCGCCATGTCAGTTCTCGTCGGCGATGCGTTGAGCGACCCAGGTCTGGACATCGTGCCAGCGGAAGCGGAGGTGTTTGCCGACGCGGAAGCCTTGGGGGCCGGTGTTGCGGTGCCGCCAGGTGTAGATGGTCTTCACTGGGACCTCGAGATAGTCGGCGAGCTCTTCGACCGACAGTAACCGGTCGTCTTGGCGTCGTGGAGGGTCCGGTGTCTCGTCGAACGGAAGCGAAGGGTGGGTCGACGTGGCCATCGCCCTTGCAACCATATCAGGCTGTTAACTGCTATACAACCGTTAACTAACCAATTCTACTTTGATCCCAGTCGAGGTGACAGCTCTTGTACTTCTTCCCCGAATCGCACCAGCACAGCTGGTTGCGGCCGGGTTTCGGTTTGGCCCTGACGGGTGTTCGTGGCTGAGATGCCGCGGCAAGGATTTCGAGGGCCTCCTGTCGTGAATCGAGCTCCTGTGCTCTCTCGTCGATGCGACGTTGCTTGGACTCGAGTTGGCGTTCCTGGAATTCGCAGAACCGCTCCCGTTTGGCCACCGCTTCCTCGCGTTCGGCCAGCTGGTTCTCCCGGGCCTCGACGGCACCCTCACGAACTATGACAGATTCGGTGAGAGTCTCGACTTCTTCCTCGACGATCGAGCCGAGCTCGTGGTCCACCAAGATGGCGACACCGCCCCCGACGGATATGCCAATCATGTCGCAGTACCGCTTCCACACCGCCCACTGCTCTTTCGAAAGTGGGACCCGAGCCGTCAGTCCTGTGTCATTCTTCCGGAGTTCGGTGCGTAGCCGGCTGTCGACCTTGGCCAGAACTCCGGGCAGCAGACTCATCAGGGCTCCAGACGTTTCCTAGTAGCGTTATTGTAAACATGTTTACTGCAACATGGCATGTTGCAACTGTGTACGGTAGGACACGCCCTGAGACGCGAAGCCGACTGTCAAGCGAAACGATCGAGGCAAGAGACGGCTGCGGAACTACAGGACAGGGGTGCTGATCTCCTCGGCCGTGACTCGAACCTGGTCGAGCAGCTCCTGGGGTTTCTCGTTCCGTCTCCGTGCCGCCAGGTTGAACAACTCGTTGGGATCCTGTGGTTGCGGGCTACGTGGCCGTAGCCAGAACACACCTCGCCGTCCAGCCTCCATTCCCCGGACCGCTGACGGCAGGTCGAGGAGGAGGGCTCCGGTTGCCCGAATCGGGTCGTGCCCAACGCCCTCGATGGCAAAGACACAGGACTCGGTTGCGATCACTGCCGCCAGCTCTCGGGGGTTCTGCAGCATCTTGTAATTGCTCGTCACGAAACCAGGGAACCCCAACTGGTAGATGGCGATCACGAGTCGACGGTCATCAAGCTCTGGCAGTCTCTCATCGATTCGCCGCAGCGGAATCAGGTTGACCTCGGTGATGAAATCGCGAAGGCTGTTGAGGATCGGCTCGGGAAAGTTGTGGTCGAGTGGAATGTCCACTCAGGCCGCCGGCTGAAGCTGGTGCTCCAAGTCGATCGCCTCAGAGATCGCCTCGGGCGCGACGTCGGGGTAGAACGAGATGACCCTATCTAGATCTCCAAAGCGGTCATACAGCGCTGAGACGGTCTGCGTAGTGATACGTGAATGATCGAGATGTGGCTCCCCGGAGACCTTCCCTGGAACGATGCGGAGATGAGGTCGAGGCTGCACCAGGTCAGGTCCTCTGCCACCGTCGATCTCGAACGGACCGAGAAGCTCCAGGGTCTCCTCGAGCACACCTTCGCGGTGGGTGGTCTCCACCATCGGGCCAGAGTCGAGATAGACCTTCCCACTCCGGTCGACTCGCAATGGGGTCCGAGGCCCCACGTAACTCGAGGACCAGATGTCCAACCCGAGATCGTCCAGCTCGGCGAGAGCGCGTCGAACATCGTTCATCGGGCTCGCCGGCACCGGCGCCGACTCGCTGTCTTTAGGGTGTCGCAGCCAGTAGACGATGCGAAGCCCAATCAGGTCTGCATATGACCACCGTTTCGGCTTCTCAGGCGACACAGTCGGGACGATCACCCCGGTGCGAGCCCAGTAGTAGACCGTCGAGATCGGGACACCGGAAAGGGCTGCGGCCCTCGGCGCTTCGTAGCAGCCCTCGAGAGCAGCCAGCACGCGATCTGAGGTCTTCGTATCAGTCATTGCTCGAAGAGCGGGCCTCCAGAGGTCCTCAAGGTACCAGCCAACACCGAAGTGACACACCCTCGTCCGGTGTGACTTGAGCGAGGGGCTAGCTCAGAAGGAGTTCGTCCAGGGCAAATGCCCGACGTGCTTTCTCGTCGTGGTCGATAGCGGTCGAGATCAGCCAGTCGAAGAGCTCATGACGAAGTGAGCATTCATAGCCGCCTGGAAAGATCGACCACGGGTATCCCGAAGTTCCACCCATCGACCTGTGAGATACGTCGCCTTGGGCATGTGGGCGAAGCCGGTGCCGAGATGGCTAATCGGGAATTCGGCACTCCTTTTGGGTCTCACGATCACACTGCTGTGATTGCGGGTCCGCGGCGGCACAGACTCGCACCGGCACGTCCAAGCGGTGCGCTGCGCCAAAAGGTAGCCAAGTCTTCCCTCTGACCTACATCCGACTAGCTTGGAGTTTGTGGCGTCCGACTCAGCTCGTTGTTAGTCGCCGCCGTGCGCAACGTCGTTTCAGCCATTACGGAGCCCGAATGACTGGTGTTTGCGCCGCTGCGCTAGCGGTTGTCGGGTCAGTCGTCTTCAGCGCTTGTGTTGTAACGGATGGAGGTGAAACTCCTCTCCCCTCCGCCAGTGATGAGGTCGCGGTCAATCTGGCTCCTGGCGCCTCGGAAACCTACGAGTTCGATATCGAGGTGGAGGCTCTGGGTAGTGAGGAGGGTTTCCGCGTGGCCATGAAGCCAACGCCTGAGGCGCTCATGAGCGACGGCATTGAGGTAAGCCAATCGTGGGTGAGAGATGACACCACCGAGCAGGGTTGGCCAGAGGAGCGCGTGGTGGTCGAGGGTGGTCACGTAATGGCTGGAACCCTGATCCTGGCACTGACCAACAGCACCGACGACTCCATCGCACAGGATCTGACCATCACGATCTTGGCGTCACCGCTCACCGTGCCTGGGCCTACAGAGGACAATCTCAAGTTGAGCATCGCACAGCGCTGAAAGGCCACTTCGGGAAAGGGCGCTGCACCGTGCCCGAGGGCTTGCAGTGGGTGATCATTGTCAGTCCGGCTCGTACCGGTTCGAGATGAGCCAGTCGAAGATCTCATGGCGGAGGAAGGTGAACTTGCGACCCCCGGGTTTGCGATGGGCCGGGATGACGCCCTCGCGTACCCATGCGCGGATGATTTGCTCGTTGGTGCTCAACAGGTCCGCTAGCTGTCGGGTGTCCATCACCGCCGGCACCTCGGGGTACCAATGGTCATAGTCGATGGTGCCGTCACTCACGACTCGTCACGCTTTGTGGCGTCGTCTTCGTCGTCGCCGACCGGCAGCATGGCGGCGAACACTTCCTCACGGAAGAAACGAAACTGCTGACCCCAACGCATCGCCTTGAGCTGTCTGTTGTGCACCTTGTCTCGGACGTCGCCAATGGTGCAGTGCATCATCTCGGCGACCTGAGCAGTGGTGAGGAGGGGTGGGTAGAGCTGGCGCAGCTCGTCGAACGGGTCAGGATTGCTCATTCCTGCCCGATGTTACGCAACGTTGCTACAGAAAGGAACGGATTCAACGCCCAGAACCGGCTCTTGTCCGTATCTTGTCCGTCAGACGACGGGAAACTTCGGAAATCGAGGAGCACGGACGAAAGACGAAGCCCCAGCTTACGGCTCGTTTTCGAGCGGTTCGTCCAGGTCGTCAGAGTCGTCCTGGAGGGCTTTTAACCCGAAGGTTGTGGGTTCGATTCCCACGGGACCCACTGGTAAAAGGTCAGAGCGATGTCTCGCGTAGCTCTCTGCCGCCGAGGCCGACGAACTCACCCCGCGAACAGGCACACGCCA
>Ga0299913_10001512_pt1 | contig 17348 bp, 10 predicted proteins | sample RVTome_9_FD_201360 | JGI IMG/M metagenome (GOLD analysis project Ga0299913, IMG submission 201360) | Soil microbial communities from uranium-contaminated site in the Upper Colorado River Basin, Wyoming, United States - RVT155D38 (version 2) ... | reverse complement strand
CGCGGCAGCGCCGCCGTCAGGTGCTCGACCGCCTTGACGTATTCGTTCGCGTGGTAGTGCGCCACCCCCAGGAGCTGGGCCACGCGCGCGTCGCCGCCGCCAGCGGACGGGCCGAGCTTTGCGATCGCGGCCGCGGCCTGGCCCTCGTCGAGCAGACGCCGCGCCTCCGACAGGAGGGCGGTGGACGTGCCTGCCGACGCCGCGGACGGTACGGGCTCCGGCGGCGCAGCCGCGAGCGCGCAGGCGAGCACGACCGCCGACAGCGTCATGACGCGATGCGCACCACCCCGGGGATGTTCGAATCCACGAGGATCACCGGCCGGTCCTGCCCAGATAACCCGTTTCGATCTCCGAGAGCATCTGCTCGACGTCGCCGGAAGGGAAGGAATGCTGGGCGGCCGCGCGGACAGCGGCCAACTTCTTGCGCGGATCGCCGATGGCGTGGTGGCGCCGGGCATCCCGAAGCGCCATTCGCACCCATTCGGCGACGGTCAGGACGACCTTCAGCCGCGCCATGCCCTGAGCATAATCGACTACTGAGTCGAACCAACGTGCGTGGGCCGGCGCCCGCCCGTGCCTTCTCGCAGCGTCAGGATACGGTCGACGGCCACGTCGGACCATTCTTCCACCAGACCGCTCGGCCAGCGCACCTCCAGCCGTCCGACGGCCGGTGCCGTGCCCAGCCCGAAGTGGACGCGCAGGTCGTTCTGCGAGATGTAGCTCCCTCCCCCGCGCACCTCGCCGGTCTGCGTAGCGCCGCCCGCGGTGCAGCGCACGCGCGCGCCGATGGCGCTGCGGTTGGAGGTCGTCCCCACCAGCTTCACCGACAGCCAGTGGTGCGCGGGGTTCGCCTGCAGGCGGAACAGGTCCGGGGCGTCGTGCACGTTGTTGATCACCACGTCGACGTCACCGTCGTTGTCGTAGTCGCCGAACGCGCTACCGCGGCCGGCCTTCGGCGTGGTGGCCGGCGGGCCGAGGCGCTCCGTGACGTCTTCGAACCGCGTCCCGTTCACGCTGCGGTAGACGACCTTCCGCTGGCGGTAGGCGGCCTCGGTCTTGAGCTGCGCCACTTCCGGATAGACGTGCCCGTTCACGAGGAACAGGTCGAGCCAGCCGTCGTTGTCGAGGTCCACGAAACCGACGCCCCAGCCCAGCCAGCGCGTGTTCATGCCGATGCCGCCCGCGAACGTGCGGTCCTCGCAGAAGCCCTCGCCGTCGTTCGCGTACAGCGTCGAGGTGTCGCCGGCGAAGTTCGTCTTGAAGACGTCCATGGTGCCGTTGCGGTCGTAGTCGCCGACGGCCACGCCCATCCCCGCCTGCGGCTTGCCGTCCTGGCTGTACGCGCAGCCGGCGACGACGGCCACGTCGGTGAACGTGCCGTCGCGGTTGTTGCGGTAGAGCGTGCTCGGGTTCGAGTCGTTCGCCACGTAGGCGTCCACCCAGCCGTCGTCGTCGAAGTCGAGCGTGCTCACGCCCAGCCCGTACGTGCCGCTCGCCTTGAGGATTCCCGCCCGCTCCGACACGTCCTCGAACGTGCCCCCGCCCTTGTTGCGGTAGAGGACGTTCTTGCCGCCGGGAAGACCCGGCGGCCCGCAGGCCACGGGCACGCCCTTGTACTTGCACAGCCCGGAGTCGGGCGTGGGCGCCGTCTTCAAGTCGAGGTCGATGTAGTTGGCGGCCAGCAGGTCGAGCTTCCCGTCGCGGTCGTAGTCGAGGAAGGCGCAGCCCGTGCCCCAGCGCGTGCGCCTGTCCAGGACGCCGGCTCTGGCGGTGACGTCCTCGAACGTGCCGTTGCCGCGGTTGTGGTAGAGCCGGTTCTGACCGTAGTAGGTGACGAACAGGTCCTCGTGGCCGTCGTTGTCGTAGTCGCCGGCGCAGACGCCCTGGCCCCAGCCCGAAGCGTTCAAGCCCGCCCTGGCCGTGACGTCCTCGAACGTGCCGTCACGCCTGTTGCGGTAGAGGTGGTTCGTGGGCGCCTGGCCTTCCGGGAAGCCCTCGAGCGTGGTGCCGTTGACCAGGAAGATGTCGAGCCAGCCGTCGCCGTCGTAATCGAAGAACGCGGCGCCGGTGCCGGTGGTCTCGAGCAGGTAGCGGTTCTTGTCCTGGCCGCCGAAGGTTGTGACGGCCGTGACTCCGGCGTGGGCCGCCACGTTCTGGAACGAGAAGCCGAGAGTGCTGTGGCCGAGCGCCGAGCCGGCAAGAGATGCCGTGGCCATGGAGATGGCGGCGAAGTGTGCCCGGCGACCCATCCGCCGATCTTGGCACGTGCGGGCGGCACGTTGAAACGCTCGGTGCCGAGGAGGGCCGGGCACGTCCATCGGGCCCCTGATCGCGTATACTGGCGCGCCGCCCGGTCCCCTCCCCGTCCAACGATCGATGCTGGAGGCATGCATGCGAAGCCGCGCGTTCGGAGCCGGATTGATCCTGCTGGCGCTGCCGGCCACCGGGGGTGCCCAGTTGCCGCTCGGCTCCGAGTTCCAGGTGAACACCTTCACCACCAGCCTCCAGGGCAGCCAGTCGGTCGCGGCAGACGCGGACGGCAACTTCGTCGTGGTCTGGACGAGCTACTTTCAGGACGGCAGCGACGGGGGCATCTTCGCGCGGCGCTACCTCGCCTCGGGCGCGCCGGTCAGCGGGACGGAATTCCGCGTCAATGCCTACACGGCCGGGCAGCAGGGGCGCCCCGATGTCGCGTCGGACCCGACGGGGAACCTCGTCGTCGTCTGGTCCAGCCTGGGACAGGACGGCAGCAACTACGGCGTGTTCGGCCGTCGCTACGATCCCTCGGGCGCACCCGGGCTCGAGTTCGGCGTGAACACGCACACCACGCATCTGCAGCAATCGCCGGCGGTCGCCATGGCCGCCGACGGCAGCTTCGTCGTGGCCTGGGAGAGCTACGGCCAGGACAGCTCCACCAGCGGCGGGATCTTCGCCCAGCGCTACGACGCCGCCGGAGCGCCCGCGGGGGGCGAGTTCCGCGTGAACTCGTACACGACCGGCGGCCAGCAGAACGTGGACGTCGCCATGGACGCCACCGGCAACTTCGTGGTCGTCTGGTTCAGCCTCCACGACGACGGTGACGGCGGCATCTTCGGCCAGCGGTTCGACGCGGCCGGCGCGGCCCAGGGGCCGGAGTTCCGGGTCAACTCCTACACGACCGGGATGCAGTACGGCCCCTCCGTGGGCATGGACGCGGACGGCGACTTCGTCGTGGCCTGGAACGCCAACCGCGGGGGCGCCGACTCGTACAGCGTCTTCGCCCAACGCTACAACGCCCTCGGGCAGGCGCAGGGCGGGGAGTTCGCCGTCAACGAGTTCACCGTGGGCCTGCAGGGCGCGTCTTCCCTGGCCATGGACCCCGGCGGCAGCTTCGTGGTCACCTGGACCGACGTGCTCCGGGATGGGGACGGGTTCGGCGTGTTCGCGCGCGCCTTCGACGCGTCCGGTACGCCTCAAGGGGACGACTTCCGCGTCAACGCGTACACGACCGGAATGCAGGCGGCCTCCTCGCTGGCGGCCGCGGCGGACGGCCGCTTCGTGGTGGCTTGGGCGAGTCGGTACCAGGACGGCGACCACTTCGGCGTCTTCGGGCAGCGCTTCGCGTCCGACCTCATCTTCCGCGACGACTTCGAGTCGGCCGACCTGTCGGCCTGGTCCGGCAGCCAGACGGACGGCGGCGACCTCAGCGTCTCCAGCAGCGCGGCCATGAAGTTCACCACGGCGGGGCTGCAGGGCGTGGTAGACGACAACGCGGGCCTCTTCGTGGAGGACGGCACGCCCAACGACGAGGAGCGCTACCGCGCCCGGTTCTACTTCGACACCAACGGCTTCGATCCCGGCGAGTCGCTCAACCGCCGCCGCACGCGGCTGTTCATCGCCTTCGAGGAAGCGCCGTTGCGCCGGCTGCTGGCCATCGTGCTGCGGCGGCTCAGCGGCGACTACAGCCTCATGGGCCGCGCCCGGCTCGACGACAACAGCCAGCACGACAGCGGCTTCTTCCCCATCGGCGACGGCGCCCACTTCGTGGAGGTGGCCTGGAAGCGCGCGACCGGCGCGGACGCGAACGACGGCGAGTTCGAGATGTGGATCGACGGATCTTCGGTCTACGCCACGACCTCGCTCGACAACAGCGCCAGCGCCGTGGACCTCGTGCGGCTCGGCGCGCTCAGCGTGAAGCTCGGCGCGAACGGCACACTCTACTGGGACGAGTTCGAGTCCCGGCGGCTGAGCTACATCGGGCCCTGAAGGCTTCGCCGGGCCGGGCCGCACCGTCGAACTGCCGGTTCGGCAAATTTTACCTGAGCAATCGCCGCGGCCGCTGACGCGTCATCCATTGGAGGGTGATGTGGCTGAGGTCAGAGGCGTCGTCCGGGCGTGGGCTCGCGTGGTTGTGCTTTCGTCCGCCGTAGGGGCGCTTCCGGCCGGCGCCTCGGCCCAGATCCAGCTCCGCCGCGGCTCCGAGTTCCAGGTGAACACCTACACCACGGGCTGGCAGTCGGACCCGGCGGTCGCCGTGAACGCCGACGGCGACTTCGTCGTGGCCTGGACCAGCAAGGGAGGGACCGGGCAAGCCGACAGGGTCATGGCGCGGCGCTTCGGCCCGTCCGGCACGCCGGTCGGGCCCGAGGTGGCGGTGAACACGAACGCGTACGCCAGCCAGCTGCATCCCGCCGTCACGGCCACGCACGGGGGCGAGTTCGTCGTCGTCTGGTCCGGCGGGAACGCCGCCGCCGGCGACGGTTGGGGCATCTTCGGCCGCGTGATCAACGCGTACGGGAACGCTGTGGGGCCCGAGTTCCTGGTCAATCAACACACGCCCGGCATGCAGGCGGAGCCGGCCGTCAGCGCGGACGCCGAGGGCAACGTCACCGTGGCCTGGAGCGGCGACTGCGGCCCGTGGGACTACGACGGGGTGTGCGCGCGCCGTTTGACGCCCCACGGCCTGCCACTCACGCCCCAGATCGAGGTCAACACCTGGATCGCCGGCGTCCAGAGCAGGCCGGCCGTCACCTCGTCGCGCGACGGCGAGTTCCTCGTGCTCTGGCAGGGAAGCCCGTCCGACCGCGTGTGGGGACGGATGTTCACGGCCGAGGGCGTGCCGTACGCGGGCCCGCATGCGCTGAACTCGACCCCCGACGAATACAGCCGGCCGGTTGCCGCCACCGACGGGGACGGCCACCACTTCGTCGTCTCCGCCGCCGACGGGGCCGACGGCAGCGGGACCGGGATCGAGGGGCTGCGCCTCTTCTCCAACTTCAGCACGGCCGCGGGCGAGTTCCGCGTGAACTCGTACACCGCGGGCGCGCAGTCGGAGCCCAGCGTGGCCGAATACGGCGGGAACTTCATCGTGGTCTGGAGCAGCGAAGGGCAGGACCGCTCCTACGACGGCGTCTACGGCCAGCGTTACGACCGGGACCTCCAGCGGATCGGCTTCGAGTTCCGCGTCAACTCCTACACGACGAACTTCCAGTCCGAGCCGGCGGTGGCGTCGGATGCGAAAGGGAACTGGGTCGTCGTCTGGACCGACGGCAGCGGAACCGGCGCTCAGGACGGCGATCGCAGCGGCATCGTCGCGCAGCAATACGCGCCGGACCTCATCTTCGACAACGGCTTCGAGAGCTGGGAGCCCGCGTGGTCGGCGAGCAACACGGACGGAGGCGACCTCGCGGTGACGGCTGGCGCGGCGCTCAACGGCCTCCGCGGCCTCCGCGCCACGGTGGACGACACCGCGGGGCTGTGGGTGCAGGACAGCTCTCCCGTGGACGAGCCGCGCTACCGCGCGCGCTTCTACTTCGACACGAACGGCTTCGATCCCGGCGAGGCGCTGAACAAGCGGCGCGTGATGTTGTTCGTGGCGTTCGAGGAGAACCCGAACCGCCGGCTCGTCACGATCGTCCTCCGGCGGCTCAACGGCGCCTACAGCGTGAGGGGCACCGTCCGCCTGGACGACCACACGCTCGCCGAGAGCCCGTTCGTGCCGATCACCGACGGCCCGCACTTCGTCGAGTTCGACTGGAAGCGCGCCACCGGTCCGGATGCCGAAGACGGCCAGTTCGCGCTGTGGGTGGATGGCAGCGCCAGGTACGTGGCGCCCAACATCGACAACAGCCTCAGCGCCGTGGACTTCGTGCGGATGGGCACGATCACGGTCAAGCCCGGCGCTTCGGGCACCCTCTTCTTCGACCACTTCCGTTCCCGCCGCTTCAGCCCGCTGGGGTCGTTCTGACATGAGGAGAGTCCTGGCCTTGAGCGGCCTCGCGCTCCTTCCCGCAGCCGCCGCGGCCCAGGTGCCGCGAGGCACCCATTTCCAGGTGAACACGTACACCACCGGTTACCAGTCGCAGGCGGTCGTGGCGCCGGGGGCCGGCGACGCGTTCGTCGTGGTCTGGACGAGCGCCGGCCAGGACGGCAGTGATCGCGGCGTGTTCATGCGGCGGTACAGCGCGCTCGGCATCGCCGAGGGCGAGGAGGTCCAGGTCAACGCCTACACGGCGGGGGCGCAGGAGTGGCCGACGGTGGCCTCGGACTCCACCGGCAACTTCGTCATCGCCTGGGAGAGCTTTGGCCAGGAGGCCTACCGGGACGTCTTCGCGCAGCGCTTCGACGCGTCCGGCGCGCCGCTCGGAGGCGAGTTCCGTGTCAACGAGCTCACGGCCGGGTACCAGCGCTACCCGGCCGTCGCCGCGGATGCCGACGGCAACTTCGTCGTCGTCTGGAGCGGGACCGGGATCGGCGACGACTTCGGCATCTTCGCGCGGCGCTACGATGCCGACGGCACCGCCCTCGGTGGCGAGTTCCTGGTCAACACGTACACCACCGGCGCCCACATCTCTCCCGAGGTCGCCGCGCAGGCCGGCGGCGGCTTCATGGCGGTGTGGGTGCAGGCCGGCCAGGACGGCAGCAACCTCGGCGTGTTCGCGCAGCGCTTCGACGAGACAGGGACGAAGCAGGGGCCGGAGCTCTTCGTCAACGCCTACACGACGGGCCAGCAGAACCGCCCGGCGGTGACGGCACGTCCGAACGGCGATTTCGTGATCGCCTGGAGCAGCCAGACCGCGAGCGCCGGCTACGACGTGCGGGCGCGCCACTACCTCGCATCGGCCAGCGGCCTCGGTCCGGAGTTCGCGCTGGGCACGGAGACGTTCTCGAACCAGAGGAGTCCGGCCATGGGCACGGACGCGCGCGGGAACTTCGTCACCGCGTGGCACAGCCTCCACACCGGCACCTACGGCGCCTTCGGCCGGAGGTTCCACCGCCGCTACGGCGCCGAGCAGCCCGACTTCGCGGTCAGCCCGGGGAACACCGGCAACCAGTTCTTTCCGGCTGTCGCCGTGGCCGCCGCCGGCAACTTCGTCGTGGCCTGGGACGAGCCCGACGGCGACGCCCAGGGCGTGTTCGCCCGCCGCTTCTTCCCCGACGTCATCCTGGAAGACCGGTTCGAATCGGGCGACACCTCGGGCTGGTCCGCGGCGAACACCGGCGGCGGCGACCTCACGGTCACGCCGGCCGCCGAGCTGGGCGCGGGCGGCTTCGGCCTGCAGGCCATGGTCGACGACACGGCCGGCCTGTTCGTCCAGGACGACGGCCCGGACGACGAGGGCCGCTACCGCGCGCGGTTCTACTTCGACACGAACGGCTTCGACCCCGGCGAGGCGCTCAACCGCCGCCGCGTCCGGCTCTTCGTGGCCTTCGACCAGACACCCCAGCAGCGGAGGATCGTCGCCGTCGTGCTCCGGCGCCTGGGCGGGGCCTACGCGCTGCGCGCGCGGGCCCGGCTCGACGACAACAGCCAGGCCGATACGCCGTTCGTGTCGATCACTCCCGGCGCGCACTCCATGGAGCTGGACTGGCAGCGCGCGAGCGGGCCGGACGCGGCCGACGGCATCCTCGAGATGTGGATCGACGGCGCGCCCGCGGCCACGCTCACCGGCCTCGACGCCAGCGCGGGCGGCGTGGACGCCGGGCGGCTGGGCGCCATCAGCGTGAAGCCGGGCGCCAACGGCGTCCTGTACTTCGACGAGTTCGAATCGCGGCGACAGGGCGACATCGTGCCCTGAGGGAGGAGTAGGTCATGACCGGTGGCAATTGGAGACGCGTTGTCGCTGTGCTTGCGCTGACGATGGTACCGGTCGCGGCGTCGGCCCAGGCGCGCCTCGGCTCCGAGTTCCAGGTCAACACGGTCACGACGGGCGACCAGACGCCGCCGGCGGTGGCCGCGGCGGCCGACGGCAGCTTCGTGGTGGTGTGGAACAGCGATCACCTCGGCGCCGGGGAAGACGTGTTCGCCCGTCGTTACGACGCTGCCGGCGCGGCCCTGGGCCCCGAGTTCCGGGTCAACACCTACACGACGGGCGACCAGGTGCAACCCACGGTGGCCGCCGACCCGAACGGCAACTTCGTGGTGGCCTGGAGGAGCCCGCACGACGGCGACCTCGCCGGCGTGTCCGCGCGCCTCTTCAACGACCTGGGCGTGGCGCAGGGCGCCGAGTTCCCCGTCAACGCGTACACCACCGGAAACCAGAGCGGCCCCGCGCTGGCGGCCGACATGAACGGCGGCTTCGTCGTCGTCTGGAACGGTGCGCGCGCCGGGGACACGCTCGGGGTCTCCGGACGCCGGTTCACCGCCTTCGGCACGCCCCTCACCGGCGACTTCGCCGTCAACTCGTTCACGCCCGGCGGCCAGCAGCGGCCGGACGTCACCTTGACCGACAACGGCGAGATCGTCGTCCTGTTCGAGCGCTTCGGCAACGACCTCGAGGTCTTCGCGCGCCGGTTCGACGCTTTCGGCAACCCCATGGCCGCCGAGTTCCGCGTCAACACCTACACGACCGGCCACCAGTGGTTCCCCTCCGTCGCGCCGCGGCCGGGCGGAGGCTTCGTGGCGACCTGGGACAGCCAGGGGCAGGACGGCAGCGGCCGGGGCGTGTACAAGAAGATCTATTCCGCCGGCGCTCCCGGAGGCTTCGAGTCCGAGACCCGGGTCAGCTCCCACACGACCGGCGACCAGCTCATCCCGGAGGTGGCCGCGGACCCCGAAGGCAACTTCGTCGTGGTCTGGTTCTCGGACGCCCAGGACGGCAACGGCCGCGCGGCGATGGGCCGCTATTTCCAGGAACCGAACCACATCACCGGGCCCGAGTTCGTCCTCAACACCCACACCACCGCCAACCAGGAATCGCCGGCCGTCGCCATGAGCGCGAACGGCACGTTCGTGGCGGCCTGGGACAGCCGGGGCCAGGACGGCGATCTCGGCGGCATCTTCGCCCAGCGGTTCCTCCCCGACCGCATCTTCCGGGACGGCTTCGAGTCCGGCGACACGTCGGCGTGGTCGGCGCAGGCCACCTCCGGCGGCGACCTCCAGGTCACCACCGCGGCGGCGCTCAAGTCCACCAACAACGGGCTGCAGGCCACGGTCGACGACGTCTCGGGCCGCTGGGTCCAGGACGACTCGCCGCAAGACGAGGGCCACTTCGGCGCACGGTTCTACTTCGACACGAACGGCTTCGATCCGGGCGAGGCGCTCAACCGGCGCCGCGTGCGCCTCTTCGTGGCCTTCGACGAGGACCCGATACGACGTGTGGCCGCCGTCGTCCTGCGGCGGCTCAACGGTGCCTACAGCCTGATGGCGCGGATCGCCCTGGACGACGGGACCCGCTACGACACCGGCTTCTTCCCCATCAGCGACGGCGAACACTTCGTCGAAGTGGAATGGATGCGCGGGATCAGCCCGTTCATCGGCGGCTCGATCGCTCTGGCGATCGACGACACGTTCGTCCACGGTGTGTCCGGCCTCGACAACCACGACGGGGGCATCGACTTCGTGCGCCTGGGCGCCATCAGCGCGAAGCAGGGCGCGTCCGGAACGCTCTTCTGGGACGAGTTCGAGTCGCGCCGGCACACCTACATCGGCCCCTGAGAGCGTGTGACCTGCAGGGGATGTGACGGCTTGACACCCTGAACCGTTCTCCGAAGGTGCCCAAGGCGTGACCCGTTTCCGGCTCGGTTTGCCTATGTCGTGGCATGGACTCGGACCTCTGTCGGAAAGTGGCGGCGAGCGGGGCGCCGGACGGCCCCAGACCTCGTAAACCGTTGATCTGTGTGCTGCTGGCACTCTGGCCGGTGGCGGCCACGGCGCAGGGCCGGGTCGGACCGGTGCTCCAGGTCGACATGTCCCAGACCTTCCCACTCGACGTCACGAGTTCCCTCGCCGACGACGGGAGCTTCGTGGTCGTCTGGGCGGCGAGCGGGGACGGGGACGCCCTGGGCCTGTTCGGGCGCCGATACGACGCGTATGGGGTGCCGCTGACGGCCGAGTTCGCGGTCAACGGCTACACGACGGGCGGCCAGCACAATCCGCAGGTGGCCTCCGAGCCCGACGGCGACTTCGTCGTCGTGTGGGAGGGTCCCGACGCGAGCAACACCGGGATCTTCGCGCGCCGGTTCTTCGCCGACGGCACGCCCATCGCCGACGAGTTCCAGGTGAACTACTACACAACGGGGATCCAGACTGAGCCGGCGCTCGCCGCCGACCCCGACGGCAGCTTCGTCGTCGCCTGGAGTGCCGCGGTCGTCGGCGACCCCAATGGGGTGGCCGTCCGCCGCTACGACGCATCCGGTACGCCGGCGGCCCTGGACTTCCGGGTGAACACGGTCACCACGTTCGGCCAGCAGCGCGCCTCCGTGGCCATGACCGGCGGGGGCGCGTTCGTCGTGGTGTGGGACTCGACGTACGGCAGCGACGTGGAAGTGTACGGGCGGCGGTTCGCCGCGTCCGGGGCTCCCCTGGCGCCCGAGTTCCGCGTCAACCAGTACACCACCGGCGACCAGATGTTCCCCGAAGTGGCTCCGCGCCGTGCCGGTGGCTTCGTCGTGGTCTGGAGGAGCGAGGGGCAGGACGGCTCGGGGTACGGCATCTTCGGACGGGCCTTCCTGGCGTCTGGAGTCGGCGGGGCCGACGTCCAGGTCAACACGCACACGACCGGTGACCAGTCGATGCCGAAGGTCGCCGGCGACGGCGCCGGCAACTTCACGGTCGTGTGGGAGGGCGAGGGGCCAGGTGACGACGAGGGCGTCTTCGCCCGGCACTACCTCGCGCCCGGCGCCCCGACCGGACCCGAGTTCGCGGTGAATCCCCTGACGACGGCGACCGACACCGAGGCTGGCGTCACGATGGCCGGTAACGGGGGGTTCGTCGTCACCTGGCTGAGCGACGACCCCCTGGATCCCACGGCCGGAGACGACGCGCTCGCCCAGCGCTTCGCGCCGGAGGTCATCTTCGGGGACGGCTTCGACAGCGGCACGCTGGCCGCCTGGTCGGCCAGCGCCACCAGCGGCGGCGACGTCACGGTGTCCGCGGCCGCGGGACTGGCCGGCAGCTCACAGGGCCTCGGCGCCGTCGTGGACGACACGTCCGGCCGCTGGGTGCAGGACGACACTCCGGATGACGAGGACCGCTACCGCGCGCGGTTCTACTTCGACCCGAACGGCTTCGATCCGGGCGAGGCGCTGGACAACCGCCGCATCCGCCTCTTCGTCGCCTTCGAGGAGGACCCGACGCGGCGTCTCCTCGCGGTGGTGCTGCGGCGGCTCAACGGCGCCTATGCCCTGGCCAGCCGCGCACGGCTCGACGACGACAGCCAGCACGACACGGGCTTCTTCCCCATCACCGACGCCGAGCACTTCGTCGAGATCGACTGGCGGCGCGCCAGCGGCGCGGACGCGTACGACGGCGCCCTCGAGATGTGGATCGACGGGACGTCGGTCTACGCGACGGCGTCGCTCGACAACAGCGCGGGCGGCGTCGACTTCGCCCGGCTGGGCGCGATCAGCGCGAAGGAGGCCGCGGCGGGCACGTTGTACCTGGACGAGTTCGAGTCGCGGCGGTCGACGTACATGGGGCCCTGACCGTTCGGGTGTATGCTGCCCGCGCCGCTCCGATCTCCTCTCGTCCAACCTCTCGATCGAAGACCGGGGCCGCGGAGGCCGGCATGCCGAAGCGGGCCGTACCTCTGGCGCTCCTTCTCTGCGCCGCCCCCGCCGCCGCCTGGAGCCAGTCGCCGCTCGGGCCCGAGTTCGTGGTGAACTCCTACACCACCCAGAACCAGCGCCAGCCCTCGGTGGCCGCAGACGCCACCGGCGCGTTCGTCGTCCTCTGGGAAGGTCGGGGCCCGGACGGCGACGCCGACGGCATCTTCGGCCAGCGCTACGACGCGGACGGCGCGCTCGCGGGCGGCGAGTTCAAGGTTAACTCGTACACGACGGTGGGACACGGAGCCCCGGCGGCCGCCTGGCACGACGACGGATTCGTCGTGGTCTATCGCAGGACGTTCGACGACCTCGCCTTCAGCTTCGGCGTGTTCGGCCGGCGCTACGACGCCGCCGGCGCGCCCCAGGAAGGCGAGTTCAGGGTCCACTCCTACACGACCGGCTACCAGGGGCAGCCGTCGGTGGCCTCGGACGCGGACGGCGACTTCGTCGTGGTCTGGACGAGCAGGGACCAGGACGGCAGCGGCGAGGGCGTGTTCGCCCAGCGGCACGACGCCGCCGGCGTGCGGCAAGGAGTCGAGTTCCGGGTCAACTCGTTCACGGCCGGCGGTCAGGCGGTCCCGTCCGTGGCGTCGGACGCGGACGGCAACTTCGTCGTGGTCTGGGAGAGCGACGGACAGGACGGCAGCGGCTACGGCGTGTTCGCCCAGCGCTACGACGCCTTGGGCGTCGCCCAGGACGGCGAGTTCGCGGTCAACGCCCACACCACGTCCGGCCAGGCCAGGCCGGCCGTGGCCGCGGCGCCGGACGGCAGCTTCGTCGTGGTCTGGCAGAGCTTCGGGCAGGACGGCAACAACTACGGCGTGTTCGCCCGGCGCTACGACGCCTCCGGCGCACCGCTGGGCGGCGAGTTCCAGGTGAACGCGTACGTCACGGGCGCGCAGCGCGAGCCCGCCGTCGCCTCGGACGCCAGCGGCGGCTTCGTCGTCACCTGGCAGAGCCTCAACTACGGCACCCAGGACGGCAGCGGCTTCGGCGTCTTCGGCCAGCGCTACGACGCTTCGGGGGCGCGCCGGGGGGGCGAGTTCCGGGTGAACTCCCACACGACGGGCCACCAGCAGATCGTGTCGGTCGCTTCCGACGCCGCGGGAGGGTTCGTGGTGGCCTGGCGCAGCGACGGCCAGGACGGCAGCGGCCTGGCCGTCGTCGGCCGGCGTTTCGGCCCGGACATCTTCTCGGACGGCTTCGAGTCAGAGAACCTGGCCGCGTGGTCGAGCACGACACCCGGACCCTGGCCGAACGCACACGCGGGGTCAGCCCTGAGATCCTCGCTCTTCGGACTGTCCGGCAGCGTGGAGGTCGAAGACCCCGCGGTCCCCCAGTTCGTCCAGGACGACACGCCCGACGACGAGGGCCGCTACCGGGCGCGGTTCTATTTCCGCACCAACGGCTTCGACCCCGGCGAGGCCCTCGACCGCCGCCGCATCCGCCTGTTCATCGCGTTCGAGGAGGACCCGGTCCGGCGCCTCGCGGCCATCGTCCTGCGCCGCCTCGGCGGCCAGTTCAGCCTGATGGGACGGGTGCGCCTCGACGACGACAGCCAGCACAACAGCGGGTTCTTCCCGATCTCCGACGGCGAGCACGCCGTGGAGCTGGACTGGAAGCGCGCGAGCGGCCCGGACGCCAACGACGGGTCCTTCGAGCTGTGGATCGACGGCAGCTCGGTGTACGCGACGGCCGCGCTCGACAACAGCCGCAGCGCGGTGGACTTCGTCCGGATGGGTGCCCTCGCCGTGAAGCCGGGTGCGGACGGATATCTGGACTGGGACGAGTTCGTGTCGCGGCGGTCGACGTACATCGGGCCGTGACAAGAGACCCGGCCTGACGGCAGCCGGGAACTCGTTCGGGAACGAGTTCGACCGCGCAGCTTGACGGCCTCACCGGCCGGCGGTAGCTTGGCCCCACTATGTCCAACCTATCGCGACGTGAGTGGCACGGCCTCGTGCTGGGCGGGCTGGCCTCCTCCCTGCTGCCGCGGACGGCCGGCGGCGCGGGGCAGATCGACTCCAAGGTCAAGGGCGTGCAGCTCGGCGCGCAGAGCTACAGCTTCCGCGACCGGCCGCTCGAGGGCGTGATCGAGGGCATGAAGGCCGTGGGGCTCGGCGAGATCGAGCTGTGGTCGGGGCACGTGGAGCCGCGGGTCGACTCGCGCAACCTCGACGAAGCCGGACGCAAGAAGGCGCGCGACGACGCGCGCAAGTTCCGCCTGGACACGCCGCTGAGCCACTTCCACGCGATCGGGGACAAGTTCAAAGCCGCCGGCATCGATCTCTACGCCTACAACTACAGTTTCCGCGACGACTACACGGAGTCGGAGATCGAGCGCGGCTTCGAGATGGCCAAGGCGCTCGGGGCGAAGGTCCTGACCGCCTCGTCGAACCAGAACACGACGCCGCGCATCGACGCCGCCGCGAAGAAGCACAAGATGCGCGTGGGGCTGCACAACCACTCGCGGATCGACCCCAACGAGTGGGCCACCGCGGCCGACTTCGAGAAGGCGATGGCGGCTTCCTCCGAGTACATCTGCGTGAACCTGGACATCGGCCACTTCACGGCCGCCAACCAGGACGCGGTGGCCTTCCTGGACAAGCACCACGACCGGATCGTCACGCTCCACATCAAGGACCGCAAGCGGAACGAAGGCGAGAACGTGCCGTTCGGCCAGGGCGACACGCCCATCAAACAGGTCCTGGCCCTGCTGGCCCGGAACAAATGGCCTATTCCCGCCAACATCGAATACGAGTACAAGGGCGAGGACACGGTGGCGGAGGTCCGCCGCTGCGTGGACTACTGCAAGCAGGCGCTGGCCTAGACCCGCTCCCATTTGCCCGAGGCCGCTGACTTCTCATGGGCGTCGAGCACCTTCTGGTTCCGCACGCCGTCCTCGAAGTTGGGGCGGGGAGGCTTGCCTTCGGCCACGGCCTTCAAGAGGTCGAGCACGGTATGCACGAACGTGTGCTCGTAGCCGATGATGTGCCCCGGAGGCCACCAGCCGGCGACGTAGGGGTGTTTGGCGTCGGTGACGAGGATGTCGTTCCAGCCGCTGTTCGGCCCCTCCTCGACGTAGACCTGCAGCTCGTTCAGGCGCTCGAGGTTGAAGGCCAGGCTGCCCTTGCTGCCGTTGATCTCGAACCGGTTGTAGTTCTTCCGGCCCAGCGCGAAGCGCGTGGACTCGATGGTGCCGATGGCCCCGTTCTCGAACTTGACCATGGAGAGCGCGGCGTCGTCGACGTCCACCTTGCCGCGTCCCTTCCCGTCGGGCATCGGCCGCTCCTTGATGAAGGTGTGGAGGTAGCCGGCCACCTCGCCGATCTCGCCGACCAGCATGCGGGCGAGGTCGATGGAGTGGGACGACAGGTCGCCCAGCGTGCCCGAGCCGGCCTTGGCCTTTTCCAGGCGCCACACGCGCGGGAAGTCGGGGTCCACGATCCAGTCCTGGAGGTACGTGCCGCGGTAGTGGAAGATCTGGCCCAGCTTCCCGTCCTGGATCATCTGGCGGGCGAGCTGCACGGCGGGGGCGCGCCGGTAGTTGTGGCAGATCATGTGCACGACGCCGGCGCGCGTGACCGCGTCGAGCATCTTCTGGGCGTCGGGCAGGTTGTTGGCCAGGGGCTTCTCGCAGAAGACGGTCTTCTTGTTCTCGGCGGCGGCGATGGAGATGGCCATGTGGCTGTCGCCGGGGGTGCAGACGTCCACGATGTCGATGTCCTTGCGGGCCACCACCTCTTCCCAGCTCGTCGCGTGCTCCTGCCAGCCGAGATGGTCGGCCGCTTTCTCGACCTCGGCCTCGTTGCGGCCGCAGACGACCTTCATCACGGGCTCGAAGGGCGGATCGAAGAAGCGGTTCACCTGCCGCCAGGCGTTGCTGTGGGCGCGGCCCATGAACTGGTAGCCGATCATGGCGACGTTGAGCTTCTTCTTCATGGCTCTCCCCTCGGGATGGCTGGATGCGGTGGAGGCTACCGCGCCGCCACAGGCGCGGTCAACGGCCCCGGGAGAAACCAAAGAGGCACAGACTCGCAGAGAACGGAACAGGGGGAGCTGAGATGAGACGACCCGTGCTCGGACTGGCGCTGCTCGCGGGAATCGGCGTGGCGTGCGCGGAGGCCGCGGAGACGATGCCGAAGGTGCTGTTCCTGACGCACTCGGCGGGGTGGAAGCACTCGGTCGTGCTGCGGTCGCCGGACGGGACGCCGTCCTGGGCCGAGAAGCAGCTCGAGCGCGCGGCCAAGGGGCGCTTCGAGGTCGTGGCCACGCAGGACGTCGGCGAGGTCACGCGAGAGAAGCTGAAGGGCTACAAGGCCGTGGTCTTCTACACCACGGGCGAGCTCGGCATCGACAAGGAAGCGCTGATCGACTTCGTCAAGGAAGGGGGCGGGTTCGTCGGGATCCACAGCGCCACGGACACCCTCTACAAGTACGCGCCCTACGGCGAGCTGGTGGGCGGCTACTTCGACGGCCACCCCTGGCACGAGAAGGTCACGGTGCGCGTGGATGACAAGCGGCACCCGGCCACCGCGCACCTCGGCGCGAGCTTCGAGATCACCGACGAGATCTACCAGTTCCGCGACTGGGACCGGAGCAAGCTCCACGTCCTGCTCAGCCTCGACCCGGCGCGCGTGGACCTCACCAAGGAGGGCGTCAAGCGCGCGGACAAGGACTTTGGTCTGAGCTGGACGGATACGCTGGGCAAGGGGAAGGTGTTCTACACCGCGCTCGGCCACCGTGAGGAGGTCTGGGCCGATCCCCGGTTCCTCACCCACCTCGTCAACGGCATCGCCTGGACGTTCGGGGCCGCGCCGCCGGCGAAGGCCGCGGCCGCGACCGGTGAAGAGGGCTTCACCTGGCTGCTGCAGGGCGCGGCGCTGCCGCCGGGATGGCAACAGGCGGGTCCGGGCGGCTTCAAGGTCAATAACGCCGTGGCCACCGCTCATGGAGGCATGGGGCTTTGGTACCATGCGCCGAAGTCCTACCAGGATTTCGTCCTGCGGCTCGAGTACCGCCAGGGCAAGCCGGGCGCCAACGCGGGCGTGTTCATCCGGTTCCCGCGCGTGGACGGCGACCCGATGATCCCGGTGAACGAGGGGTACGAGATCCAGATCTACGGCGGCGCGGACGTCAAGAACCCGACGGGCGCGGTGTACGACCTCAAGATGCCCACGGAGGTGCCGCAGAAACCGGCCGGGGAGTGGAACGAGATGGAGATCAAGGCCGTGGGCCCGGAGATCACGGTGGCGCTCAACGGCAAGGTGGTCAACACCTACAAGGGCGAGCGAAGCCTCACGGGCATGGTCGGCCTCCAG